>FWPV01002450.1_pt1 | contig 45615 bp, 42 predicted proteins | sample 2228371 | NCBI WGS metagenome assembly FWPV01 (sample SAMEA103939776, study PRJEB20133) | metagenome
ATAATTTTTTAATATTTTCTAATATTTTATCATAGGAGGGCATATTTGTCCGAACTTATGTCCGATCATCAGGAAAAATTTTTGTTGACAATTCATTTTTTTTGATATATAGTATAACTTAATTTTGATGAAATTTCCCAATAGTCATAGGATATTACTCCGATTGGGAGGGAACAGATCAAGTTTTACTGTGATGTTCAAAACGTTGGACATCAGTTATTTCATCTGTGTTTGTGAGTTAAAACCTAAACTATGAAAGGAGATTTTTATGAAGAAGATAGCAATACTCAGTTTTATCTTCTGCGTGGTTGTTTCTTCAATGGCTTATGGGGCAAGTGCTCGTTGGCAAGCATTAGGTAACGAACATAGGTTTGTCATTGATACTTCCAACTATGGAATATATCCTGCCCGTGTGTATCAGTTTAGCAATGCGGTATGGTTGATTCCTAGATCAGCCTATGGCGACAATGACATTATGGCAGGTATACTTATGAAATTTAAAGACAATATGATGTGGGCTTATCATTTTAACGTGCCATCCGCTGGCGTTGGGAAATTGTCCAATGCATTAAAAGCTTATGACAAGAAAAATGATCGTTTAGTAGGTTTAGAGCCAAGAGTATTCCCAGATATATTTTGGGCTATGAAATCTGGTTCGACTGCTTTTGCACTCAGAGGCGCATTGGCAATGGATAAAGCTAATACTGATAATGTGACAACAAGTGCAATGGCATTTGATGTAAATACCGGTGTTACAACAACATTGCCTCTTGGCGATCTCGATATCGGCGTTGGTGTCGGCATTCAAAAGTTCAGCGATGACGATGGCAATAAGGTTACAGAAAGCACAGGTGGTTTTGCTTTGGCACTTGATGCAAGGTTAAATATGCCTTGTAAAAAAGATAAAAATATAACTTGGGTGCCAATCGCAAGCCTCAAAGTTGGTTCCGATCCAACAGAAAGTGGAGTTGTCGAAAATTCATATCTAAACGCTGACGTTGGATTTGGTATGCGAAAAATGTTTGATAAAAAAATGGTCGTTACTGGACTTGTTGCAGCGTTAAACTCAACAAAGACAACGCCTGCTGGGGGAGAAGAAAAAAAATCAACAACAATTGCGCCTAAATTTGTTGCAGGATGTGAAGCACCACTTACAAAATGGCTAGTCGTTAGGGGCGGAGCAAATGTTGAATTCTCAATGAAAAGCAATGATGTCAGCACAACAGATGTGAAATATTATTACAATTCTGGTATCAGAATACTATATGGCGGGTTTATCGTTGATTGGATACTAGCAAGAGACCTTTTCTATAGAGGACCGTATTTTATCAGCGGGTCAGGAAAAGATGGAAGCAATTTTGCTACAAATATCTGTCTGACTTACGCTTTCTAAAAATTAAATGCGGACAATAGATTTATATTGTCCGCAAAACTATCATTTTTGTTATCATTCTCTTTCAATTCCTATTGCTTGATATAATCGTCTGAGCAACTCATTATAGCTGATCATCTCCAATGTCGCCTGAGTTATTTCTTTCTGTGCCTCTTTTATTTGTTCTTCTGTAAGTTCTGTTGAATATTTCCGGTTTATGACTCTCATAGCATTTAGGAATTTTGCCTGAGCGATAGTTATAATGTCTTTTATGTATTCCCCATCTTTTATAAGTTTATCATATTCCGTTAATGATTTATCCAAAACTTGCATATCTTTATCCCTTTGTTCTTTTTGGTTTAGATAATTGATAACCTCTTGCCCTTTTGGAAATTGGCTTAAATCATAGAATTTTCTACGATTAAGATTGTCTGCCGCCTCAGAAAACTTATTCTGAACTTCAATAATTGTTGCCCTTATTCGTTCTAAAACCTCAATTATTTTTTCACGGTCTTCCATATATGATTCCCTTACAACTAAAAAATATACATAAATAATAATGTGCCAATATACAAAACACTCATAATTTATGCTAAAATTGTGCCATTTATCTTTTGACGGCTATTTGTCCTTTTATCCAATAAATACAATGATTAAACAGGAATAATATCAATCTGTAACCGATCTTCGATGACAAAAAATGCAACAAGATTCCGGTTTTTAATGTAAATACCACTATTAGATGTTTTATTTTGTAACATTTTTTAAAATAGAATGCATACAATCTTAATTCAAATATCAGGTTTTGTTAGAATTTTAGCGAGTTCAAAACTAATTGACATAAATAGAATTTTGTAATAACATCTTTTATGTCGAGAAAACCATTTAAGATGTAATTATTGAAGGAGATGAATTATGTATACTTTCCCCATAATAAATATTGAAGGCGTCAGTGTCCCAAAGGCATTGATCGGCATAAATAGCTTGCTTGGTTGGTCTCATACAAGCAGAGGGCGTGATGAGTGGATCAGAAAATATTTTACAGTAGAACGTATAGCAGAAGTTTTCATTCACTGTATAGAACTCGGTTTGTATGGGGTTTTGGGTCCAGTATATCCAAAATTGCACGATGCAATCAAAATGGCAGAGGATAAAACTGGTCGAAAAATGCTTTTTATAAGCACAACATTCGGTAGCAAGGAGACAACCACAATCCAAGTGAAACAGGCAAAAGAGATCGGTTCGCCGATATGCTGTATTCACGGTGGTTGGACAGACGGTTGGGAAGTGAAAGATGGTAAATTAGTCGATTTTGAGAAATATCTTGCAATGATAAGAGATCAAGGAGTCATCCCAGGTGTCGCATGTCATGATGGCGATAGACTTAGGCTTGTAGACGAAGGAGGGTACGACTCTGCTGTTTTTGTTATACCTGTTAATAAAATGGGGTTCTATATGAATCCTTCAAAAGAAGCAACACTTGATGCGGTTAGAAATTGTTCTAAACCTGTTATTGCTATAAAACCGCTTGCGTCTGGGAGATTTGATGAAGGAAAGCCCGAAGAATGGCTTAAATGGACTATCAATACACCTGGCGTCTCGTCAATGGTCATCGGGTTTATGAATAAGGAAGAAGCATCGGAAGACATTGAATCGCTAAAAAACATATTTGGAATATAGAATGCGCTGTCTTTGTTACATTTCAATAAATGTATAAAGTAATATCGCAGTTAAATATTCGGAGGACAAAAACAATAAATGGGAAACTTAAAGAAAAATTTTTTCAATGACGGGCAGAGATTGCGTTTAAAAGTCATCGCTTGTGATGTTTTATATAGGGAGATATGTTTGTGCGCTGCGTATTCGCCAAATATAACTAACTTGGATTTTTTGTTGAAAGGGCTACACGACAACCCCGATCTAATGCGTGCAGAAATTCAAAGAAAAATTGATGAAACCGATGAAGGTGTGTTCGACGCCATCGTTTTAGGATATGCACTTTGCAGTCGTGGAACAGCAGGCATAAAAGCTAGAGGAATTCCAATTATTATCCCCAGAGCGCATGATTGCATAACGTTATTTTTGGGATCAAATCAACGATATCTTGAATATTTCAATGAACATCCAGGAACATATTACTATACTTCTGGATGGTTTGAACGTTCAGGGGGAAAAGTCGTAGTTGAAAGAAAAGTCCAAGACGGATTTGGGCTAGGTAAAAAATATGAGGAATATGTAAAAAAATATGGTGAAGATAACGCAAAATATCTCATTGAATTTGAAAATTCGTGGATAGAGAATTATTCACAAGTCACATTTATAGAAATTGATTTCGTGAAATTTTTATGTTATAACAATGAGGCAAAAAAAATCGCAGAAGAAAGAAAGTGGAATTATGATGAAATAAAGGGCGATATAAGGCTTATCAAAAACTTAATCGATGCGGAGTGGGATGAAGAGGAATTCCTTGCTGTCCCACCGGGAGAAGAGATATTTGCTTCTTATGACGAGAAGATCATTAAAAGCAAAAAACAATAGATTATAAATATAACAATAGATTGTAAATATAACGTGAACGACCGAATTAGTCTTTTATGGACATAAAAAATTTAAATCCCCCTTTACTCCAAATTTTTCAGTGCAGAAATCACAAAACCTTTTTTATGTAACAGAGTATCGGAGGGATTTAAAATATAGTAATTGGCTTGGTTCGGTAATGCAGAAGCCTGATGAATACTTAATTCATTCGTCATCGAACATCGACCAAAATTGCAATTTTTATTTATTTTCTTCAAAGCTTTTTATTGCGTCCTCTTCTTTTTCGTAGACGTCAAAAACTCTAGCAAGTTTGGTTATCGCTATAAGATTCTGCAAACCTCTTCCTAATCCAGCAAGAACCAATCTACCATCCCTTTTTTGAACGGACGTATAAGATGATACTAAAACACCTAACCCAGCGCTATCCATCATTGATACGCCATCCAATTTGAGGACAACTTTTGGTTTTTGCTGATCTGGAATCTCTGCAATCCAACCAGCTATCTCTCTTCTCATGTTCAAACTATCGTCCCCAACAATTTTTCCGCTAATATCAAGAACCATAACATCGCCAACTTTCTTGCCGGTAATCTTCATATTTTGCTTACTCCTTTTTTGCCTAGTTAACCTTTTTGTTTGAAAGCAAACTCCATTTGCCAAAAACTCTCAAATGACCATAAACCTTTGATGTTTAGATAATACATTTAATAAATCACTTTGTCAAGAGCTTTTGTTACTGGGCAGAAATTCCCCAATAGGATTATCAAGTAGGAAAGAATGTGGCAGAATATATATAGATAATCCTCTTGGATTTTATATAGATAATCCTCTTGGATTTCTCTTTTCTTTTCTCTTATTAGCTATGAACATTGGATTTTTTAAGCCAGTTATTGTTATTAAATTTCTTGATGGAGTATTCAGCTTTAAGCTAATTGAGGGTTGAGGAAGGACAGAAGTAAATTCGTTAAACATGGAGTAAATAAAACAGGTTTTAATGTGATGAAAAACCTTATGGGAGGAGTCTTTGTTTTTTCTTTTATCTTTTTGACTATATGACTTTAGATAAAATTTAGATGAAATATTATTGGATTAAAATATATATTGGGGAATTTCTGGAAAATTAAAACGGTCTTGTAATTCAAAAATTCTTATGATAAGATAAGTGTCAGTTGCAATTTTTATAGATTTTTTAGATGTGAGGTAAAGAAATGAAGATAAAAAAGATAGAATGCGTTCAACTGCAAATTCCGCTTTTTATAACAACAAGATCACAAAAACGTAGAAATGCTTGGACAGAAGATGCAGAAATAGCTAATCCTATGTCCAGATATCCGAAATATAAACGACATAGATCAAGCTGGCTTCCAAGATGGGGCGGAGTTTGGGTCAAAATTACCGCAGAAGATGGGACCTGGGGACTAGGGACTACGTCAGCAGAGCCACCGGTAAGGGCTATAATCAACAATCATTTCGCACCAATGCTTGAGGGAGAAGACTGTTTTGCCAGAGAGAAAATATGGGATATGATGTTTCGTATGTCAAAGCCTTACGGCACTTTGGGGTTATCTTGTCTTGCTATGAGTGGTATTGATCTAGCTCTTTGGGATTTAGCAGGCAGATTCTTTGAGAAACCTGTTTATAGTCTCTTGGGCGGAAAAATCAGAGACAAAGTACAGGCTTATGCAACAGGAAACGATGTTGATTGGTATGTTGAATTGGGATTCAAAGCGGTTAAGCTTGCATGTCCTTATGGTCCTGCTGATGGTCTTTGGGGACTGGAAGAAAACGAAAAATTTGTCGCAAAAGCAAGGGAAATTGTCGGTGATCATATTGAGATTATGCTGGATTGTTATATGGCTTTTGATGTAGAATATACTATAAGGCTTGCTGAGCGATTAAAACCTTACAAGTTAAAATGGATTGAAGAATGCCTGATCCCAGAAGATATTGACGGATGGGCTACGATCAAAAATGCAGTGGATTGGGTAGCTCTGGCAACCGGAGAACATAATTATACACGTTATCCTTTTATGCAATATATAAATAGAAGATGCATAGATATACTTCAACCGGATATAAACTGGGTTGGCGGACTAAGCGAATGCATAAAAATTGCAAATATGGCAGAACCTGCGAGTATCGCTACAATACTTCACGGTGGGGCGAATCAAGCTTATGGACAGCATTTCAGTTGTGCAATGCCAAATGTGCCGATGATTGAATTCTTTGTCGGTTCTCCACCTGGAATCCCGTTGGAAGAAACTATCACTATCCCAGGCGCGGTAGTGCCAAAAGATGGTTTTTTGATGCCAAGTGATGCACCTGGATTCGGCTACGAAATTAAAGATGAATGGATCGTAAGTCAACAATCGTAAATTATCGGATAGATCAACTCAAAAGGAGGATATTCTTATGATTAACACTGCTGTTGTAGGGTATGGATACGCTGGAAGATGTTTTCATTCATATCTTGTCGGACTAGCAGATGGATTAAATCTTTATGCGATATCAACTCGTGACCCACAAAGGCAAGCTAATGCAAAAAACGATCATCCCAATGTAAAAATTTATTCAACTATTGATGAATTGCTAAACGATGATAATGTCCAATTGGTCGTCATTGCAACACCTCATGATAGCCATGCGGAACTTGCGATTAAATGTATGAATGCAGGAAGACATGTTGTTGTTGATAAAGCGATGTGTATGAATACCGCTGAGGCAGATGCAATGATCTCCGCAAGTAAAAAGAACAACGTCCTTCTAAGCGTTTTCCAAAATCGTAGATGGGACAGTGATTATTTGACTGTGAAAAAAGCCATCGAAGACGGATTATTAGGAAAAGTATTTCTAATTCAGGTCGCTATATTGGGATATGGGCGACCTGGTGGATGGCGTGGAATTAAAAAACATGTCGGCGGGCAAATTTATGATTGGGGAGCTCATCTAGTCGATCAATGTCTGAGATTAGCACAATCAGAAGTAGACACAGTATTTTGTGATACACATCATATAAAATGGGATATTGATATAGAAAGTCATCTTAATTGCATAATTAGATTTAAAAATGGAATGTCTTATGGTATTGAATTAAGTAATATATGCAGGATAAAGAAACCAAGATGGTTTGTCCTCGGTGATAAGGGGACGTTATGCAAATACGGGCTTGACCCGCAGGAACCTGCTATGGTCAGAGGAAATATTGATGCCGCTGTATATAATCCAGATGAAAGACCAAAGGTGGTAACAGAAGTTGATGGCAAAGTGACTGAAATTACGCTTGATTATATCAAGGGCAATTGGAAGGCTTATTATCAAAATATCGCTGATGTGCTTCTCAAAGGGGCTGAACTTGCAGTCAAACCGGAGGAAGTCAGGGAAAATATGCGATTGATAGATGCTATCATGGAATCAGCAGAAAAAGGCACATCTGTAAAGATGAAATAAGTTTCAAGATCAAATAGGCTCAAATAAAAGATTTTTTAATATAACAAACAATCAAAATATATAGGATGAAGTGATTCAAATGGTAAAAGCAAAAGTCTTGTTTTTATGCACAAAAAACTCTGTTAGAAGTCAAATGGCGGAAGCATTTTTGAAAAAATACGCCGGTGATAGATTTGAGGTTTATAGTGCCGGGTTAGAGCCCGGGGAAGTTCATCCATACACAAAGAAGGTTATGGAAGAGATAGGTTTCGATTTTAGCCAAAATAGATCAAAGGGGTTAAGCGAATTTATGGGGAAAATGCATATCGGATACTTAATAACCGTATGCTCAAACGCGGAGGAAAAATGCCCATTTTTCCCAGGAATCGCTAAGAGACTGCATTGGCCCTTTGAAGACCCTGCTTCTTATGAAGGGAGTGAAGAAGAAAAGCTAGCAAAATTCAGAGAAGTAAGGGATAAGATAGAAGAGAAAATTAAATCTTGGTTAGCAGAGATAGAATAATATATGTAAAAGTCCCAAGATTATATTAATAACAGGATAAGCGTCACATCAATATTCAACTGTTACAAATAATATTCTTGCAATGATTGGACAACAAGACCTTTTTTCTCTCTTAGCGCGTTTATTCCGTTAACCGCTGCCATTGCGCCAAAGACTGTTGTTATACAAGGGATGTTCTGTATGATTGCAGTCTTTCTGATCAAATCTTCGTCCGATCTTGATTCTCGTCCTGTCGGCGTGTTGATAATGAGATCAACTTCATTATTCTTCATATGGTCAAATATATTTGGTCTGCCTGTCCTTATGCTATGGACAGGTTTGACCTCAATGCCTTGCCTTGCCAAGACTTTCGCTGTGCCGTGTGTTGCCAATATCTTAAATCCTATATCGTAAAGCTGTTTGGCTATAAAGATTATCGCCCGCTTATCCTTATTTTTAACGCTTATAAACACAGTGCCTTCTGTCGGCAGATTGAATCCACTTCCGATCTGTGCTTTTGCATAAGCCATTCCAAGATCGTAGTCTATCCCCATAACTTCGCCCGTTGATCGCATCTCTGGACCTAATAAAGGATCAACGTCCCTGAACCGTGAAAATGGAAAAACAGGACCTTTGACTGAAAAATGCTTAGGATGGACCTCTTCTGTAAATCCAATTTTTTCGAGTGTCTTTCCTGTCATAACTTTTGCTGCGATCTTTGCTAAAGGCACGCCTATTGCCTTGCTGACAAACGGAACTGTCCTAGATGCCCTCGGATTTACTTCAAGCACGTATAGATCATCGCCCTTGAAGGCATATTGGATATTCATTAGTCCAACGACATTAAGTTCTTTTGCAAGTGAATAAGTTGCCTGTTTTATCTCATCAATCTGCTCGTCTGATAATGTATAGGGTGGCAAGACACAAACACTGTCTCCTGAATGGATGCCTGCCTCCTCTATATGTTCCATAATACCGCCGATGACAACGCGTTTCCCATCAGATATTGCATCAACATCAACTTCAATAGCATCTTCCAAATACTTATCAATCAGTACCGGTCGCTCCGGTGAAGCCTCCACTGCAGTTTTCATATATTCTGATAGCTCTCGTCCGTCATATACTATCTGCATAGCTCTTCCTCCAAGAACATAAGACGGTCGGACAAGCACTGGATAGCCTATCCTATCAGCGATTATCTTTGCTTCCTCTACTGATGTTGCAGTGTCATTGGCAGGCTGTCGCAGATCAAGTTTATCAAGAAGGACCTTAAATTTCTTTCTATCTTCTGCTCTGTCTATATCTTCGGGCTTGGTGCCTAATATATTCACGCCAGCCTTTTCAAGTGGGACAGCCAGGTTAAGAGGAGTTTGTCCCCCAAACTGCACTATAACGCCTTCTGGTTTTTCCTTATCAATTATGTTTAAGACGTCTTCCCTTGTAAGTGGTTCAAAATATAGTCTACTGGATATATCATAATCAGTGCTTACGGTTTCAGGATTACTATTGACCATTATGGTTTCGTATCCTTCTTCCCTGAGCGCAAGTAAGGCATGGACACAGCAATAATCAAACTCTATACCTTGACCAATCCTGTTGGGTCCTCCTCCAAGTATCATTATTTTACGGTTTTCTGAATATTTGATTTCGTCTTCTGTCTCATAAGTAGAATAATAGTAAGGTGTATATGCCTCAAATTCAGCAGCGCAGGTATCGACAGTCTTGAATGTTGCCTCGATATGGTGTTTGGTCCTCATATTACGGACTTGGTCTTCTTCGATGCCCCATATCTTCGCTAATTGTATATCTGAAAAACCAAGTTGCTTAGCTTCTTTGAGTATTTCTTTTATCCCGTCTTTATTTTCCATTAAATCAGTTCGTTTGCTGATTAGCTTTTCTTCTGCGTCGACAATCTCCTTTATATTATGCAAAAAAAACTTATCTATTTTGGTATAACTATATAATTGGTCAATTGACATACCGTTTTTTATGGCATATTTTATATAAAACAACCTTTCTGGATTGGGAATTGAGAGCTTTCTTTGAAGTGCTGATGGGTCTATATTATTGGAAGGAGTTTCTAATCCGTATTTCCTTATTTCAAGCGATCGTAAGCCTTTTTGCAGTGATTCTTTAAAGGTTCTGCCGATTGACATCGCCTCGCCGACTGACTTCATTTGAGTCGTCAATGTGTTGTCTGCGGATGGGAATTTCTCAAACGCCCATCTTGGAATTTTGGTCACTACATAATCAATTGTCGGTTCAAAGGATGCAGGAGTTTGCTTTGTTATATCATTTGGTATCTCGTCAAGTGTATATCCTATTGCTAATTTTGCAGCGATCTTTGCTATTGGAAACCCTGTTGCCTTAGACGCAAGAGCTGAGCTTCTTGAAACTCTTGGGTTCATCTCTATAACCAAAAGTCTTCCGTCATCAGGATTAACTGCGAATTGTATATTTGATCCGCCTGTATCAACGCCGATCTCCCTTATGATCTTGATCGCAGCATCTCGCATCGCTTGATATTCCTTATCGGATAAGGTTTGTGCAGGAGCGACACAGATGCTGTCGCCAGTGTGAATGCCCATCGGGTCTATGTTCTCAATTGAGCAGATTATGACGACATTGTCCTTTCTGTCACGCATAACTTCAAGCTCAAATTCTTTCCAGCCGATAACAGATTCCTCTATCAATATTTCACTTATGGGGCTGGCATCTATGCCTCTTTGTGCAATATCTTTAAACTCCTCTATATTATATGCGACTCCTCCGCCTATTCCGCCAAGTGTGAATGATGGTCTAATGATGACAGGAAATCCAATTTTTGTGATGACTTTCAATGCTTCATTCATATTTTTGGCAAATCCGCTTTTCGGCACTTGAAGACCTATTCTTTCCATTGCGGTTTTAAAAAGCTCCCTATCCTCAGCCTTTTTGATAGCATGTAATTTCGCACCGATAAGCTCTACGTCATATCTATCCAATGTTCCTCTCTCTGCTAATGCAACAGAGACATTAAGACCCGTTTGTCCTCCAAGTGTTGGAAGCAAAGCCTGGGGGCGTTCACGGGCTATGATCTTTTCAACCACTTCAGGTATTATAGGTTCTATATACGTCTTATCAGCCATTTCAGGATCGGTCATGATTGTCGCAGGATTACTATTTACAAGCACTATCTCATATCCTTCTTCGCGTATTGCTTTACATGCCTGAGTTCCAGAATAGTCAAATTCACAAGCTTGACCTATTACTATTGGTCCAGAACCAATGATAAGAATTTTCTTTATATCAGTTCGTTTCGGCATCAGTTCTCCTTTTTGAGAATCGTTGAGGATCATTATCCAAAGATCAATCGCCAATATTTTGTATATAAAATATTGTATCTATCATACAATTTTTAATTTTAATGATTCCGCATCCATATTTGCTTTCATCATATCTATAAATTTGGCAAATAGATAATCAGCGTCGTGTGGTCCTGGTGATGCTTCGGGATGATATTGGACCGAAAATATCGGATACTCTTCGTGTTCCATACCTTCGCAAGTCATATCGTTGAGGTTAATGTGTGTTAATCTGACAGGCTTGCCTTTTAATGATTCCATATCAACACAGAAGCCGTGATTTTGTGTTGTGATCTCCACTTTTTGAGTATCAAGATTTTTTACAGGATGATTTGCCCCTCGGTGACCGAATTTGAGCTTATAAGTCTTTCCGCCAAAGGCTAGCCCGAGTATCTGATGACCAAGACATATTCCGAATATGGGTTTTTTGCCAATTAGGTCTCTAACTGTTTCTACCATATATGGCAAACCCTCCGGATCCCCAGGACCGTTTGATATGAATATACCGTCCGGTTCATAAGACATTATCTCTTCGGCAGTTGTTGTTGCAGGAACTACTGTTATATCACAACCATAGCTTTGTAATTTCCTCAATATATTGTGTTTGATCCCTCCATCAATTGCAACAACCCAAAACGGCAATGAACCTGTGTTCAAAACAATACTTGATCTGACAAAATCCAGCTCAAGTTGAATTGGCAAATCTTGCTTTTTTTCCTGATCTCGCTTTTTTGTGCCTAATGTCACGGGACCTGTTTGTTCCCAATGATATGGCTTTTTGCAGGTAACTTTTTTCACCATGTCTTGACCTACAAGTCCGGGTGAGTTTTTGGCTTTTGCAACAAGGCTATCAACGTCCAAATCCTTAGTTGATATTATGCCTTTCATAACGCCATAGTTCCTGAGATGCCTCGTCAATGCCCTTGTATCAACGCCTTGGATCCCGATGATGCCATATTTTTCAAGGAAATCGCTGAGGCTTCTAGTTGATCGCCAGTTGCTATGGTATGAGCTATATTCCCTGACAACAAAGCCTTCAACATGTGGTCTTGTAGATTCGAAGTCTTCATCGTTACAACCATAATTGCCGATAAGCGGATAGGTCATAACGACGATCTGACCTTTATATGATGGATCGGTAAGGATTTCTTGATAACCAGTCATAGAAGTATTAAAGACAACCTCTCCGAATTGTTCACCTGTTGCGCCAAAGGATTCGCCTTCATAGATTTTTCCGTCTTCCAATGCTAAAATCGCTTTCATTTGATTGTTTCCTCTAAGTTTGCTTTGATATGTCGCTCCTTCGGAGCTGATATTTTTGGGCATAGCGTTTTCTATAAATATGCCATCCCTTCGGGATTAATCTAGTGCAATATTATCGCTTGCCATTCCTAATACCGAAGGTGCGTCATATTTGTAGAATAGTGTAATATTATCGCTTGCCATTCCTAGCACCGAAGGTGCGTCATATTTGTAGAAAACATACAAACGCAAACCCTTAGCTCCGAAGGAGCGACATATATTATGTTTGATCATCAATCCAATCAAAGATATATTTCGGATCATATTCAACATCAAATTTTTTCAACAATTCCAGATATTCTTCCCTAAATGTTTTCTTTGAGTGATGTTTTTCCTGATTTTTTATGTAATTCGCAACGGTATCCAATTGCGAATGAGAATATGAAAATGCCCCAAAACCCTCTTGCCAACCAAATTTTCCCATAACCCATCTCTTTTCATTGATGAACTTTGATGAATTGGCTTTAGCATCTCTGACAAGATCGGATAGAGCAACATCTGGTTTAATTCCGATTAGTATGTGTATGTGATCAGGCATACCGCCAATAGCAATTACCTTTTGTTTTTTGCTTTGGATTATACCAGTAATGTATTTATATAGTTCGTCTTTGTGTTGTTTGCTTATGAGATTCTGCCTGCCTTGAACTGTGAAAATAACATGGATGTATATTTTTGTGTATGTATCAGCCATGATATATGTCGCTCCATCAGATTTAGGAATTGTCGATCATTCGGTTTCTATAAATATGCCATCCCTTTGAGATTAGACTCATTTGTTGTTTATCACAAACTGAATTCTTGATTAAATGTTATATTGCCCATTCTTATTGTTATTGCAACCAATCCCTTTAACTGCCAACCAGCGAAAGGTGTATTCCGTCCCTTAGATTCAAATTTTGATGGATCAACTATCCGCTCCTTATCCATATCAATGATTGTTATATCAGCATCTGCCCCTATTGATAATGTGCCTTTATTTAAATTTAGAATTTTCGCAGGATTTACCGTCATCTTTGTTATTGCCTCATATAGACTTAGATGTCCTTTGTTAACAAGTTCCGTGATCACGAGTGAAAGGCAAGTTTCCAATCCGACTATCCCAAAAGGTGCATCCTTTAACCCCATTGCTTTTTCATATTCCGTATGTGGAGCATGATCGGTTACAATAGCATCAATTGTGCCATCTTTTAGCCCTTCTATCACTGCGGTAACATCATCTTTCGATCTCAATGGAGGGTTCATCTTGGCATTTGCGCCATATTCTTCAACTGCTGAATCTGTCAATGTGAAATGATGTGGAGTTGCTTCTGCGGTAACTTTAACGCCTCTTTTTTTCGCTTGTCTCACCAATTCAACGGACCCAGCAGTGCTTATATGGGCAATATGGACACGTGCTTCTGTTTCTTCTGCCAGCTTTATATCTCTTGCAACCATGCGTTCCTCTGCGGAATTTGGGATGCCGATAACACCAAGTCTCTCTGAAACCTCACCTTTATTCATAACCCAACCTTCGTATTCTTTATCAATCCACTCACAATGGGAGATAATCGGTATATTATGCTTTTTAGTTGCTATCAGGGCATCTCTCATTATCTTTGAGTTCATCACAGATTTACCGTCATCGGATAAAGCAACTGCGCCATTAGTAATCAGATCATCGATATCAACCAGCTTTTCACCAGACATACCAATAGTTACGCAACAAGCAGGGAAAACATTTAAAACAGCATGTTCTTTTATACGAAAGAGGACATCTCTTAAAACCTGCACAGAATCAATTACAGGGCTTGTATTTGCCATTGCCATAATTGAGGTAAATCCACCTTTTAACGCTGATCTCGTGCCTGTTTGAATGGTTTCTTTATGCTCTTGTCCCGGTTCTCTGAGATGGACGTGCATATCAACCAGACCGGGCACAACTATAAAACCACTTGCGTTAATGATATCTGTATCATCAGCTTTTATATCTCGTCCAATATGGTCAATTTTGCCGTTTACTATCATTAGATCAAGTTTTTCTCGATTTATGCCATTTGCGGGATCAATTATATAACCGTTACGAATAACAATTTTCATTCTGTTTCCTCAACGATGCTAACCCTGTCTATGCCATCAACCTCTTTCATTTCAACTTTGATCCATTCTTTTCTTGAAGTTGGTATGTTTCTTCCGACATAATCCGGGGAGATAGGCAATTCCCTATGTCCTCTATCGATCAAAACCGCAAGTTGTATACATTCAGGGCGTCCGAAATCCATTAGTCCATCAATAGCTGCTCTAGCACTGCGTCCTTTGTGTATAACATCATCAACTAATATAACTCGCTTTTCGTTAATACTAAAAGGAATATCTGTTTTGGTTGAACTTGGTTTGCGTTGAAAAAGATCAACATCATCCCTGTATAGAGTTATATCTATCGTTCCCACAGGGACTATTTTACCTTCTATATCTTCAATATTTTTTGCGATCCTCTTAGCGATGTGATCACCACGTCTGGCAACACCAACGATTACCAGATTATCAACACCTTTATTTCTTTCAATGATCTCATGGGATATCCTTAATAATACACGGCGAATATCATCTTCGGTCATTATTTCTGCCTTTTCTTTCATCTCCATTCTTAACCTCCATTAGTTTAAAAAAAAAGACCTTCCGTTATAAAACGAGAAGGTCTAAATTTATAATAAATATTTTCAATTTTCATCTTTAATGTCCTTCCCAGCCTCTCTGGACTGGATTTAAAGGTCCCTTGATCAACCATAATTATATTAGCAGAAAATATTTGTGTTGTCAATAATTTATCAGCTCTGACCAGAAATTCCCCAAGTGTTCAGAATAAGCAAAGCCTTAAAGAGAAAGCTAAAAAAGGTGATGGAAAAGGTTTGGATACGCTTCATGTCCTCAAGTATCATAAGGTTTCTTTTAACTAAGAGAAAAGAAGAAAAGAGAACCCCAGGGGGATTCTCCTATATCTTGCCACATTTCCTGATGATGTTAAATACACTTGGGGAATTTCTGAACTGAAGTCGGACAAAAATGATACTAAGCTTTGTCATTGATTATATCTAATCCCTTTTAATATAAAGATGATTTTTCATATATTCAAAAAATGCTTATCAAGTAAGCCCTCGTAAAAAATGTCCGAACTTCAGAAAACGGTGCTTGACAGATTTTCTCATAGATGACAAACTATTTTCATAGTTGATATTATGGCTTTTTGAGGATTGTTATGATAATTTCAAACAGACGGGAGGATGAATATGATTAAATCAGAGAAATTGAAAGATTTTGCCAAAAAAGCAGGAGCCGATCTCGTAGGAATAGGGTCAATGGATAGATTCGAGGGCGCTCCTATTCAGTCTGATCCGAGATATATATTTCCTGAAGCCAAATCAATCATCGGATTGGGTTTTCGCATACATAGAGGACTTTTAAGGGGGGTAGAGGAAGGGACATACTTCGCTGGTTATCCTGCTATGGGATATGCAAATATTAATGACGTTTATGCACCTATGGTTCTCAGGGAAGTAGGGAATTTCCTTGAAGATAATGGCTATGAAGCGATACTCTATCAGAATACAAGCGTCAGACTTGGCACAGGAGTAGGAAAGGCTGTATCGCCAGACAAACCGAGACCGGATGTTTTTTTGCATTTCCGTATTGCCGCGTTTATATGTGGTATGGGGGAAATTGGTTATAGCAAGGTATTTTTGACACCTGAATTTGGACCTCGCCAACGATTCGCATTTATTATCACAGATGCACCACTTGATCCTGATCCTATCTTTGAAGGTAAGTTATGCGATAGATGCAAGTTATGTGTTAAGGATTGTCTTTCGGGAGCCATCAATGCGGATAAAACAGTAAAGGTCACAATAGCAGGAAGAGAATTAGAATGGAATGACTTGGACGCCGAAAAATGTAGTGCAGTCTATCAAGCAGGAGTTCCTGAACATAGCCCATTTATGAACGAAGAAATAAAGGCAGTTATTGAAAAATTAATAGGTCGTGATTTCGATCCTGAAAAATTCCCCGAAAATTATAAAGGCGACATTTGGCGATATTTAAGAGAGAATATGCCTTATGCCCGTAATTCTTGGGAAAGCTATCATCATCCACCTTGCATTGAAGGAGCTAGGGGATGTATCCGTGCCTGTATGATCCATTTGGAAGAAACAGGCAGAATCAAAAATCTTTTCAAAACGCCATTTCGAATCCGTAAGCCATGGCGTTATGATAATTAGTTTTTAATTCTAAGAAACATAATGCAGAGATAGTAATGAATATAGATCAAAGAAAACTTCCTAGTTTTTTAATTGTTATGTCTAGGAATGGAAATATATTCATCGCTATCCTTATGGAATGAGCTATAATAGATATGATGGGATCAGTCGATAAAGGTCGCAGGGCGTTTTTGTAAAAATAAATTGTTGACAGCAAAGAGTTTTTGATTTATGATTGAATATTGTTGATTTGTGATAAACTCTTAAACTTACAGAAAAAGATGCTAAAATTCAGACATTTGGAGGGAGAAAATGGCTGTAAAATTAGGTTTTATCGGAACAGGCGGTATCGCAGGGGCACATTTGAACACATTGAAAAATTTTGACGATGTGGAATTTGTGGCAATGTGCGATGTTTCAGAAGACAGGGCGAAATCGAGGGCAAATGAATTCGGTGGGAAAGCCTACACTGATTTTAGAAAAATGTTTGATGAAGTTGATATGGATGCAGTTTATATCTGCACTCCTCCGTTCGCTCATGGCGAACAAGAGAGGATCGCTTGCGAGAAAGGCATCCATATGTTCATTGAGAAGCCAATAGCAATTACAACTGAGCAGGCTATCATAATAAACGATTATGTCCAAAGAAGTGGAGTCATTACAAGTGTAGGCTATCATTGGCGTTATCAGAGTAATGCACAAACTGCTTTGTCAGTTTTAAGGAAAGAGAAAAAAATTCTTGGTGCTTTGGGCTATTGGATGGGCGGAATGCCAGGAACTCCATGGTGGCGCGTCCGTGCAGAATCCGGCGGACAACATACAGAACAGACCACGCACATCTTTGATCTATGCAGATATATGGTAGGAAGCGATGCGCAAACTGTGCATGGAGTCGCTGCTAGTGGGACAATGACCGATATTCCAAATTATGATGTGGACGATATTAGTATGGTCAATATACTCTTCAAAAATGGTGCTGTTGCTAACATAACATCATCTTGTGTTATGAATAATTGGGGACGCGTCCATCTTGAAGTATTCAGCAGAGGATTAGTAGTTACGATCGGCGGACCCGGTCCATTGATAAACAGAAATGGTCAGGCTGAAGAAGTTCCACAAGTGCCGGGAATGGACAGAGACAGAGTATTCATCGATGCTGTTAAAACCGGCGACAGATCAAAGATATTATCCCCTTATGAAGATGCTCTTGAAACATTGAAAATAACTGCTGCTGCAAGCAAATCATTCATAACAGGCAAGGCTATTGATCTGTAAGATGAATTAAAGATTGAGGATCAAAGATTTAATTATGGAGAGTCTTTGATCCTAAATTTTTAATCTTGAGTTTTTGGTGCTATTAATCTTGGAGTGTGCAATTGAAAAAAATAAAAGGTCTGTCCTTTGATATGTATAGGACATTGATTGATACAAAAGATTTTCACGAACAAGCGGTAAGCGAGATTTTAAAACTGAATAATGCAAAGTCTGTGGATGTAGATGCGTTCCACAAACGATGGGATGAGATATACGACGAAATCTATATGTCACTTGGTGATGGGGAGTTCAAACTATTATACCAAGTAAGCGTAGAAAGTCTTTACGAAACTATGAAAGAATTTGGCGTTAAAGGTGATCCAGAAGAAGGGACGGAACTCTGGATCAGTAAATATGACAAAGCAGACCTCTATCCCGAAGTCCAAGAAGTATTACATAAACTAGCTGAAAAATATCCGATCGTCATAACATCTAACGTTGATAATAAAGATATAGGTTTTGCTATGTTAAGAAGTAAAAATCTTCCAGTTAAAGCATTTATAACATCAGAATCATCAAGGTCATATAAACCAGATAGTAAGATATTTAGTGACGCTGTGAATGCGTTACAATGCCATCCAGATGAAATTTTACATATAGGCGATTCACAATCTGCTGACGTTTTGGGTGGGAAAAAAGCAGGTATGCTTACTGCTTGGTTAAATAGACCGCCTGCCAAAAGACTTAGACAAGATATACCTCATCCTGATTACGAAATTCGAGACCTCGTCGAATTACTTTATGTATTGTTATGATGGTAAAATTTTTAATAAATTGTATAGAGATTTTTTCACACTAATATACTCAGGAGCAAAAATATGTCCATTCGTAAAGCAGTGATTCCTGCGGCTGGTTGGGGGACCAGGATGTTACCCGCTACAAAATCTCAACCCAAGGAAATGCTTCCTGTCGGAAGGAAACCCGCTATACAATATGTAGTGGAAGAACTAGAATCAATTGGCATAGAACAGATCCTAATTATCACAGGACAAAAAAAACGTGCCATAGAAGATCATTTTGACAGGGACATGGAATTGATCAGACACTTGGAAGAGAAAGGCAACCAAGACTTGATAGAAACTTTAAAATATGAAGAGACGGATACTCAATTCTTCTACACAAGGCAAAGTGAGCAGAAAGGAACAGCACATGCTATAGGTTTAGCAGAAAATTTCGTAGATAACGAGCCTTTTATCGTTTGCCTAGGGGACTCGATAATTATATCTCCACAGCAGGGGTCGCTCCTTAAAAGGCTTATCGAGACTCACGAAAGACGAAATTCTTCGGTAACCATTGCCTTTCGCACTGTTGATTGGGAAGATGTTTCAAAATATGGCATTGCTTCACCACACCCAGATTTTGATTACGGTTCAGAATTTAAACTGGAAGATTTGATAGAAAAACCAGAAAAGGATAAAGCTCCTACCAATCTAGCAATATCAGCTAGATATATATTCAGTCCCGAGATATTCGACGCTATAAGGAAAACTCCATTAAAAAATGACGAATACCAAATAACTGATTCAATAAAGATTCTTATGAATAGAGGTGATGTTTGGGGCGTGAGACTTGCTGATGATGAGGAGAGGATTGATATTGGAAGGTTCGATGGTTATTTTAAAGCTTTCATTAAATTTGCATTTGAAGACGAAAAATTTGGTGAGGAAATAAAGGAGTATACGAAAAAATTGCTTGAAATTGACAGTAAAAAGTAAATATAATAAACGGAGATATAATTAATGCTTCCAACATCTGCTATCGTCCTGACAGTCGGATTGATATTTCTTTTTTTCTGGACTCCAAGTTCCCAAGATTTATTTGTTGGACAACCATATTTTACTGTTGTCTTGTCAATTTTATTTACTGTCTTACCAGCTGTTATAGTCTTTGTAGCAGGGAAAATCATATTAAAACGATATAGAGATTTACTTATAGACTCATTCAACGCTTCAATTCTCAGTTTTATAGCAAGTTTACTGACAATTGGGTTCTTTATTGCACAAATATATTGGCTTCAACTCCCTATTTACCTGTTGAAATCGCCATTTCCAAGATTCGCAAACATTAAAACATTCCTGTTAATAGTTCCTTTGGTCATATCGTTTATGCTATGCCGATTAGTCCTTTTTCTGATAAAAAGAAAAGGCGATATAACATTAAAAGCCAAAAGTTACTTTTTGCCTGATGTAAAGTTAATGTTCATTCCATCATTGCCTTTTCTGATCAGTTTGTTTATTTCAGATATAATTGATATAATGCCTTTGACCATAAGGATTTTTTTTGTTACACATAGCTATATATATCTGGCTATAATTATGGGAATTGCGATCTTGATGTTTATAAAGTCGCCATTTTTTATTCAGCATATATGGTCTGCACGTTCATTAGAAAACGGCGAGTTGAGAGATAGAATATTATCTCTAGCAAGAAGAAATGGTATCAGGTTTGGGGATATTCTCGTCTGGAATATGGGAGGCAGACGGATCGCAAATGCTGGTATGGCAGGGTTACTTCCGAGTTCAAGGGCAATCTTTGTAACGGATTTTCTCCTTTCAAATTTCACAATAGACGAAATTGAAACAATAATTGCTCACGAGTTCGGACATATAAAAATGGGGCATATCCCCGCATATATTATCTTTTCGTTTACTTATCTCAGCTTTTCAGGGATGATCTTTTCTTTAATACTTCCTAAGATAAATCATATATTCTCAAATGAAACGGTTTCAGCATTGCTAAGCGGAGTCTTCACGGTCTTGCTTTTTTTCATCTATTTTGTAGTCATATTTCGTTTCATATCAAGGATATTTGAACGTCAAGCAGATGTCTACGCTGTAAAAATAACAGGAAAGCCCAATTCATTTAAAGACGCTTTGATGAAAATTGCTTATGTGAATCAAGTTATGATAAGAAATCCTCGCATTTTTAGGATATTCTCTACGCATCCTTCAATACCAGAGAGGTTGGAACTTGTTGATAAGGTCACCAACGATCAAAACAAAGCTAAAAAGTATGACAGGATAACCTTTGGTTTTAAAAGATCGCTTCCGCTTTTGTTTATTACTTTCATTGCCTTATGTTTTACAGGCAAAGATCTGATCTTTTCTCCGGGTGAAATTCATTATGAGATTGGAAGACAATATGTAATTGAGGGTATGGTAGATCAAGCAATAGCAGAGTTTAATAAGGCATTTGACTTTGATCAAAAAAGCGATCGGATTATCTATGTGTTAGGATTATTATATATGGAAAAAGGAGACATTAGCGAGGCAAAGGAGAAATTCAAAAGGGTATTAGAACTCAATCCTGGACACGCTATGGCATCTAATAAACTTAATCAAATAATGGAAATGGAAAAAAAGAACAGGGGGGATGATGAAGCTATCAAGCAGAATTAATCAAATTCTTATATTAATTGGCACGTTTTTCTTTTGGGCTTCACTTTATGTTTATGTCCCAATACTCCCACCTTATGCAAAAGAACTTGGCGGGTCATTGACAATCATTGGATTTATTGTTGCTTCATACGGATTATCTCAGTTCCTATTTCGCTTTCCCCTTGGTATATGGTCAGACAGATTAGGCAGACGGAAGCCATTTGTGATCTCTGGTTTTATATTTACCGCTATAAGTTGTCTGGGATTGGCTCTTTCACCTAATCCGTGGGTCTTGTTGATATTTAGAGGGATCGCAGGTATTTCTGCCTCAATGTGGGTTGCCCTAACTGTTATGTTTTCGCACTATTTTGACGATTCACAATCCACAAAAGCTATGAGCCTGATAAGCTTTTGCACAGGTTTTTCACAGATGATCATAACCTATTTGGGCGGTCTTATAGCCCAAAATCAAGGTTCTGTTTACACATTTTACTACGGTATTGGGTTGGCATTGGTCGGTATTCTAGTTCTCTTGCCTGTCTCCGAAACAAAAATAATTAATTCAACAAATCTGTCAATCAAAAAGATATTATCAGTTGCGTCAAGAAGATTACTCCTGATAGTCTCTATTATAACTGCGCTAAGTCAATTTTCTGTCTTTGTAATAACTTATGGATTTCTTACCATATACGCAACCGAAATAGGTGCGTCAAAAAGTCAACTTGGAATTATGATGTTTATAACGCATTTAGCTTTAACGATATCTAATCTTCTGGCGGGAACTTATGTAGCACCGAAAATAGGATATAAGATGACAGTGTTTTTTGCCTTTATTTCAGCGTCTGTTATAACAGTAATAACGCCATTCATTAAAGGCGTAAACCTTTTGATCTTTCTTAACGGATTAGGGACTTTTGGACGAGGACTAGCAGTGCCGATACTTATGGGATTGGCAATTCAAGGATTACCAAAGGATGAAAAAGCTAGCGCTATGGGATTTTTCCAAGCTGTGTATGCTTTGGGGATGTTTTTGGGTCCCGCTGTGGGAGGGATGATCGGCGATGTTTTTGGTCTATCTGGTGTATTCTATTGTGCAGGCGTAATATACTTGATCACTTCGTTGACAGGTATTATAATGTTACCAAGTAATAAACAGATCAAGTAAAAAAAGGAGTTGTTATGGTCTATATTATATTAGCGATCACTGTTGTCACCATTGGGTCTATCTCTGATAATGAGAAACAGAAAGAAATAACTATCAAACTTCCTGGCGGAGTTGAAATGGAGATGATCTGGATCAATCCCGGAAGGTTTATTATGGGGTCTCCAGAAAACGAACGAAAAAGAGAAGATAACGAGATTCAACACGAGGTAATTATAAGCAAAGGATTTTGGCTGGGAAAATATGAGATCACACAGAATCAATGGGAAAGCGTTATGAAAACTCGTCCTTGGGAAGGTCAAATATTTGTTAAACAATCTCCGAATCATCCTGCTGTTTATATATCGTGGTATGATGTCCAAGATTTTATCGCCAAATTAAATGAAGCTGAAAAGACAAATGCTTATAGACTGCCAACAGAAGCAGAATGGGAATATGCTTGCCGTGCTGGGACAAAGACAGCTTTCTCTTTCGATGATGATCGCAAAATAGATGAGTATGCTTGGACTGGAAAAAATACCTATGATCTTGGTAATATGTTCGCCCAAGCAGTAGGACAGAAAAAACCTAATCCTTGGGGGCTATATGATATGCACGGAAACGTCTGGGAATGGGTTCAAGACTATTATGGACCTTACGAAAACAAGACACAAATCGACCCAAAAGGTCCAGAATCAGGAAATATGCGTGTCTTTCGCGGGGGAAGTTTCTATTATTTGCCCAATTTTACTCGCTCAGCATACAGAGGCTATAATTCTCCAAAACATAAATTATTTAACCTTGGCGCACGGTTGGCAAAGTCTGAATAAGAAAGGAAATATTGATAACCCCAGTAAAAATGTAGATTTCTAACTAGGAGACTAAAAATGAAATATAATGAGATAACTCTATTTGTAAGCAGAGAGAACGGATATAACACTTACAGGATACCTGCGGTTATAGTATCAAAAACAGGGACTATACTTGCCTTTTGCGAAGGAAGGAAGAATAGCATTGACGATTCTGGCGATATTGATATCGTGATGAGGAGAAGCTTTGATAATGGTAGAAATTGGGAAGATATGCACATCATTTTAGATGATGGCAAGGATACCATTGGCAATCCTGCTCCCGTGGTTGATAGGGATACAGGCATAATCTGGCTTTTAGTAACTAGAAATCTCGCAGAAGGACCAGAAAGTTTGATCATAGAAGGTAAGGCACCGAGAACTGTATGGGTAACTTATAGCGAAGATGATGGCAAAACATGGGCGGAGCTTAAAGAAATAACGCAATATGTGAAGAAGCCATCATGGACCTGGTATGCAACAGGTCCCTGTCATGGTATTCAGCTTAAAAATGGGCGACTGGTCATACCTTGTGATCATGTTGAAGGAACGAACAAAGACTATTCAGAATTTGCACATTCACACATCATATATAGCGATGATCATGGTAAAACTTGGCATATCGGCGGGATAGCACAGAAGGGAACTAATGAGTGCGTTGCAGTTGAGACGAACGATGGGGCGATTTATCTAAATTGTAGAAACTATCGTGGAGCAAAAAGGCGAGCCTATGCTTGGAGTTTTGATTGTGGGAATAACTTCACTGAATTTGGTTATGATGAAAAGCTTGTTGAACCTATATGTCAGGGCAGTATGATAAGGTTTGATGAAAGTCATATATTATTCTCAAATCCTGCAAGCACGAATAGAGAGAAGATGACAGTCAGAATAAGCAAAGATGAATGCAAATCATGGAACGATGGCAAGATTTTATATGAAGGACCTTCTGCGTATTCCGATCTATGTGTCCTAAACGATATGACGATAGGTTGTCTTTATGAAAAAGGTAAAGAAGATTGTTATGAAACTATAGTTTTTGCAAACTTTGATCTTGAATGGCTACTTGCATGACTTCAATGACTGTTTTGTGATTCGGAAAGGTAATAAACTTATGTTTATGCCGATCAGTTTAATTAGGCATGAAAGAATTACAAATAATATATGAAAATCAAGAAAAGATAATCGGAAAGCTTAACACTGGTGATGTATTTGTTAGTTTGATGGATTTGAATTTCTGCTATTAGTCATAATTTTGGCGTTACCTGTGCTTTATTAAAGGTTTTTATTACTTTACCCTTCCGAATTACAGTTACATTTATCCTGATCATTGACCAATTCAAATCTTGGGCAAATTATCTATTGATAAAAAACGAAGATATCTCAGGGTGTAATTGACAGTATAATATTGGGATGATAAAATCTATTTAGGATATGACGACAAGATACAAGTATTTATTTTGGTTATCATATGGTTATATCATCTTTGTTATTTAATTTTGGACAATCAAAACGAACTAAATTGCCCAAATCCACAACTAATAATGGCTAAACAGGGAGGAATAAATAAATGAGCTATGAACGTGGCATTGCTGCATTTAATCTACAAATGCCCGACGAAATACCACATACACAATATATAACGCATCCAAGATGGATGGAGTATGTCCAAAAGAAACTTAATAAGCCAAATGCTGGTTGGGCTGAGCTTTTGGATTTTGACTATGTCTGGTCTGTTGATGGTCCAAGCTGGAGTCGTGGTAGATGGACAGATATGGGGCATGCCATCTTTCAGGCTGATGGATCAGACTATCGTCTGCCAAAGCCATCTCCTTTTAACGATAAGCTTGAAGACATATATAACCTTGATCCGTTGGAAGAATATGGTCCTATTGATCTGGAAGAGCAGACGGAGAAATACCGTGCATGGTGCAAAAATGCCCTTAAAGGTGATTATGTAACCTCTGGTGGGACATATAATTCAGTTGTTAGTTTCGCCATAGCCGCTTTTGGCTGGGAAAACCTCTTGCTAGCAGTTGGACATGATCCTGATAGATTTGGTGAGGTGCTTAACCGTTGGACTGATTATCTTATGGTGTTCGTGCAAGCATGGGCTAAAACTGACATTGAAATTTATCATACTCACGATGATATGGTATGGACTGAGGGAAGTATATTTAAACCTGAATTCTACCGTAAATATGTGTTCCCAAATTATAAAAAGATGTGGGATTGCGCCAAAGATGCTGGCAAAAAGATTTTATTTACCTCTGATGGAAATTATACTGAATATGTTGATGATCTAGTCTTAGCAGGTGCAGAAGGATTTATATTTGAGCCTTTGACCGATCTTGAATATATATGTAAAAAATATGGACAGACACATGTCATAATAGGTAATGCAGACTGCCGAATACTAACATTTGGCACAAAAGAAGATGTATATAATGAAGTCAAACGTTGTATCGATCTAGGACGAAACTGTCCAGGTTATTTTTTCGCAGTTGGTAACCATATTCCCCCAAACGTGCCAATAGAGAACGCAGAAGCCTGTATAGAAGCTTATCTTGAAATGAGAAAAAGGTAATTTTGGTATTTAATTTAGTATTCATATATACACAATATTTTGGGAGGCGGGTTATGGAAAAGACATTAGGTATAGGTCTTATTGGTCTTGGAATGGGAAGGGACTTGTTGTATCTGAATAGTGACCCTGATAGCAGATTTGAGGTTAGGGGCATTTGTGCATCAACGGAAGGCAAGGTCAAAGCGGTAGCGAAAGAATATGGTATCACTTTTTGGACTACAAATTATAGGGAACTGATCAATAGGGAGGACATAGACGTTATAGCCGTATATTCCCCTGATCACTTACACGCACAACATTGTTTAGATGCATTGAAAGCAGATAAACATGTCGTCGTAACAAAGCCTATGGTGACATCACTTGATGATGCGTTAGAGATCGCTCGTTTAGTTAAAAAGACAAATCTTAAATTTCTTGTTGGCGAGACCTGCCGATGGTATACCTCATTCCTTGATTTAAAGCGATTGTATGATGATGGCGAATTGGGCGATGTCATATTTGCAGAGGCTCACTATGTCCACGAGATCAAGGATTTCTTTACAAAAACCACTTGGCGACTTACCGTTCCACAAGATTTTATGTATGGCGGGGTTTGTCATCCTTTGGATTCACTTGTTTGGATATTAGGGGATGTTGACGAAGTCCATTGCTACGCAAATAAAGGGAACTTGTCCGCATATCCAATTGAGGACAATTTCCTGTTAAACGTTAAATTCAAAAACGGCGTGATAGCACGCGTCCTTGGTGCTTATGGAATAATACAACCATCTATGCCTATGATGGGGCTTACCATATATGGCACAAAAGGGACTGCAACTGCGACGTTTGAGGATTTTAAGCCTTCGCAACTCAGTTTTGTGCTAGACAAATTTTTACAAAATGAACCAGCGGTGATTAACTATCCTGCGGATATGACGGGTGCTTATGGACAGGGTGACGCGGTTAAAAGATATATGAGGCATTTTGAAGACTGTATTATAAATAATAAGACTCCTGTTGAGGATGCAGAGGAAGGCGTAAAGACTATTGCAGCGTTGTCATCAGCTTGGGAATCTGCGAGAACTGGAAAACCGGTGAAAGTTGATTATAAGATATAGAGGAGCGCGATATATGCTTTCGTTCAGAAAAGACACCGCTAATATGAATCTTGAAATAGGGATACCGACGAAGATATCTTGGAAGACTAAAAACGGAAAGTTTGCGATCGGCACAATAGATGCGAGCACAATAGCGTTGTTTGCTTTTTTAACAGGATGGTTCATATATGGTGGATTAAAGCCAGCATTGGCTTTGCTGGCTTTTGCTATTATCGTTACAATAACATCAATTATGGGTATGATCCCGTTTGTTGGTCCTGTCTTATATTGGTTTTTATCAAAAAAATATGTCATTCAGTTTGCCATTCATTGGGTTGCAAATATCAGTAATAAGGTGACCGCTGAGACCGCGGTTAAATGGCCCATTGAGATCACATTCTATATCGGTTTTGCAAATTCAATATTGGCTACAATAGTTGCGATCTTTCTCATCTATCAGAAACTATCGGATAGAGCAGATGCCTATAGACGAAAAGGTTTATAGTCCAACACCGAATTCTGCTTTGAAATCGCGCCATATCTCAGGAGGTATATGTTTTGTAGCGGATTCGTAGACCTCTTCAACGTGCTTTTTTGTTCCGGGACCGGGCATTACGATGCCATCAATTTTAAGCCCAAGGCAAAATTGTAATGCCAAGTCTCTTATACTCAGTCCTCTTTTATTGCACCATTCCCACATAGCATGTGCTTTTGGGTTATTTTTCGGTTCTTGTCCTGTCAATGCGTTCATAGAAAGGACACTAGCAAGGATCAAGCCAATATCATACTTTTTTGCTAATGGAATTGTTGTCTTTTCTGCTGATTGATCAAGCAACGTATAATCAAGATAAGTCAAAACAATGTCAACTTTTCCTGATTCTATAGCCTTTTTGTGAAACTCGTGGCTCCTAACACCTAGTCCGACGAATCCAATAATGCCTTCGTCTTTCATCTTCAACAGTTCGTCAAATCCATTCCCATCTGCCAACGGATAATCTATGTCGCTTGGATCGTGTATAAGGACCGCATCGATATAATCCGTTTTCAACGTTTTGAGACTGTTATTGACGCTCCAACGAATGTCCTTTGCAGAGTAGCCCCTTCTCTGTGGATGAGTCCCCGCCTTTGTCTGTAAATAAATCTTTTCACGCCATCCGCCTTCTAGTGCCAAGCCCAATTTCCTTTCGCTATCTCCATAGGCAGGTGATGTGTCAAAATAGTTGATCCCAAGCTCAATTGCTCTACGAACAGCTTCTATTGATTCTTGATCGGTATGTCTGCTAAAACTTGCACAGCCCATCCCCAAAGCCTTGGGTCGCATCTCAGTACGTCCAAGCCTTCTTGTCTCTAATTCAGCCATAAAATCCCCCATGTTTTTATACAGCTTTCATTTCATAGTTAAAAAACTCAAAAAGTAGCCCAATTCAAATTTTAGGTAAATTATCTATTGAAAAAATTGAAAAAAGAATACACTATCTCGATAAAAAATAGTAAAAAAGATAATAAATCAAAACTTTAACTGAGGAGTCGTCCCAGTGATAAATATATATTATCTTTTGTTGAAAAGATAGTCAAGCAATTTTATGACAAATGGACAGAAGGTAAGACAGCAGACATGGTTCTATCATTGTCAGGTCTTTTGAGTGGTGAAAAGATCAACAGGATCAGACTGTCCTTTGGATTGAGTAATGAAGCGTATTCAAATCTTTTCCATCACCTTTTTTAGCTTTCTTTTTAAGGCTTTGCTTATTCTGAGCACTTGGGGAATTTCTGACTTCAGCTGAAAAGACTTGCATTAATTAAAGAGAGAATTTAAAATTCAAAGAGCTAAAATAATAGGAAAGGATGGTCAATCTTGGAGATCATAGAAATCTATAATGAGCTTTATTCGCAATATGGTCCACAAAACTGGTGGCCCGGAGAGAGCCAGTTTGAGATCATAATCGGTGCAATATTGACTCAAAATACATCGTGGGATAATGTCTCAAAAGCCATAGATAACTTGAAAAAACATGATCTTATGAATTTGGAATCATTTGTGAATGCAGATCCAGAACTGATAAAAAGTCTCATTATTCCATCAGGTTTCTATAATGTAAAGCACAAACGTTTAATGACCTTTATGGACTACCTAATAAAACATAAAGATAATTTCACAAGATTTATTCAACTTCCGATCGCTGAGCTGAGAAATGAGTTATTATCAATAAAAGGTATTGGAAAAGAAACCGCGGATAGCATACTTTTATATGGATTTGGGCGACCAATTTTTGTTGTGGATGCCTACACCAGGCGATTCTTATCAAGGCTCGGTTTTCTATGGGTAGAAAAAGCCTCTTATGACGAAATACAGCGATTTTTTATGGACAATCTACCATCAGATTCAAACCTATTCAACGAATATCATGCATTGATAGTCGTCCATTGTAAGACTTTATGCAAAAAAAAGCCTTCGTGTTCTATGTGTCAAGTAACTTGCCCGTCGAAATCCTTATAAAATATCTATGCCTATAATCCCATTAAATCAATTATTCCGTTAAGATCAGGGGATTCAAAATCTGGCTTCTCAGGTTGATCTACTGATTGATTTTTTCTATTTATCCAAAGGACAGGAATTTCCATCCATTTCGCCCCTTTGACGTCAGACCTTAGCGAGTCGCCGACGTGCAAAACCTCGCTATTTGAAAGAGCTAAAAGTGAAAGAGCTTTTTGAAACATCTCTGGACGAGGTTTATATGATCTACAATCTTCGCTTGTAACTATTAGATCAAAATCCAGAAGATTATACCTTAGTGCAGAGACTAAAACTACATTGTCTATATTGGAGACAAGACAGATGGGAATGCCATATCTGCCGATCTTTGCAAGGACATCTTTGCTCTCTGGAAAAATATTCGGTCTTCCCCAATATTCATCCCAATATTGCGACAGTTTTTTGGTCAGCTTCTTCTCATCAAGCCTTATATTAAAATACCTAATTGTTGATATTAGCGCATATTGCCCCAATTCCTTTTCCATCCGAAACGAACTATGATAACTATTGGTAAACAGATCGATGAAGGTATCCCACCAATGGGCAACAACACCTGATAAATCCAATGATCTATTGGACGCTTCAACTATTTCTTTGCATGTCAATATTACAGGCGCTTCATCTTCCTCAACAACAGTCCCATAAAAGTCAAGCAATATTGCCTTTGGTCTTATCATCAGTTTTTTAGAAACCCCTCTCTTTCAACCATCGTGAACATTCAGTTGTCCATGGTAGCCATTTGCTTGGATTATAATCTCCGCTTCCTAATCCAAGCCCGTGATGTCCTTTTTCGTATATGTGCAGTTCAAAAGGGACTTTTGCCTTGCTCAGTGCTTCTGCAAATACGAGACTATTTTCCACTTTCACACCGTTATCTTCGTATGTATGCCAAATGAAACACGGCGGAGTATCTGACTTAACATTAAATTCGCTTGACAATAACTTTATCATTTCCTGTGAAGGTTCTTTTCCTATCAATGCTTCCCTACAACCTGAATGTCCGATCTCTTGAAGCATACTTATAACAGGGTAACAGAGAATCCCAAGATCAGGACGAGAGCTTTGATGTTCAACTGGATCGCTATCATCTGCCTTCCCATTGTCGAAATGTGTTAAGATAAGAGAAGAAAGATGACCACCAGCAGATGACCCCATAACGCCAATGTGGTTTCGGTCTATTCCCCATTTCTCTGACATATATCTGGTATATCGGATCGCACGAGCGACGTCATAAAACATATAAGGATAATGGTATCCGCCGGATGCAAGTCTATATTTAAGGACAATACCTTTGATCCCTTGTGTATTTAGCCAAAGAGCATAGTGTTCGCCCTCGTGATTTGCTAGTCCATGATAACCTCCACCTGGACAGATTACAATCGCTGACCCTGTTGCTTTTTGTTTTTCTGGAAAATATAGTGTTAAAGTTGGTATATCTTTATTTTCTGAACCGATTGCCCCTGGGGCATCATTTTCCCAGAGCCTTATCGTTTCCCTTTTTACCATCATTCACCCCCTAGTATTGTAATAGCAAATCAAGCATTTTGCGATCAAGTTTATGACCGTGGAAATCCTCATAATTGACATCTTTTCTGTTGCTATCTAGAATACCGAAAGAGCCACGGAAGTTCCACATAGCCCATCCCCAGCCCGCTTCTTTCCAAAGTTCAAGGTAATCTTTCATCCATGCAAGCACGACATCATGTGGAGTATGTTGAAAAGCTCCCCATTCACCAACATGGACGCCAACGCCTTTCTTTTCTAGCTCTTTCCAGGGATCGATGCGATCTTTACGAAGCCAATCTTTTCCTAAAACTTCGTAACCTCGTGTAAGTGGCCAAGCTGGTTTGGGCCAATTTTCGTTCCAATTGACCCAAGAAGCCTTATAATGGCTTATTTCCATAGGATCATAACCTCTCGTGCTTTGAGCAACACCGACGCCTACAAGCCCATGCACTGGATCGCGTCCCCAACTGAGACCATCTGCGATGATCAGTCTATTGGAGTCCTCTGAATGTATTGCATCAACCAATCGTTTGACTACTTTGACGTAAGTTTCTTCTGGTATTCGTGCTGGTTCGTTGAGAAGATCAAAACTGACTTGATCATTAGGTATCCCTTTATATCTTTTAGCGAAATGTGCCCAATGAAATGCACAGACGTCTAGTGCCTCTTCATCTTTCCATAGACTCAGTGGTTCCGCAGGCGGGTTCACGCAATATCCGGGCGCACGATGGAAGTTGATATTGACGTGAATCTTATATTTTCGTCCATATTCAACAGCCTGGTCGATCTCCTTTAAAACATCTTCTTTGAGTTTGAGCCAATTGTCTGTAACCCATTTGTCGCCTTCTATCCAACAATGATAAGATAATGGCAAGCGGACAAAGTCAAATCCCCATCCTGCCATCCATTCAAAATCAGATTCTCTAAAAGGGGAATTACGATCCAAAGTAAATTTCTCTAAAAGATTAAATCCTCTCCAACGGGGAAGATGCGACGCTGATACTATATTTTTTTGTTCTGAACTCATAACTAATCTCCTTTACATCTCGAATTCCTCATATCTTGCCTTATGTGGTCAAAAGATTGATCAAAGTATAATGTTATTTACCAACCAAATCAAGAGAAATTCCCTATCCGATACCCCATCAGTTTTTTTAGGATTAAGACAGCAGTCCAAAGCAATTATTGATCTGAAAATGAAATTATGTTAATATTTTGATTGATGGTTAATGATTTTATTAATTTTACTTTATGGAAATTGATAAATCTTTGAAATATGTTCAATATATTATATTTTGCTCACACGGGAAAACAGATCGGCGGCGGAGAAAACCAGTTATTTTGGTTGTTGAAATATCTTAACAGAGATATGTTCAATCCGATCATTATATGTCCGAATTCAGGCGAATTTTCTGAATTATTGAAAACCCTCAATATTCCAATTCTTACTTGCTATTTGCCCGGATGGAGAAAAATCATATCATTTAAGGATTTTGCTTCTTTACGTCTGTTGAAAACAATATCAAAATATCATATAGACTTGGTACATACGTCTGATCTTTGGTATAATTATTATGCCTTACAAGTGGGAGAATTGCTAAAAATTCCTACGATAACCCATGTCCGTAATATCATATCTCCACAGAATGTCCATAAATATCTATTCGGACGTTTCAGTAAGATCATAGCAATATCTGAGCGAATAAGAAATAACCTTATAGAGGGAGGTATAGACCCTGAAAAAATCCAGTTTATAACTGATGCAGTTGACTTAAATGAATTTAAACCCAATCACAATGGAATCAATGTTTTACGGAGAGATTTTCAGTTAAATGACAAATTAATAGGCTTTGTTGGACGTATAGAGCCTTTCAAGCGTCAAAAAGATTTAATGCCTATAATCGCAGAAGTTGTAAAAAAACGGAAAGATGTCAGTTTTTTGCTTATTGGTGATACCCTAAGGAAACACGATAAATATTTAAGAGAGACAATTGAGGCTATTAGAAAATATGGCATATACAGATATGTCGTTTGGACAGGCTATCGCAGAGATATGCCTGCTGTTCTGAATTCTTTGGATATCCTTGTTACGCTATCGGGTGGTTCTATTACTATGGAAGCACGTGCATGTGCAAAACCTGTCATTATGTCTGACAAAACGAAAGAAGTAAGTTTATTGCAGGATGATGAGACAGGTATGATAAAGGTCCCTGATAACGTCAGTGCTTTATCAGAAGCGATTTTACGTCTATTAGATGATGATCAACTTAGATCAGAGATCGGAAAATCTGGTAGAAGACGCGCTGAAAACTTTTATGACGTAAGAAAAACTTCGGAATATACTCAGCAAATATACAAGGACCTATTAAAAATTACGGGGTAGCTATTTTTATGAGTCAGTGGGGTTAATATGGTAAAATTCTTATGGCATTAATTTTAAGGATAGGAGGGCTTAAAATGATAAGAATGTCTGTTATTACACTGGCTTTCACACTAATAATTCTGTCTATTACTAATACCGCTTTATGCGCTAATCTGGTGTCACATTGGCCACTTGACCAAAATTCAGGAGAAGAGGTTAAAGACGTAGTAGGAGGACATCACGGAAAGATAATAGGCAAAGCTAAATGGGTTAAAGGGCAATTTGGAAATGGATTACAACTTACAGCGCCTAGTAATTATGTTGAAGTCCAAAAATCTAAAGATCTGGAATTATCTACCTTGACACTTATAGTATGGGTAAATTTTGACTCATTAGCTGGTCGACAGGAGGTAGTCTCTTATGCAGATAGCTATGGTATTTTTGCAGATGGCGGGATATTCAGAGCATTGCTTTACAATGGAAACAACTGGGATGTCGTCAATGGAACTACTAAAATTGAGCAAGGGAAATGGTATCAAACAGCTTTAACTGTGGCTAAGAATGGAATAGCTATTTATGTTAACGGTAAACTAGATGCACAGTTAGCTACTCCTGCTATTGCATTTCAGGATTTTCCTATGTGGTTTGGTGGAGGTCCTGCTGATAACCAGTTTTGGTTAACTGGAACTATTGACGAAATTGAGCTATGGAATGATGTTTTGCCAGCAGGTGAAATAGAAAAAATTTATAAAAATCCGCCATCGCTTGGTGCAGTTGATCCAAATGGGAAAACAACTACCTTATGGGGGGCAATCAAAAGATGATCTGATTATTCTTATTTTAAAGATATAAATTTATATTAATAAAATTTGAAAATCAACAATTTAGCTACTTATAAACAATGGATAACCATAAGTCCATTTCTTATAAGTAGCTTATTTTTTCCATAATTTCTTCAATTTTGAAATCAAAATAACCTTATAACCTGTCAGAATCGTTTGAGTATTGACATAAAAGGCTTTCAATGCTATATTTTTGGTTATCAGATGTTAGAATCAAGGATATGTTGCTGGATACGAAATGTTACCTTTATTGGAAATAAAAAATTTAACCCATTACTTTGCAGGGCTTAAAGCGGTATCTAACTTTAATTTGACGCTTTATAGTGGAGAGATCGTCGGTCTGATAGGTCCAAATGGCGCGGGGAAGACTACAGTATTTAACCTCATTTCTGGACTCCATAAGCCGTCTTTCGGCGAGATATATTTCAAAGGCGAACCTATCCACGGAAAGAGACCATATTATATAGCAGAGAAAGGAATCGCTCGGACTTTTCAAAATATCAGGCTATTCTCTGATATGAGCGTTATAGAAAATATCAAAGTTGCCTATCATCATAAAAGAAAATATGGGATTCTTTCTGCGTTCATAGCTGATAAGCATTTTAAAAAGCATGAATCGGAAATAGACGATATCGCTTATGGACTTTTGGATATGTTCAATCTTCGTGAACTAGCAGAAAAAAAAGCAGGTTCGTTGCCTTATGGTCAACAGCGAAGATTAGAAATAATAAGGGCACTTGCAACCGAGCCAGAGATGTTACTGTTGGATGAGCCTGCCGCTGGTATGAATCCCGTTGAGGCAGATCAACTCCTGCACACAATACATGATCTCCGCGACAGATTTAACATCACGATATTCTTGATAGAGCATCAAATGAGGGTCGTTATGGGAGTATGCGAACGGATAAAGGTTATGGATTTCGGGGAAACAATAGCCGAAGGGACGCCAGAACAAATACAAAAAGATAAAAAAGTTATAGAGGCATATCTTGGGGAAGAGGGATGATAATAGAGGTAAAAAATCTGTCAGTAAGTTACGGTGGGATCAGAGCATTGACCGATGTCAGCATTTCTGTCAATGAAGGCGAAATCGTAAGTATAATTGGCGCAAATGGTGCAGGAAAATCTACATTGATGAGAACAATATCAGGTCTAGTTAAACCTGACTCGGGAAACATTATATTTGATGGTAAAGAGATCGTCGGAATGCCACCTCACAAAATAGCAGAGATGGGCATAAGTCATGTTCCGGAAGGACGAGGTATATTTTATAACCTGACAGTTATGGAAAACCTTCAGCTTGCCACATCAGTATTGAAGTCAAAAAAGAATCTAAAAGATGAACTTGACAGGGTTTTCCAATTATTTCCAAGACTTGCCGAACGCAAAAGGCAATTAGCTGGAACTCTAAGCGGTGGAGAACAACAGATGCTCGCTATGGGACGCGGACTGATAATGCAAGGTAAGGTTATGCTTTTAGATGAACCATCAATGGGGCTTGCACCAAATTTGGTCGATATGATATTTCAGGTTATATCAAAAATAAATCGAGACGGGACAACAATATTGCTAGTTGAGCAAAATGCATATAAAGCGATCAAAATAGCCAATAGAGTATACGCCCTTAAAACAGGAACAATAGCATTCAGCGGGACTCCAAATGATGAGGAACTACAAAATATCCTTCACAGTGCGTATCTGACGTAACAGTGATGGGGAGAAAAATCTTTTAGATGTTAAGATTTGTCCAATGTGAGTATCTTATTTTTCCAAAAAACTAAAACTACCCAAGAGAGGAGATTAAAAATATGACAGAGATTGTAAAAATACACGCAAGAGAGATAATTGATTCTAGGGGAAATCCAACGGTTGAAGTGGACGTCCTATTAAAATGTGGGGCTCTTGGCAGGGCAGCAGTGCCGTCTGGCGCTTCAACAGGCATCCTTGAAGCGTTAGAACTCCGAGACGGAGATAAAAGTAGGTATCTTGGAAAAGGCGTCCTGAAAGCGGTCGAAAATGTAAATGACATTATAGCGTCAAAAATCGTAGGGATGAACGCACTAGATCAGGTGATGATCGATCGCACAATGATTGAGATGGACGGATCAGAAAATAAAAGTAATCTCGGTGCAAATGCCATATTAGGGGTTTCACTTGCGGTTGCAAAAGCGTCTGCTAACGCTTTGAAACTACCTCTCTACAAATATATCGGTGGCGTTAATGCCAAAGTGATGCCTGTGCCAATGATGAATATAATCAATGGCGGGGCGCATGCTGACAACAATGTTGATATTCAAGAATTTCTGATAATGCCAGTTGGAGCGGACAGTTTCTCAGAAGCGGTGAGGATGGGCGCGGAAGTTTTCCATAACCTAAAAGCTGTCCTCAAAGATAAAGGATATAATACCGCAGTTGGAGATGAAGGCGGATTCGCACCAAATCTAAAATCAAACGAAGAAGCCCTTGAACTGATAATGGAAAGCATCGAAAAAGCTGGATATGAGCCCGGAAAAGGCGTGGCAATAGCCATAGATACTGCCGCTAGCGAACTATATAACGAAGACGAAAATGTTTATATCCTTTCAGCTGAAAGAAAACCCAAGAAAAGTCCACAAGATATGGTGAAGTTTTATACCAAATTGGTTGAAAAATACCCAATAATATCAATAGAAGACGGTATGGCAGAAAGCGATTGGGATGGATGGAAAATGTTGACTGATGCATTAGGAAAAAAGGTTCAATTAGTTGGTGACGATATTTTTGTCACAAATACTAAGATTCTTAAAAAAGGAATTGAAAAAGGTGTTGCTAATTCCATCCTTATAAAAGTAAACCAGATCGGCACATTAACGGAAACTCTCGATGCTATTGAGATGGCAAAAAGGGCAAAATATACCGCTGTCGTCTCTCACCGATCAGGCGAAACCGAAGACTCCACGATCTCACATATAGTTGTCGGAATGAACGCAGGGCAGATAAAAACAGGCTCTATGTCGCGTTCAGAGAGGATCTGCAAATATAACGAACTGATCAGAATAGAAGAAGAACTCGGAAAAGTTGCACTCTATAATGGTCTTGATGTCCTATATAATATATAATTAAAGTGATCAGCAGGTGCGGGTCTTATGACCGCCCTGCTTTTCTGTGACAATTACAGAATGATCATCAACGTCTTTCATCGGGCATAGAATCCTAATGAAACCTCAATTGTTTTAATCCAATTATCGGTAAAACCATCGCCAGGTCCTTGGGAATTCTTCTCTGTGCCCTTTGCCCCTCCGCCGATATATCTTATGTTTAAGTAGCTATCAAGATATCTTGTAAGCTCAAATCCCAGTCTTACGGATGCATCAAGAATTGCCCCTTCAAAGTCATTAGTGCTTCCTGTTATATATCTTCCCGACGCGTAAAAACCATCTATTTCAGTTCCAAACCACAATCCCTTATTAAATGGATACCTGCTTCTGAATTTGAAGATAGGCACAGGTCCAACATTGCTATTGATCCTGAAAAGTTTACCATCTGCCGATTTAAAACTGATTGAGGCATTTCTAATCTGAAAAGATAGTCCGAGGGCAATCTCCTTATCTTTCGCTTTTGAAAAATCATATAAATAGCTTAAACGGTAGAAGTTGAATAAATATCTCAATTCAATAGGGGTGTTCTTTGGAAAAGTTAGTTCATCAACAATTATATCTCTCTCCAAAAGTGCTTCGGTCTTTATGTCCAAAGGTTGTATGAGAAAGATCAAGTTATGTTTGTCTTTTATATTTATCTCAGCGGTTAAGCGAGAAAAAGGAAACAAAATGCCCTGTTCACCTTCTTTGACATAGTCAAACTTCGTCCCATTGCTGTCAAATTGTATTGTATGGCTTAAAACATCTAAGAACCCAACTTCAAAGCCTCCTTGAAACTCATACCAATTATTGCTACTGTTGATCAAAGACCTATGCTCAGAACACTCAGAAGCGGATATTCGCATAGATAATATCAACACAAATACAAAAAGAAAAAGATTGATTCTGATAAACGATTTATTACTCATTATAACAAGTCCTTTCGCTCTTGGATCAACTATTGACTCTGCTTATCTCGTAAAATCTTAATCGCAAGATCAGTTTTTACCTCTGGCAGATCAAAAGCGATCATGTTTTCAGTTGCTTTGGTGTCGCTTCTTTCTATAACTTCCCCATTAACAGTATCCCAAAATTCAATTTTATATAAACCATTTTCAAAACCAGATAATACAATTCTCGTTGGTGGAACTGGGTTTATCTGAGTTTTATCACGGACATTAAACCAAGTATGATCTTTGTTTTGAATCCAAACTAGCGCCTTTTCCTTTGCTTTCATACCAAGCACTCGTAAATTGGGTTTACTATTAGTCAAGTAGTTTGTCAGACGAATATTATTTATCGTTATCCAATCATTGCCATCATTTCGTAATGTTATCTCGTGTATTCCTGTTGGGATATCAATTTCAAAGTCCTTATCATAAATAGTCTCCCATCGCTTCCACTGTTCCATATATTCGCTCTTGATGCCCATGTCTTGACCGGTTGGCAATTCTATTGACTTAACCTCATTTCCATCCAAAAAGACTTTCAGCATACCATTATCGCCAACTCTGCCAATTCTTATTATAAATTTACCTTCTGAAGGATAGTTAACTTTAAAAGTTATTGGCACTCGTAAACTCATATGAGTATGTCCATGAAGAAGAGATGGTAGTCTGTCAATATCTTCTATTGTTCCATCATCTTTTATTTCAAAAGTTGTTTTGACGGCTTTCTCCCAATTTTTGCCTTTACCTATAAATTGCAAATCTTTGTAAGACATCTGATCAGATGGATTGATATAAGATAGCGAAACGACATTTATCGGTTGCCAAGCGTGGTTTGCTAGATCTTTCTCATCTGCAAGATAGCTTGATATTCCTTTGTATACTTTATAAAGATTTAGTGGGTCAATATACGACTCATGCCACCAGCTAGCGGGGACAGATGCCGAGCCAGTCATAAGTCCTGCCCAATTTCCGTTGTGCAAATGGACGCCAGTAGGATCATTCTGTGCTGTTCCTCCTCCTGACATAATTCCATATTCAGCGAAAAGATGAAGTTTATCAGGATAATCTCTACGTTTCTGGTTGTTTATATTCGCGACCTCTTGAGCCATATCTAACGGATTGTTCGCATAAAAATGGGATTGGACAAAATCTAGTTCAGATAACTTCCAAAGCTCCTGCCAACCAGCAGTTGTCCAAAGGCTAGTGCTTATGGGATGTGAATACGGATCGAGTCTTCGCAACTCCTTTGCCATATCAGAGACCCATTTTACCACAACAGGGCGGTTTTGTTCCGCAGATTCCCAGCCTTCCATCTCGTTCATAAACTCCCAAGCAAGCAAATTAGTGTAAGCAGACCAACGTGCAACTATATATCTGAGCCGATCTTTATACAACTTTTGTGCATTTACATCTTTGAAAAAGTCCAATGGTTTCCGAATAGGTCCTCCAATTTTGATATTATAGGGATTTTTGTCCCAATTCTCTCTGAAATCCTGATGAGTGTCAAAACAAAGCATAATATATATGCCGTTTTGTGATGCCAATTCCATAACCTTATCTAATTTCCACGCTTCATCCAAACGATAATCACCGACAGGCATATTCCATTCTAGCCCCAAAGCTGTGCTATACATCCAAAAACGGTTATAATTTTCCCCAACAGATGCCATTTTCTTGAAGTATTCTTCCACATTAGGATAATAAGTCGGCATATTGTGACCGATCAGGAAAAGTGTCTCTCCATTTTCAAAAACGAAATATAACGGAGCACCTTTCTCTGGCGGTCTGCTTATCCTGACAAAGCCCTTTGAATCAGATGGGATACATTCAAACCTCTTCTCCTCGGACTTGATCCTGCTTTTTTTATCCTTTGCATTTATGACAAAACTATAAATTCCAATCTCTGTTGGAGCAAAACGCACTTTCCATCCAAGTTTACCATCATAGGAAAGTAATTCGAGATCGTCTTCAATTTCAGACTTGAAGCCCTGATATAAAAATCCCGGAATGGCGATCTTTTTCCCCGATGGAGATGTAAACACAGCTTCAATTTGGACATTATTGGGATTAAAGATGTCATCATAAGTTGCAGATAGGTCAATTGTTAATTCAAATATAGAATATTTTGGAACTTTCTCCATATTTTGAGTTATCTCTTTAAAAGCTAGCTTTTCATTTTTTGAATCTTGCCACAAGACATAAGCATCGATTGCTGGTTTAAAACGTAGTTTTATATTTACATTGGCATTTGGGTCTTTTGAAAGTCGAACATTCATAAGAGGTTCTCCCTCTTTACCTCTCCGCTCAAAAGTGCAGGCACGGTCAACTGTAAGTTCTAAAGCAGTTGTATCGTTAAGGTTAACGCTAAATCCTTTTGCCGACGTGTGATAGTTTTCTCCTGCAATATAAGGTAGACCATGGGTAAATTCTATCGTTTGACCTGACATATCATACATTGGAAATTCCAAAAGCATAAATATTCCACGATTAAGTGTAATATCCCCATTCTTTTGAAATTCAAGATTTATGTTTACGCTTTCATCGGGCAGATAATCCACTTTTTGAGTGAAGGATATATAACCACTTGATACGTTTTTATCAGGCATATTTCCTGTCCAAGAGTTTTGCTCAATAGACACTACTGATGATGGCACTGCATATTGCCAATTGCCATACCAAAGAAATAAACTGCCCTTTATTTTTGGTAATCCTGGAGAATCTACAACAAAGGAACCATCATCGTTGAATTTGATCTTATTGTTCTCTGCATAAGCTACTGAGACAGATAATATAAAGATAACCGCTAAAAACTTTCCAAAAACGCTTTGTATTCTCATATATACCAATTTACCTCTCTGCTTTATGTCAAGATCAAAGGACAATCAGTCAACCGATAGCTTGACTTTATCCTTTAATCCATCTGATATTGATATTTTCATATCATTTTCGCCTTTTCCTGTGACTATTATGCAATCTACTCCAAAATTTTTGGCAAATTTCATACCTTCTTTTTCGCCCATAACCATTATAGCTGTGGACAGGGCATCTGCATCGGTTGTGTTATCAGCGACAACTGTGACGCTCATTATATTCTTGACAGGCTTACCTGTCTTCGGATTTAATATATGGCAATATCTATCACCATTGACTTCAAAATAATTTTCATAATCACCTGATGTTGAAATCGCTTTATCTTTCAGATCAATTGTGCCAATAATCCCGTTAGGTTTTCTTGGATGTTGTATTCCAATCCTCCATAAAGCTCTCTTCGGCGGAGAACCAAGAGCATATATTTCTCCACCGCCGTTTACTAATGCATTACCTATGCCGTTTTCTTTCAGAACAGTCACTGCTTTATCAACTGCATATCCGACAGCGATCGCACCTAAATCAATTTTCATTCCCTTGTCTACGAGTTTAACGGTTTTATTTGAGCGATCAAACAATATCTTCTTATAGTCAACCAACGATAACCTATTATTAATTTCATCATCAGAAGGAACTCTATTTTTGGTTGATCCAAATCCCCATAGGTCAGTTATTGATCCAACAGAGACGTCAAAAGCCCCATTGGACAATTGGGAGAATTTATACGCCTTTTGTAATATATTGAAGGTATCATCGCTAACTGTAACCGCTGATTGACCAGCATTTCGATTGATCTTTGATACTTCACTTGATCTGTTGTAGATGCTAAACTTGTCATTCAAATCCTTCATAGTATCAAATGCCATATCAACAGCTAATTGATCGTTTTTTGTCTTTGCGATCACTGTTATATCAACGACTGTCCCAAAGAGAAATTGAATCCTCTTAACTTTTTGCTCACAACCAACAAAAATAGTTACACAGATCAAGATAAATATTGTGTAAATCAGGTTTTTGATTGTCAAAATTTCAGTATCCCCCAGAGTGTTGGATCACGATCAAAAGCCCAGGAACGTAGATAAATGAAGGCTTCAAGGTCATTGTCGATGACACTGACGTTGAAAAGCACTTGCTTTCCCGCCAATTTATCACTACCGAAAAGTGTAGATAAATTGATCTTTCCTTCACAATAGTAATATCCAGTGTTTTTATCTGTCCTTGTTGTATAATCGACTCCTTCTATCTTTGACATCTCCGGTTGAATCAATTTAGGGTTATTGGCAAGGAAAGCGATCTTTTCCTCGTTGAACGGAAAGATAATTATATCTTTTCTTTCATTATTGACAAATGTTGAAAACACTATCGCATCGCTCATTATGTCTTTTTTGGCATCTTTGAAATATGAATATTTATCATCCATAACTTCTGCGAAAAAATATAGATATTCCCTATCACGGGTTAGATATACTTTTGGCGGTTTATCGTGCCTTTCATAAACGCTGAATATCCATGTATGATTAAATAAAGGTTGTGATTTGATCCAAGCGATTTCATCTCTTACCGCGTCAATTTTGATCGCCTTGCTGGATAAATACACTTGACGCATATCTCTGAGCAATGCCCTACGTTTGATAATCACAGGGACATTTTGTCCTTTACTGTTCACAAAATTATATACAATATTAAATTCTGGTGGAAAGATTTTGCTGGGGCTTGTCCTAGGTGCAGAAATTGTCAATTTCGTTTTGACTTTAAATCTAGCGGGGATTTCAAGTTTTATGATGGATGGTGTCATTGTCCATAAAGAACTATTAGAGTCTAATTGGACTTGAACGTTTACTTCTTTATCTAGTGGATTATATATATACAGATCAAAAGTCCCTCTTACTGCATTAGAGATTGGTTGCCAGAGCCAACCAGAAACATTTGTTTGTTCAAGTGATAATTGAGTTATGCTCCAAATTTTATTATAATCCTCTGCAAGAATATAATCATCAGCTTCTACATTGCCGATCTTTACGACAGCCAGTTTGAAATTCTCGTCATCGATGGTCAGTATGCTATAATGATGAAAATACCCTGTCAACTGATCGCCCAAAGTATAAGCTTCCGCACCTAAGGGACCAACGTTATAATATTGAATTCCATCTTTGTTCATTCCCTTATGATATGCATGGAAATGACCCGCGAAGACAGCTTTGACTGGAAAAGTTTTAATAACATCGTGGAACTTATCCCAATTGCTATTTTCATAGCTCCATATGGGCTTATGCATAAATATAAAAACGTTTTTCCTGTTTGATTTTTCAAGGTCTGATTTTAACCAATTTATTTGATCCTCTGATAGGACGGGTCTGCTCGTCATTGCCTCGTCTGTATACAGGATAACGAAATGGCTATTTTTATAGTCAAAAGAGTAATTAAGTTGAGAAAAATGTTTTTTATATAATTCCTCATAAGTCTTATCATTTGGATCTCTAAAAGGGTTGAAAACATCGTGATTTCCAGCAGTTAGATAATACGGCATGGTAAGTTTATCCATATATGATAAAAATTCGTCCTTTTGCCTTATCCATTCATTTTGATCCCTTGTATATCCCTGAACCATATCGCCGATATGTATAACAAAATCTGGCTTAAGTTGATTTATCTCATAGATTGCCCGATCAAGATATTTTAGTCCTTCAGGGTCTCCGCCTGTCCTATCGCCAAATATAGCGATTTTGAAAGTTTTCTTTTCAATCGGAGGTATTATATTTTTTATCTCTTGTGCATCTATCTTGCATATTGAAAAGAACAAAAGCAAAAGTATGGATAGTATCAATTTTCTTTTGAATATGAATTTATCAGACATATCATATTCTCACTTTCTAAGCAATTTCAAGAATATTAAAGACTTCTATATTTATATTGTAGCGATCAGCAATAGATATTGAGAGTGATAGTCTCGTAAACTATCACTCATCATTGATTACTGGTTTTTATTTTACGTTGCCTCGTTTTGAAATAGTTCTATAACCTCGCCATCAGGTCCCTTGAAGAAAGCGATACGAATCTTGATCGGCGGGTTTGTTGGCAAATCAATGTCTCTTGGCTCCATTGTTATCGTAGCCCCTGCTTGCCGAACTGCTTCAAGGGCTTTATCGCAATTATCAGTCCTAAGTGCAACATGTTGATAAAAACCGCCTTCGTTAACGTTTCCTTGACCTAACTCAAAATAATTTCCATCGCCGGTATCAAGCAAGACCAATTTGCCTGCCCCCGTCCCCCAAGATGCCCTTTCAGTAAATCCGAGCACTTCGGTATAGAATTTTATTGATCTTTCTATATCGCTAACTCTTAAAAATACGTGATGGAAACCGCCACCGAAAAGTTTTTTGTTTGTCCCTGACATTTTTTCTCCTTATTCATAGAAAATGTTTAAAGTATAGTATCATCTCATATACGCTTCTAGCTCTTCTTTAGTTGGAGTTGGAGTCTCAACGCCATTTTCTGGCACATCAATCTTTGCGATCCAGATAAGAGCGTTCAATATGAATTTTCGTATCTCATCAACAGCCCATTTATCGTGAAAATGTCCACCTGTAAAACCAAACCCTCTCCCTCCATCAGGTCTTTCCACACACCATCCAAGATGTTGAGGTTCTTTATTAGCAATCGCTTTACGGACATAAGGATTACCACTGTGAGGACCGTCTGGTCTGTCCAAAGTAGATTCAGGTGGAACTGTGCTAAGAAGTGGCGTCACGCCTTCCATATTTTCACGGAATCGCATATGATAATACCATTCATCCTCCATCGTAAAGGGCTTCATACCATTAGTAATGGGATGTTTGGGGAACGATTTAAATTCAGCAGTCCAATGTGGGTTGACAGACCAATACATTTCAAAATAACCGCCGATCCATTCTAAGAAACAATCGCCGGGTTTGCCTTTCGGCACTTCAACAGCATAATGTAACATGGCAATTCCAATGCCCTTTTTGGCTAACTCTGCTACTTCGTCAAGATGTGGAATTATAAGATGACCTTCTCCGCCATCTGAATATACTGCAAACGCAGAAGCATCTTTAAGTATATTTGGGTCTGTTGGCCACCCTCTACTTACAATTGCCTCCGCCCCATCAACATATTTATTAATCAGATCAGCAAATAAAAGACAGCCACCGACATGTTCATGTGAGCCTCTGCCATGACTTGGATTACCTGCAACCAAAACTATCTTCTTTGCAGACATCTTTCTCCTCCAATTGAAATCCTTTTACAATTTTTAATTAACATAATAATTCATTTTTCTAGACATTACTAAAGTTTGGACAATTTCACTTTCAAAATTGAATAAAATCGTTTATCCTCTAATATATAAAAAACATAAAACAAGGAGGATA
>FWPV01002451.1_pt1 | contig 45611 bp, 21 predicted proteins | sample 2228371 | NCBI WGS metagenome assembly FWPV01 (sample SAMEA103939776, study PRJEB20133) | metagenome
TTGCGGGGTTACTCGACGGATTTTTACCTCTATGATCTGGCGATCAAACAAAAGTTGCCGTTGAAGGGTTTGGAGTTTTTCTTGAATGTGAACAACCTGACTGGAGAGTTGGAGCGAGATGTGATCAACCACATGTATTTTACCCGATATTTGGAGGATTATGGTCGGAGTGCTAACATAGGACTTCGGTATCAGTTTTAGCGATCCTCGTTCAATAATGACTAGAAACGAGGGGCTTTATCATTTAGGGAGGAGGGATTTTCATTTAAAAGACAATAAAAGGAGGTGATGTCGTCCCACTGTTCACTCTAACATCTTAACCCATAAAGAAAGGAGGATGATGCCCACAGGACAAATAAGCTTTACCTATTTTCAAACGAGTCGTTTTGTTTCATCCACCATTAATAAAAATTAAGGGAGTCAGGCATGAGAAAACTGTTAGTACTATCGGCTATTTTTGTGGCGTTATTGTTAAGCAGCGCCATGCTGTTTGCTCAGACGCAATCCAAGGGGGATACCCTGATCATTGGGCCTCTGAACTCACAAGGGGTGCCACTTGGCGCTTTGAATGAAGCGATCAAAAATGATAAGGACGCCTCCGGCAACAGACTTCACAAGGTATACAAATTACAGCGCAATGCTCAGTATATCTTGACCGAAGTGTTACAACTAGACTTTCCGGCGGTCATTGTTGCCGATAAGCCGGATGCGAACAACCGCCCGCCCATTATCCGATGTGGTCTAAAAGAGGATGGCAGCACGGTGGATAATTGGTGGAACATTTATGATCACGCGACCTTTAAAAATCTGTGGATGACCGGCGTCAATTTAGATGGCACTGGGCCGATTTCTTGGATTGCTCAGACGGTCAACACCTCCGGGAAAAAGATCGTCTATGAGGGGTGTATTTTCGAATACCCCTACACCTGGTGGGCAACTTTTGCCGATTGGGGTGGCCATAACGTCTACAAAATAACCAACTGTATTTTCAAAAACATCGGTAACCCCACCGGCGCCATGTGGAATGGCGCGATCTTTCATCACATGCGCATCGATTCCGCTATTGTGCGTAATACCACCTTTTTTAACTTCGGCTGCTTTGCCGTCAATGGCGGCGAAGGTACTTTTTACACCGAAGTCGACCATTGTAGTTTCATCAACTGTATGACACATCCAATCGAAAGCCATGGCCATGTCATCAGGAGATATACCAACAACCTATTCGTCAACTGCCATGCCATCAGCGACGATTACGACGAGATCAAACGACATTTCGACCAGGAAGTGAAAGGCTTGATGAATTACGCTGAAATTCAGTGGGATCCGCAGAAACTCGACTCGCTTTATGGCCCTGGTAAACACTATGGCAAGAATTATGATCCCAACGGTGATGGTAAGCTGACGCCAGATGAACAGGTATGGGTATTGAAGAACAACAACTGGTGGTACACCCAGCCCATCAAAGATTATTGGGCGATGTTCCCCAACAAAATCGTCCCCAATCCCTGGATGAATAATTACAACAAAGCCATGTTCGAGAATCAGCAGGGCGATTGGGAATGGACAGTGTGGATCTATGTTCGGGATACCGCTAATGTGATCATCGACTCTTCACAGGTAACTCTTAAGCACAAACCATTCAAATTCTTTAGAGAAGAGAACACGATGAACCTAGATCCCGGCATTAAAGACATGAACAATGTGGATGTGCTGTTGGCCAAAAACTGCATCAACATCGTCAAAGAGCGCTATGGCATTGCGGTGCCGGATGCCGACAAGGTGAAATGGCATGGTGTAGATGATTATCTGGCATTCACCTGGCCATTCGACTTTGATTTGTCTTATACCAATACCACCTTGCAGACTGCCAGCACCACAGGAAAACCCGTGGGATCACTGCAGTGGTGGCCTGGCATTGAATACAAGCCCGCCGGTGTAGGTAAGCCAGTGTCCGTAGCGGATAATTTCGAATTAATGCAGAATTACCCCAATCCTTTCAACCCGGCTACAACAATTCGTTATGCGCTTAAGAGGAAGAGCCAGGTCGAGTTAAAGGTCTTTAGCGTATTGGGAACCGAAGTTGCTACTCTGGTGAATACATTCCAGGATGCTGGCAGCTATGAAGTTACCTTCGATGCCTCCAAGCTCGCCAGTGGCGTTTACTTTTATCAACTGACAGCCGGCGATCAGACCATGACTCGTAAAATGATGCTGGTGAAATAAAAGCCGATCGAGGATCGCGGACGATTTAGTCCGCGATCCTTTCCTGGCCGGATGGGCCATTCTTACGCTCAGGAGCGGTCGATCGTTATTCCTTATGTTATTGATAAAAAATCGCGCCGCTAAGCGCCGATAAAAGGAGATTGAAAAGCTTTGTTTTTCTCTTAAAGCCTGAGCAAAACACTTCATTTTTTGTACTACACAAAGTTTTATTGTAGTTAATTTGTGTTTCATGAACCGTCACACTCAAGAAACCGATGATGTCTTTTCTGCTCATCTGTGGCCCCTCCTCATGCGCTCAATAACACTACTATTTAGCAGGGAGTGTCACTCTGTGTGGTTCTAGATCAATGCCCCTAACTGTAACAAGACAGAATAGAATTTATTTGAGGAATGACATGTGAAAAAGCTACAACCTATCATTCTACCTTTAGTTTTTGCTTTGGCTCTATGCCTATTGGGTGCCGATTCCGCCACGATTACCATAACTAATTTACCTGCTCACAAGTTTTTCAAACCATTGCAGTGGCTCGAGCTCAAAGTAACACAGTCTGGAACTTTAATAGTCAAGGATGGCAATGGTATAAATTACATCCAGCAAGCGATTTGCGATGCGGCGCGTATCAGAGTTGCCGGCGCCTTGGGCAACCATACGATGATGTTGCTGGACAAACAAGGTAAGGTGTTGGCCACCAAGAGTTTCAAGGTCGATTGTCAGACCGAGTTACGGGACGAAAACGGCGAATTCTCGCGCCTGCTCGATATGCTCTATTACACCATGAACGTCGGCGAATCTACTACGCTGCACCGATATAATGGCAAACCATATGTGACCTTTGCCGGATGGTTCCAAGACCATGTGTATGTGATGAAGGCGATGAAATACTTTTATCCGGACGTCACCTCCGGCATCGACCTTTATGCCGTCAGTCAGCGCGCCGATGGCATGATCTATGATAATTACTATAGTCCCTACCACACCTATGTCCACTGGCTCAAACGATTTGGGCCAGAGTTTGTATTGGTGCCAGATGATCCCTTGACGAGCTCGAGCTTTTTCGTCCGCATTCCTGTGGAAAACATGGGCGAATTCACCTTCCTGGAAGCGGTCTATTACGCCTGGAAAGCTACCGGCGATGATGGCTGGATGGCCTCACGGTTGGATAACTGCCTCAAGGCCATTGCCTACGCCACCACTGACCCCTATCGCTGGTCGGAAAAATATCAACTGTTAAAGCGCGGCTATACCATCGATATCTGGGACTTTCAGCCGGAGGAGGATGCTGCGGTATGGGGAGGCGACTTTATGATGGCCAAACCAGGGGTGACCAGATATGGCATCATGTACGGCGATAATATCGGTATGGCCGTGGGTTGCCAATATGTGGCCGAGATGCTTCGGTACGTGGGGCGGAACGAGGAAGCATTAAAGATCGAGCAACTCGGCAACGGTATCAAGGAACGGATCGATCGATTGAGCTGGAACGGTTCGTTTTACACGCATCATATTCCAGAAGATCCCACAGTTAAAAGAGATTTTGGAGGAACTGACGAATCTAAACAGGTAACCATATCCAACGCCTATGCCATCAATCGCCGCATCGGCCATGATAAATCGGTCGCGATCATCCGGACCTACCAAAACATCGCCAAGGAGATGCCGGCTTCTTCGCCTGGAGAATGGTACCTGTGCTATCCACCCTATGAGAAGGGCTGGCACATCGACAAATGGGAATATATGAATGGTGGCGTCTCATCCATTGTTGCCGGTGAGGTGGCGCATGGTGCCTTCGAGCACGGCTTTGCCGATTACGGCGTCTATGTTTTGCGTCGAATGGCCGAGTTGGCTAAAATAACCGATAATCGCCTTTTGTGCATTTATCGCGGTGCCCTGCCCGATGCTCCTGTCCGACAATTTACGCCAATTTCCTTGAAGGGGATTGCCAATGCCGATTTTTCCGGCCAGGGGGCAAAAGGTGTGCCCGGCTGGACGAGCGAGGGCGAGAATGACCTGCATGAATTTCCCACAGGTCTTCAGGTCTTCAAAGATGTACCTTTTACCATCGTCGATCCGGCGGAAAATGGCCGCAAAGCCTGTTTGATCTTATCCGCTAAGCCTAACTATCTTACCCAGGCGCGATTGCCGATTTCACAAAAAGCGCAGTCGATTTATTTTCTACACAGTTGCAGTCGAGGGAATTATCTGGGGGATATCATTTTACATTATGCTGATGGCAGTCGATTCAAAACCCATGTGCTCAACGGTGTGAACATCGCCGGTTGGTGGTATCCGCAGGATGGGCCTTATCATGATGGCAAACGGCCCTATTATGTAGCATGGAAAGGCAAGAACGAAAAGAGCCTTGCGGTTGGCGTTTATATTTTTGGCCTCGATAATCCGCATCCGGAAAAATTCATTCGAGCGATCGAGTTCTCCGGCTCTGGCACCGATGGTTTTTGGATGGTGTTGGGAGTGACTTTGAGCGATTATCCGGTGTTTTTCATGCCGGAAAGAATATCTTTCGGCGCGCCCGATAATTGGGGTGCCGCGGCGGTGATGTCGGCTTTACTGGAAGGGCTGGCGGGCGTGAAAGATGAAGGCGTTGCCTTCCATAAGGCGCGATTGGCGCCACGCTGGCGTGCTGCGGAAGTGAATGCGGCAACCGTAACCGTCAAATACCCTGCTTCCGGCGGCTATGCATCCTATATCTATCAATTCGATGAAGAACAGAAAGAATTAAAACTCGATTTCACCAGCACCGCCGCGAACATCGATGTGCAACTGTTACTCGAGCCCAATTGGAATGTGAAAGCGGTATGGCTGAACGACCAACCGGCATCTTTTGCTGTCAAAATGGTAGAAGAAGAAAAATACCTTTGGGTGAGGGGCGATCAGGTGGGCGCTCAGCAATTGAGGGTAAAGTTTAATTGAAACCTAAACTGAGAGATTACCCTGATTGTGGCATATAGTCATTCGAAAAAGGTCGATACAATTTGATAAATTGCAGATGCACTAATTTTGGGCTACGGATGACCATTGTGGGATTCATCTGTTGGTATTTAGGTTCTGGGCTCGCCCAGTCGTGGCAAAATTTTACAACCGCAAACAGCGGTTTGCCGAGCAATAATATTTTCAGCATTCAAATCGAACCGTCGGGAACGGTTTGGGTTGGTTCGGATAGCGGGCTTACTGCTTTTGATGGGAACGGTTGGTACCATTATTCTATTCGCGAAGGTTTAGCCTTCAACCGAGTGAACGACTTGAAGATCGCCGCGGGGCTGGAGTTATGGATCGGCACCGATGATGGGATTTCCGCCCTGACAGTGCCCTCTCTGAATTCTGTACTTTTTTCGACGCCGTATCGTATGGATAACACGGCCTTGCTCTCCAATCGAGTAAACGCCGTGGTCATCGATCACAACCTGGCGCGCTGGTTCGGCACCGATTCTGGGGTGACGGTTTTTTCCGCAAACCGATGGATCACCTCCAAGAATCCGCGAATGGTGCTGCAGTACGATGTCCTCGCCATGGATGTGGGACCGGATAATGTAGTCTATTGCGGTACCGAGGGAGGCGGCATTGCCAGGCTAAAGCTATCGAATTTCGATATCGTCAGCGGTGCTTCGCCCATCGAACGGCCGTGGACGCCCATGCCCATCGACAGCGTTTATGCCATCTCTATTGGTGAGGATAACGTGCAATGGTTTGGGACGAGTCAGGGATTATTTCAACATTGGGGTATTCATTCACAGGTCAATTGGCGTCCATTTACCACAGCGGATGGATTGCCGCATCCACGCGTCCAAGCCATTCGCGAAGATCGCTTGGGTAACCTCTGGCTAGGCACTTGGCGTGGCGTCTGCTGCATTAAAAAGGACTTTTCCAACTATCGTGTCTTTACCTCTGCCGATGGTTTGGCGAATGATGATGTAAGAGATATTGCTGTGGCGGAGGATGGTGCCATCTGGTTTGCAACCGCAGGAGGCGTTTCAAAATACGCGGCATCGTCCAACCAGGTGGCGCCAGCAAAGCGGTCCATCCCTACGAGTTTTGATCAGATTTCCATATCCCCCAATCCCTGTCAATGGAGTACCCATATCCATTGGCAGGTGCCACATCCGCAATACGCAGAAATCGCCATCTATAATCTCCGCGGCCAGCGAGTGCGTATTCTATGGCAAGGGATGATCGCAACTCCCCAGCATGCGGTAGAGTGGGATGGAAAGGATGACTTGAATAGGCGCGTTGTGGCTGGGATATATCTGGTGCGTTTTTCTCTCGGCGAGCAGATATTGCACAAGAAGATGGTGATGATGAGATGAGTTATTATATAGCGTTTGAGAGGTTTTTCATCCTTCGTGGATGGACATTGTTGTAGAGCTCGCTGCTGTATACCAGAACGGAGAACAAGTCCGTCGTGGGAAATCGTTGCAGGAGAGCCTTAAAATAATGATGACGAGGCGTGGCATTTTTCGGTGAGTATAATATTTACAACCTGAATTGAGCGATTCGTGCTTACAGAGACAACCGTGCGAGGTTAAAAACCTTTGCGAGGCTCATACAATCGCTCAGTTCAGGTACAAATAACTCTAAGGACGGCAGTTTAATAGGTTTTGTTGCTGGCACTCGTATACATGACACCTTTTTTAATGTTTTCACTCACTTTGATTTGGAGGATTAATTCTAACGCATTCAATTACATATTTAGATGATTTTTTCTCCTCCAGTATGAAAAAAATATAGTTGTGATTGCGTATTTCGCTTTTTGGACCGTCACGAAAAAAGTCCGATTAATCCACTATGGGAATAGTTTGCTGAACAGGTTGTATACAAAGGTATGTGAGGCTCTTATGAACGCTGGCGCACAAAAACTCTCCTTGAAGGAAAAAATTAGCTATGGGTTTGGCGATCTGGCTTCGGTGCTCTATTGGCAGACCTTTATGCTGTATTTCACCTATTTTTACACCGATGTCTTTTTGATTCCCGCTTCTGTAGCAGCCACGATGTTTCTCATCAGCCGCATTTGGGATGGCATCAACGATCCGATCATGGGGATGATTGCCGATCGCACCCATACCAGGTGGGGTAAATTCCGGCCCTTTTTACTTTGGCTATGCGTTCCTTTTGCCCTGGTCGGAGTGTTGACTTTTACCGTGCCGCCTTTAGGCCCGACCGGAAAATTGATCTGGGCGTATGTCACTTTTAACGCCATCATGATGCTCTACACCGCCATCAACATTCCCTATACAGCGCTTCTCGGCGTCATCTCGGCTGATTCGATTGAGCGCACAACCGTCTCGTCGGTAAAATTTCTATTTGCCTTTTCTGCTGGCATCATTGTCTCTGCTACCTTGTTGCCGATGGTGAAGGTGCTCGGTGGTGGCAACGACGCGGCTGGCTGGCAACGCACGTTTATCATCTATGGCATCGCCGCGATCATTTTCTTTTTGATCACCTTCAAAGGCACCCGTGAACGGGTGCAACCGCCGAAATCTCAAAAATCTTCCATTAAACAAGATCTCCATGAATTGATCCGCAACAAGCCCTGGCTCATTCTACTGGCCACCACCATCACTCTCATTCTTTTTGTCGCTGTCCGCAGCAGTGTTACGGTGCACTATTTCAAATATGTCATCGGCACCCAAGAGCTGTCGCTGCCGTTTCTCAAAAGTGCTTCCTATGGTTTCGAGGAGATAACCTCAGCCTTTAATACTGTGGGACAAATTTCGGCGTTTCTGGGTGTGTTGATGGTGAGCTGGTTCGCAAAACTAGTGGGAAAGAAACAGGCATTTATAATTCTTTTTATCGTGGCTATTCTCAGCACGGCATCTTTTTACTTTTTGAGCGCCAAACAGATGGGTTTGATTTTCCTTTTTCAGATTACTGGCTCAATAAGTGGCGGACCTCTCAGCGTGTTGCTCTGGGCCATGTACGCCGATACGGCAGACTATGGGGAATGGAAATTCGGTCGCCGCACCACCGGCTTGATCTTTTCCGCATCCACCATGTCACAGAAAATAGGCTGGGCGTTCGGCGCCTTTGTGGCGCTGCAACTGATGTCGCAGGTGGGCTTTGTGCCCAATCAGGCGCAATCGGCGGATAGCCTGAGAGGATTGTTGTTGCTTTTTAGCTTGATCCCGGCCATTCTTGGCGTTTTGGCTTTGGGTGTGTTTTCGTTGTACAAATTGGATGAGAAAAAGATGAAAGAAATCAGCGCCGAATTGTTGCAACGAAGAAAGAGTGAAGGAGAATAGAGGAATAATCGAAAGCAGAGATTGCTCAAGGCCGTCTATCGTCCGGACAGAATCGTTTTCTCCGTTTGCCAATACAATCATTAAAAATGGCAACAAGCGGATGAATAGAGTGCGCCAAAGGGTTACAATTCTGTGTGAAAATATGTATCGATAATATGGTGAATATGAGGTGGCCGTTTTATAGCCATAAGGTAATGTTTATGAAAAAGAATTCGAGATGTAACGTGAACGAGTATCGTGATGGATTGAAGCGGATGGTATTGCTTTTGGGAATTATCGCCATTTTTTCCCCCCTGATGAATCGGTGTCCTGCTCAGACCATAGGCGAGACCGTAGACGTCAGTCAAGATTTTGAATCGATGCATTCGGTATATTTCTTTGCCGAGCGACTCAAAGATTTTGATGCCGCCTCTGGTATGGGGCGGATAGAATGGCTCCGCCATCAGCGGCAATTGTCGCTATCCTTCAACAAGCTGGATCGCGGTTTTCAGCGGGTGTCGTCTTCCGATTTTCCCTCCAGCGAATATGAAGAAAATCCGGTTTTGCCATTCGGCCTTTATTTTATCACACCGCGAACGGTGCGTCTGCGCTTTGCCACGCGCCATCGTCCTTTTCAAGATGCGCCTTCTCTGATGCTCGTAACCGATCCGCCGCGCGATAGCTCCTGGAAGATGATGCAAAATGATACCTGCATTACCTACGCCTCGGCCTATGGCAAAGTGTGCATCTATCGCGATCCCTGGCGGATCACGTTTTATGATAAAAATGGCAAAGAACTCACTCGCACCCAGAATCGTCATGAGATCGTCTCTTTTTCGCAGCCATTGCCATTTGCATTCGTGCGTCGTGGCAAAGATTTAGGCAAAAGCCTCGCGGCAAGTTTTCGCCTCGCCCATGATGAAAAACTATTTGGCTGTGGCGAATCTTTTACCGGCTTTAACAAGCGGGGACAAAAGGTCGTCCTCTACACCCGCGATGGCATGGGTGCCCAGAGCGAAAAGATGTACAAACCTATTCCCTTCTTTATGAGCAGTGCTGGCTATGGAATGTTCGTTCACACCAGCGCGCCGGTGACGTTCGATTTCGGCCGGACATTCGCCCAGTCCAACATGATTTATACTGGCGACGAGACGCTGGACTTGTTCTTTTTTATCGGCAGTCCTAAAGAAATCCTCGCAGAATATACGGCTTTGACCGGCCGCAGTCCCGTACCGCCTTTGTGGACTTTTGGTCTATGGATGAGTCGTATCACCTATCAATCAGAAGAGGAGGTTCGGGATGTGGCAGCCAAACTGCGGCAATATCGCATCCCCTGCGATGTGATTCATCTGGATACCGGTTGGTTCGAAACCGACTGGCAATGTAATTTCAAATTCTCGCCCTCTCGTTTTCGCGATGCTGCAAAAATGATCGCCGACCTCCGGCAGCAGGGGTTTCGTGTCAGCCTGTGGCAGTTGCCCTATTTTACTGCCAAAAATGAGTTGTACGAGACCATTGTACGCAATGGCTACATGGTACGCAATGCCGGCGGGGCATTGCCTGAGGAAGACGCCATCCTCGATTTCAGCAATACGGCTGCGGTAAAATGGTACCAGAGTCTGTTGGCTAATCTTTTGCGCCTGGGGGTAGGAGCCATCAAGGTCGATTTCGGCGAAGATGCCCCATTGCACGGCCTCTATGCGTCTGGGAGGACGGGCTATTACGAACATAACCTATATCCGTTGCGCTATAATAAGGCGGCCGCCGAAATCACCAAAGAAGTGACCGGCGACTGGATCATTTGGGCCAGAAGCGCTTGGGCTGGGAGCCAGCGGTATCCGTTGCATTGGGGCGGGGATGCCGAAAACAGCAATTCCGCCATGGCGGCCACTCTGCGTGCCGGACTCTCGTTCGGCTTGTGTGGCTTTTCCTTCTGGAGTCACGACGTGGGAGGATTTGTGCAGTCACCTCCGATTCCTTTGTATCGACGATGGCTCGGGTTCGGTGTGTTGACTTCTCATACTCGCTGCCATGGCGTGCCACCCCGCGAACCGTGGTATTTTGATGAAAGTTTTATCACCGATTTTCGCCGTGCTGTGGAACTCAAATATTCCTTGATGCCCTATATTTTTGCCCAAGCCACGGCGTCGGCGCAGCAGGGCTATCCCATGCTGCGGCCACTGTTTTTCGAATATCCTGAAGACCCCACCAGCTGGTTCGTCGATGATGAATACCTGTTTGGTTCCGATTTGCTGGTGGCACCTCTATTCGACGATGGTGATACACGCGCCGTCTATCTGCCGCCAGGGATATGGTTCGATTATCAGACAGGCAAAAGGTACCAAGGTGCCCAGTGGCACACCATTACGATGGGTAACATCCCGGTTGTGCTCTTGGTGCGCGATCATACGGCAATACCCCATATTGGTATAGCCCAAAGCACCGACAGGCTCGATTGGAATAACATTGAATTGAGAGTGTATAGCAGCGATGGCGCCGCCGTCTCCGCGCTTTTTATGCAACCCGGTACGACTCTGCAAAAGCTGGAGATCGATGGGAAAAATGGTGTATTCGAATTGAAAGATGACCCCTTTAAAAAGAAAGTAAAATGGCAGATTACTCGCATGGCGGCTGATCACTAACCATGTGATAAGTACAAAAGGATATTACATGAAGATGATGAAAAATTTTCGCAACACGACAGGTATTAAAAAGGCATTATGGCGATGCCTATTCCCATTGGTGGGCCTTGCCTCGCTTGTTTGGTTTTTGATACGCGTGATCCCCAAACCCACTCGCGCTAACTATCCTTGTATGAAGATAGCTTTTCCGCTCGCATCCAGTTTTGTGGTTTGGCTGATGGGTATCGCTGCTTCGGTGGCAGCTTATCGTTGCGCCAGATGGCGTTTTCTCCGGGCGCAATATGGTTGGGGAATCATGTTTGTCCTCATCGGTCTATTGGCAGGAATTTTTGCGATTGGACAGATGAGTCGGCCGGCGGCGGCGCGGATGGCCTACCAAACGGTCTATCCTCCCAATCAACCCATCGGCAAAGCGCGTGGGATTTTCCCTGGGCGCGTGGTTTGGGCTTGGGATCCAGCTGCGACCAACGAAAGACAGACCGGTAGAGACGATGGCCAGATACCAATTAGTGAGAATGATGATTATTATTTTTTGCGAAAAAATAACGATCAGGCGGTCATCGACCGCATGATGGATGAAACGGTCAAGCGACTGACAGGCGAGAACACCATTGCCGCTGCCTGGCGGGCCTTGTTCCGATTTCACAATCGCAACAAGTCAGGTGCAGAACGTGAATATCAACCGGGTGAAAAAATCTTCATCAAAATCAACGCCACATCTATTCTGCAGGGCGATGGCGGGCAGCCTTGGCACACCTGGGAACCCACTCGGCTGACCAAATACAAGCCAACGTGGATGGCACGGCCCGATATCGTCGAAACCACACCACAAACCGTGTTGGCCGTCTTGCGCCAGTTGGTGAATGCCGCCGGTGTGCGACAGCAGGATATCTATATCGGCGATCCCATGAAAAACGTTTATCGCCATCTCTACGAATACTGGAAAGGCGAATTTCCTCAAATCAATGTGCTGGGCAATGATATCGAATATAACGGATTGAATCTCGCCGCACTAGATCGCGTGCCGGTGGTCAAAACCAGTCGGGATTTGCTGTTCTACTCCGACAAAGGCGCAGTGATGGACCAGGCGGTCTCTGATAAATTGTACACCATTTTCGAAGAGGCCGCTTATTTGATCAATATCGCCTCGTTAAAGGCGCACGCCTGTGCCGGCATTACCCTCTGTGCCAAGAACCATTTCGGTTCGCAGGCACGCTCAGGTGCTAAACACCTGCATAAAGGACTTGTTTGCGAGGAGAATGATACGCCGATCCGGACCGAATATAACATCTACCGGGTGCAGGTCGATCTGATGGGACACAAGCTACTGGGCGGAAACACCGTTCTCTATATTGTGGATGGCCTCTACAGCGCTGTTGAAGGATGGACCGACGCCTATCCAGTGAAATGGAAAATGGCACCGTTCAATAATGATTTTACCAATTCCATTTTCGCTTCGTTGGATCCGGTGGCGCTGGAATCGGTTTGTTTCGATTTTCTGCGCACCGAATATGGTGGCCCGAAAGTGGAATTCAATCGCCCCAATATGGCGGGGGTGGAGGATTATCTGCATCAAGCCGCTGACTCTACTTTTTGGCCTGCAGGCATCATCTATGATCCGGAAAACGACGGCATTCCTATTTCGAGTTTAGGGGTTCATGAGCATTGGGATAATGCTACCGACATGCGCTACTCACGTAATTTATGCACTGGCGAAGGCATCGAATTGGTCAAGATTTTTCCCGGCAGCACACCCGTGACAGCTGGAAATGATTCCCCAATACCTGCTGCCATGGCGTTACAACCCAATTATCCGAATCCCTTTAACGCTTCGACCACCATTCCCTATCACCTGGCTCACCCCGGTTGGGTTCGGTTGTCGATTTATAATGCTTATGGGCAGATGGTAACATCGCTCATCGATGGTCATCAAGCCGCTGGGGCTTATACTTTGAAATGGAACGGAACACTGGCAGATGGTTCGCCGGCGCCATCGGGGATATATTTCTGTCGCTTGCAAGTAGATGGTACTGGCAGCTTTTGTGAAATGCGAAAGATGATATTGCAAAAGTAAACGGAGGAGACGCTGGATTATTATTCCGAAGCAGATTATACGAGTTGGGAATTTACTTTTTAGGCTTTCATGAGCTTTACGATACGATGGATAAATTAATCGATGAATTAGGATTAGATGTGTAAACGCCGTAGGCGTGACATGATGATAGCAGAAGAGAAAAGAAGCGTCCAACCCCGAAGAGAATGTTTAAAAAATTATAATAACGTCCAAGTATGTTGTTCAAGCTTTAGTTTGGATGATTAATTTCAAAACTATTAATTAAATAAATTCAATAGGATATAATTAGGAGATATTTTCGCTTATAGCATGAAGAAAATATTTTTGTTGTAGATTATTTCACTTTTTAGACAGTCTCGAAAAGGTGGCAGGATTGAATGGATTATTTTTTAATTTATTTTTATGCAAAATGGTTAAAATTGTGAAAGATTGATGGACGCTGTCACCAGGTTTTATGAAAGGCTAAAGCCTGAATTCCGGATCGCAGACTGAAAAACAAAACTCAAAACAGCAGCGGAATTCATCCTTTAGGATTTCACGAATGAAAGGCTATGCCTGAATTCCCGGTGGTGCCAGATGGAGAATTCATCCCTTAGATTTTTATAAACAAGAGACATGATATGAAGCATTCAATGTGTACTATTCTCCTATTTTTTATCGCCATCATCAGCCCGGTTTTCGCTCAGAAAACCGGCCATGTTGATTCTTTCGATGGCCCCGTGCGAGTGACGACTCATCCCTATTTCGGATTTCATCAAGCCAATGGCATATTGCAGGTCGACGTCCGCGTGCCTCAAGGAGCCAAATGGCAGGGATTTACCTATATGATCGGCGATACGCTGGATCTATCCGACAACGGGAAGATGAACCTACGAATGAAATCGGATTTCGATTTTTTACTGACGGTATATCTCATAGACGCTGCGGGTTTGTACAAAACGGCCGATCAAAAAATCCAACGGAGCGATACTTTTGTCGATTACTATATTCCATTTCAAATGACAGCGGGATTTGATAGTCGCCACATCACCCAGTTACGGTTTACCCCCAACGGCAACGCACCCGACGCGGTGAACGGCACCATCTATTTGGATGAGTTGCGAGTCGGCAGCGATGCCATTCCAATGGCCGGCATCGGAGGCACTACGAAAAAACAATTCTTCATCGGCAGCAGCCAAAATCAAATACGGCTGGTCGATCTCGAGAATGTTGCCGGTTTCGAGCTTGTCAGTGGCAGTGCAGCGGCGACCAATGTGAAATTTTCTGAAATCTCCCACGGGAGTGCCACTTTGACCTTTGATTGCGCCCCCCAGTTCATTGGCCATGATACGCTTCACCTCAAAGCGGTGGGAAGCAGCGGCTTTGCTGATAATTTTCTGCAAATCCCCCTATTCATCGAAGATAATTTGCCGCCGACCATCGATGCCATCGCCGATCTTTCGGTTCAAGTGGGCGATACGATTTCCATCCGCCTGACCGGCATCACCGATGGCAATGGCACCATCGAACAACCCCTGACGCTTTCGGCCTCCAGCACTCATCAACTGGCTTTGCCCGATAGCAATCTGCTGCTTCGTTATCAGCCCGGAGCCACGGTGGCCGAATTGATCCTCATCCCCATGGCCGCCAGCAGCGACGTTCAGGTAACCATTGGGGTGAACGATGGCTTTGCCTATAATAACCTCACCACCACCACTTTTCGGGTGGATGTTTTTCAGGAATTCAATCATCCGCCAACCATGGACGAAATCCCCAACCAATTCGTCTATCTCGCTCATGGTCAACAGACCCTTCTTCTGTCCGGTATCAGCGATGGCGATAACGGAACGCAAACGCTGACCTTCGAGATTGCCAGCTCGGATACAACGGTGGTAAAAAATCAAAACCTGCAGTTAGAGTATTCTCCTGGCGCGACGACGGCTACCCTCCTTTATACCCCTTCGGCGTTTGGCAGGACGCTAATTACCGTCAACCTGACGGATGACGGCGGCACCGCCAACAACAACGGCCATGCCTCTTTGATGCGGTCATTTTTTATTGAAGTAGCACCGCTGCCGCAATCGGGCATTGCTGTGCCGTTGGAACGATTCGGCGCTGGCAATGTCACCAATCTGGTCAACCCCGGGGACTGGAATGTCGAAAGCTATGGCATGGTGCAAAAACCGGTTTTAGGTACGTTTCATGGCAAGGAAAATGTGCTCAAAATTACCCTCAACAACAAGACCTGCTGGACGGGCATCTGGTATATATTCGAGGAGCTGGATTTGAGCCAGCATCGCTATATGTGTTACGATATCTATTTCGAAGGTGGCTCTTTTGCCAACGGCGGTAAGACGCACAGCTATGTGTGGGACGTAAACGACAATCGGAATCTTCCCCGGGCTCACGATCAGCGCAAGACCGTTCCTGCTGGCCAGTGGCGTACGGTGTTTATGGATTATCGCGGCGCCGGCGGCATGAATACCGATGCCGGTCAGGAGATCAACGTCAAACGCATCAATCGGATCTTGATCAACTATGCCACCGATTTTGTCTGGCCGTTTCCGGTCAATAGCGGCATGGTGTATCTCGCCAATATCCGAGTAGGCGACGCGGTGCCGGATAGTTTGATTCCAAAGGTCAAGCCGGTGTGTACCATCGATCCGGTACCAGCGCAGACGGTGATGGCCAACGCGGGTCCGCAGCAAATCCAACTGACGGGCATCGGCAATGGTGTGGTCATCGGCAGCGCCGGCAGTGTTACGGCCACCAGCAACAATCCCAATTTCATCCCTTCGCCAACGGTCAGCGCGCTGCAGGCGGACGGCACCGCCATCCTCACCTATCAGCCCGCTGCCAGTGCTGGCAACGCCATCATCACTGTCACCGTTAAAGCCGAAGGCTCTGCCGATTATTCGATCCAATTCCGCATCTATGTGGTCGATAGCGGCGGCGAGATAGTAGCGATCGCCGTCGATCCTTCGCGACGTTTTCAGACCATTCGCGGCTTTGGCACATTCGAATTCTCAGAACGCCAGAACTATATCGATCATTACACCACTGATTTGGGTGCCTCGGCGGTGCGGATCGGTATAATCGGCAACCAAATCGAACCGGTTAACGACAACAATGATCCTTATACACTGGATATGACTGCCCTCAATGATAATGCTTTTGATTTCAATTATTTCCGACAACTGAAGTCTCGAGGGGTGGAGACTTTTATTCTCACCTCCTGGTCGCCGCCGGCTTGGATGAAACGCAATTTGTCGCTGGGATATGGTTATGCGGAGGCGCCCAATTACGATGCCACCGACAATATCCTCGAGCCTTATTACTATGATGAATTTGCCGAAAGCATGATCGCTGTGGTGCGCATGTTTCGCGATCGGGCAGGCATCGATCTTTACGCCATCGGTCCGCAGAATGAACCAGCCTTTAACGAGCCTTATCCTTCGGCGGTGCTCAGTCCGATCAAATACGCGGAATTGGTCGCTGTGATCGGCCCCAGGCTGCGCCAGGAAGGATTACAGACAAAGATTTTCATGCCGGAACAGGTCTTTTCCCAAGCCCATTACAGCATGGCGCAATATATTTTGTCGCTGCGACTCAATCCTCTTGCCGACCAGCATACCGACATCATCGCCACGCATGGCTATGCCGCCGATGGCGTGGGCGAACAGAATCCCACGTATGAAGGTTGGAGCGAATTGTGGAATAATAGCCAAACCTGCGCCTATACCAAAGAGTTATGGATGACCGAGACCTTTCCCGAGTACCGCAATTGGCAGAGCGCGTTTTCGCTGGCCGGAGCGATCCACGGAGCGCTGGCGTATGGCAATGTCAGCCTATGGACGTTATGGAGCATCGAGGGCACGCTAATGGAAAAAGGCAAACCGACTGCCAGCTTTTATACTTCTAAAAATTATTACAAATTCATCCGTCCCGGCGCCCAGCGCATCGCCGTGGAAGAAAATCACAATGACCTGCTCGCCTCGGCTTTTATCGATGCAAAACATCATCGGCTGACGGCGGTGTTGATCAACAAGGGCGCTGCCCCTCTCAAAGTATATGTTCAGGGCGATAGCATCCCCCTGTTCTATGGTCGCTATGTGACCACCGAATTTATTAACTTTCAGTATGATGGCAGCTGTAGCCATGGGCAGACGATCATATTGCCTCCAAAAAGTGTGACCACGCTGGTGGGTTCCATGGCTGGTGGCTTGAGTGGCGTGGTGGAGCAAAATAACCCGCCGCAGAGCTGGCAGCTCTTGCAAAACTATCCCAATCCCTTCAATCCGACAACAAACATTGAATTCAGCCTCGAAAAACCCGGCACAATCTCCTTAGAGGTGTACAATGTGCTGGGGCAAAAAGTGCGCACTCTGGCTGAGGGTTTTTATCCAGCTGGCCGGCATCTATTGGTATGGGATGGGAGGGATGACCGAGGACAAATGCTCACCACCGGTGTGTATTTTTATCGCTTCAAAATAGAAAAATCGATCATCACCAAAAAATGCATTTTACTCCGCTAACAAAAAGGATACCATGAAAAATTTTCCGCATGATTTTCTCTGGGGATGCTCGACCTCTGCTTTTCAAATCGAGGGGGCCTGTGATGAGGACGGCAAAGGGCCGTCCATTTGGGATGCTTTTGTCTTGATACCAGGCAAAATTCACAACAACGACACGGCTCAGGTGGCTGCCGATCATTACCATCGCATGCCCGAGGATATAGAATTGCTGGCCGATTTGGGGGTAAAGGCTTATCGCTTTTCCATCGCCTGGACGCGAATTCTTCCCTGCGGACGCGGCAAAGTGAATGAAAAAGGCATTGCTTTTTATTCCAACCTCATCGATCGCCTGTTGGCAAAAAATATTTTGCCTTGGCCAACCTTGTTCCATTGGGATTTGCCGCTGGCGCTACAATTCGAGTCCGATGGCGTGCTCAATCCAGAAATCAGCGAGGCATTCGAAGAATATGCCGATGTCTGTTTTCATCATTTTGGCGATCGGGTAAAATTTTGGCTGACCTTCAATGAACCGTACGTCTATGCCATGTTTGGCCATGGCTTTGGCATCATGGCGCCGGGTCGCAAATCGAGAGAGGAGCCCTATCGCGTGGGGCATCATCTGCTGCTAGCGCACGCCAAGATCGTCGATCTCTACCGCGATAAATATCAACACCGGCAGGGAGGCCAAATCGGTCTGGCATTGAATTGCGACTGGCGCGAACCATTGACCGATAGCCCTGAAGATAAAGCCGCAGCACAACGGGCGCTGGAATTCTACCTCGGTTGGTTTGCCGATCCCATTTTCTTGGGCGACTATCCCGAATCGATGAAGCGCAACGTCGGTCAACGGCTGCCCAGTTTCAATAGCGATGAAAAACGACTGATTAAGGGCGCAGCGGATTTTTTTGCGCTCAATCATTACACCACTTTTTATGCGGCCCAAGGGCGCTCGGCTGATGCGGCCGACAATCCCTACGCCAACGGCGGCTTTTATGCGGATCAATGGGTCGACTTGACTTCCGATCCCGCCTGGGAGAAAACGACCATGGGATGGAATGTGGTGCCGTGGGGGCTGCGAAAATTGTTGCACTGGATCGATGATCGCTATGGTCATCCGGAGATCTATATCACCGAAAATGGTTGTTCGTTTGAGGATCGCCTGGAAGCCGGCGTCGTCCATGACCCGCGACGCATCGAATATCTCCGTCAATACATCGAGCAATGCCATCAGGCCATAGCCGAGGGGGTCAAACTGAAATCCTATTTCGTCTGGTCGTTGTTGGATAATTTCGAATGGGCGCTGGGATTTTCCAAGCGTTTTGGGTTGTATTATGTCGATTATCCAACTGGCAAACGAATAGCAAAAAAATCCGCTTCTTGGTATCGCCAAGTCATAAAAGCGAATGGGCTATATTTGTGAAATTTGTGGTTTAAACCTTTTTCGAAGAATCTCATCGATCAATACGATTTTGATCACTAGCAGTGTATTCGATTCCGGCAGGACCACAGGGTTGGAAATGGACGACGGTGTTTTTTCCATCTTGCCTGTCAGATTGCAACTAAATAATGAAATTTTATGGAAAAACTGACCATCAAAGAAAAACTCGGTTTCAGCGCCGGTGAATACGCTGGCAGTGTGGTATGGCAGGCGCTGATGTACTTTTTGCCAATTTTTTACACCGATACTTTTGGACTCTCGGCGGCGGCGGTCTCCACCATGTTTCTGATCGTCCGATTCTTCGATGCCGCCAATGATCCGCTGATGGGCATGATCGCCGACCGCACCCAGACCCGCTGGGGTAAATTTCGACCCTATCTCTTGTGGTTCGCGGTTCCGTACGGCTTGGGCACGATCCTGATGTTCACCACACCCGATTTCGGCTACACCGGCAAAGTCATTTACGCCTACGCCTCGTATGGCTTGATGATGGTGATCTACACCGCCATGATGATCCCTTATAATACTTTGATCGGCGTAATTTCTCCGGATTCCAAAGAGCGCACCAGTGTGGCTTCATATAAATTCGTTTTCGCCTATGCTGCCGGCGCCAGCATTCAGGCGTTCGTGATTCCGCTGGTGGATAAATTGGGCGGCGGCGACAAAGCCAAGGGCTATACCCTGACCATGGCGATCTTTGGCACGATTTGCGTGATCGTCTTCATCATTGCCTTTCTATCCGTCAAAGAGCGCGTCAGGCCGCCGGCGACGCAAAAGACCAGCCTCAAAGAGGATTTGCGGGACTTGGTACGTAACCAACCCTGGCTCATTCTGGCGGCGGTTTGCGTGACGACGTTGACCTATGTGGCCATACGCAGCACCGTGGTGATGTACTATTTCAAATATTACATCGGCAGCGAGGCAGCTGCTGGCCCTTTCATGGTAACCGGCACGTTGTGTGTAATGCTGGGGGTGCTGCCGACGCGATGGCTATCGGGCATCATCGGCAAGAAAAAGCTGTACATCGTCAGTATGATCGTGGTAGTATTGTCCTCCGCCGGATTTTTCCTCGCCGGACCCAATGATTTGCTTCTCATTTACGCCATGCAAGTCGTTTTTTCGCTGGCGTCCGGTCCAACCATGCCGTTGTTGTGGTCGATGTTGGCCGATGCTGCCGACTATTCGGAGTGGCGGAACGACCGACGCGCCACCGGACTGGTCTATTCCGCCGCTACTTTTAGTCAGAAAATGGGTTTCTCCATCGGCGGGGCGCTGGCGATGCTCATCCTGTCGCTGTTCGGATATGTGCCCGATGTCCACCAGAGTGAACAGTCATTACTGGGCATTCGGCTTTGTTTGAGTTTGATCCCCGCTGCCATCGCCGCTTTGGCCGTGGTCGCCTTGCTTTTTTATAAACTGGATGACCAGCAGGTGGCCATCATAAGCCGCGACCTGGCACAGCGGAAACAAAATGGTTGATAATTTTGGCATTATAGGGCACATGCACTTGCGTCTTGCCGAAGCTCAAAAAAAGCGGAAACAGAATAGTTGGTACCTTTAGCATTATAGGCATCATTAGCGTTACATTTTTGTGGTGAACGATGCCTGATCGTTGCGGTCAAGAATGGTTGGCAATATATCGGTGCGTTAAAACTTAACGTCTAAATTGTTTGTGAAAGTCGCCCTCACAAGTCTATGTTTGTTTTGCCTGATCCCCTTGTGTTCGCAAAACCATAAAGCGGATCAGCCGCAGCCGTCGTATTGGGTCGATCCCCGCGACGGTCAGACCTATAAAATCGTGCGCATCGGCGATCAGGTGTGGATGGCGGAAAATTTGAACTATGGCCAGACCGTCCCCAATGGGTTGCAGAGGGATAACGGCATCGTCGAAAAAACGCTTTACGATAACGATACTACCATCCACAAAGCCTACGGTGGCTTGTATACCTGGCACGAAGCCACGAATTGGCAGAATCGCGAGGGCGGGCAAGGCATCTGTCCCCCTGGCTGGCATGTGCCGACGTTGGCGGAATGGCAAAAATTGGCGCACCATCTGGGCGTGGATTCTGCCGGCCAGCAACTTAAGGCTTCTCCTGAGGATGCTATTCCTTGGGACGGCAAGAATCGCAGCGGTTTCAGCGCTGTCCCCTCAGGTGCGGGTTATAGAGAATATTTTAGCAGAAAAGGGCAATGGGCGGTTTATTGGAGCTCGAGCGAATACGACAGCGCCTATGCCTGGTTCGCCCAACTGGATGGTTTCTGGTATCCGCAACCACCCAAATACAAAATGCTCTATTTGGGCAACTATTATTTGAAAGAAAATATGTTTTGTATTCGTTGTATCAAGGATAGCCATAAATGAAGCAACCCACTTATAAACGTCGGCAATTCCTCCAAGCCATGGGAGGATTAATGGCGGGCAGTGTTCTGTCTCCTTTTTGCCGGCGCTTTTCAAGTAACGGGAAACCCAATATCCTCTGCATCACCTGCGAGGACATCAGTCCCATGCTGGGTTGCTACGGCGATCGGGTTGCCAGAACGCCCAATCTGGATCGCCTGGCTGCGGAAGGGGTGACCTTTACCAACGTATTTTCTTGTTCCGGCGTTTGTGCACCCAGCCGGTTTGCGCTCATTACTGGCATGTATCCTTCGGCCTGTGGCGCCAATAACATGCGCACCACTTCCTTTTTGCCGGAGGGTGTGCCGCCGTATGAGGCTGTTCCACCGGCGGAGGTCAAATGCGTCTCTGAATACCTGCGTGCCGATGGCTATTATTGCACCAATAACGACAAGACCGACTATCAGTTCAGCGCACCCCTTACCGCTTGGGATGAATGCAGCAATCGTGCCCATTGGAAGAACCGCCCCCGCGGTATGCCATTTTTTTCGATTTTCAGCCTCATGACCACTCATGAATCGCAGGTGTGGGTGCGCGCCAATGATCCGGTCACGATTCGGCCGGAGGATGTTTCGCTGCCGCCGTATTTTCCCGATACGCCCATCATCAGACGTGACATCGCTCGCGTCTATAACAATATCACGATTATGGATCGAGAGGTGGGTGAGTTGATCGCTGAGGCCGAAGAAGCCGGTCTACTGGAAAAGACCATCATTATTTTTTATTCCGATAACGGCGGGCCGTTGCCCAGAGGCAAACGGGAAATATACGATACCGGTCTACGCGTGCCTTTTATCATTCGTTTTCCACGAAAAGAATACGCGGGAACGGTGGTGGACGAGCTGATCAGTTTTGTGGACATCCCAGCTACCCTGTTGTCGCTGGTGGGCATCGAGCCACCGCAGTATATGCACGGCCGGGCTTTTTGGGGGAAATTCCGAGCGGCACCGCGGCCATACATCTTTGCCGCTCGCGATCGCATGGATTCCGAGTACGACGTCCGCCGCGCCGTGCGCGACAAACGATTCAAATACATCCGCAACTATCGGCCAGAAATCGGTTGTTATCAGGATATCGCGTTTCAGAAAAATCTATCCTCCATGCAGGAATTGCTGCGCCTGCGCGATGCTGGTTTGCTGAATCGGCAACAGAGGTACTGGTTTCGAACGACCAAAACGCCGGAGGAACTCTACGATCTCGAAAACGATCCCTATGAGCTAAATAACGTCGCCCAAGAGCCGAAATATCAAGGCGAATTATTGCGACTGCGAGCGGTGCTGGAAAAATGCCTCGCGGAGATCGGCGACGAGCCGCTGCGCAGCGAAAAAGAGTTGGTGTGGTCGATGTGGCCGAATGGCGTTCAGCCTATTACCGCTGCCCCGCAGATACTCAGACAAGACGAGTTGATCCATATCACTTGCGCGACCGCCGGCGCTTCCATCGCCTATCAAATCAATGGAAGAGGATATTCCGCCGATCATTGGTTTTTATATACCAAGCCATTCAAGTCGAGTCCAGGTGATAGAATAACAGCTGTCGCCATTCGCATTGGTTATAAACAAAGTGATGCTGTTACCTTCAGGGTTGTCTGAACTAATGTAGGTGAGAAAAAGCAAAATATCTTGACTAAAATTAACAAATAACTGCGTCGATAACAGCATATAACTCGGATTCTGGGCCAATTGTGAGGGGGGAACTTTTCTCAACCGACACATTACTGGTAGAGGAAGTGGTTCAAAAAAATAATTAGCATAGAATCCGGTTAAGATGTCTCGTCGCTGGTGCCCGTCGACATGACCCAATGAGTTAGGTAATTGCCCATCTTACGAAAAATGAGTTAATATGTCTCTTTGCTGGCGGCCGTCGACATGGCACCTTTTTGTAAAGTTTGCACCAGCTATCGAGTCGTTATTTTGTCTTTTTAGACAAAACCGAAAGTACAGTTGCCACATGTGAAAATCTGCATCGTTGTACGATGGCCTGCGAGCGGTAAAAAGTGAGAATAAGGTCATTGGGCATTTGCTTTAAAAACACAAATAGGAACTTGTGATGAAACCTCCAAGCACGCATTTACAGAAATTGTTTTTGATTTTTTCCTTTATTACCACCGCCCTGTTCTCTGAAGAAATCTACCGGGCCGCCGATCGTCCCAGAAGTGGTATTGCCCATGGCGGCATCGGCGCCGGCGCCATCGAGCTGCGCAAGGACGGGCAGTTTTACAATTGGTCGATTTTCAATAATTATCCCCGCGGAACCGGTCCCATCTTCAAATTGGTCACCCTGCCGCGCGCTTTTGATGAATCTTCATTGCTCTTCTTTTTGGTGCGCTATCAAGTGGAGGGGGAAAAGCCAAAGATCAAGTTACTGCAGCTCAACAACGAATACAACGAGGCCGCATTGGTGGGTATCGCCTATTATTATCCCTGGATGACCGCCATCGAAAAAATAGAATATCAAGCCCGCTTCCCTTATACGCAAATGAAATTTACCGATTCCGAGATGCCTTTCGATATCGAGCTGACGGTGCATAGTCCCTTTATTCCCCACGACGTCAAGAATTCTTCTCTGCCGGGCATCTATTTCGATTTCAAAGTGACCAGCCGATGCCAAAAGCCGGTGAATATTTTTCTGATCGCCACCCTGCGCAACTTGGTGGGATATGACAACACGGAAAAATATTTCACCTCAAAGATCATCGAGGGCAAGGGTTATAAATATTTCGACCTCTCTGTGGGCGGTATGGATGAGGAACATCCCACTTTTGGACAGATGGGAATGGCATCGCTCTCTGATGAATCGACCTATTATCTTGGCTGGGAGCACAAGCATCCTTACTACGAGCTGCTGGTGGTCAATCAACGCTTTCCTAATATCGACGATACCGAAGGCCGAAACATGATCGATCCGCAGACCGGCAAAAAGCGCGGCAGGTATCAGTACGAATCGCTGGATCAGCGGCATTTCAGCTCCATCGGCATCACTAAGAATTTACGCTCGGGGGAAGGCTTTCAGCATGGTTTTGTCATGAGCTGGTATTTCCCCAACGCCTATGGCGCTCATTATACATCCGATGAAAAAGAAAGGGCAGAATGGCACAAAGGAAGAGATTATTGGGTCAATTTAAAAATCACCAAGAAAATTGGCAATTACTATAACAATTTTTTTCGAAGTGCCGCTAAAGTGGCTGAATATATGATCAGCCACCAGGAGGAGCTGGTCGGAAAAACCAAAAGATTCTTCGATGATTTCTACGCCAGCGATCTCGAGCCTTTCTTGTTGGAGCAAATCGCCTCGCAGTTGAACACCTTGCGCACCAGCGCGACGTTGACCCAAGACGGCAAGTTCGGTCTTCGCGAAGGGTTGAGCGCCGACCAAAGCTGGGGACCCAACAACACCTCGGACGTGAGTTATTATGGTTCTTCGGCAGTGATCAGCCTGTTCCCGCAGTTGCAGCTCTCTGCCATGCGGGCTCATAGGAAAGTACAACAATCAGATGGCGACATCGCCCATGGTTTGGCGTATGACTTGGATTATACCCATAATGGCACCTGGGGCGTGAGCCATCGCGTGGATTTGGCGGGCAATTACATTCAGATGGTGGTGCGCGATGTACTGTGGAGCGGCGACCGCGCCTATCTCGCCGAGATGTGGCCCTCCCTGAAAGCCGCCTTTGAATTTGCCATCCGGCGCTGGGATGTGGATGGCGATCAGATGCCGGATATGAGGGGCATCATGTCCAGTTACGATAATTTCCCGATGTACGGCCTGGCGTCGTATATCCATTCCCAATGGCTCAACACCGCGCGGGGCATGGCCGAACTGGCGAAAATCGTCAAAGATGCGGAGATGGAAAATCGTGCTCGCGCCATTTTTCAGCGAGCGGTGACCTTGATGGAAGAGCATCTGTGGAATGGACAATACTATGTTTTGGCCAATGATTTCCACGGCAGCCGCGGCATCGATGATGGCTGTCTGACCGATCAATTGATTGGCCAATGGATGGCGCACCAGAGCGGCTTTGGCCATCTGCTGCAGCTGCAAAGGATTACAACGGCGTTGCACAACATCCTCAAAATGTCCTATCGGCCCGATTTCGGCCTGCGCAACTGCACCTGGCCCAAGTACTCCGAGTTGTTTCCCATTCATGAGAGCGATCTCTGGGTCGATCAGGCCAATACCTGCTGGTCGGGTGTGGAACTGGCCTTTGCTTCATTTCTGCTGTACGAGGATCTGTACGACGAGGCGATGCAAGTGGTGAAAACGGTGGACGAACGTTATCGCAAAAACGGCCAATATTTCGATCATCAGGAATTCGGCGGTCATTATTTTCGGCCCATGGCGGCCTGGGCTATCTTGAACGGCACCTTGGGTCTGGCGATTCAAAACGACCATTATTTCTTTTCGCCATGTGTTCCCAAAACGAGCTATAAAATACTATTTGCAGGAAATAAGGGCACGGCGTTTTTCATCAAGAATAGTTCTGGCATCGATATTCATCCCCGCAGCGGCGAATTATGCATCGCGATGATTTCTGTAGATGACCAGCAAGTTCAAACAGACGCGAAACTATGGGTGGATGGGAAGAAGGTGGCTTTTAAATGTTTCGCAGGAGATCGTTTCCGGACGTTCCATCTGGCAAGACCGTTGGTACTCAAGCCGGAAAGTAGGTTGGCCATAAGATGAGCAGAGCAGATGAGTTTTACTTCAAAGCATCCCTGCGTTGGCGCGCGGCGGTCTCTGCTGTTCTTAGAAGGAGTGAAACGACGAGAAATCTTGACCTCTCAACCTGGTAATTTTTTTGGACACAGTAGTGCTACCATAACTCATGGCCGGCAAAATGATTGCGGTATACAATGACTTATTATGATGCTCACAGTTGGTTCTGGTAATTCTGGATTAGGATAAAAAGTTTGCGCGAGTTTAGGAAGGGAGGGTGATTATATGAAATCGTTATTGACGATGATGTTGTTTTTAACATTCCTGTATGCCTGTTTGGCATCGGCGCAACAAACCGATCAAAAGGCCTTGCAGAAAGGCGTTCATTTCATCGAGACAAAATCATACACCGAAGCTGAAGATGCAGAAATTCTCGAGCTTTATAAGGATTTACGAGTTGCCGATGTATCGGATGGGATGGATAGGGTCGGTTTGCCGGGAACCGGACTGGTCGATCCCGCCATTCGCCCAGCGTGGATTGATTTGGAACATCTTGCGCATGTCATCCGCGGCATTGCCATCACCGTGCGCTATGTGCCGACGCAAAAGCCGGATCGACCAGCTTCTGGTGAAGAATTCGGCGCGTGGGAAGGTCGTTTTTACAGCCAATATTCCAGCGAGGCTTTTACGGCCATCATTCGTCCTGGCACGGTGGTGGTGATCGACGATGTGGAAGAAAAAGACATTGGTTCGATCGGTTCGTATAATATTCTCGATTGGTATAGGCGCGGCGCCGTGGGCGTGGTAACCGATGCGGCTGCGCGCGACACCGACGAGATCGCCGTCGAGAAGGTGCCGTTATACTTGCGCAAGCGCGGTCGCGGCATTCGTCCCGGACGCAATGAATTAGAGTCGGTCAATCGACCGGTGGTCATCGGTGGGGTGCTGGTGTGCCCCGGCGATGTGGTTGTAGCCGATGGCGACGGTGTGATCGTGGTACCGCGAAAGGTGGCCAAACAGGTGGCGATCTATGCCAATGAGATTCTAAAGAGCGACAAGAGCGCGCGGAAATCGTTGTATGAACAGCTCAATAGGCCGTTGGATCGGACGGTGAAATAACAGTCATGGATTCCATGTCAATTCGCTAATCGAGTTCAAATGTCTCCATCAATAAGTGAATTAGATTGAACTTGAAAAGAAGCTTAACAGGGAATCTGGGTATTTTCATGGAGGTACTTTTATGAAAATACTTAAATCCATTGTTCCAACCAAATGCGTTGTCGGGTGGATGGCGCTGGTGTTGGCCACGATGGCGCTTTTGAACTGCGCCCATCAAAAACAGCGGCCGACGGTGTCGCAGTACAGGTTTACCATCGATAATGAAATCTATCGTATTCGTTCAATTGTGTCAGAAATCAAATCGCAAAGCTATAATGAAGTCATTGGTGAAAATTTTTTAGCAGTGGATTACGACCAGGATGGTGTGCTGGAAGCTGTGGTGATGGGCGAGGTGGCGTTGAGCGAAGCGCAGAAGATTTATGATCACGGCCTCGCCAGCTTGCGCAAAGAGGATAAACTAAGCGTCCGAGCACCTAATCGCAAATCCTTCTCGAAAGAAAAAGACAAGTTTCAGTTCGAAATCCAAAGCTTTCGGCCATCGGATGCTCCACCGTTCAATGAATTCAAAGTGATGGATAAGCGTTCCCTGGTAGCGGTGGAGGTGATCGTGCTATTGGATGAGAACGCCGATGGGATGCTGGATAAAATTTTACGGGGATCTGGCTCGGTGGAAAAATATCAATCTCAGTATGCCGAAATGATAAGGGCGGGTTTAAAAAGCGGCGAATTGATCGAGCTGAACGGCGCGATCGTAGTGAAAGAAAAATAAAAGAGTATTGTTTCGCCGATGGAGACTGTGCCAACGTTTTAGTGCAAGGCCTTATGCCTCATTCCTTGCCTTATATGCAGAAGGCCTTTTAAATCGGTTCTTGGCTGTTTGTCCTAAGTTTGATTGCTTAAAAAAAATTAGGAGAATCAATAAAACCATGAAAGGATTTCTATTGTTGAGAGTGTCTTTTGTGCTGACTATTTGTTTGATCGGGCGGATTTTTTCCCAACCCCAACTGGTCATCAATGACAAAGGCTATTTTGAGATGCCAGGCCTGAACGTGATGGTGTTCAGCGATATTTATCCGGAGGGGCATCAGACAGGCGTCACGATTATTCAGCACGGCGTGCGGGTGGCGGCCAATGGCGATGTGCGATTGGAGCCTTCACCAGGGCAATGGTCACCCGTACCCAAAGCTGGCCAATGGACCATCGATAAAGCATCCCGAACAATCACCCAGCGACTCTGGTATCCAGATTCGTCGCGAAACCGGATTGGATTCAATCCCATCGACTATCCGGATTTGCGCTTTCAATATAAAGTCTCGGTGACGGCGTTGAAGGGTAGCTCTTTTAAAATTACCGTTGATCTCGATGAACCATTACCCGAAGAATGGACTGGCCGCGTGGGATTTAACTTTGAATTATTTCCAGGCGATCTGTTTGGAAAATCTTTTTTAATGGATGATCAGACAGGCATTTTCCCAACGCAACCTATGGGGCCGATAATAGATTATTTCGGCGAATATCTGGCACAGCCTTTGGCCAGAGGGAATAGCCTCACCATAGCTCCCGAAGATGAAAAACAGCGGTTATTCATTGAATCCAAAACCGAGCCGTTGGAATTGTGGGACGGTCGATGCAATCATAACAACGGCTGGTTCATCGTTCGCAGCATCATCCCGGCCAAGGCCACAAAAGCGGCAGTGGAATGGATCGTCACACCTCATGTCATTCCTGATTGGATCTACGAGCCAGTCATTCAGGTGTCGCAGATAGGATATCATCCTGACCAGAGTAAACGAGTAGTGATAGAGCAAGATCAGCGGGATGAAAAGGCAAGCGAAATAACTATTTTTCGCCTGACCTCTCAAGGAAAACAAAAGGTCAAATCTGGCTCGCCTGTCTTTTGGGGAAAATTTTTGAGGTACAATTATCTGACATTTGATTTTTCAGACATCACAATGACGGGGATATATCTCATCGAATATCGGGCTAAGACTTCTCATCCCTTTCAAATCAGCCCGACCATTTATGATCATGCCTGGAAGCCGACTTTGGAATATTTTCTGCCCGTACAGATGTGCCATATGCGGGTCAATGAAAAATATCGCGTCTGGCACGGCGCCTGTCATCTCGATGACGCCCTGATGGCGCCAATCAACCACAATCATTTTGACGGCTACTTACAAGGACCATCGACCCTAACCAAATACCAACCCTTCCAGCATGTGCCGCAATTGAATCAAGGTGGCTGGCACGATGCGGGTGATTATGATTTACGGGTGGAATCTCAGATCGAAACGGTGTGGAAACTGGCGCTGGCGATCGAAGAATTCGGATTGGATTATGACGCCACCACCATCGATCAAGAAAAACGCATTGTGGAGATTCACCAACCAGACGGAAAATCTGACGCCATTCAGCAGATCGAGCATGGCTTGCTTTCGATTCTGGGCGGTTATCGATCGTTAGGGCGACTTTACCGTGGTATCATCTGCAACGATTTGCGGCAATACGTGTTGCTGGGTGATGGTGCCAATATGACGGACAATGTCATTGGTGGGCAGTTGTCAGTTGGCAGTAGGCAGTTGTCAGTTGGCAGTAAACAGTTTTCAGGGTTAAAAGATAAAACGGATGATCGCTGGGTTTTTACAGAGGACAATCCCGATAGAGCCTTATACGTGGTCGGTGGGTTAGCTGCGGCATCCAGAGTTTTGAAACCTATGAATCCTGGCCTCTCCAGGGAGTGCCTTGAGACGGCGCTGGCGTTATGGAATGGTCACCAAGAGAGAGTAAAAAGAGGCGGCGCTAAAATAGTTGCTCTGTCTGAACTGATACTTACTACCGATGATCCTTCGTTTAAAAAGATGTTTATCAATCTAAAGGATGAAATAATACGAGGTATCCGCTGGCATGCCTGGGCGGTTGGCCATGTGTTACATAAAATTGAAGACGAAACCTTCAAGAAAGAAATCTCGGCGGCGGTTGCTGTACACATGGAGGCATTAAAAAATGAATCCCAGACCGACTCTCCTTATGGTGTTCCCTATCGACCGTACATCTGGGGTGCTGGCTGGACCATCCAGCGGTTTGGTTTTGAGCAATATTTTATCCATAAAGCCTGGCCGGAATTGGGGTCAAAAGAATGGCTCCTCAATGCCTTGAACTTTGTGCTGGGGGTTCATCCTGGTGAGAACACCGCTTCGTTCGTCTCCGGAGTGGGTTCAAAATCTCTTCTGGTCGCTTATGGCACCAATCGAGCTGATTGGTCCTATATTCCTGGCGGTGTGGCTTCGGGTACGGCGTTGATTCGACCTGATCTACCAGAACTGAAAACCTGGCCATTTTTCTGGCAGCAGAGCGAGTATGTCATGGGCGGCGGGACCATGGATTATATGTTCCTTGCTTTAGCAGCAAAGCATCTGTTCCAAAAAGAGGTAGCAAACCATGAATAGAATTTTCTGCTTTTCAATGCCATTACTTTTATGTCTTATAGGGAGTATACTTTTGTTTACGCATCAACAAAGGCTGCAAGCTGGGACGAACCAAAATATTCAGGGTCAGAACAAAATAAAGCCAAGCGGATCGCTTCAAAAAGTGATCAACGCCCTGCTTGCCATGCAACGCAAAGCCTGGGAACAAGGAGTCGCCGCACAGGCATTATTGGAACTAGGCGAGACCGAGCTGGTCGTTCTCCTTGCTAAAGATGCTGTCGTGCATCAGTGGCGGGATGGCAGACTCGCATTAGTCGGACAGGATCGGGCGATCGCTGATCCCGCTGCCAATGGTGAGCCGCTGTTATTTGCAGCCAAAGCCACAGGGGATGCGCGGCTGAAAAAGGCGGCCGAGAAAATGTTGGATTTTCTCTTGTATCAAGCGCCAAAAACCCAAGACGGCATCATCTATCACAACTATAACGAGAATTTCATCTGGGTGGATGCTCTTTATATGGTGCCGCCGTTTTTAGCCGTGGCAGGTCACCCTGCCGAAGCAGTCAAACAGATTCTGGGATTCAGAAAGAGATTGTGGAATCCTGAAAAGAAGCTGTATTATCACATCTGGGATGAAGATCAGCAAGAGTTTGCCAGAAAGCTTTTCTGGGGTGTCGGCAATGGCTGGGCTGCTGCAGGCATGACGCGGGTCATTCGCGCGCTGCCTGATTCCATGAAGCAGGAAAAAGAGTTGCTCACCGGTTTTGTCAAAGAGCTGATCGATGGCTGCCTGAAATATCAGCGGCAGGATGGATTGTTCCATGACATCTTGGATGATCCCTCGACTTTTGTCGAAACCAATGCGGCGCAAATGTTCGCGTATGCTATTTTTCGGGGCGTGAAAGGCGGCTGGCTGGATAAATCCTATTTGAGCTATGCCAATAAAATGCGTGAAGCTGCTCAGCAAAAGGTCGATCAATTTGGCTTGGTTCAGGGCGTTTGTGGCGCTCCCAGTTTTGATCGACCAGGAACCGCCACCGAAGGCCAGGCTTTTTTCATCCTGATGGAGGCGGCGTATTTGGATTTGAGAAAATAATTTAGATACCAATTCAACGGAAAGGGAAATATCCATGAAACTGGGTCTGGTGGATATTGCAATTATCATCGGCTATCTGATTGTGACAATGATCATCGGCTTTATCCTCACCCGACGGGCATCGAAAGGGCTGGACTCTTATTTCCTGGCGGACAAGGGCTTACCTTTTTGGATGCTGGGCGTATCCAATGCCTCGGGCATGTTCGACATCACCGGCACGATGTGGCTGGTGTATCTGACCTTCGTGTACGGCTTGAAGGGCGTTTTTATTCCCTGGCTCTGGCCTGTGTTCAATCAAATTTTTTTGATGGTGTATATTTCAAAGTGGATGCGGCGCTCGAATGTGCTGACTGGCGCCGAATGGATCAACACCCGCTTCGGCTTTGGTAAGGGCGCTTCGCTGGCGCATATCAGCGTGGTGGTGTTCGCATTGGTCAGTGTGATCGGATTCATCGCCTATGATTTCGCTGGCGTGGGCAAATTTGCCACCACCTTTCTGCCCTGGAAATTTTCCGCCGATCCGGTGGCCAATGCCAATTGGTATGCCACCATCCTCATGCTCATCACCGCGGTGTACGTCGTGGCAGGTGGCATGTATAGCGTGGTGGTGACCGAACTGCTGCAATTTCTGGTCATGACGGTCTCATGCATCGGCGTCGCCATTGTGGCCATTTCCAGAACTACACCCGAACAGATCACGGCTGCCGTGCCCGAGGGATGGAAAAGCCTGTTCTTTGGCTGGCATCTCAACCTCGACTGGTCGGGACTGATCTCATCGGTCAATGCCAAGATCGCCGAAGATGGATATTCACTGTTTACCATCTTTTTAATGTTGGTTATCTTCAAGGGTTTTCTGGTGAGTCTGGCGGGACCAGCGCCCAATTACGACATGCAGCGGGTTCTTGCCACGCGAAATGCCAAAGACGCCTCCAAAATGAGCTGGTTCGTTTCCATCTGTCTGTTCCCAACACGCTATTTGATGATCACAGGCATCACGGTGTTGGCGCTGGTATTTTTCAGCCCAAAACTTGTGCAAATGGGCGACAAGATCGATTTCGAGCAGATTCTGCCATACACCTTATCCAATTTCGTCCCCATCGGGCTTCTTGGGATGATTTTGGCAGGACTGCTGGCGGCATTCATGTCCACTTTTGCCGCGACGGTCAATGCTGCGCCAGCCTATGTAGTAAATGATCTCTACAAACGATATATCAATCCCCAAGCCTCCAGACGAACGCTGATCATGATGAGTTATGTTGTTTCGTTTGCGTTCGTGATTATTGGCATTTTATTTGGCTTGCAGGCAGAGAATATCAACCAAGTCACCCAATGGATCGTTTCGGCGTTGTGGGGCGGCTACACCGCTGCCAATGTGCTGAAATGGTACTGGTGGCGCTTCAACGGCTATGGGTATTTCTGGGGCATGGCCACAGGCATTGCCTCGGCATTAATCCTCTCCAAATTCCCACAGCTCTATCTGTGGATTTATCCTGAAATCGTCCCCAACTTGTATGCGCTCTATTCATTTCCGGTGATTCTGGTTCTCTCGCTGATAGGGTGCATCTTGGGGACATTTCTGTCCAAGCCCGAGGATGATGACATCTTGATGAAATTTTACAAGCAGGTCAGGCCGTGGGGTTTTTGGAAGCCGATCCACGACAAAGTGGTGGCGCAGGAGCCGAGTTTCCAATCCGACGCCAATTTCAAGCTGGATATGTTCAATGTGGTGATCGGAATTATCTGGCAGACCTCGCTCATCGTGATACCGATCTACCTGGTACTCCGTGAGAAGGTGCCGTTCTTTGAAGCGGTGGTGGTGTTTGCCATCACGACACTGATTTTGAAAAAGACGTGGTGGAACAGATTAACAGAGTAGAATAGGTTGATCATTTGCCCGAGAGGTAAAAAAAGTCCCTTCGCTCAAGAAGGATGGAGCTTGATCAAGCCAACTGGCTTTTGGTCATCGAAAGTGCTGCTTCATCTGGAGTTATCCTTGTTCCCATCGCAAAGGTGAAACAAGGGCTATTTATTCGAACCAAAATCTTCACGATGATAAAAATACAAAAGCTCGAATCGACTGATAAATAGCGAATTAAAATATGTCTAACAAAAGGGTGCTCATGAAAACCATACCGATGACTATTTTGACGGCCCTGCTTGTTCCCTGCCTTTTCGCGCAGGAGCTGGTGATCAATGACAAGGAATATTTCAATTCCCCTGCTCTATCGGTTCTCGTCTTTCATAACATCTATCCCGTTGGCATGCAGGGTGGCATCGAGATCATCCAGCATAATAATCGCATCGCCACCAATGGCAATGTAGAGTTTCGTCTGCGGCGGGCAAAACAGCCCATTCCGGGGGTCGATACCTCTCAAGTACCCATTCCGCGGATCGAAAATCCGTCGCGCCTGGTGGACCGTGAAAAACAGCAAATCAAATTGCCATTTCACTATTCGAAAGTTGGGTTGAAATTCCATATCCTCATTTCAGCTGAAAAAGATGGCGCTTTTACCATTGATGTCTCTTTTGATGAACCGCCGCAAGTCGACCTCTTTGAAGAAATTGCCTTTGAGATGTTTTTCTATCCGGAGGCGTATGCTGGCAAGAGTTACCTTTCCGAGAATGGATGTGGGATATTTCCATTTGATTTTTCCAGTCACTTGGAAGCTACCGAGGGTGATCCACGGCCGAAGCCGCTGGTGCGCGGCAAGAAAATCATCCTTGCGGCCGAAGATCCGCTGGTAAAGATGGAAATCGTCTCACATGTTGGCGAGATGCGCATCATCGACGATCGCCTGGCCAGCCAACGCATGTGGTTCAAATTGATCGCCCCGGCGGATTTGCGCCGCCAGCAGCCTTCCGTGTCCCTCACCTTTCGGCCGAATATTCACCCAGACTGGACCAAGCCGCCGATGATCGCCGTCTCCCAGCTGGGCTACCACCCCAAAGAGCAAAAGCGCGCCATTATCGAATTGCCACAGGGGACGAAAACGCTTGCCTCCACCAGCTTGATGAAATTGGACGAAAGCGGCGCCTGGCAAACGATCAAGTCCGGTAAGCCACAGCTCTGGGGGGATTACCTGCGTTACACCTACGCTGTTTTTGATTTTTCGGAAATCACCGCCCCAGGCCTCTATGCCATCACGTACGACAATCAGCGGACCCATGTTTTTAAAATTGACAATGAGGTTTATCAGGATGGCGTCTGGCAGCCGGTGCTGAATACGTTCATGCCGGTGCAGATGTGTCACATGCGTGTGAAGGATCGGCTGCGGCTGTGGCACGCGGCCTGTCATTTAGACGATGCCCTGCAGGCGCCGGCGCCGCTGCTGTTCTTCGATGGTTTCTATCAATCCGACAAGACCGAAACCCGTTTCGAGCCGCACACCACCATCCCCGGCCTCAACGTCGGTGGCTGGCACGATGCCGGTGACGATGACGTCAACACCGGCTCCACTGGAAGCGCAACCTATCATCTGGCCCTGGCCATCGAAGCCTTCGGATTGCCGTATGACCAGACCACCGTGGATTTCGCAAAACGCGAGGTACACCTGCATCAGCCTGACGGCATGCCCGATGCTGCGCAGCAAATGATCCATGGTCTCCACTGGCTGCTGGCGCAGTATCGGCAAATCGATCACAGCATCGTCGGCGTCATCAGCAGCCGTTGGGAGACCTATCTGCAGACCGCCGATTGGGGTGTGTTCACGGATAATCTCTTCTATAATCCCAACATAAAGCCCGATGAAAAGGACGGTCAATTTTCCGGCAAATTGGACGATCGTTACGCCTTTACCAATAAGGACTCACGCCGCGAATATCTGATGGCAGCCATTTTTTCGGCCAGCAGTCGGGTATTGAAAGATTATGATAAAAATATAGCCGAGGAGTGCCTCATGCGCGCCCGGCAGATATGGGACTATGAAGAAACCCATGAGCCGGTGCTCTATCCATCGGTGGGCACTCCGCGTAATCTCATCGCCGAGCGCACCAATGCCGCTGTAGAATTGTACCTGACGACGGGGGAGCCCAGATTCCTCAAGGCTATTACCGACAAAGAAGAGGAAACGTTACAGGCCATCCACGAAACGGGTTGGACGATAAGCCGCGTCATCGATCGCATGAGTAGCAAAAAATTCAAAAAGAATTATGAAAAGCGATTGGCCGAATATAGCCGCAAAAACGCTGCTCATTTACAGGAAACCCCCTTTGGCATCCATAGCCGTTATCAGGTATGGGGTATTGCCTGGGATATTCTCTGGCGGGCGCAGAAGCATTATTATTTGATCAAAAAATATCCCCATCTGTTTTCGCCGCAGGAGCTCTTCGATGCGGTGCAATATTGTCTGGGCGTCCATCCAGGGTCGAATATTTCTCTGGTTTCGTCGGTGGGTACCCATCGGCCGATCCCGGCCTTCGGGATCAACCGCCACGACTATTCCCATATCCCCGGCGGCGTCAATTCCGGTACTGGCTTGATTCTGCCCGATTTCCCTGAATTGAAGGAAGATCATCCCTTTCTCTGGCAGCAATCGGAATACATGATCTTTGGGGCCACGCCGTTCCTCTTTTGTGTGTTGGCAGCGGATAAATTGTTGAATGAAAAATGAGCTCGGTTTAATAGACTCTGACCGCTATTTGCGGCAATTTAGGCTAATTTTTATTTCCAGCCAGGTTGTTTAGCCAATCCATTTGTTAGAGATGGAGGTGAATCCAAGATTCTTTTTTGACGCAAAGGCCTCAAAGGAGGCGCAAAAATCGCTAAGAAAAATTTTTGTAGAATTCTCTTTGCGGTCTTGGCGTCTTCATGGCGATCTTTGCGTTTGACTTCAGCCTTATTGATTTTATCCGTCAGGCGGATTAGCGAAATTATAATTATTCGTGCCATTAACGGTTTTGAAAGTGCAACCAATATTTTAATGGAGAACAGTAATGTCCTGGTCAACAAAAGTCTTCTGCACAATTGGCATCTTTTTCATGCTACCTCTCCCCTATTCCAGCCATTCAGCCGACTTTCCCACGTTGGAGATCGGCCAAAAAGCGCCTGACTTCCGATTGTTGGGCATCGATGGGAAATATTACAGCCTGAAAGATTTTGATGGAGCGAAAGTGCTGGTCATTATTTTCATGGCCAATCACTGTCCCACCTCCCAGGCTTATGAGGACCGAGTCATCCAATTGGTGACCGATTATCGTGATAAAGACGTGGCCGTGGTGGCCATCTCCTCCAACCACCCCAAGGCCTTGCGTCTGGATGAGATGGGCTATTCCGATTTAGGGGATTCTTATGCGGATATGAAGATTCGCGCTCAGGACAAAGGCTTTAATTTCCCCTATCTTTATGATGGGGATGAACAAAAGGCTGCGGCGGCTTATGGCCCCCAGGCAACACCCCATGTATTCGTTTTCGATAAGAACCGGCAACTGCGCTATGTCGGCCGCTTTGATAATTCGGAAAATCCGGCTCATATCACCTCTCATGATGCCCGCAATGCCATCGAGGCGCTGCTAAAAGGCGAAAAAATAGAGGTAGAACAGACTGCGACGTTTGGTTGCTCCATCAAATGGATGGACAAGATTGCGGTGGCGGCAAAGGCCGTAGAGCAATGGAATCAGGAGCCGGTTACGCTGGAAAAAATCGACCTCGACGGCGTGAAAAAACTGCTGGCCAATGATTCCGACCAATTACGGCTGATCAACATCTGGGCTACCTGGTGCGGTCCCTGCGTGGCCGAGTTCCCCCATCTGGTCGAGATTCATCGCATCTACCGCAACCGTGATTTTGAGATGATCACCATTAGTCTGGATGATGCAGAAAGCGCCAAGGTATTGAAATTTTTGCAAAAACAGCACGCCTCGAGCAAAAATTATCATTATCAAGGCAAGAATAAATACGCTTTCATCGCTGCGGTAGGCCATCAGTGGCAGGGCGCCATTCCCTTTACTCTTATTATTAAACCCGGCGGGGAGGTGCTCTATAAAAAAATGGGGATGATCGAACCTTTGGAGGTACGAAAGGCGATTGTGGAATATTTGGGCAGATATTATCATTCCAGATAATTCTAAAAAATTGCAGATTGCAGATTGAAAATTCATTTGGCAAAAAGTCGTTCCTGATGAGGATATAATTGCAGATTGCAGATTGAAGATTGATTTGGAAAGAAGTCGTCCCTGACGACGTTTTTGAAAGCTCCAATTTATAGCGGCAAGCAGTCGCCCTTGACAACGTCATCATTGGTAGAATACATAATACGACAAACAATCTTCCCTGACGAAGAAATAATTGGCAAAATACATAATCTGGCAAGGAGTCGTCCCTGACGACGTCCTCAAAAAAAACATACAAGGAGGTAAATATGTTCAACCGTAAAACGATCTTTTTGTTGTTTTTCATCTATGGGGTTTTTCTGCAAGGCCTCTATGGTGCCAAACTCGTGTCCTTGAGGGTGGTCGATAAGGACTATCTGATGCTCCACTTTGAAGATGGCATCGTGACCTTTGTGGACGACGCCAAGGGCCCCACCGCTTATACCAGCGATGTCGGGCCTGGCTACTCCAAGGCCGTCTATTATGGTGCCAAGTTGGATATCACCAACGCCGTCGATCTGAATAACTATGTCATCAAATCCGCCGATGACGTCGTTTATGGAGAAACCGGCCTCAAGCCTACAGCAGTGCATCGAAAATCCAAGGTCAATGGCATGTCGCAGGGACAATGGGGATCGAACGACTGGCTCTATGACTACACCTACGAGCATTTCATCTATTTGCGGCTTCCCTATTCGCTGCAGGAAAATAAAACCTATACCGTAGAGATCGCTTCCAATACCAATACGGATACCACTTCACAAAGCCTTACGTTCGATATTTTCCATTGCCCCTCCGAAGCAATTCATGTCAATTTGGTTGGTTACATGGCCAGCTCCCGCATCAAGGCGGCCGACCTTTATCATTTCATGGGGGATGGTGGCAACCGTGACTATTCCGAGTTCGTCGGCAAAAAGGTCTATATCTACAACGTCGACACCCAACAAACTGAAGTCGTCGGCGCGGTGCGCTTTTGGATGGCCAATCAAACAGAAGTTTTCTGGAATCTCACCGGCTCCGATGTATGGACCATCGATTTTACCGGATTTAATCGGCCTGGCACCTATCGTCTGGCAGTGGAAGGGGTTGGATGTTCGGAAAATTTTGAAATCAGGGATGACATCTATCATGATCCCTACAAAGTCTCGGTGCTGGGATATTTCTACATGCGCATCGGTCAGGATAATCTGGATATGACGCCTGTACCACGACGTCCGTTGTATATTCCGGATGTCTCCCCCGCCAATTGTAAGGTATATATTACTGATATGCATCCTTATCATCCGCATTGGGAGACTTTTGCCCCTGGCGATAAATGGGACAGACCGGCCAATTGGATTCCGTACATCAAGGCGGGCAATCCCACCAATCCTCGAGCCATTGGCGGCCATAGCGATGCATTGGATTGGGATCGGCATCTGGCGCATGTGGTGGATATCTACGACCTTTGTCTGGCTTATATCCTCAGCGACGGTAAATTGGACGATGATGACTTGCGAATCGCCGAGAGTGGCAACGGCATCCCCGATATTTTAGACGAGGCCAGAAATGAAGTGGATTTCTGGCTCAATCTCCGTTACGGACTCGGCTATTCACACGGCCTAACCAATCCGGATGGTGCCAACAAGCTCTATCAGGCGGACAATACACCGATAGCGGCCTGGGCGAATGCCTTGAACAGTGCCATGCTGGCCTATTGTTTTCAGATTGCGGGTCTGGATGATCTGAAGGCCATTTATCAAGATTCTGCCATCATCGCCTATCATTATGCCGATCACCTGGCGGATCCGATGTGGGAAACCAAAGAGGAAGGCATCCGCGGGGCTGATTTTAAGATGATGGCCGCTGCCTATCTTTACAATCTGACCGGCGAGAGGGCTTATGAAGATGTCGTCAACAGCCTCAGCATGATAAAAAGTCCCACATCGAGTGCGTATCAAGGGGGCTCCTATAACCAGCTCTGGGGAGTTGCCGCCTACTTGTTGACCAAAAGGCCGGTTCATTATCCCGAATTGTATGCGAATATGAAAGCGGCCATCATCAACGAGGCCAAGAGCAAAGAAGTCGTCAATGTGACCCAAAGACCTTCTCGTCGTGGTTACAGCAACGAACAGGCCTGGTGGCAGACCAATCAGGATATGCCCAGAACCTGTCTGGCCCACGCCGTGGCAGACCATCCAGCAGACCGGCTTACCTTTCTGGATGCGCTGGTGTTGGAAGCCGATTGGGGTCTAGGAAGAAATCCCCTCAACATGATCCAGATGACCACCGCCACCACCGAGCTGGCCAATAAGCGCAGTGTGGAGAACTGCTATACCACTGGCCGCAACGACGGCACGCCCGGACTGCATCCGGGGCATACACCCTATCTGAATACAGAAGGATGGGGAGGTGTAATGGTCGGCAGTAATCCGCAGAAGGTGTTGGAAAAATTCTATCCCAACATCAGCAATTGGCCGCACGCGTGTAAATATATCAATACGCGGTTTATCTGGGCGCATTCCGAATTCACCCCGCGACAAACCATGCGTGGCAAAACCTTGTTATACGCCTATTTGTACAGTCTTTCGAAAACCGGAGGCAGCATCACACCGCTGTTGGTGGCCGACGCTGGAGAGGATCAACGCATCATCGATGAGGATGAAAATGGCAAAGAAGTGGTGCAGCTGGATGGCTCCAATAGCTATTCCAGCCACAGTCCCATCACCAGTTACCGATGGCGTTCGAACGACCAATTGTTGGCAACCGGCATGACGGCTACTGTAGAGTTGTCAGTGGGCACGCACTTGATCGTCTTGCAAGTGGAAAATGCCAACGGCGACAGCGCCAGCGACACAGTCAAAATCGAAATTGTCTCTCCCAATAAAAAATCAGAAGTGGATTATGATTTCGAAACCGCAGAGCAGTTGAAGGATTGGGTGGTGGCCAATTGGGGTCAGGGAGGGCTGCCCACGGCCACGTTGTCTTCTGAACGCGCTCATAGCGGACAGAAGAGCGTCAAGTGGAGTGGTAATTTCATCGCCAATTCACAGAATGTGTTCAAAAAAACAGGCCCTATGAAAGAGGGGGTCAAGACGATCACCTATTACGTCTGGGTGCCGCAAATTTTAGTGGACTCTGCCAAAGCGGCTGCTGCTATGGACCCTTCAAAAGCCGGTGGGCTTCAGAACTACCTGATGTACACCGGCTGGAATTGGCGCGACCGCTGGTACAGCCTGCCGAGCCTGGAGGGCGATGCCTGGAATAAAATTACTTTCGATATCCCCGACGATGTCAAGAATTCACAAATCATCGAAATCGGTTTGGTCTGCACCATGCAAAATGCCCATGCGGGCGCGATTAGTTTATATATAGACGATATCGGGTTTATCGTGCCTCCTCCACCAGCAGATTATGATTTCGAGACGGTCACCCAATTCAACGATTGGACGGTCGAGAATTGGGGCAGCGCCGGCGGCAAACCCACACGCAGCCATAGCACCGAAAAAGCACGCAGCGGTTCCTACAGCTACAAAATCAGCGGCAATTTTGTGCCGGGTTCTGAGAATGCCCTGCGACGCAATAGCTCCTTGCCCGACGGCATCACCATGTTGGTCTATCATGTTTGGCTTCCAAAGGCGCTGATCGATTCCGCCAAAGCCGTAGATCAACGAGGTGTAGGACTGGTCGGCGGTCTGCAAAACTACTTGATGCATGCCGGTTGGCAATGGCTGAGCCGTTGGTATCCTCTGAAGGATTTGAAAGGCGATGACTGGAATCGAGTGGAATTGGAAATTCCTTCGACGGTTAGAAATGCTTCCATTCAATCCTTTGGCGTCTCGATCAAGCCGCTTGACGTCAACGGCGGAGCCTTGAGCATCTATATTGACGATGTCTATTTTGTCAAAGGCAGTACGGCCGTCGAGGAAAAGGATGATGAGATCGCAAGCCTCCCTGCGGATTACCGACTGTTCGCTAATTACCCCAATCCTTTCAACCCTGAAACATTGATTTGCTATCAGCTGCCCGTCGCCACAAAAGTCACATTGCGCGTTTTTGATCTCACCGGCCGTCAGGTAAAAACGTTAGTGGATGCTCACCAACAGGCTGGTCTGCATGAGGTGAAATTCAATGGAAGAGACCTGGCCAGCGGTGTGTACTTTTATGCGCTGGAAACAAAAGGCTTCAAGGAGATGAAAAAGATGATCCTGCTGCGCTGAGACGGGACGAGATCGGTAGATGATTTGATCTCAAAAGCAAAGGCCATCACAGAGGAACAATGAATATTTTTCAGAAACACGTCCTTTTAAGATGTCTCGTCGCTGACGCTCCTGGACGGGACACGCGATTGCATTCTTTCGCACACTCAGGTAACGTTGGATAACAGGGGACAGGATGAGTAAAGAGTAGAAAATATAAAAAATCGTTATATGAGACTGATCATGACAAAAACTCGTATTCTGTGCTAAGTATCGTCTTAAGATCAACTTATTCACCTATAAGGTGGGATTCTTGAGCTCAACATGCAAGTTAACACAGAATCCAGGAAAAATAAGGAGACAAAGCAGATGATGAAAATCAATACGATTGTCGCGGTGGTATTGAGCGGACTTTTCTTTAATTGCCACGTGGCCAAGCAAACCGTTTTCGAGCGCACCATCGATTTTAATGAGGGTTGGCGCTTCCTCGAAGATGCTACAGTATACGCTTCTGCTGTGGAATTCGACGATTCCCAGTGGCGCATCGTCGATCTGCCGCATGACTGGTCGGTGGAAGATTTTGCTGTTCAGGATTCCCTGCACATCGGTCCCTTCTTCAAGGCCATGAAAGAAGGGCAGGATACGGGCTATCTCCGCGGCGGCACCGGTTGGTACCGAAAGAAATGGACCCTCTCTCCGCAACATGCCGGCAAAGAGGTATACATCTTATTCGATGGCGTGCAAACCGAAATGCAATTATGGGTCAATGGCCAGGAGGTTGGGAACCACGTCTATGGGTATACGCCGTTCTATTTTAACATCACGCCATATTTAAATGCTGCTGGTAGCGAAAATCAATTGGCCATTCGGGTGCACAATCCTGAACAAAACAGCCGCTGGTTTGCCGGCGCCGGCATCTATCGCTCGGTTTCGCTGATCGTTGTGAATCCACTGCATGTGGGAATATGGGGCGTATGGGTCAACACGGCTCACTTGCGTGAAGCCCAGGCGGATCTCGATTTGTCGGTTACATTGGTGAACCGCGGGGAGCAGAATGCCGAGGCGGTCGTCAAGGCGGAGATCTCCTCACCCGAGGGTTCCATCGTCTCTCGCGCTGAAAAAGATTGTATGGTGGCGCCACAGAGCTCAGCGGCAACGAAGATGATGTTGACAGTGGATCATCCTATACTATGGGATACCGAACACCCCCATCTCTATCAGGCGGAGATCACGGTTCTGCAACAGGGCAAACCGGTCGGTCGTTATTGCCAGACCTTTGGCATTCGGACCATCGAATTCTCCGCCGAAAAGGGCTTTTTGTTGAACGGACAGCCGACTCTACTCAAGGGGGCATGTATGCACCATGACAATGGCCTCTTGGGGGCTGCCGCCTTCAGACGGGCAGAATATCGCCGCGTGGAAATCATGAAGAACAATGGCTTCAATGCCATCCGCTGTGCCCACAATCCGCCTTCGCAGTATTTCCTCGATGCCTGCGACGAATTGGGCATGTTGGTGATGGATGAATCTTTCGATATGTGGATGCGACCCAAACGTCCCAACGATTACCATCGTCATTACGCCGAGTGGTGGAAAAAAGACACCGAAGCCATGCTGTTGCGCGACAGAAACCATCCCAGCGTGATCATGTGGAGTATCGGCAACGAAGTGCCTGAGCGGGCCGAACCTTCGGGACTGGTGATCGCCAGAGAGGCGCGCGATTTCATCAAGGCCCTCGATCCGACCCGTCCGGTTACCCAAGCCATTTGCGATTTTTGGGATAACCCCAAACTCAAATGGGACGATACCGCGCCGGCCTTTGCGCAAATGGATATCGCATGTTATAATTATAAATCGGACATGTATGAATCCGATCACGCCAAATATCCTCAGCGAATCATGTGCGGTTCGGAAACGTTTCCCATGCAGGTCGATTTCAATTGGGAGTTGATGAACAAGCATCCTTTCGTGCTTGGCGAATTTGTTTGGGTTGGTATGGATTATTTGGGCGAAGCCACCGTGGGAAAATCATTGTATAAAAGCGACCCCAGAGCCGAAGTGCCGTTCTTCATGCCCTGGCCCTGGTACATCAGCAACATGGGGGATATCGACATTTTAGGCAACAAGAAGCCGCAGTCCTACTATCGCGACGTGGTATGGGGACAGAGCCACTTGGAATTGTCGGTGCATGAACCCATACCGGCCGGTATGCACGAGATCGTCTTTTATTGGGGGTGGCCGCGAGAATATCAATGCTGGAACTGGCACGGCCATGAAGGGGAGCCTCTGTGGGTCTCGGTCTATTCTTCTTATCCGCAGGTGCGACTCGAGCTGAACGGCCGGGTGATCGGGCAAAAGAACATCTCCGATCCTGCGGAACCACAACAGCCGTTTCTCACTTCTGGTAATTTGAAGGGTATTAGCCAATTTCGCGCCTATTTTCAGGTTCCCTATGAGCCAGGTGAGTTGAAGGCGGTCGGCATCAAAGACGGTCAGGAAATGGAGAGCCGGACGTTGGCGACCACGGGCCCGGCGTTTGCTCTGCGATTACAGCCGGAAGAACCAATCATCAAAGCCTGTAAAGGGGATATTGGTTACGTGGCCGTCGCCATGGTGGATGCGCAAGGCCGCGTCATCCCTACGGATTCTTCACAGGTGAAGATTAACGTGAGTGGCGAAGGTCGACTGATTGGCGCGGGCAACGCCAGTCCATTGGTGTCGGGGAGTTTTCAGGATGATGAGATGAACCTCTACCGCGGCCGGGGTTTGGTCATCGTCCGCTCGACCGGTAAAAAGGGGAAAATAACGATCGTCGCCGAAAGCGAAGGGGTACGTTCGGATACGGCCATCATACAGGCACGATGACGGGATGGACAGGTGAGACCATTATCGTGTAAGATGATCACGATGGATATTCCTGGAGATTTGCACGATCTTGTTGATTATTTGATCGGGGCAAATGAATTCTTTTTGAGAGATGTCTTAAAGTTATAAGGAAGGTACATGTTCAGGCTTTGTTAAATGTATGAAAAAATATAAAACGTGTCTTGTCGAGGAGCGCCAGCGACGAGACATCTTTTTGCGCAATTGTCAAACATTCGCAGAGGTTTACTCTTGATGGTTTCATTCAATCTCGTTCCATTTTTCTGCAATGGAACGCAGATGGGGACGTTGTGCATCTGGTGAGTTATTATGTCACCGCAGAGCCGTGGCTTGCACTCCCACAGAAATCGTAGGAGCGAAACTCAGAAATAGAAATCAAAAAGTGCAAAATCGTCCCTGACGACGTCCTAAAGACCGTGGTAGCGAGACGGAACAAATTATTAGAATAAAGTACGTTGTTCAAGCGTTAGTGACTGTGTGAAAACGCAATTAAATCACACAAAGCCACAAAGAATTTGCTTTGTGTGCCTTGGTGTCTTGGTGTGGATAATAAATGATATCAATTAACCTAAAAATCTCAAAGATTTCCATAAAAAATTACTTGTCATTCATGCATAAAATTGCCAAATTTCTCTGTCAGATGAGGAGATTTTATGCGTTACATCGAGGGA
>FWPV01002454.1_pt1 | contig 45569 bp, 40 predicted proteins | sample 2228371 | NCBI WGS metagenome assembly FWPV01 (sample SAMEA103939776, study PRJEB20133) | metagenome
GATGGTAGCAGCCAGCTTGGTATTGGTGGCTGTCTATCTGGCGTGGGACACCTGGACCAGCCGCCTCAAAGCCAGTGCGGCGTTTGCCAGCCCTGTCCAGACTGAGCCTGCGCGGGAAAAATCAGCACAGGTGGATTCGGCGCCGGTGAGCATGCCGGATTTCACGCCGGAGGATGAAACGCGCGCCGTCTCCAGGCAGGCATCCCTGCATACCATCATCCCAAACCGACCCGGTGATGAAGCGCGCGAATATACGGTCGAGCCAGGCGATTCGGTCTTTGAAATCGCTCGAAATTTCAATATCAAACCGGAGACCCTGCTTTGGGCGAATTATGACCTGCTCAACGATGACCCAGACACGATTGCGGTGGGGATGAAGCTGATCGTCCCGGCGGTGGACGGGGTTTATTACCAATGGCAGGCGGGGGATACGATTGAAAGCGTAGCCGCGCGCTTTGAAGCCAAGCCGGAGGACATTCTGAGCTTTCCGGGCAACAATATTGACCTGACCAACCCCCTGGTGGAGCCGGGGACGTGGGTGATGGTGCCGGGCGGGCATCGGGAGTTCCGCCAGTGGATTATCCCGGTGATCCCACGCGGCAGAGCTGGCGTCTCCCGCGAGTTGTATGGCGCGGGCGCCTGCGAGGGCAGTTTCGATGGCGCCTATGGCACCGGCGGATTTATCTGGCCTGCAGGCAATCACACATTATCCGGCAATGATTACTGGTCGGGTCATCTGGGTATTGACATCGCTGCGGGTGAGGGCGCTCCGATTTATGCCGCCGATAGCGGCGTGGTCGTCTTTTCGGGGTGGGCAAACGGGGGTTACGGCAATATGGTCATGATAGACCATGGCAATGGCTACCAGACCCTGTACGCCCATTTGAGCCAGGTTGTTGCCGGGTGTGGGCGCAGTGTCAGCCAGGGACAGATCATCGGTTACTCCGGCAGCACCGGTAACTCCACCGGCGCCCATCTGCACTTTGAAGTTCGCTACCAGGGCGGCTTTGTCAACCCCTGGTATGTACTGCCCGCTCCGTGATGGCAGCCCTAAATTTTATGCTTTATTCAACCATAGATCAGGAGGCAAGTGATGAGTCAGGCAGATTTTGAACCAAAGACAGAGACCATTGCAGAGACTGACAATTACCTTGCTTATCGCGCAGAAGAACCCGATGGTGAAACCACCTACAATTTACAATTGAACAACGTGACGATCCACTTCTTCCAGGAAGAATGGGATGAATTCATCGAATTGGTTCGTCAGCTTGTGTGAGTGATCTAGCGGTGACTTTCTCGACGTAGGGGATCACGCCTTTACAAGCCTCGGTGAAATAACCGGAGACCTTTTCCCAATTCAACAATCCCGGGCTGCTCAGGTAAGCCATATTGACGGCATATGAGAGACAACCCGGACCGGCGTGATAGTTGGCGACGGTAAAACGCCATAAGTCTTCGTAGCTGCTGATGCTACCCGGAGCTTGCTTGGTGACATGGCGCAAGATTTGATTGACCTGCTCGCAATTGGCTTCTAAGGTTTGGGCGAACAAATCCACCGTGACATTGGTGTGAGAAAGGTCAACGCCGGTTGGGCAATCGGCGCAGTCAGACTTTGCCTGGATCGCCAGCGCGCCGCGCAACATTGCCTGTTCATCCGGTTTTAATTTCAGATAACCCCCTGCACAGGCGTCTTCTGCCAGGATCAATGGGCAAAACTGGTTAAAGAATTGTGCATTCCAGAGCAGGATGGCGTCAGCGCCCTTGTCGGTAATCTGACCCAAACCGAATTCATACGGCACCCGAAAGACTCCGGGCCAGAACTGGCTTTCCTGAGCGAACAAATTCTTTAATAATTGGGCTGGTATGCTGGTATTTTGGGAGGCAGCGAGGATGCTGGCGTCGAACTGGTTTTGCCAGATTTGCACTGTGGGGCGGGCGACTTCTAACCCGCAGGCGTCGGCGTAGCCGTTGGGCAGCATGCCTCCAGTGGGGCAGGAGCTGGCATCAACCACACCCTGAGCGATCAAGCGTCCCGCCAGGTAATAATAGGTCTGATCAGTGGTGAGTAATTCTTTCTGTTCGGGTGTGGCTAACCATTGAGGCAAGCCGCCGACTGGCGGGAAAGCCTCCCAGGCTTTGGCGCAACTGGCAAGCGGGTCGCCTCGCCACTGACTGCTGAGGACATCCACGTAGTAACCCGACCTGCCCTGGGTGGTGGAAACGCCGGTATCTATCACCCGCACCTGAGCGGTATATTTCTCGCTGGAGTCGCCGTAGCTCGAGTCCGCCCAAAACTCAACCAATACCCCTTCTACAGGGGTGGTCTTGAGTGGAAGGCTGCAGCGTTCACCCTCGCAATAGAAGGGTTCACCGGCGAATGTCCCCTGAATGGCTGTGATAGTCTCGTTTGGCAGGGGCTCCTCCCCGCTCAGAACCAGGCTTGGCATGGTGGAGCAGAAATTATCGGGGGGGATGGGCGCGCAACCTTCCAGTGTCACCCAGACGGTAGGCTCCGGTAAAGTGATCACGACCTCACGCTCGGTTTGCCTGGAGCCAATCAGGTGCAGATACACCCCTGAACAGGCAGCGATATCCGGGTTGCCGCGGACGATTTGCTTACAAGCCGGGGTGTCGAGCCAGTCTTCAGCGTAGGTAGGTCCGCATGATCGAAGGACCTCATCATAGGTGGGTAATCCCTCATGATCAACCAGAATCCGACATTGTATCTGGTTGTCTCTCCAGCGGATCATCCACCATTCGTATTCGGTATATGGGACAATGATGGTTGTCTGGCGAGCGGAGGTCTCGGCGTTGGCATCTTGAACCCCCACCGGAGTGGCGCCCAAATAGAGCATGAGCAGCAGAATACAATATAAAATCCGCCTGTTTTTCGCCATCCGTTGAAACAATATCATGAACACTAATGCTTGTCAACTATCACAGGCTGAATTATCAAAATTGAAACCATCATTCTCCTTGCCTACCCCCGCAGCCCGTGATACACTCTTGGCAGATTTTTGAACAGCCGGCTGGACGGGGGTGGCGTATGCGATTGTTTGCTTGCACCTTAATAACCCCCAGGAACGAGTCAGGCGATATGATGAGATGAGCGCGCGTGTTTTGATTTTATCACCGGATACAGGCTTTGGGGGATTGATCCAGCAAACCCTTGAGCGAGCTGGAGGCTATGAGCCTTTGCTGGTTACCAGTGGTCGTCAGGCGCTGAATATCGCCAAAAAGGTCAGCTTTGACCTGGCAATCCTTGATGCGGATATTACAGATATATCCATCACCAGGCTGGGCAAAGATTTGTTGCGCCTGATTCCGGATATGCGGCTGATATTAATTCCGCCAGAAAGTCCCCCGCCAGAATTTGATACGCAAAGCATGCGCATCAGCGGTTACCTGACCAAGCCTTTCTACTTGCCTGATTTGGTAGAGATTGTGGAGCGGTCGCTTTCTCCGAAACCGGTGGACATCCTAGCCACCTCCAAGACTGAAAGCCAAACTCGCCCGATTATGGATCAGACAAGTCAAAATGTGATTGAGGTGACCGCAACTTCTGCCCCACACGTTTCGGCTCAGGGTCGCCTGCCATGGCTGGACGATGTCAACCAGGCAGCGCAATTGCTCGCCAGCTTATCCATGGCTTCTCCATCCCAGGCGAGCCTGCTCTTGAGAGGAGGGCGTCTCTGGGCTTACGCCGGGCAACTATCTCAGGCGGCGATGCAAGAACTGGCGCATCTGGTCATTCAGGATTGGCGGCGCAGCCTGGATACAGATCAGGCTGATGATAGCGAGGTGGATCTGGCGCGCTACATCCGCCTGAAATCCACCGACAGCGAGTATCTGCTGTACACGACCCTTCTCGAGGACGATTTGCTTCTGGCATTGGTATTCAACGCCAGGACGCCTTTCAGTGAAATCCGCTCTCAGGCAGTGGCTCTGGCTCGGGCGCTAACCTCTCCACCGGAAAAAGTAGCTCAAGGAATCGGTCAGAAAGGATGGGTTGCCCCAAATACCGATCAGCACGAATTGGCGACGGAAGAAGCAGCCTGGCTTTTTGGGGTTCGGGGCACAGAGGGAGCTTCAGATCAGGTTGAAGGCGCAGCCCCGGCGGGCGCAACGGATGAGCCGAAGCTGGAGTCGGATGAAATTCAACAAACGCGCTGGATTTATGAGTTTGAAACAGAAGCACAGGCTGTGTCCGGTGAAGTAGAAGCGGTTCAACCGCCGCAGGAGTCATGGGCTAACACGCATGGGGAAGAAATTGTTTCCCCAACATCCTCGCGTAAGGGGTTGTTTTCGCCGAGAATCTCAGATATCCGCTATACTTGTATCCTGGTGCCGCGTTTGCCGGAACACATCCTGATCGGCGACCTGGCAGGAAATCTTTCCGCCTGGATGCGCAAAATTGCGTTGTCTTTTGGCTGGCGCCTGGATTATCTGGCTGTATGTCCGGGTTATCTGCAATGGGTTGCCGGGGTCGCCCCGGAGACGTCGGCGGAGGAGATTGTTCAGACCGTTCGCCAGCACACTTCGAAAATGATCTTTGCTGAGTTCCCTCGTTATCAAAAGGAAAATCTCTATGGCGATTTCTGGGCGCCTGGTTATCTGGTTGTGACAGCTCGAAAACCACTTTCAGAAGAGGTAATCCAAAAATATATTCATCACATCCGCTCACACCAGGGTGAAGTGACGGAGGAATAGGACGATTACTCAGGAGAAGAATGCCCCCCACACTCTATTTAATTGACGGTCACGCACTGGCATACCGCACCTATTTTGCCCTGACAGGCGGTTCAAGTGGGGGATTTGTCACGCGCGAGGGAGAGCCGACGGCGGGAGTTTATGGTTTCACCAGCGTGCTTCTGCGCATCCTGGAGCAGGAGCGCCCCGATTTTCTGGCGGTCGCTTTCGATACCGGGCGGACATTTCGCGATGACCTCTACCCGGCATATAAAGGCACCCGAGAAAAGATGCCCGACGATCTGCGACCCCAAATCGAGCGTGTGCGCGAAATTGTGGACGCTTTCAATATCCCTCGCCTGGAGGTGGATAACTACGAAGCGGACGACGTTTTGGGGAGTGTGGCGAAGAAGGCGGTCTCCCAAGGTCTGGGGGTGAAGATCATCACCGGCGACCGCGATTTACTCCAACTGGTTGATGACCGCATCATCGTCAATCTGCCGGGGAAATCTCTTTCGGAGGCGCGGGATTATCTGGTCAAAGATGTGGTTGAGTATCTCGGTGTGCGCCCGGATCAGGTTGTTGATTACAAGGCGTTGGTGGGCGATAAATCGGACAACATCCCCGGTGTGGCGGGTATCGGCGAAAAAACAGCCGTCAAATTGCTCACCACCTATCAAGACCTGGATGGCATCTACAGCCATCTGGATGAGATTACCGGTAGTCTGCGCAATAAGCTGGAAGAGGGGCGGGAATCAGCCTATCTCAGCCGGAAACTGGCGGCGATTGTCACCAACCTGGATGTGCCCTTGGATCTGGATCAGGCGCGCTCCGAGCACTTCAACCCTGCTCAGGTAGAAGAAATATTCCGAAAACTGGAGTTTCGCTCCTTGATGGACAGGCTTCAGAATCTCAAGAAGATGTATGGGATGGAAGCAAGACCTCGGGGCGAGCAGCTTTCCCTTTTCTCACAGAATCTGATTACACCTGTAGCTGAGGAAGTACCAGCAGCCGTAGGGGATATTCAGGCGCACATTGTTGATACGCCTGCGGCTTTGGAAGAATTGGCGCGTCGGTTGAACGATGCGAATCACATCTCATTCGATACAGAGACCACTTCCACCGACCAGATGCGCGCCGATCTGGTGGGCATCGCTCTGGCGGTGGATGATCATAATGGCTACTATATCCCTGTCGGTCACCTGCCGGAATTGGGACGTCAGTTGCCGTTGGAGACTGTGTTGCATGCCCTGCGCCCTCCGCTAACCAATCCAGCCATCCCGAAGGTCGGGCACAATCTTAAGTACGATTTTGTCCTGCTGGCGCGTTCGGGTTTGCGCGTGTCACCCCTTTCATTTGACACGATGATCGCCGAGTGGTTGACCAACCCCAACAGCCGCAACCTGGGGCTTAAGAATCTGGCTTGGGTGCGCCTGGATTTCAGGATGATAAACATAGACGAGCTGATTGGCACAGGTAAAAAGCAAATCACCATGGCGCAGGTTCCGATTGCGAAAGCAGGCGCATACGCCGCTTCCGACGCGGCGGTGGTCCTGCGCCTGATGCCTCAGTTGAGCGCTGAACTGGAAAAAGTTGGCGCGTTGAAATTGTTCAACGAGGTGGAGATGCCGCTGGTGCCTGTCCTGGCGGATATGGAATTGACCGGCATCGCTCTGGATCAGGATTTTCTCAGGCAGATGTCGGCTGAGCTGAGCGCCCGATTGGCTGAGATTGAGTCTCAGGTTTTCAGCCTGACCGGTATGCAATTTAACCTCAATTCGCCTCAACAATTATCCGAAGCGCTGTTCACCCGTCTGGGAATCGCCCCTCCTGATCGTAAGCAACGCACTTCGACCGGCTTTTATTCCACCTCGGCAGATGTGCTGGAACTGCTGCGGGGCAAGCATCCGGTTGTGGATTTAATCCTGGAACATCGTGAACTGGCAAAGCTCAAATCCACCTATCTGGATGCCCTGCCTCAGCAGGTCAATCCTCGCACGGGCAGGGTGCACACCTCTTATAACCAGACCGGTTCGGTGACCGGTCGGATTGCCTCCTCGGAGCCGAACTTGCAAAACATCCCGATTCGCACCGAGATCGGGCGGCAGGTGCGCAAGGGGTTCGTCGCTGACCCAGGGCATTACCTGCTCTCGGTGGATTACTCGCAGGTGGAATTGCGGATTGTTGCTCACATCTCCGGGGATGAAGCCATGCTGGCAGCTTTTCGCGCCGGGCAGGATATTCATGCCGCCACCGCTGCGGCGATATATTCTGTTCCCCTGGATCAGGTCACCAAGGAGCAACGACGCCACGCCAAAGCGATTAATTTCGGCTTGATTTATGGGATGAGCCCATACGGATTGACGCGGACAACAGACCTGACCCTGGCTGAAGCGGAAGAATTTGTCAAGACGTATTTCAAGACCTTCCCTAAAGTGAAGCGCTATCTGGATGGCGTGCGCCGACAGGCGGCTGAACAGGGTTACGTGGAAACCCTTTTGGGTCGGCGGCGTTACTTCCCGGGGTTGAAAACTCAGACCAATTACAACATTCGGGCTCGCGAGGAAAGAGAAGCCATCAATGCTCCCATACAGGGAACCGCAGCGGATATTATGAAGATTGCCATGTTGCGCGTGCCACGGGCGCTGGCTGAAGCCGGCTTATCGGGGCGGATGCTGCTCCAGGTGCATGACGAACTGGTGGTGGAAACCCCGCAAGACGAGCTGCTTGCCACGGCTGAACGGGTTCAAGCGGTGATGGAAGGGGCTTATCAACTGAGCATCCCTTTGATTACCGACGCGCGTTATGGAGTCAACTGGGGCGAGATGCAGCCCGTTGAGCGGTAAAGTCGTTGGTGATGTGAATCGTGACCGACTGACACTTACTATTACGATGATATTCGCCTGGGGAAGATAAACAGGTGAAATTCAGGAGCGGATATGACCGGTCGTGAAGACGAATTTCAACAAGCGATAAATCAAGGACACTCGGCTGCCTGGGATCAAGATTGGGAGCGAGCAGCCACCCATTACCGCAAAGCCCTGGAACTTAGCCCAGATAACCCTCAAGCGCTGATCAATCTGGGTCTGGCATTGTTTGAACAGCAAGATTATGAGGAATCGCTGCGCTGTTATCTGAAAGTCATCAAGCTCACACCCGAAGATCCCGTGCCGGTTGAGAAGGTGGCGCAACTCTATCAGAGGTTAGGGAAGATTGATCGCGCCCAGCAAGTTGGCTTACATGCTGCTGAGCTTTATCTGAAAAACAAGGAAGTCAAGAAGGCAATTGATAATTGGAATCGGGTGCTCCGGATGAACCCGGAAAATCTGCAAGCGCATGCCCGTCTGGCATTGATCTATGAGCACATGAACGAGAAACAGCATGCCGTTCATGAGTATCTGATGTTGGCAAGCCTGTATCAGTCAGCCAATGATAGCGAGAAAGCCATCCGGGCAGTCAACCGGGCTTTGCACATAGACCCTCAGAGCCCCGAAGCGCGTCAGGCGTTGACCCTGGTGAGAGATTTTAAACCTTTGCCGAAACCGAGCCGACCGCGAGGTGGCACGGGACCGCTGGAAATGGCATCTCTTGAAAAAGCTGACGAAGAGGATGAGAGGAAAGAGGAGAAATTAAACCCGATTGAATACGCCCACCAGAAATCCCTGACCGTCCTGGCATCCATGCTGTTCGATGTGGCTGATGATGAGCAGATCGAGCGGGTCTCCCGTCGTGGTTTGCAATCCATCATGCGCGGCACCGGAAACTTGCGTCCCCAGAAGCAAATGGATCGCACCCGGATTATGTTGCATTTGAGCCAGTCGGTCGAGTTGCAAACCCAGGGTGATACGGTGAGGGCTGCTGATGAACTGGAACGGGCGATCAGCGCCGGTCTGGATCATCCGGCTGCCTACTACAACCTCGGTTTGCTGCGGGCTAAGGATAATCGCTTGGATAGCGCCTTGCGCTATTTGCAATACGCCGTCAGCCATCCGGATTTTGCTCTGGGCGCTCGATTGCTCCTCGGACAGATCCAGCAGAGTTCTGGTCGCTGGCAAGAAGCTGCAGTGGAATATCTGGAGGCGTTGAAGCTGGCGGATTCGGGGGTGGTGCCGGAGAAATACGCCGATGACCTGATACAGCTTTATGAACCCCTGATCGAAGCCCAAAGCCAGGAGAAGGATCGAGAAGCCCTTGAGCGACTCTGCCACAGCATCTCTGACCTGTTGACCAAAGCAGACTGGCGCGATCATCTGCGCCGCGCCCGCATGCAATTGCCTTCGCAGACCGACAGCGGTCCGCCCATCCCGTTGGCTGAAGTGCTCCTGCAAACCCGCAGCAGCAAGGTGGTGGAATCGTTGAGCAAGGTTTTTGACCTTGAGCGCAAGGGCTATTTACGATCTGCAATGGAAGAGTCTTTTCTGGCGCTGGAGTATGCTCCAACCTATCTGCCTCTGCATGCCTATATGGGCGAATTGTTGCTGAAACAAGGTCAATTTCAAGATGCGATCAACAAATTTGTGGTTGTCGCCCTGACATACAGCGCCCGGGGCGAGCCTAAACGCGCGATTGACATGTATCGCCGGGTGATCTCCCTCTCACCAATGGATTTGAATTCCCGCAGCCGACTGATAGACCAGTACATCGCCCTGGATAAAATCGAAGAAGCGCTCAAAGAATACATGGAGTTCGCCGAAGTCTATTACAGTCAGGCAGACCTGGATATGGCGCGCAAAACCTATCATGATGCCTTGAAGCTTGCTCAACAATCTGGCTCTGAAACTGCCTGGCGAGTGAAAATCTTGCACCGCATCGCCGATATAGACCTGCAAAGCCTGGATTGGCGTCAGGCGTTGCGCATTTATGAGCAAATTCGCAACTATCAACCCGATGACGCCAGGGCGCGCACCAACCTGGTTGAGATTAACTTCCGCCTGGGGCATGAGACACAGGCGATGATGGAACTGGATAATTACCTGGCGCTCCTGGTCAGCTCCAAACGGATGCAAGAAGCTGTTCAATTCCTGGAAAATCTGGTCGCTGACGAACCGGAGCGACCTCATATTCGGCGCAGATTGGCGGAGCTTTATAAGCGTTTGGGGAGAAAAGATGACGCCATCGCCCAACTCGATGCCGCCGGCGATTTGCTGCTGGCGGCTGGGGATAAAACCGGGGCGCTGCAGGTCATCGAGGCGATTCTGGCGCTCAATCCGTCCAATGCTCCGGAATACCAGCAGGCTCTCGCAAAAATTAAGAGCGGTTAGAGTCTGCCAACCGCAGGGGTAACTTCTTTCAGAAATGAAAAAGTGTTCGGGTGGGTTATATCTGCCCGAACACCTTTATTTTCTGATTGATTGGCGGTGAATACTACCACCAAATCCTGAAGGACAATCTGGTTTGACGCCTGATTCCGGAGAATTCAGCGTACGCCTTGATTTTCACTGACCCCACCGGTTCACCCGTAACCGAGAAAGTGTACCTGGTGATGCCATATTTATCGGTAGGGGCAAGCTCCTCTTTGATGGTCTTCCCCGAAGGGAGGGCAATCTCCACGGTCACTTTTGCTCCGGCAACCGCCATCAGTCTCTGATCCTGGACGGTAAAATAAAGCGTTTGTTCGCCCTGGGGATGCATCACGGCGTATTTCGAAAATGCCTGCACCATCAGGTCTTGAACCAGCGGTTCCAGCGCGTTGACGCTGTCCAGGGGAGGCGTCACCGGGAGCAGGCGAATGGGGTTTTCACCGGTCAGGCTGAAGTACAGCTTTCCCAGGTCGGTGAGGCGCACTCTTTCACCGGCAGGCAAATCGGGGTGCCATTCGAAACGGGCGCGTTGAAAATACTGCACAATCCGTCCATCCACTTCTTCATAATTGGCGATGGGGTAGCCGAATTGGGCTGCGCCGCCGTTGGCAAGGTAGAAATCCAGGAAATCGTAACAAAGATTTACCCTGGTTTCAGGGATGTAACGGCATCCGGGCAGGTTGCTGGGGGCTGATCTGACGGGCGTTTTCGGATAAATCAATCTTCCCAGGGGGGATATTTCCACCCGCAGTTCCGGGGGATTCTCCGGCACCAGCTCGAAACGAGCGCGTTCAAAATACTGAACGATGCGCTCGGTTGCCTGATCCTGGAAGGGTTCGGTGATGGGGTAGCCAAAAATCAGGCTGGGATTGGTGGCGTTCTCGTATGTCTTCAGGAAATAACCGGAGACCGTGTGACCGGTTTCAGAAAAATATCGTGAACGCTTGGGTTCCTCATCGCTCGATTGGGCAAGCCCTGGCATACCTCCCGCCAGTACTGCCAGTATTAATATTATTCCCACCCCTATACGCAATCCATGCTTTGCCACAAGCATATTATATGTGAGTTCCCCCTATAATGCAATAGTTATTGAGAACTATTTTGTTAATGAATCTGTAAGCAAGATGCTGACCAGGTCCGAAGGTTGATTGACGATCAGGTCTGCGCCAGCCTGCCGAAGCTCGGCTTCCTCGCCAAATCCGCATAAGACGCCTACCGTCTGAGCGCCGGCAGCCTGACCAGCCCGGATGTCGAAGACGGTGTCGCCGATCATCAGACAGGCTTCGGCAGGTATGCCCATTTGATTGGCAGCCCACAACACCGGGTCTGGAAAAGGTTTGGTGTGGGGGCATGTCTGAGAGGTGGCGATGGCAGCGAAGTGGTGGGTTAACTCAAATTTGTTCAAAAAAGCCATGGTTTTGGTCGCCCCGCGAGCGCTGACCACCGCCATGGAATAGATGCCTTGAAAATGGTCCAACATGCTTTGCGTGCCGGGGATGATCAGGTAGTGATCTGTATTACGGAAGAGACCCAGGCGGTACACAAAGTTCTCCAAAGCGTCCAGGGTCGAGTCGATTCCCAGTCGGTCGGTGAGACTTTGGAGATAGTTTCCCGGGTTTTCGATCGCCATCACCAGGCGTCGGGAAAGGGCGTGGACGTCTTTGTGCCGAAAGACAAAGCGGAATGGACGCAACCAGGAGGCAATCAGCTTGACCAGGTGATCGTCTGTGTCACGCAATGTGCCATCAATATCAAAACACAGACCGCGCACGCGAGATACATCCACTGCCATGGCTAATTTTCACCGAAAGAGCATGAAAACGGCGGCGATCAAAACGCCGCTCAGGCACAGGCAGGCAGCCAGAACAAGCGAGATACAAGAGAGAAGGATGGTTTGCGCAGACGATTTCATCATGACCAAATGGAGAAGAAGATGGATGCTCATTTTAATCGTCTTATGGATGAATGGCAATACGCACGGGTTAATTGAGCCGGAGATCAACCCCCATGGGTCCTTGCTGTTATAATTGCCCAGTCAATTTCACTTGTTTTACATCACTCTGTTCAAAAAGACCAAGACTAAAGAGGACGCTGAGCGGAAGGCAATATGGGATGGGATGCGGTGCCCATCCGGTTCATTAGCGAACCGATTACGGTGTTTTTCGATACTCCCCCAGCCCTGGAGAAGAAACCAGATTGTCCGAGTGGATTTACCTGGCGAGGGGAAGAGTTTCGAATCTTAGAGACGATTGCTGAGTGGTATGACTATCAGCGGCGCGGGAGGGCGGCGCGGAATATGCGCCCCACGCATCTCGCTCATGCCGCTCAGCGTGGTTCGTGGGGGGTTGGGCAGTACTATTTCAGGGTGGTGACCGAAGGGGGGCGTATTTTTGACCTGTATTACGATCGCGCCCCGAAAGATGCCGATCATCGCAAGGGAGAGTGGTTCCTTTTCCGCGAACTGGCGAGCGGAGAAGCACCCGCAGCATAAGGTTATGATAAGTCTGGAGTGAGGATCACCGAAAATGACAGGAGCCATCGCGCTGTTATTGATCATATTGGTAATCAGCCTGGTCTTATTCTCTTTTGAGTGGGTGCCGGTGGATGTGGTCGCCTTGGGGATCTTGCTGGCTCTCATCCTGACCGGTCTTCTGCCGGTGGATAAAGCCTTTGCAGGATTTGGCAGCGATACGGTGATGCTGATTCTGGGGTTATTGATCCTGACCGCAGCCCTGGTGCGCACCGGGGTAGTGGACTTATTCGGCAGGTATCTTTCGGATAGGACGGGCACCAGCCCGAATCGAATCCTGGTGATCGTGATGATGGCTTCAGCAGGTTTAAGCTCGCTGATAAGCAATACCGCCGCCACTGCCTTCTTTATCCCCATTGTAATTGGTCTGGCGCGGCGGGCGAAAGTCAGCGCTTCGAAGTTCCTGATGCCACTGGCGTTTGCCTCAATTCTGGCGAGTTCGGTGACCTTAATTGGGACTTCTACCAATGTGGTGGTCAGCGGGTTGATGACTCAATATGGAATGGCGCCTTTAGGCATGTTTGAATTGACCGGAGTTGGATTGCCGATTGTAATCGTAGGGGTGATTTACATGTTTTTGGTGGGGAGAAAATTAATCCCGGAGCGAGAAACCTCGGCAGAATTGACAGACGAATTCAACCTGCGTCCCTATCTGACGGAAGTCCTGATCCTGCCGGATTCTCCTCTGATCAACAAGACTCTGGCTGAATCGGGTCTGGGCAGGAATCTGGATTTGACCGTTATCAGGGTCATTCGCGGTTCAGAAAGTCACCTGGTGCCCCACGCCGATTTGCGTCTGCAGACGGGAGACATATTATTGGTTGAGGGTCAAAGGGACAACCTGTTGAAGTTAAAACAGACCGCTAATATTGGTGTAGAAGCCAATCTCACGTTATCCGATACCGACCTGGTTACCGGGGATATGCGGTTGGCGGAGGTCATCTTGTTGCCTCGCTCACCTCTGATTGGGCGCACCCTGGACAGCTTACGGCTGCGGGAACAACAGGGGGTGCAGGTGTTGGCAATCAATCGCCATGAAGAGACGATCTACCGCCAGATCAGTCAGGTACCATTGAGAATGGGCGATGTGCTGTTGGTTCAGGGGCAGCGCTCCAGTTTGGCTGCCCTGGAAAAAAACAACTCGTTCCGTATTCTGGGCGCTGTGGATGATCGAACCCCGAATTTGAAACGCGCCAAATTGGCGTTGATTGTTTTCGGGGGAGCAATTGGATTAGCGGTATTGAATGTGCTCAGCCTCCCGGTGGCTGTGCTGACGGGGGCATTTCTGGCTTTTATCACCGGGTGTATCACGCCTCAGGAGGCGTACAACGATGTTGAGTGGCGAGCCTTGATTTTGATCGGTTGTATGCTGGCGTTTGGCGTCGCCATGGAATACACCGGCACAGCCCGCTACCTGGCAGGACAAATCGTGAGGGTTGTTGGCGACACTCATCCCCTCTGGCTTTTGACCGGGTTTTTTCTGCTCACGGTGCTGCTCACCCAGCCAATGTCTAATCAGACGGCGGCGGTTGTCGTGTTTCCGGTGGCGATCCAGACCGCCATTCAGCTCGGCTTGAACCCACGCACCTTTGCAGTCATGATCGCGGTGGCTGCCAGCACATCGTTCATCACCCCGCTGGAACCGGCTTGTCTGTTGGTTTATGGACTGGGGCGTTACCGTTTTCTGGATTTTATCAAGGTAGGGTCATTGCTCACCCTCTTGGTTTACCTGGTGGCTATTTTGCTCGTGCCGCGCATCTGGGGTTTGTAAGCCTCGTAGCTACCCCCTTGTCCCGTCGCGCTCTTTGGATTAGGATATTGATTGATGAGAAGCCCAAGATTATTCTGGTTGCTGACGGGGGATGTCCTTAGCCTGGGATTGGTGACCATGTTTGGATTTGCCAGCCATGGGACGCTGGGCACAGCAGGTGGGCGCATCCTGTCAACCTTCATCCCCTTACTGGCAGCGTGGTTCCTGACAGCGCCATTGCTGGGTGCGTATCGGCTTGAATGGGTTGCCGAGCTGCGCCAACTATGGCGTCCGTTGTGGGCGATGATCCTGGCAGCGCCTTTTGCTGCCTGGCTGCGGGCGATATGGTTGGGAGGCGTTGTTGTGCCGGTCTTTGTCGTGGTTCTGGGCGGGGTGAGCGCCATCGCCATTCTGCTCTGGCGCCTGATCTACTGGTGGGCGTTGCGTCGGGTGGGTGGAGCTGATGGATGAGCCTGGTCTGATTAAGGCAGCGCGCCAGGGAGACCTGGAGGCATTCAACCGGCTCGTGCTGGCTTATCAGGATATCGTCTATACCCAGGCATATCGCATGATGGGGGATGTTGAAGCTGCTGAGGATGCGACCCAGGAAGCTTTTATCTCCGCTTATCAACATTTGACCTCCTATCGAGGGGGGTCTTTTCGTGGCTGGTTGTTGCGCATCGTGACCAACGCCTGCTATGATGAATTGCGTCGGCGCAAACGCCGCCCCACCATCCCGTTGGAACCGCGGGACTCTGAGGATGAGGAGATTGAATCGCCAGGCTGGTTGGCGGATATCTCAGATTTACCCGAAGAGAGCGCCTTGCGTGCTGAGTTGGGACGGGCGATTCAACGTTGTCTGGATGAACTCTCCGATGAATTCAGGACGATGGTGGTGCTGGTGGACATTCAGGGTCTCGATTATCAGGAAGCTGCTCGGGCTGCGGGTGCCCCGGTGGGCACGGTGAAAAGCCGGCTGGCGCGCGCCCGGATGCGCCTGCGAGATTGTTTGCTCGCTGTCTGGGAACTTTTACCCTCGGCGTATCGTCTGGTAGATGAGGGTTCAGAATGAAGAAGCAATTGAGGGATCGAGATTGGCAAGATTTGTCCGCCTACCTGGATGGACAGCTTTCTTCCAGGGAGCGGGCGCGCCTGGAGCAGAGTCTGGCTTCCAGAGAAGATTTGCGCATGGCGTTGGAAGAGTTGCGTCGTGTGCGGATCATCCTGCGTAGCCAGCCGCGCCTGCGCGCGCCGCGCAATTTTACCCTCGGAGCAGAATTTGCCAGCCAGGCAGCGCCTCGGCGACCTGCCAGACAGCTCTCCCCGATGTTCGGTCTGGTCTCAGCCCTCGCCAGTGTACTGTTAGTTCTGGTGATTGTCGGAGAATTCATGCTGGGCGCCCCTCGATTGGCGATGGCTCCCCAGCCGGAAGAATTCCAGGCGAAATCAGCTCAGGTCGAGATGGCTGCCCCTCCGACAGAAGCGTCGCTCCAACAGGCACCGGCATTACCTGCCGCGCCGCAAGCCACCCCAGAAATAGCCGACCAGAGTTTGCGGGCGCAAGTGACAACCCAGGCGGAAGCGGAGGTGGGTGCGACCCTGGGCGCTCCTGTGGCAGGCGCGATGGAATACCCTGCCCCAATGGCGCAGGAGTCTCCCACAGGTGCATATCCACCGCCGTCAGTGGCTATGGCGGTACCAGAAACCCAGCAGCCCGCTCCAGAACCCAGCCAGGTCCCGCTTGTTGTCACCGAAGCGGTCACCCTAGCCCAGGAAGCCTTGACCCCGCCCAGCCCTGAGGCGGAGACCGAAATGGTTCAGCCCCAGCCTGCTTTTTGGAATAGCTGGCGGTTTGCACAGGTGGGTCTGCTCCTGCTGGCGGTCGTCAGCGGCGCGCTGGCGTTGTACTGGCGACGCGGCGGGGCGCCATGAACTCAACCGAAGCCAATTATTGCCTGCGCTGTGGGACAGCGTTAATAAGCGCTGAGCGTTATGGAAAACTACGCCGGGTCTGCCCGGCTTGCGATTGGATTTACTTCCATGATCCGAAAGTGGCTGCTGCGGTTCTGGTGGAGCGAGATGGCAAGGTGCTCCTGGTGCGTCGCGCTGTTGACCCGGCGCGAGGCTTATGGACATTACCCGCAGGTTTTGTAGATGCCGGAGAAGACCCGGCAGCCGCGGCGGCGCGGGAGTGTCTGGAAGAAACCGGAGTAGAGGTCCAAATCAACGCTTTGCTGACCGTCTTATCGGGTCAGGAACACCCTCGGGGGGCGCATATAATCATTTTCTATCGCGGTGAGATTATCTCGGGGGAATTGTCGCCGGCGGATGATGTGGATGGGGCGGAATTTTTTGCTCTCGATGCCCTGCCTCCCCTGGCATTCAGGACCACCCAGATCGTTTTGAACCTTGTTCGCTAGAGTTCTCCTCCCTGCCGAAAGGGAGGTGGTTCAGGCACCCGTGTGGCGAATCTCCACAGGGTGAGGTGTCAACCGTTCGACCTATCATATTTGTTTGAAAATCAGACATCTCGACCTAATTTGGCACTTTTTAGCTGGAATATGGTAAACTTGCGCCATATCTAATCAGGGAATTGCGATTCTAAAACCTTTTTTCATCATCTGATTTCGGGAGAAGTACACATGACAGGCAAAGTGCTTAAGCCAATTGTTTTTCTGGGCATCGTGATTTTGTTAGTCAGCCTGGCGGCGTGCGGCTCAGGTGGCGCCCAACAAACCCAGCCGCCGGCGACCACTGCGGCGCCCGTCGAGGTGACGGAGGCTCCAACCGCCACGCAACCGCCTCCACCCACGGCAGAGCCAACCGCAACGCCTACCGAGGAAGTTGCCAGTGGGGCGGTCAGTCAATTGCGGGATGTCAAGAGCGCCGTGATCCAGGTCGAAGCGCAGGGCACCTTTATCGATCCGGAGGTCGGCGTGGTGGTGAACGGCGCCGGGCGTGGCTCTGGATTTATCATCGATCCATCTGGGCTGGCTGTCACCAACAACCATGTTGTCACCGGCGCAGCATTACTTAAGGTCTGGGTTGGGGGAGAAAGCGAAGCCCGCAACGCCAAGGTGCTTGGCGTTTCTGAATGCTCCGATCTGGCGGTGATAGACATCGAAGGCGACGGTTATCCATATCTGGAATGGTATCAGGGACCGATTGACGTGGGCATGGAAATTTACGTGGCGGGGTTCCCGCTGGGCGACCCTGAATATTCGCTCACCAAAGGCATCATCTCCAAAGCAAAAGCCGACGGCGAGACCTCCTGGGCGTCGGTCGACTCGGTTCTGGAGTACGATGCCACCACCAACCCTGGCAACTCCGGCGGACCGGTGATCACACCGGATGGCAAAATTCTGGCAGTACACTACGCCGGCGATGCCCGCGCCCGGCAGGCGTTTGGCATCTCACGGGATGTGGCAAGCAAGGTTATCGAGCAGCTCAAGTCAGGTCAGAACGTCGATTCGATCGGCATCAATGGTCAGGCGGTTTCAAATGAAGATGGTTCTCTGACAGGTATCTGGGTGTCGTCAGTCCAATCTGGCTCGGCAGCCGATAAAGCGGGCATTAAGCCGGCAGATGTGATCGTGATGATGGAAAATCTGGTATTGGCGACGGATGGAACCATGTCGCAATACTGCGATATCCTGCGCAGTCACTCCCCAGGAGACACGCTTGGCGTGGAAGTTGTGCGCTGGCCCACCGGAGAAATTCTCAGCGGGCAACTCAATGGGCGTGAGCTGGCGGTGACGGGGACATTCGGCGATTCCCAAGAAACCAGCAGCACCGGCACAACCACCGGCAGCACCTATTTCAACCCTCAGGCTACCGAATCTGGGGATACCCTCCTCGCTACCGAATACGATGACACCGAAGGCTGGTACGTTTTCACCGTGCCGGAGACCGAAAAATACGAGGCTTCCTACCGGAACAGCCGGGTGTACCTGCAGGTTGACCAGACCGACACCACTGTGTATCTGGTCTATAACGATTTTCTCCCCGCCGATGTCAGGGTGGATACGATTGCCGAAACCGTCTATGGCACCAATCGTAACAACATCAGCCTGGTCTGTCGTGCGACGGATGCTGGCTGGTATGAATTCAGCATGAACAGCGGTGGCTTATGGTTCATCTGGAAATATGATAACGGTCAGTATACCGAGCTTGCCCGCGGCGCATCGAAAGCAATCAATATGCAGAAAGCGGCGAATGAGTTGACCGCAACCTGCATCGGCACCGAGCTGACCTTTTACGTCAACCAGACGAAAATGGGTTCGGTGCGCGACAACCGCTTCAAGGATGCAGGTCAGGTGGGCATCTCGGTCAGCACCTTTGATATCCCCAATGTCGGCGTGGAATTCGATTGGTTTGTCGCCAGCGTCCCGTAAGGCGATCAGGTAGATAAGCTAACAAGAAAAGCCATCGAACAGACTTTGCCTGTCTGTTCGATGTTTTTTTTATTAAGGACTGGGTTGCCACTTTACCCCGTACCCTCACAGGTGTCTATTTCTTGACGGTGAATTTTATAGAGTCTTCCGCCTGATTGCCCGCTTTATCCACAGCGACCACACGCAGGCTGTGCTCACCGGGCTGGCTGCTCCAGGCGATGGCATAGGGTGACTGATAACGCCGCTCAAGCAGTCTGCCATCCAGGTAAAATTCGACAAATTGTATCTCAAGGTTATCCTGCGCCTCTGCTGTCAGCGTCATTTGCCCCGCTCGTGGGGTGCTCTCCTGACCATCAACAGGGCTGGAGATGGAAACCCGGGGGGAGATGTTGTCCACCGTGACCTGGATGAGGGCAATTTCCACCTGTTTATCGTTGCGCACCACCTGGAGTTGGATGGTGTACAAACCGTCCAGTCCCTGTGTGTCCCAGACGCCCAGTTCTCCCTCTTCTACCGGATTAGGAATGTCTTCTCCAATTTGCAGCCAGGTGCGCGGGTTCAAGCCTTTACCGACTTGCAGGCGATAGAATGCAAAATCGTCGCCGCTTGCTCTCCCCTCCAGGGTGACTTTCCCGCCAACGATAGCGAACATAGCGGGAGCCCTGATTTGAGCTTGCGAGTTAGAGGCTGAACCGGGCGCCTGGATGATATCGTAATCATCCGGAGGAATCGGAAGTCCGGACTGGCGCGCCCATTCTTGCGCCTGGGATGGCAATGTCAGATAAACCTTTTCTTCGATTAAGTCCGGGGGAGTCAGAGCAGTCGCCAGGCGACCGGTCATGCGATTAACCTGGATGGCGCGATAGAGCGTGTCTGTCTGGGTTGGCTCTGTCCCGCTTAGAAAGACCTCGGTCACTACAGTCGGACAATCTTTCGATGGAAGTAAGCCGGATGGTTCGCACACCCCGACCTGGCTGATGCCCGATGGTATGTGCCAGTCCTGTGAGGGGCGATCCCGTTGTGTGTATTGCATCACGCCGTTCCAGAGACCAGCTGCCTGCCGGGAAAGTCCCGGAACCGGCGTCTGAGGGGCGGCAGAGCTGAGATAGACTCCCACCAGGATGTCGGGGGTGTAGCCGAATACCCAGGCGGCGTTCCCCTCCAGGGTATTCCCGATTTTTGCGGCTGCCGGGCGTCCAATCTCAAGTGGATTGGGATGACCCAGACTGGACCAACGGGCGGTTTCATCGCTGAGGACGTTGGTCACCAGATAAGCCAGTTGCGGGCTGATGAGGGGGCGCTGGGTGAGAAGATGATTTTGTGCGGGTGTTTTATTCCCTTGCCACGGTCTGCCCAGGGCGTCCTCCAGTTTCAGGATAGCCACCGGTTGCAGCTTTTGCTCCTCCTGGCTACCATTGGATGTGTCTGCGCGTTCGCCAACCAACACGCCCTGATTGGCGAAGACCCCATACGCCTGAGAGATCTCAATCAGCGAGGCTTTGGTTTGTTCGAAGAAATCTCGGCTGGTTTGGGGCAGAGAATTGTTGAGGGAGAATCCAAACTGCTGGAGCGTTTTTTGGATATTTTCCGCCCCCACCTGGCTGACGATTTGATTTGCCGGCACCAGGTAGTCATTGACCATCGCCGTCCGCAGGCGAACCGGTCCATGGTATCTTTGATCGAGGTTGGCGATTCCCGAAGGGTCTGGAATATCCCACAACATCGTCGCCGGGCTAAAGCCACGAGTGAAGGCGGTCAGGTAGATGAAGGGTGAAAGCGCAGTGCCTGCGGCTTGAGGCGTTTGAATGCTGGCATCATCCCCAACCAGCGCCAGAATCTGACCCTGAAGGGGATCATAGACGATGACATCAGCTTTGAATGTCTGTGACTGTTCATTGGTTTGCAGGGGGATGGTGGGGAGCAACCGCGCCGACTGGCATTCGCTCCCATCTTCGGCGCGGATTTCTTCCAGATTGCCTTGCAGACGGGCAAGTTGAGTGGCTACTGCGCAGGCGGTTTGCAGTTGCAGCTCGTAATCCAGCGTGGTTACCAGGCGATAACCGCCGCGTTCAAGATGTTCCAGGTTATAGCGGCTGGCGAGCTGCGCCAGGACCAGGCGGATGAAAGCCGGCGCCAGGTTGTTTTGAACAGGTTTGGCAGGCTGAAAGACCAGTTTTTCGGCTTCTGCCTCAAGGGCTTGTTCGGCGCTGATAGCACCCTGAGCCAGCATGCATTGCAGGGCGAGGCGCTGACGTTCGATGGCGGCTGTGGGCGTGTCCAGCGGGTTGAGGGCGGGCGCCTGAGCGACGGCTGCCAGAGTGGCTGCTTCTGCCAGGGTCAGTTTCGCTGCCGGTTTGCCAAAATAGACCCGCGAGGCGGCGTCTGCGCCGAACGCCAGACGACCGTAATTGACCGAGTTCAGGTACCAGATCAGGACGCGTTCTCGACCATAACGGGCGGTGATCTGGGCTGCCAACAGACGTTCGCGAAACGCCCGCCGCCAGCCGGGTGGCTCATTCCACAGCAAGAGGTCCGCCACCAGGCGCATTGCCAGGGTCGGGTGGGTGTCTGCGCGCCAGTCGTCCAGATGGAAGCCGGGATGCACCCAGAAATCGGGGTCGGCGGTAGCCAGGGTGGCGGTGATCAGCGCCGGAGGGAGATAGTTCGGCTGAGAACGATCCAGAGAGAGGTATTCTCGTTCCTGGGCGGCGGGATTCTCGAGGGTGAAAAGGATGTGTTCACCGCTCCGATCGTAGAAGCGGGTCGGTTGGAGCATGAGCCCATCTGGCGGATCCAGAAGGCTGGGGAGGGCGTCCAGGGACGGCAGATCACGCGTCAAATCAATATAGAGATATCCCAGGACAACCCCTGCCAGTGAGACGAAGAGGCTGAGCAGGAAAGCGCAACCAAGCCCTGCTTTTCCCCAGGGGTTGCGTCGCGCTTGCAGTGCTCTTCTTCGGCGTTTTCGTAAAATTTCCGGAACTTCCGGCATGGCGGAATTTACCTGAGCATAAATCCGGCGAATTGATCCCAATGGAATGAGTATCCGATCCACCCCGGCATTGCAAGAATCAATCCAGACTGGGGCTGATCAACCTCTCCACTTCTTGCAATAGCTCTCTTGCAGATTGAAGCGTGCCTTTACTGACGCCCCCAAACATTTGAGCCAATTCCAGGAGGCGCGCTTCACCTTCCAGGCGTTTGACCTGGGTGATGGTGCGTTCTCCCCGAACCGCTTTTTCGACGTGGAAATGAATTTCGCCGAACGCCGCCAGTTGGGGGAGGTGGGTGACACACAGCACCTGGTGCCGGCGAGCCAACCCCCACAGTTTTTGACCCACCACCGTGCCGACGCGTCCGCCGATGCCCTGATCGATTTCATCGAAGATCAATGTAGGCACTTCGTCGGCGCTGGCAAGCACATGCTTGAGGGCGAGCATCAGGCGAGAAGTCTCGCCGCCAGAGGCGATTTTGGCTAATGGCTTCAACCCCTCCCCCGGATTAGGCGCAATCAGGAATTCAATTTTTTCCAACCCGTGGGAGTCAAACGCCACCCGCCGACCATCCTCCAGGGGGACTCCGTTGGGATCGGGCTGCTGTTGAAAATCCACCTCAAAGCGGGTGTTGGACATTTGTAAATCCGTCAATTCAGCCTCGACCATCCTGCCCAATTCCCTGGATTGCTGGTGCCTCTTCTGCGAGAGGGCATGCCCTTCTCTTCCCAGGCGTATCAGGAGTTCTTCTTCCTCCTTTTCCAATTCCTGGATGCGCTCACCGGCATGGGTGATGTTCTCCAACTGGCGGCGAGATTTTTGAGCGTAATCGAGGATAGCGGGGATGGTATCGCCATACTTGCGCTTTAAGTTATGGATCAGACCCAGGCGTTCCTCCACCTGATCCAGGCGCCGAGGGTTGAATTCGATCCCCTCGAGATAATTGCTCAAGGCGAGCCAGAGATCGGACAGGCTGGCGGAAATGTTTTCGATTTGCTCATTGAGTTCTGCAACGGAGGGGTCCAGCCGGGAGAGACTGTTCAACGCATGGGCTACCTGACCGATCAGGTCGGTGGCTGCGGGTGACTCTGGCGTGCCCTCGTCGAGAGCCAGGAGCGCCTGCTGGGTGAGTGACGCCAGCTCCTCGGCATTTGCCAGGCGATTGCGCTCTTCTTTGAGGTCTTCCTCTTCCCCCGGGCGCAGGCGGGCGGATTCGATCTCGTTAATCTGGTAGGTAAGCATATCCATCTGGCGTGCTGCGTCCCGCTCAGCCTGGCGCAATTCCGCCAGTTCTTTGCGCACAGCCTGGAGGCGCTGGTAGGTCTGACGGTAGGTCTCCGCCAGTCCATCCAGCTCGGCAAACCGATCCAACAATTCAAGATGGTGGCTGACCCGCAGCAAAGACAGGTGTTCCGATTGTCCATGCACATCAACCAACCGCTCTCCGATTTCGCGCAACAAAGAGACGCTGACCACGTGTCCGTTCAGACGCGCCAGGTTGCGTCCGCTCATGCGGATTTCGCGCCCCAGGATGACTGTGTCGGGGTCGTCCAGCAGTTCCTCGCGTTCCAATATGGCGTGCATCTCGCTGCGGATAGAGGGGGGAATATTGAATACTCCCTCGACGATGGCTCGGTCGGTGTTGCTGCGAATCAGGGTCGAATCCACCCTTCCCCCAAGCAATGTTTGCACCGCATCAATCAGGATGGACTTGCCGGCGCCGGTTTCGCCGGTAAAGATCACCAATCCCGGACCCAGATGCAAATCCAGCCGGTCAATAATCGCAAAGTTTTCAATGTGTAACTCTAACAACATGCGCGCAATTTACCTGCCAATTTGGATGCCCGACAAGCGATAATAGAGACTTGAGACCATCATGACAATATAAAGACCCTGCCAGACCATTGAGAGTAAGAAGCGGGGGCTTCCACCCAGAAATGCTCCTAAAAGTAGCATCAGCAGTATAGGCAGACTTCCCAGGACAGCAGCCAGGGCGGCAAGCAGAAACAAACGTTTTGAGCGCCGACGGCGCACCGCCGCCCGGATGGCTTCGGCGATGACCATGCCCGCAATCGGGGCGAGGAAAATCGTGAAGAACCCCACATAACGCACCAGAAGGCTGCCCAGATACCCCAGGATGCCTGCAATCATGGCTGCGATCAGGTAATCGTACCAAAGGGCGGTGTCGAAGATCTTTTGCTGGTTGCGCACACACTCGTTGCAGCGATAACCCGTTGGGGTCAGCACGGCGCATTTGGCGCAAATGGGTTTTTCGCAGCGGTTGCAGCGCAGCGTGGTGGGGGTGTCAGGGTGGTTTGCACAGTAAAGGGTGGGTAGGTTCGCGTCGCTCATCGGGAATTGCCTGTGGATGGGTTTTGATTCATGTGAGGTGTCAGGTTGCGGTAGAAGTAACCCGGGTCCTGGAAGCGCACAAATTGGACATTGTGATCACTGGTGCGAACATTGACCCGATCGCCGTTTGCCATACCGACTGGCACCTGCCCGTCCACGCAGAGCAGGGCATGATGATCGGTATATACCGTGATATCCACGGTGGAACCTTCAGCCAGGACGATTGCCCGGTCTATGGAAAGATGCGGCGCGACCGCCACCAAAAGGATGGTGCGCATTTCAGGTGGCAGGATGGGACCGCCCGCTGCCAGGGCATAGGCTGTCGAGCCGGTCGGGGTCGAGGCGATCAAGGCGTCGGCAACATAGGTGGTCAGAAAACGCCCATCCACTTCGGTGACCAGATGGACCGGGCGAACGATTTGCCCCCGCCCCACCACCACCTCGTTTAACACCTCCCAACAACCCAGGGAAACATTGGAGCGGAATTGTTCTGCAAAGAGCATCATCCGCTTTTCCAGCCAATAGTTGCCTTCCAAGAGCCGTGGCAGGAACTCATGCCACTTATCCTGACGGATTTCCATCAGAAAGCCAAAACGCCCCAGGTTAATCCCCAAAACGGGCACATTTGCCGGACCGCAGAGCTTGCCAACGCGCAGCATGGTGCCATCTCCGCCCAGGGCAATCAGGAGATCAAACTTGCTGGCTTTTAGCTCGCGTTGAATGCTTTCATCTGAAATCAGCCCGGAGGTGATCTCTACCCCTTGCCGCTGCAGGTAATCGGAAATCCGCTTTGCCTCTTCCACTGCGTCCTCAACCTTTGGGTGGGCGACAACGGCGATGCGTTTCAATTCTGTCGTGGTTTTGGTCATCTCGGCACAATTATATAATGATTTGGGTCCTTTTTCTCAGCCCAGTCTCTGGTCGCAAATGGAACGAAAGCCGCAGGCTCTACAGCGCGCTTGAGATGCGTGGGAGCGTTGAACCTCTTGACCTTTGTCCTGCGCGTGCATCTGCGCCAGCAGGGCAATCAGGTTTTGCTCCAATTGGGGGGAGTAATCTATGGCAAAGGTGCGACCGGTTTTCGAATGACCGGTGTAGTGGAGGATACCGTATGGCGGGCGTACCCCGTACACTTTCTCGACCAGCAGACAGTACGCCGCAAGCTGGAAAATGTGGGCGTCGTAAGGGGCTTCGGGCGGACGACTGGACTTCACCTCTACCGGAATGATGGTCGAACCCTCCTCGATCAGATAGTCGGGTCTTCCGGTCAAGCCAGATTCGGGGTCATAAAGGGGCTCTTCCTGTTTACGCCATTTGTTCGTGTCGCTGTATATCAAACGCCCTCCCGGCAGACCGATGGCGCTCCGTTTGCGATTCGCCTGCCAGAGGAACAGCAATGCCAGTAAAAATGATAAGAACGCCAGAATAATCAGCATGGGGGATAACGCGGCGATGATTGTTTCATGATTACGGGGATTCAGAGCAGGTGCATGGTGAGGTAGATGGTGATGAGCATCAGCGCAATCAGGAAAAGAAGATAAGCCATCCACCGCAAACAACCGCTCACCAGGACCGCCCGCGCATGGCGGGTGTGGATTTCCTGACCCTCCGCCAGATCATCCTGATTATCAGGCGCATACCCCTGTCTTCGGTACCACCAGGCGCGCTGGCAGTAAAGATATGCGCTGATCTCAGAGGCGCGGATTGTTTTCATTCAGGTTTGGTATGGCTTGATAGGATTTACTGATCCAGCTTTGTCTCCAGGCGCTTCAGGCTCTCCTCCAGGTGTTCCTGACGCAAGCTGATGGTCATGTCTCCCCGGGTGCGCTCGTTGATGGAGCGCACGATGTCGGTCAGACGGCGTAAGCCGCCGGTGATCGCGTCCGGATAATCCATGGTGACCAGAACGGCATAGATGTCGTCCATATAAGAGAGCAGTCGTTCCGCCTCGTCGGAATAGCCGTGGCGCAGGATGTCCAGACAGCGGCGGCGCAATTCGCCGCTGGCTTCCGCCAAGCCCTTGAGATAGGTGGCGGACTCCATCTTGATTTGTTCGGGCATGGGCAGTTGGTGATTGGCGATCAATGCATACACGATGGAGGCTTCGGCATATTCTTTCAACGCGTCCTGGGTGTAACCCGCATAGTAGAGGTCTGGATAGTCTTCGAGCATATGGTGCAGGTCTTCCACAAGCTGGCGCGCGGCATCCAATTCTCGCTCCACGAGATCATATTCACCGCGGTGGACCGCCCGGATGGCGTTGGCGCAATGGCGGGTGAGGGTGCGGGTTTGGGAAAGCGCCCGGTCACGCGCGGCCGTGCGGGCTTCGAAATCCTGGCGGATCTTTTCGGCGATATCTTCGAGTTTCTGCATGGGTCTCTAAGGTTGTGGGGGACGATCTGGAGGTCGGAAGAGATATTCCGCCAGCGGCGACCCGCCGGGCATGGGGATTTCGCCAAAAGCGGCTTCGTATTTCGCCAGGTTTTCGCCCAGGGCGCGGTAGAGCAATTTGGCGCCCAGCGGCGACATGACGATCCGCGAGGTCACCCTGGCAGAAGGAGCGCCGGGCAAGAGTTGAGCGAAATCAAACACCAGCTCAGAGGGGGAGTGGGCGATGCGCACCAGGTTCACATATTCAATTTGCAGCTCTGCGGGGATGTCCATCGGCGGCATCTGCACATTTGCGGGTCGGGGAGGGTTGGAAGACATGCGATTACTCCAAAAGCGGATGACCGTCTGGCTGTGGAGAAATCATCCCACAGCCAGACGGCGCGGATATTCAATTGAACCGGCTAGAAGGGGATATCGTCTTCGCTGACGGCGTGACCACCTTCTTCAAAGGGGATTTCGCCTTCGGCTTCGCCTCGCGCCGAGAGGAAACGCACCGTGTTGGCGCTGACCTCGAAGGCAGCGCCGGGGCTGCCGTCCTGGCGGGTGAAGGTGCGCGGTCCGCCTGTGGCTGGATCGGGAATCAAGCGCCCCTCAATCAGCACCTTGCTGCCCTTGCGCAGGTATTGGTTGCAGGTTTCGGCTGTCTTGCCCCAGGCGGAGACGCGGAACCAGATGGTCTCTTTCACCTGGGTGCCATCCGAGGCGGTGTACTGGCGATTAGTCGCCACGTTCATGTTGGTGACCGCCTGACCGCTGGGGGTGTAGCGCATCTCAGGATCGCGCCCGAGATTGCCCACGATGATGATGGTGTGATACATGGGGTTTCTCCTTCCGTTCGATGGGCGGTCTGTCGTAAGTTCCGGGTGCACGCCACCCGGGGCAGAACCCTGAAACACCCATCGTTTATTCAGAACAATTGTACACTAAAAAGGGGATTTGATGAAGAGGATTTTCGAGACAAGCGATCACACCTGTGTCTGTCTGGGTTTTGGCTTACTCATTGCGAAATTGCAGGCAGTAATGATGGAAGGTGTTGCTCACCCAGGCGTTGCCCAACCCATAGGGAGCCAGGCGCTGATTATCCTGCGCCCAGATTTTTTCATCTTTGAGGGCATATGTCTGACTCAAGCGTTTAGCCAGGTCCCAGGCGAGGGGATACATCTTGCCGCCTTTTTTGACATTCTTGACGATCACCGTCAGGTACGCGCCGGGTCTCAGGAAAGGCTGCAGCGAGGCGTAGATATGTGCCAGGCGCATCAGAAATTCCTCGTAATCATGGATATTGCCCAGGTCTTCTGGCTGATCGGAATAGAACACATCCAGGTTGGCAGAAGAGCGACGGGTTTTCTGGGTTTGCGAGCCGCGGGCGTGAAGCATGTCCCAGTAGGGCGGCGAGGTGATGACGTAGTCAATTGGGGGGAAGGCATGGCGGGTGGCAATCTCGGCGAAGTTGCCGGCGTCTCCGATGATGATCTCCGCCTGCAGCCCTGCGGCTGATGCGCCCAAATTGACAAGTTCGTTGGATATCATCTGGCGGGCGATTTCAGCGTAGGCAGAATTGAGTTCGATTCCAAAGCTGTTTCTACCAGCGCGCAGGGCAGCGATCAGGGCGCTGCCTGTGCCTGCCATCGGATCCAGCACAACCTGACCTCGCTTGGTGAAAAATTCGATAAATTCCTGAGCCAGGGTCTCAGGAAATTTGGCAGGGTGGCGCAGGACTTCCTGGCGGCGCGGCGGAGGGTTGTGGATGAACCAGGACTTCTGAAATTTCAGCCAGCTTTTGGCGTCCAGATCGTTCAGTCGGTTGATAAAGGGGCGTTTGGACATGCCGTTGACTCCTGCGCCTCATTCACCTGGCTTCCGCACAACCAGGTCTGAAAAATTGACCGTGATGTCATTCTCCCCATTCGAGCGGACGAACACCCCCAAGCCCCCGCTGCGCAGGGAGGGGTCGTTGATAGAGAATAAAAATTCGCCATTGGCGTAGAAACGCATTTCCTTGCCTTTTGCCCAGACCGCCAGACGTGATATGCTGGGCGCGCCAGGAGGGATCGCGCCGCTGAGCATCAGTGGTTGGGGAGAAGACGCCACGCCGTTGAAGAATTTGTCGAGCCGCGCCTGTCCATCGCAGGTGAGGGAGAATCGGTAGAACTCCATGGAGGGCGATACCCGCAGGAGCAGACCGTATTCATCAGGACCGCGACACAGGTTGGGATTGGCGGTGATCTCCAGGTAAAAATCATCCAGCACGGTGTCCTTCCGCAGGCTATACAGGTAACCGCCTGCCTGGTGTAGCGCCAGGGTCAGCTCGTTCACCCCCAGGGCGATGCTGGAGAGGGAGGTTTTGGTTAAAGTCCAGTTGGACTCGTCATTGAACTTATCCTCGAAAAGGATCTCGCCCAGAGGGGGGCGCATATCCTGGGTGGGGGTCACCGGCAAGGTAGAGAAGGGAGTAGGTGTGGATGTCGGCGGGAACCAGACGATGGTTGGGGTGGGGGTGGATGTTGCTGGTAGGGGCGTGGCGGTGGCTTCAGGCGCGAAGGGGGTTTGCAGAGTCATGCAGGCTGAAGTTGCCAGGGCGAGCGACAGCAGCGTCCCCAGCCGGCGGGGCAGCGCGTTGTGCGGGAGGGCGAACCTCTTATGAAAGAGCGACTTCATGGCTTCGATGAATTGAGTACGCCAGTCACGCAATTTCAACCACCTGATCGCGCTCAGGACCGACGGAAGTCAGCAAGACGGGAACGCCGCTCAGTTCTTCGATGCGCAGGATGTAATTGCGGGCAGCCGGGGGCAGGCTTTCCCAGGTGCGGCAATTCCATAAATCCTCTTGCCATCCCCTCAGATTCTCGTATACGGGAGTGAAGGCTGAAAGGTCCGCCGGTCCGAAAGGCAATTCGGTGTAGGTTTGCCCATCTTTTTGATAAGCAACGCAAATTTTGACTTCATCCAGCCCGCTCAGGATATCCAATTTGGTGATCGCCAGGTCGGTCAAGCCGTTGATGCGCACCGCGTAGCGCAGCAACACCATATCCAACCAGCCGACACGTCGCGGGCGCCCGGTGGTTGTGCCGAATTCATCCCAGGGGTGTTCTCCGCTGCCACGCAACCGTTCGGCGGTCGCGCCAAAGACTTCGCTTGGGAACGGACCTGCGCCGACCCGGGTCTGGAACGCCTTGGTGACGCCCACCACCCGTTCCACACAGCCAAGCCCTAATCCCAAACCGATCAGCGCACCGGCTGCGCTGGGATAGGAGCTGGTGACAAACGGGTACGTGCCATGATCCAAATCGAGCAAGGTCCCCTGGGCTCCCTCAGCCAGAACGCGTTTACCGTTCTTAAGCCCATCGCTGAGCAATGCAGAGACATCACCAATGTAGTCCTTCAACTGAAGAGCGTAATCCAGGTACTCTCTGGCGACGGTCTGGGGGTCCAGCGGTTCTGCAGCGTAAAGCAGACTCAGGCGTTGGTTGATGGAGTGGATATGTGCCTGCATCGCATCACCGAAAGCTTCCAGATCCAACATCTGCCCAACCCGTATCCCGCTCCTGGCGACCTTGTCGGCATAGGCTGGTCCGATGCCGCGCAGGGTGGTGCCAATTGCGCTGCCACCGCGCGCTTTCTCCTGGGCTGCGTCCAGAGCGCGGTGACCAGGGGTGATCAGGTGGGCAGCATAAGAAATCCGCAATCGGTTGGGGTTCAATGGGATGCCCGCAGCGCGCACGCTTTCGATTTCGGAGAGCAGGGTGGCAGGGTTGATCACCACCCCGTTGCCGATGGCGCCGATCGTATGCGGGTGGATCACCCCCGATGGTATCAGGTGCAGTTTAAAAGTCTGGTCCCCCACGGTCACCGTGTGACCGGCGTTATCACCCCCGTTATAACGGGCGACGAAATCTGCCTGCGCCGAAAGCAGGTCCACAATTCGACCTTTCCCTTCGTCACCCCATTGTGCGCCGACAATAATATCTAATGGCATTTCACCCTCCAATCTGCTCCTGGTTTTGGAGCCATCCTAATCATCAAGGCTCTATAGGAATTGCCGCATCTACCGCCTGTCACGGTAATTCCATATCACCTATAATCAATCTGAAGAGCTTCTTGATAAAGCTGTTGTAAAATTAGCATAGTTCCAGATTCATTCTAGCACAAAGCTGCAACTTGCAGCAGACCGATCCAGGTCGGGTTTCAGGCTTCATTACATAACCAATACCAGATAATTCGAAAATTCTATCAGAGGAGAATCCATGCGCAGAAAAGCAACCCTCATCACCGGAGCGGCAGGCGAGATTGGACAGGCGTTGGTGGACAGCCTGGTAAAAATCTCAGACCAACCCCTGATCACTCTGGATATCCAACCCCTACCCGTCAAAGTTCCCGGCGTGATTCATATCCAGGGTGATATTCTCGATAAAGCTCTGCTCTCCAGGCTGGTCAGCGAGTATGAGATTGACACCATTTACCACCTGGCAGCCTTGCTTTCCACGCGGAGTGAGTTCACCCCAACCGCTGCCCATCGGGTCAATGTGGAAGGCACCTTGGTCTTGCTCGAGATGGCTTCGGAGCAGTCGGAATGGCGCGGCAAGCCGGTCAAGTTCATCTTTCCCAGTTCCATCGCCGCTTATGGTTTGCCGGATATCGAAACCAAGACAAATTATGCCCGGGTGCGCGAGTGGGAGTGGAATTATCCGCGCACCATGTACGGGTGCAATAAGTTATATTGCGAGCAACTGGGTATCTATTTCAGCCAGTATTACCGTCAGCTCGCCGCCGACCGTCCGGTCATGTTAGATTTTCGCAGCCTGCGCTTTCCCGGTCTGATCAGCGCATTTACCGTGCCCAGCGGAGGCACCAGCGATTATGGACCGGAAATGCTGCACGCTGCGGCTAAGGGTGAACCTTACGCTTGTTTTGTGCGTGAGGATGTGCGCATCCCCTTCATGGCGATGCCAGACGCCGTCACCGCTCTTTTACGATTGACGGCTGCGCCCAGCACAGCCCTCAGCCGGCGGGTGTACAACGTCACCAGTTTCAGCTTGAGCGCCGCGGAGTTCCGAGAATGGGTGTTGAAATCATTCCCATCAGCCCAAATCAGCTTCGAGCCGGATGTCAAACGCCAGGCGATTGTGGATAGCTGGCCTGCCGACCTGGATGACACCCCTGCCCGCCGTGATTGGGGCTGGCAACCCGAATATGATATTGAGCGCTGCTTTAGCGAATATCTGGTGCCCAACATCATCCAGCGTTATCAACCAGCCTGAAACCTTGACCGCAGATCCGAAACGAGATGGCTGTTATCGGGCTATTACATAGAAAACCGCGCATTTTATGGAAAATCCATCGTCCTCAGAATTGAATCCGGGTCCGATTGTCCTGTTTGGCTCGGGAGAGACATCCCCAAGTGGCAGGAAAGTCTTCGATGTGGTCATGCGCCGATTGCCTGAGTTCCCTAAGGTGGCGTTATTGGAGACCCCTGCCGGATTTGAGTTGAATTCATCCCAGGTGATCGGTCGGGTGGGAGATTTCATTGCCTACCGCCTGCAGAACTACCAGCCACGGTTGACCATTGTGCCAGCGCGCAAACGGGGTACGCCTTATAGTCCGGATGACCCGGAGATTATCGAGCCGCTGTACCACGCCGATATGATTTTTATGGGACCCGGCAGCCCCACCTATGCGGTGCGCCAGTTGCAGGGCAGTCTGGCTTGGCATGCCATCCTGGCGCGCCATCGTCTGGGCGCGGCGCTGGCTCTAGCCAGCGCCGCGGTGGTTGCCGTCTCCGCCTATGCTCTGCCGGTGTATGAAATCTATAAGGTGGGTGAGGAATTACACTGGAAGCAGGGGCTGGATTTATTTGGCTTTTTTGGTGTGCCCCTGGTGTTTGTCCCCCATTGGAATAACAATGACGGCGGCGAGGAACTGGATACCAGCCGTTGCTTTATGGGTAAATCGCGCTTTGCACGCTTGATGGAGATGCTTCCTCCAGATTTGACCGTGGTGGGCATTGATGAGAAAACTGCTCTGATTGTTTATCCACAAGATGGCAGGTGCGAGGTGGTGGGGCTGGGCGGCGTGACCTTGATCCACACCGGTCAGGAACATCAGGACTCGGCAAATAATGAGATTTTGGAGGGCACCGGTCTGGTGGAGGTGGCGCAGACGCGCCGAGGGCATGTGCACCTGTTCCAACATGGGCAGACATTTTCGTTGAGCCGGATCGGTGATTTTCGTCCTGTTGAAGGGGGGGCGGGGCTGCCAGATGATGTCTGGCAACATGCTTTGGCTGTGCAGCAGCAACCGGAGCAAGAAGCGCCGCCAGGACCTCCGGAGGTGGTTTTGCAACTTGTGCAAGAGCGCGAGGCGGCGCGCCAGTTGAAAAATTGGGCTGAAGCCGATCGGCTGAGGGATCTCATCGCTGCTCAAGGCTGGCAGGTATTAGATACACGTCAGGGACCGCAACTGGAGCCTATCAAATCATCAGGGAGGTGAAGCTGTGGTTGAAAAACCTGTGATTGGATTTATTGGTTTGGGTTTGATGGGGAAAGCTATGGCGCGCAATATCTTAAGAGCCGGTTACCCTCTGGTGGTTCACAATCGCAGCCAGGCGCCGGTCGAAGCGTTGGTGGCGGAGGGGGCGCGCCCGGCTGGTACCCCGGCAGAGGTCGCGGCGCAGGTTGAAATAGTTTTCAGCAGCCTGCCCGATTCGCCAGATGTGGAGCTGGTCGCTTTAGGGGAAAAAGGCATCATCCAAGGCGCTCACCCCGGTTTGATTTACGTGGATCATTCAACCATCAAACCGGCGACCGCCCGGCGCGTGTCTGCGCTATTGGCTGAAAAGGGGGTGCGTTGCCTGGATGCGCCGGTCAGCGGGGGTGAAATTGGGGCGCAACAAGGCACGCTGGCGATCATGGTCGGCGGCTCTGCGGAAGTGTTGGAGCAGGTGATGCCGATCTTCCGGGTGATTGGAAAAACCGTCACCCATGTGGGTGATTCGGGCGCCGGACAAATTGCTAAAGCCGCCAATCAAATTATGGCAGCCGCGCAAATGGTGGCGATGTCTGAGTTGCTGATCCTGGCGCAAAAAGCAGGTGCCGACCCTCGGAAGGTGGTTGAGGCGATTCGCGGCGGCGCCGCCCAGTGCTGGACGCTGGACGTTAAACCGCCGCGCCTCTTTGAGGGCAATCGCGCTCCAGGTTTCAAGGCATACATGCAGGCTAAAGACCTGGCGATCGCGCTGGAAACCGCCAGGGAGTACGGCGTCCCCCTGCCTTCAGCCGCACTGGATTACCAACTCTATCGGGCGATGATTGAAATGGATATGGCTGAGCTGGATAACTCAGCCGTCATCGGCGTTCTTGAAGTGCTGGCAGGTGTGCGCCTGCTTGAAGGTTTCGAAAACAGGCAGGGGGAGTGACTCACCACAAATTCTAAATCTTACGCAACCATTACCCCTTTTCTACGTATAGAATACAGAGAGAAGAAGCCTGTTTCTGAGCAAGTGTTCATCGCTGCCCGCAGACAGGGAGTAGAGGAGCAATGCTGTGCAACACAACGAGTCACTCTGGCTCGCCCGGGCGCAGAAGGGTGATCCAGAAGCATTTAGCAGGCTGGTGGAGATGTACCAGTCGCCAGTGTACAACCTGTGTTTTCGGATGCTGAACGACGCGGATGACGCTGAGGATGCCGCGCAAGAGACCTTTTTGAGGGCTTATCGGTCAATGAAAAGCTATGATCACCAACGACCATTTCCAACCTGGTTGCTTTCGATTGCAGCGCATCATTGCATTGACCAGATGCGTAAACGGCGAATGAGTATTGTATCCATTGAAGATTTGCCTTACGCAGATTTGCCGGATGGCTCACCCAACCCCGAAACTGCTACAGGACAACTGGAAGAACAGGGCAGAGTTCGAGCCCTTCTAGGTACCCTCACCCCGCTGGATCGGGCAGCGGTTGTCATGTATTACTGGTATGAATTTTCGTACGAAGATATCGGTGAAGCGCTGAATCTCTCCATCAGCGCAGTGAAAAGTCGTCTGCATCGCGCCCGACGCAGCATGGCGGAGGCATGGAGCCGTGAAAATCAACAGACTCAAATTGCAACGAGGAACGACCATGGCGAAGTACAATCACCAGCCTTTTGAGGATTGGGTTTTAGAACGAGATAGCCTCCCTCCAGAGCAGGAACAGGCATTGTATGAGCATTTGCAAAGTTGCCCAGCCTGTCGCCAGTTAGCAGAGTCTTTGAGGGAGGTGGAATTTCGCCTGAAGGCGCAACCGCTGGCGTCGCCTCAGCCGGGTTTCACTAACCGTTGGCAATCACGACTGGCGCAAGAGCGCGCCAGAAGCCAGAAGCGCCAGACATATCTCTTCTTGGCGGTAACCCTGGGAGGGGCGGTTCTCATGATTCTTGCCATGGCGATCCTGTTGCTCCCCGCTCTGAATTCCCCCTATCCGTATCTGCTGGCGTTGACTTATCAGTTTACCCAATTCATCCTCTTTGTGAATGAAGTGGTTGATTTACTGGGGTCACTGATGCAAGCGATATTCAGGGTGATTCCACCTCTGGTTTGGATCGGTTTTTCTGGCGTCACAACCGCCCTGATTGTTTTGTGGCTGGCAGTTTTCCGGCTGTATATTTACCCTCGGAGGATAAATGCATGAATAAGAAATTCCAGTTCGCTCTGATTCTGGCGTTTTTGTTAGCGATTGCCTTGCCTATGACGGTTCAGGCGAAAGACAGGTTTGAGGATAAGATCGTCTTTGGCGGCGCTTATACCCTGGAGAGCGGCGAGGTTTTATCTGGAAACCTGATTGTTTTCGGAGGCTCGGCTGTTTTAGAAGAAGGTTCAAGCGTCATCGGGGATGTCGTCATCCTGGGAGGCAACCTGGATGCCAGTGGAGAGATAACGGGTAACCTGGTTGGGTTTGGCGGAAACTTGAATCTGGGTACATCGGCGGAGGTGAAAAAAGACCTGATCGTTTTTGGCGCCAACCTGGATCGGGAAATGGGCGCGATTGTGGACGGTCAGATCATTAACGGGTTATCAGGACCGATTTATTCGGATTTCCCCTGGGGCATTAATGTGCCCCGATTGGACCTCAGGGTCAATCCAGCCCTGCAATTTGGCTGGTATGTGCTGAAGGTGTTCTTATGGGCGATCCTGGCGGTGCTTCTGGTTTTATTCTTCCCCAGGCAGTTCGATCAGATTGGCAATACTGCCATCCATCAGGTTCTGATCTCAGGTGGGCTGGGCTTGTTGACTGCCATCATCGTCCCCATCATCCTGGTTCTGTTGCTCATCACCCTCATCTGTAGTCCGTTGAGTCTTCTGGGTTTCTTATTGCTGGCGGTCGGCTGGGGCGTTGGATTGATTGCCCTGGGGCTGGAGGTTGGCAAGCGAATTGCAGAGATGTTCAAGCAGGAATGGGCGCCAGCCTTATCGGCGGGAGTAGGCACCTTGATCTTGATTGGGGTCTTGAACGGTTTGCGCGCTGTGATACCGTGCGTAGGTTGGGTATTTCCGTTTTTGGCTGGGAGCGTTGGTTTAGGGGCAGTGATGCTGACCCGTTTTGGCGCACAGGCGTACCCGGATACCTTTACATCGGTTTCTGCACCGCCCCCACCATCTCCAGCAGAGTGGGCGCCGATTACGCCTGAACCGATGCCCGTCCCTGAAGCGCCGGTCATCCCTCAGCCGCCGATTGAGGAGACTGGCGGAGAATCAGGAGGGGAATCCGGGGAAGCCCCTCCGGCTGCTTGATCATCTTGCGTACCGGGAAGAGACCGCAGGGAAAAAGTGACCTGCGGTCTTTTATTTTGCCTGAGTAAGTCTTCAGGCGCCAGGCAAATAGTGAATGACTGCTCCCAAAGCGATGAGGGTTTGCCCAAAATGGTAGGTGATGATGACCGCCAGCGGCGCGTAATTCAACGGCTGAACGAATTTATTCCACGCCAGCAGTGTGTCGGAGATAAAGAACAACACTGCCCCTGCGCTGACCAACATGGCTGGCAGGGCGTTCCAGGTGTTCCCTGTGAGCGTCAGTAAGGCGGATAGTAACATCAGACTGATGACGAAGCTGTAAATCAGCACCGGCAGACGCAAAGATGAGTTTCCGCCCGCCACCAAGCCAGCCGCAATACGACGATAAACCCTGAGCATGGTCAGGGCGACAATAACCGAGATAATGAATGCGGGCAGGTTCCAGGCGGGGGATGTCTGGTTGAAGCCCAGTATATAAAAAATATGCGCCAGGAGAAAAGAGATCAAACCGGCGATAAATCGCTCTCGCGGCAGCATGAGAAAAACATCACCTGCCAGTGAAAAAGCCAGACCGACGCCAAACCAGAGCAAGGCGCCTTGAAAAGCCGATGCCTGCCACATCCAGATCAGCAAGACGATCATCACGCCCGGCTTGGCGATGTACTCCAGCGGCTTGAGCTTCCGAGCAACTGCCAACCAATCCATTGCGGCGAAAATCAACGCCGACCAAATCAGAATGTATGACATCATCACCTCCCCATCTTAGAAACCAAACATGCGCAGGGTTTTTTCGTCGTTGCGCCAGTTTTTACGGACTTTCACCCGCAGCTCCAGAAAGACTTTGCGCCCGCTCATCGCTTCGATTTCCTGGCGCGCTTTTGAACCGAGTTGCTTGAGCATGCTGCCCCCCTGACCGATGACGATCCCCTTGTGTGATTCTTTCTCGACGAAAATCGTCGCTTCGATGTAAGCCCCTTGTTCTCCTCGTTCTTTATACTGGTCAATGCGCACCGCTATCCCATGTGGAACTTCGTCCCGGAGCAGGTTTAGAGCCGCCTCGCGGATTAAGTCGGCGGCGATCTCGCGTTCATACAGGTCGGTCACCTGCCCTTCGGGAAAGTACACCGGACCCTCGGGTAAAAGATCAATGATCAACTCCAGAAGCAGGTCGAGATGATCGCCGCGGGTAGCCGAAACGGTCAGGGGTTTGGCTTCTGGAATAAGCTCCAAATACGCCTTCTGCCGGTCTGGAATCAGGTTGTGGTCGAGGAGGTCAATTTTGTTGAGAGCCAGGATAACTGGCAGGCGGCGCTTGAGCTGGTGAATGGCTTCCGCCAGCATGCGATCTTCCTCGCCCGGCGCAGCGCTGGAATCGGCGATGAACAAAATCAGGTCGCAATCTTGCAACGTCTCAATCGCATGTCGGTTCATGCTCTCGCCCAGCTTGTGGCGCGGTTTGTGAACGCCAGGGGTATCAATAAAAATGATCTGAGCGTTCTCTTGGGTGAGGATGCCCATCTGGCGGGTGCGTGTGGTCTGAGGTCGTGGCGAGACGGCGGCTATTTTCTGCCCAATCAGGGTGTTGATCAGGGTAGATTTGCCGACATTGGGTTTGCCCATTGTCGCCACAAAACCGGACTTAAATTTATCATTTGGGGAAGTATCATTCATATACGAATTCTATCAGACATCTCTCGCCGGTTATCATCAGATTACCAAAAAGGGTAAAATATAGCCACCCCCGTGATTATTCAGGATTTATTAATCAAATTTATCTCAAAGGTGCTTGACCCGTAAGTTATTAGTTGTTATAATATTCGTTCGTCCATTGGGCTGAGGTGATTATATTTCGTTTGTTCAGGAAGATTGCCCAAAGATGATATCGCGTATAGAGGATTAAACAGACGTATGGATGGTTTTTCCTTACGTCAGTCCTTATGCGCTTTTCGTGCGTTATTGTGTAATTGTTTCATACACCAGGAGATTTTTTATGGCATCTGCTTTGCCCAGTAAATCCTATGCCCGGATTGATGTAAAACTTCCACTGCCAGACCTGATCGAAGTCCAAATCGAGTCTTTCCAGCGCCTCAAACAGGAGGGATTGGCAGACCTGTTTCATGAACTTTCACCGATTGAGTCCTACAACAAAGGCATGAAATTGTACTTCCCCAGCCGGACGCCCGAGTCTGAGCAGTGGGGTTTGACTTATTGGTTTGGCGAACCCAAGCATTCAATAGAAGAATGTGTGGAGCGAGACCTGACATACGCCAGCCCCTTATATGTATCCGTCTTGTTGGCTGGCGCTGATGTGCCGGAGCCGATGAAGCAGGATATTTTCCTGGGTGATTTCCCGGAGATGACCGAAAAAGGCACTTTTATTATCAATGGCACCGAACGGGTGGTGGTCTCGCAGCTCATACGTTCTCCTGGGGTGTATTTCGAATCGACCCCAGATCGGTCTACCGGTCGTCCGCTGGCGATGGCGAAACTGATCCCGGACCGCGGCGCCTGGATGGAGTTTGAGACGCGCAAGAACGATTACATTTCTTTGCGCTTCAACCGCAAACGCACCGTCCCCATCACGATCTTCCTCCGCGCGCTGGCTGCGGTGAGCGATGGTCTGGAAGATTCGCCTCTGCAAACCGGCACAGACGAAGAGTTGATGCAGATTTTTGGAGATGTGGATAACAACCCCGACCGCATGTTTATTGCCTCAACCTTTCGTCAGGAACCGGAATGGGATTTGTCCCAGGGTAACACCATTGCCGAGGCGGCATTGCTCGAGTTCTTCAAGCGCATGCGTCCCGGCGACCCTGCCACGCTGGAAAATGCGCGTGAGTTTCTGGAGGAACAGCTTTTTGATCAGCGCCATTATGATTTGGAGAAGGTTGGGCGCTATAAATTGAATCAGAAGCTGGATTTGGATGATTATGTGCCGATGACCACCCGCACCGTGACCAAGCGCGACATCATCTACCTGGTGCGGCGGATGATCATGATCAATAACGGTATGGCGCCCTCGGATGATATTGACCACCTGGGGAATCGCCGGGCGAAAACGGTGGGTGAACTCATCCAGAATAAGCTGCGCATCGGGTTGCGTCGGATGGAGCGGGTGATCAAGGAGCGCATGTCCATTCGCGACCAGGATCAGCTTTCGCCAATCTCTCTGATTAACATTCGTCCAGTGGTGGCTGCCCTGCGTGAGTTTTTCGGCTCGAGCCAGCTTTCTCAGTTTATGGATCAGACCAATCCACTGGCTGAGTTGCGTCACAAGCGCACCCTTTCTGCCCTTGGACCTGGCGGTCTTCGGCGTGAGCGCGCCGGTTTCGATGTGCGCGATGTGCACCATTCTCACTATGGTCGGATTTGCCCCATCGAAACCCCTGAAGGACCAAATATCGGTCTGATCGGGCGTCTGGCTTCCTTTGCGCGGGTCAATGAGTATGGGTTTATTGAGACGCCGTATCGCAAGGTGCTCAAAACCCTTCAGCCCAGCGATCCGCGTCTGGTGAACCGCATGTTGCGCGAAGATTTGATTGACCCCGCCAGCGGCGAGCTCCTGGGGCAAGCCAACCAGCGCATTACGCCTGAGATGGCTGAGAAGATCCGCAACTCGAGCGTTCAGGAAATACAGATTGTGCCGTTTGTTTCGGAAGAGTGGAATTACCTGAGCGCGGATGAGGAAGACCGGTTTGTCATCGCCCAGGCGAATACCCTGTTGAATGAGTATTCGGAATTTGTGCGCCCGCGAGTTTCATCTCGCCACCATTCGACCTTCATCTTTTCGCCGCCGATGAACATCAACTATATGGACGTCGCCCCGCATCAGATCGTTGGCATCAGCGCTGCGTTGATTCCTTTCCTGGAGCATGACGACGCCAACCGAGCGTTGATGGGATCGAATATGCAGGCGCAGGCTGTGCCTCTCTTGCGCCCGGACGTCCCCATGGTTTCGACGGGTATGGAATATCATGCTGCGGTAGATTCGGGTCAGGTGGTTATCGCTGAAGAGGATGGGGAAGTCGTATCGGTGGACGGCAGGAAAATTGTCATCCGTACAAAGGATGGCAAGAACCACGTTTACCCATTGCGCAAATATCACCGCTCGAATCAGAGCACCTGCATTGATCAACGCCCGGCAGTGGTCAAAGGGCAGTTGATCAAGCAAGGCGATGTCATTGCCGATTCGTCCTCCACCGAGTCTGGACTGCTCGCCCTGGGGCAAAATGTGATTGTGGCGTTTATCTCCTGGGAGGGAGGCAACTTTGAGGATGCGATTTTAATATCAGAGCGTCTGGTGCAGGACGACGATTTCACTTCGGTGCATATCGAAAAATATGAGGTCGAATCGCGGGACACGCGCCTGGGACCTGAAGAAATCACCCGAGACATTCCCAACGTGGGTGAAGATGCCATCAAAGACCTGGATGAACACGGGATTATCCGCGTGGGCGCTGAGGTTGGTCCAAACGATATCCTGGTGGGTAAGATCTCGCCTAAGGGTGAGAAAGAACTCACCCCCGAAGAGCGCCTGTTGCGGGCAATTTTTGGTGAGAAATCGCGGGATGTCAAGGATACATCGTTGCGTATGCCCCACGGTGAGAAAGGCAAGGTGGTGGACGTCAAGGTGTTCACCCGCGAGGACAACACCGACTTGTCCGCCGGCGTGGATATGATGGTGCGGGTGTCGGTCGCCCAACGGCGTAAAATCACCGCCGGAGACAAAATGGCAGGGCGGCATGGGAATAAGGGTGTGGTGTCCAAGGTGGTGCCGGTCGAGGATATGCCGTTCCTGGAAGACGGCACTCCGGTGGATATCATCTTGAATCCTTTGGGTGTGCCTGGGCGTATGAATATCGGTCAGGTTCTGGAAACCCACCTGGGTTGGGCAGCCAGCCGATTGGGATTCCGGGCGATCTCCCCGGTTTTCGATGGGGCGACCGAAACTGAAATAGAAGCTGAGCTGGCGCGCGCCTGGATGATCGATCGCGCCTGGAAAGAGACGGGCGAGAAAGCCTGGGATTGGATCCAGCAAGAGGAATATGACCCCACTTATTTCCAGGATGATGATGAGGTGCGCCGTGTGTATCTTGAATACTGGCTTGGCGAGAGAGGCTATGACGTCAATGATATCAAGGAAGATATCCTTTACGCCAGGCGGTCGGTCTTGCGCGAGTGGTTGGTTGAACACGGTTTTGACCCGGACAAGATACTCTACTTTGGGAGCGAAAAACCCGGCAGCCCTCGCCCAGACCTGGATCAAAATGCGATAGAAGCCTGCTTGAAGCTGTGGTTGCATGAGATGCAAGTGGAAGCCTGGGATCTGCCGATTGACGCTCTGCGCCAAAAGGCGGAGGAGGTGATGCTGGAAAGCGGTGTGCCCGTGCCGACCCTCGGCAAGCAAATTCTTCGAGACGGCAAAACGGGCGAACCGTATGATCAACCGGTCACCGTGGGTGTGATGACGATGCTCAAGCTGCACCACCTGGTTGAAGACAAAGTCCATGCTCGCTCCACCGGACCTTACTCCTTGGTCTCTCAACAACCTTTGGGCGGTAAGGCTCAATTCGGCGGGCAGCGCTTTGGCGAGATGGAAGTGTGGGCGTTGGAGGCGTATGGCGCAGCTTATACCCTCCAGGAGATGCTCACGGTTAAATCGGATGATGTCCAGGGCAGGGTGAAAACCTACGAAGCGATCGTCAAAGGCGATCCGATCGAAGAACCGAGCATCCCGGCGTCATTCCGCGTCCTTGTCAAAGAGCTTCAAAGCCTGGGGCTGGCAGTGGAAGCGGTAACGGATACCGGCGAAGTGATCAAGTTCGGTAAGGATGAAGAGCGAGCCCGACCGCCTAAACTGGCAACCGGCTTGCTGGGACTGGGCGAGGAATTGTAAAAATATGCCCAGAAAATAGGCTCGGGCTGGTCTTGACGCTAATTATTGCACGTGGTAAAATCACAGTTCGTTGCCAATCTAATCGGCGGTGTCGACCGCCTGGGCAATCTTATCTGAATAATAAGGTGAGGCCATCATGCGATTCGATGGCCTCCCTTATTGGAAACAAACGGATTTGACGAATAAGTTTTTTGGAGGCGAAGGTGCCCACGATCAATCAACTGGTCCGAAAGGGTCGCAAATCTAAGAAGGTTAAAAGCAAAGCCCCGGCTTTGCTGTACACCCTGAACTCAATGAAGCAGCGTCGCTCGCGCCAAGATAAGGGCGCCCCACAGAAACGCGGTGTGTGTACTGTGGTGCGCACCATGACGCCAAAGAAACCGAACTCAGCCTTGCGCAAGATCGCCCGTGTGCGCTTGTCCAATGGGCTGGAAGTGACCGCTTATATTCCGGGCGAGGGTCATACGCTCCAGGAGCACTCGGTGGTATTGGTGCGCGGCGGACGCGTCAAGGATTTGCCCGGCGTGCGTTATCACATTGTGCGCGGTACGCTGGATACCGGTGGTGTGAACAACCGACGCCAGGGGCGCTCCAAGTACGGATCCAAGCGACCCAAAGCGGAGGGCGGGCGGTAATTTGCCCGGGGTTTTCGCCGCTGTGCCGCGATAACCCGAAATGGTTGGTTTGTCTGGAGCAATTTGCCAGCTAACGGCTGATTATTGGATGGAGAAGTCGAATGCCTCGACGATATACACCTGAAAAACCCGAAATTCTACCGGATGTACGCTATAACAGCGTCCAATTGCAGTCATTTATCAACCGGGTCATGAAGCGCGGTAAGAAGAGCGTGGCTGCGACGCTGGTCTACGATGCGCTGAGCATCATTGAGGAGCGCACCAAGCGTAATCCGTTGGAAGTATTTGACCAGGCGATCAAGAACGTTTCACCTGTCATGGAAGTAAAGCCTCGCCGGGTAGGCGGCGCCACCTATCAGGTTCCAATGGAGGTGCCCCCTATGCGACGCTTCGCCCTGGCGACCCGTTGGATATTGGCGTCTGCCAAATCTCGCTCGGGCAAGTCTTTCGCGGAGAAGCTGGCTGGCGAATTGATGGATGCTGCCAACAATACCGGCGCTTCCATTCGTAAAAAGGAAGAGACCCACAAGATGGCAGAAGCCAACCGGGCTTTCTCCCATTACCGGGTATAGGATGATGATTATTCTGGGTTGGTCAGAAGGTTTGTCTTTGTCTAGAACCGCAACCGATCCAGGCTTGATGAATGATTATGGCTCGCCAGCATCCGTTAGAGAAATACCGCAATATTGGCATCATTGCCCATATTGACGCCGGTAAAACCACCACCACCGAGCGGATCTTGTTCTATACCGGCAAGACGTATCGCTTGGGTTCGGTGGATGACGGCACAACGGTAACGGACTGGATGGAGCAAGAGCGCGAACGCGGCATCACCATTGTGTCTGCAGCGGTTTCGGCTGAGTGGAACGGTTATCAAATCAATATCATTGATACGCCCGGACATATTGATTTCACGGCTGAAGTGCAGCGTTCCTTACGGGTTCTGGATGGTGGCATTGTCATCTTCGACGCTGTGCAGGGTGTGGAACCGCAAAGTGAAACCGTATGGAGACAGGCTGATCGCTATAAAGTGCCCCGCATCTGTTTTGTGAACAAAATGGACAGGGTAGGGGCGTCTTACGAGCGAACGATTGAGATGATCCGCCTGCGCCTCGGCGCCAACCCGATTGCGGTGCAAATGCCCATCGGCGTTGAAGGTGGATTCAAGGGCGTAGTTGACCTGATCCTTAACAAAGCCATAGTCTGGGAAGACGACCTGGGCAAAGAACCGAAGGAGACCGAGATTCCGGTTGATTTAAAGAGCCAGGCGGCTGAGATGCGTGAGCGCATGGTGGAGCAAATCGCCGAGACCGACGATGAACTCACCATGAAATATTTGAATGGCGAGGAAATCTCGGTTCAAGAGCTAAAAGCTGCCTTGCGCGGCGCGGTGATTAAGGGCGTTGCCACCCCCGTTTTTTGCGGCAGTTCTCTGCGCAACAAAGGCGTACAGCCTCTTTTGGATGCAGTGGTGGATTACCTGCCTTCGCCTGCGGATATCCCTCCGGTGAAGGGGATTAACCCGCACACCGGCGCGACCGTGGAACGCCCTCCGGATGACGATGCCCCTCTGAGCGCGCTTGTGTTCAAAATTGTCTCCGATCCCTATGTGGGGCGCTTGGCGTATTTCCGGGTTTATTCCGGTAAGATCACCCAGGGTACCACCGTCTATAATTCTGCCAAAGGGAGCCGCGAGCGCATTGGGCGTTTGTTACGCATGTATGCCGACCGGCGGGAGGATATCACCGAGGTGCTGGCTGGCGATATTGGCGCGGTTTTGGGTTTGAAGAATTCATTCACGGGCGATACGCTGTGTGACGCTGCCAACCAAATCCTGCTGGAGAACATTACCTTCCCCGAACCGGTGATTTCGGTAGCCATCGAACCAAAAACCGCCGCCGACCAGGACAAAATGAGCGAGGCGCTGCATAAACTGGCGGAAGAAGACCCAACCTTCCGCGTGCGCGCCGATGAAGACACCGGGCAAACGATTATCTCTGGAATGGGTGAGCTTCACCTGGAAGTGCTGGTGGACCGGATGCTGCGCGAATTTCGGGTGCAGGCGCGAGTGGGTCGCCCACAGGTCTCTTACCGTGAATCGATCACCGTACCGGTTAAAAGGGCGGAGATGCGCTATGTCAGGCAGACCGGCGGACGCGGTCAGTATGGGCATGTTGTCCTGGAGCTGGAACCCGGAGCGCCGGGCAGTGGCGTGATTTTCGAGAACAGAATTGTGGGCGGCGTTATCCCCAAAGAGTTTATCCCCGCAGTCGAGAAAGGCGTCAGAGAGGCGGCTGAGGCGGGTGTGATTGCCGGTTATCCGGTGACGGATGTGGTGGTGCGCTTATATGATGGCTCATACCACGAGGTCGACTCGAGCGAGATGGCGTTTAAAATTGCCGGGTCGATGGCGTTCAAAGAGGGTGTGCAAAGAGGCGCACCGGTTCTACAGGAACCGATTATGAAAGTGGAGGCGATCGTCCCGGAAGAGTTTCTGGGTGAGGTTATCGGTCAGCTCAATGCCCGCCGCGGTGAAATTCTGGGAATTGAAGCGCGTCCAGGCAATGCGCAGGCGGTGCGAGCGATGGTGCCTCTGGCTGAGTTGTTCGGCTACGCTACCGATCTGCGATCTGCCACACAGGGACGTGGCGTTTTCAATATGGAATTTGATCACTATGCACGCGTTGCAGAAAACGTAGCGCGAGCAATAATTGGCGTATAATCAGAACGCTATTTTGTCGGATAGATGCAATTATTAAACACGAGAACTGATTAAGGAGAGCATTTATGGGCAAGCAGAAATTTGAGCGGAAGAAGCCGCACATGAATGTAGGGACGATGGGGCATATTGACCATGGGAAGACGACGCTGACGGCGG
>FWPV01002455.1_pt1 | contig 45550 bp, 41 predicted proteins | sample 2228371 | NCBI WGS metagenome assembly FWPV01 (sample SAMEA103939776, study PRJEB20133) | metagenome
CCGTCAGAGCGGCTTCAGGCCGGCCTCGATGGCGGCGCGGCGGGTTTCGAGGAAGGGCGGCAGCGACAGGGTCTCGCCGAGGGTCTCCATCGGCTCGTCGGCGGCGAAGCCGAGCCGCCGATGGCGACGCGGTTCAGCGTGCTGAAGGTCTTGCCATGGGCGTCCATCCAGTCGAGCAGGCCGAGCCAGACGGTCGGTACGCCGGCGGTGAAGGTCACGCCTTCACTTTCGAACAGCGCATGCAGGCTGGCGCCGTCGAGATTGGGGCCGGGCATGACGAGCTTGGCACCGGTCATCGGTGCTGCGAAGGGAATGCCCCAGGCATTGACGTGGAACATCGGCACTACGGGGACGACCGCGTCGGCGGCCGAGACACACAGCACGTCGGGCATGGAAATGGCCATGCCGTGCAGAACGCTGGACCGGTGCGAGTAGAGGACGCCCTTCGGGTCGCCGGTCGTGCCGGAGGTGTAGCACAGGCCCGAGGCGGTGTTCTCGTCGAATTCCGGCCATTCGAACGCGTCGGATTCCGCCGCGATCAGGGTTTCGTAGCAGATGAGGCCGGGCAGGATGTCCGACTTCGGCATATGGGCCTCGTCGGTCATGACGACGACAGCCTTCATTTCCTTCAGATGATCGGCAAGTGCTTCGAGGATCGGTACGAAGGTTAGATCGGCGAAGATGACCTTGTCGGCGGCGTGTTCGATGATGAAGGCGATCTGCTCGCGGAACAGGCGCGGATTGATGGTGTGGCACACCAGGCCCGAGCCCGAGACGCCATAGTAGAGTTCCATATGGCGATAGCCGTTCCAGGCCAGCGTGCCGACGCGATCACCGAACTCCAGGCCAAGCCGGGCGAGCGCGTTGGCAAGCTGGCGGCTGCGCCGTGCCATGTCCGCATAGGTGTAGCGATGGATCGGCCCCTCGACCGACTTCGACACGACTTCCGTCGTGCCGTGATAGGTTTCGGCATGCCGCAGGATCGTCGAGATCAGAAGCGGCGTGTTCATCATCATACCAAGCATGTCATACCTCCCGTGAACAGTTGTCAGAACAAATCGGCTTCGAGCGCCATGATCGCATTGCTGCCGCTGGCAATGGAGGCCGCCAGCCCGATCGTCTGCGGCAGCATCTTGTCAGCGAAATATTGGGCCGTCACCTGCTTGCGGCGGGCCAGCGGCGTGTCCTTGCCATGGGCTGCAGCTGCCATGCGGCTCCACATCCAGCCGAAGCCAACCAGGGCAAAAAGGCGCAGATAGTCGGTGGCGGCTGAACCGGCGGAAGCAAGGTCCGAGCGGGCCTCGAGCAGCACCTGCGAGGCCTCTTCCAGGCGGCCAAGTGCGTCGCGCGTGGCAATCGCGATGCCCGGCGCCTTGGCCACCGCCGCATCGAGATCGGTGCGGACCAGGTCAAAGAAGCGCTCGGCCAGCGCGCCGTTTTCCATCGTCAGTTTGCGACCGACCAGGTCCATGGCCTGAACGCCATTGGTGCCTTCATAGATCTGCGTGATGCGGGCGTCGCGGACGAACTGTTCCATGCCCCATTCACGGATATAGCCGTGGCCGCCGAAGACCTGCTGGGACATGACGGCGGTCTCGAAACCGAAGTCGGTGAAGGCGGCCTTGATGACGGGCGTCAGCAGGGCGACGAAGCCGTCGGCCTTGCGGCGCTCCTCCGCATCCGGATGGCGGCTGGCGATGTCCATCTGCATGGCGGCCCAGATTGCCAGCGCGCGGGCGCCGTCGATGAAGGCGCGGCCGGTCAGCAGCATCTTGCGCACGTCCGGATGTTCGATGATCGCCACCGGACCGCGGGTACCATCAACCGAACGGCCCTGCAGGCGCTCACGGGCATAGGTCACGGCCTTCTGGTTCGCCGCTTCGGCAATGCCGAGACCCTGGATGCCGACAAACAGGCGCTCGGCATTCATCATCGTGAACATGGCGTTCAGCCCGCGGCCGGGCTCGCCGACCAGCCAGCCGATGGCGCCGTCGTAATTCATGACGCAGGTGGGCTGGGCATGGATGCCCATCTTGTGCTCGAGCGATCCGACCGACATGCCGTTGCGGGCGCCGAGGCTACCGTCGGCATTGACGAGGAACTTCGGCACGAGGAACAGGCTGATGCCCTTGACGCCCTTCGGCGCGTCCGGAAGGCGGGCGAGAACGAGATGAACGACGTTACCACCGAAGTCATGGTCGCCCGACGAGATGAAGATCTTGTTGCCCTTGACCTTGTAGCTGCCGTCGCCGACCGGCTCGGCACGGGTCGTCAGCAGGCCGAGATCGGTGCCGGCCGAGGACTCGGTCAGCGCCATCGCGCCCGTCCATTCGCCCGAGATCATTTTCGGCAGATAGGTTGCCTTCAGCTCATCGCTGGCGTGGTGCTCGATCGCCTCGACGGCGCCGCGGGTGAGGCCCGGGAAGAGGCCGAAGGACAGGTTGGCGGAGGATAGCATTTCGTCGAGCAGGATCTGCAGGACGCGCGGCAGACCCTGGCCGCCGAATTCCACCGCCCCGGACAGGCCGCCCCAGCCGGCTTCGACGAAGGCCTTGTAGGCTTCGGCGATGCCCTTGGGCGTCGTCACCCGGCCGTCGTCGAGCTTGCAGCCTTCCTCGTCGCCTGAGCGGTTGATCGGTTCGAGAACGCCGGCGCAGAACTTGCCGCCTTCCTCGAGCACGGAAACGGCGAGTTCGGCATTGACTTCTTCATGGCCGGGCAGGGCCCGCATCAGTTTGTCGAAGTCGAGCACGTCGTTGAGCAGGAAAGCGATGTCGTCGATCGGGGGAATGTAGGATGCCATCTGGATCTGTCCTTGGTTACGGTCGCGGGGTCGGCCCGCGGGCGCGGGCCGGTCGGCGGTGTCAGTTGCGCAGCGGCTTGCCGGTCGCCAGCATGTGCTGCACGCGGGCGATGGTGGCAGGTTCCGCAAAGAGCGAGATGAAGGCCTGGCGTTCGAGTGCGATGATCTCGTCCTCGCTCAGCGGGCGGAGCGGATCGGCCGAAGGGCCGCCGGTCAGCACCGTGGCCAACGCCTTTCCGACCACGAGATCGTGGGCGGTCGCACGGCCGGCCAGCGCTTCGCTTTCGAGGATGTTGAGGATGGCAGCTTCGCCCGACGGGCCGGGCAGGGCGACGACCGGCGGTTCCGGCGGCACATAGCCCTCGCAGAGTGAGAGCGCCCTCGCCTTTGCGTCGGCCAGCAGGCGGTCGCGGTTCATGGTGATGCCGTCGGTTGTACGCAGGAAACCGAGCTTGCGTGCCTCGAAGGCACTGCCCGAAACCTTTGCAGGAGCAATGAGGTTGAACGCAGCCATCGCAGGAGCGACCGGACCACGAACCGGACCCTTGGCGGCGTAGGACCGGACCAGCATTTCCTTGCAGCCGCCCCAGCCGGGCACGACGCCGATGCGGGTCTCGACCAAACCGATCGTCAGCTCGGCGTGGGCCTGGATCGCATCGCAATGGAGCAGGATCTCGCAGCCGCCGCCGAAGGCAAGGCCTGACGGTGCGCCGACCACCGGGAAGGGAGCGTACTTCAGCGCCTTGAATGTGCTGTGGCCGTGATCGATGAAGGTGCCAAGCGCTTCTGCGCCGCCTTTCTCGACGGTGTCGAGGAAGACACGCAGATCGGCGCCGGCGCTATAGACCGGTGAATCGGAACCGATCACCAGCGCCTTGAAGCCCTTGCCGACATCGGTGATCGCCTGACCGATCGCATCCAGAAGCTCCTTGGAGAAGGTGTTCATCTTGGTGCGGAATTCCAGGCAGGCGACGCCGTCACCGAGATCCCAGAGCGCGGCGGGACCGTAATCCGAGACCGGCTTGCCGGCGAGTTTCAGGTCGGCAATGGTGATGACGCCTTCGCCACGGGCCACCGGGCGATGGCTGCCGTCGGGCAGCAGACAATTGCGGCGACCGTCAATGGTCGCGTAGAAGCCGCCCTTTTCGGCCGCGAGCGACAGGTAGGCGGGAACGGGCCTGCCGGAGGCGACAAGCCGCTCGGCCAGCCAGCCGGCGCCCAGCCGGTCGATCAGCTCGAACGGTCCCTGTTTCCAGCCGTAACCCGTGCGCATGGCGTCATCGACGGCATCGGGGCCATCGGCGATTTCCGGTACCAGCGAGGCGGCGTAGGCAAGGGTCACTTCCATCACTGCCGCTGCATAGAGGCCGCCACGGTCGGGATGTTCCATCAGGGCCTTCGCCTCGCCGCGGGTGGCGGTCAGGCTTTCGGATTCGACGGCCTTCATCGGGCGATAGTCGCCTGTCTGAAGGTCGGTGATCTCACGGCTCTTGCGATCAGCCGACAGCTTGACGAAGCCTGCGCCGCTTTTGCGGCCGATGCGGTTCTCCGCGATCATGCGGGCGATCAGCGGCGGTTCGGCTTCATAGGCGTGGACAACGTCGCTGGCGGGAAGCGCGTTCTGCAGGCTGCGGATGATGGTCGGCATCAGATCGATGCCGACGAGATCAAGTAGGCCGAAAATGCCGGTCGAGGGAATGCCGAACGGCTTGCCGATCACGGCATCGGCCTCCTCGACGTCGAGACCCAGCCGGATCGCCTCGTTCTGGGCGACGACCATCCAGAAGCTGCCGATGCGGTTGGCGATGAAGCCGGGCGTGTCCTTGCAGGCCACGACGCACTTGCCGAGCGTGCGGTCACCGAAATCGGAGATGGTGGCCGTGATCTCCGGCCGCGTCTTCGGGCCGGAGACGACTTCGAGCAGTCGCATGATCCGCGGCGGGTTGAAGAAATGGGTGATCAGGAAATCGGCGGCAAAACCGTCCGGCAGACCTCCGACAAGGGCTGCAAGCGGGATGGTCGAGGTGTTGGACGACACCACCGAGCCGGACTTGCGAACGCCGTCGATGGCGCGGTAGAGCGTCTGCTTGATTTCGAGCTTTTCGGCGACGGCCTCGATGATCCAGTCGGCGTCGGCGAGAAGCGACAGATCCTCGGCCGTCGAGCCGGTGCGGATGCGCTTGGCAAACGCCGGATCCATGAAGCCGTTGACCTTGAGCTGGCGTTCGACGCCGCCGTCGGCAAACTTCTTCTCCATGTCGAGCAGGACCACCTCAAGACCTGCATTGGCGAGATGCGCGGCAATGCCCGAGCCCATGACACCGGCGCCGATGACGCCTGCCTTCTTGATCGTGATCGACATCATGCAGCCTCCAGAACCATGGCGATGCCCTGACCGCCGCCGATGCATTGAGTGGCAAGGCCGTAGCGGCCGCCGTCGCGCTTGAGCAGGGTCGATGCCTTGCCGACGAGGCGGGCGCCGGTGGCGCCGAGCGGGTGGCCGAGCGCGATTGCGCCGCCATCACGATTGAGGCCTGCCGGGTCGATGCCGAGGTCGCGGCAGCACGCCAGCACCTGGGCGGCGAAGGCCTCGTTCATCTCGATGACGTCGAGATCGGCGGCGGCGATGCCGGCGCGCTTCAGCGCCTTGCGGGTGGCCTCGACCGGGCCGATGCCCATGATCTCGGGCGCGCAGCCGGCGATCGCGTAACCGGCGATACGGGCAAGCGGCTTCAGATCATGGCGCTTCACGAAGGCCTCGGAGCAGACGAGCGTCATCGAGGCGCCGTCGGTCAGCGGCGAGGAATTGCCGGCGGTGACACTGCCGCCGGCCTTGAAGGCGGTCTTGAGGCCTGCAAGCTTGGCGGCATCGGTTTCGCGCGGGCAGCCATCGGCGCTGACGCCCGCGACGGGTGCGATCTCGGCGGCAAGGCGTCCGTCCGCCCGAGCAGCCAGGGCCTTTTCCTGGCTCGCCAGCGAGTAGGCGTCCTGTTCTTCGCGGCTCAGCGCATAGCGGTCGGCGAGATTTTCCGCAGTCAGCCCCATGTTGAGGAAGGCGATGCGCTGGGCGTCGCTCCAGGCCGGATTGGGCATCGGGTTGAAGCCCATCATCGGCACGCGGCTCATGCTCTCGACGCCGCCAGCGATGAAGGCATCCCCGGCGCCCATGGCGATTGCGCCGGCCGCCATCTGCACGGCCTGCATGGAGGAACCGCACCAGCGATTGATCGTCGAGCCGCCGACCGATTGCGGCAGGCCGGCCGTGAGCCCCACGCAACGGGCGATGTTCAGACCCTGCTCGCCTTCGGCAAAGGCGCAGCCAAGATTGACGTCTTCAATCTCGGAGGCATCGACACCGGCGCGCGCGACCAGCGCCTTCAGAACCTCGCTTGCGAGATCGTCCGGGCGTACACCTGCCAGAGCACCGCGCATGGCGGGCGTAAAGGGGCTGCGCAGGTAATCGACGATATAGGCAGCAGTCATGGAACTCTCCTGATACGAATTGCCGTCACATGTTGGGATAATTGGGACCGCCGCCGCCTTCGGGCGGGACCCAGGTGATGTTCTGGGCCGGATCCTTGATGTCGCAGGTCTTGCAGTGGACGCAGTTCTGCGCGTTGATCACGAAACGCGGATTGCTGCCGTCTTCGTCGCGGACCACCTCGTAGACCCCGGCCGGACAAAAGAGCCGCGCCGGCTCGCCATAGCGCGGCAGGTTGCTTGCGATCGGGATGGTCGGGTCGGCAAGACGAAGGTGAACCGGCTGATCCTCTTCATGATAGGTGTTCGAAAGGAACACCGAGGACAGCCGGTCGAAAGTCAGGATCCCGTCTGGCTTGGGATAACGGATCGGGGTGACTTCCGAAATGGGTTTGAGGCTCTGGTAATCCGGCTTCCTGTGCTTGAGCGTGCCGAAGGGTGACAGGCCGGTGAGAGTCTGCAGCCACATGTCGAGGCCGCCCAGACCGATGCCGAGCAAGGTGCCGAAGCGCGACCAGAGCGGCTTGACGTTGCGCACCGGCTTCAGGTCCTGCCCAATCGGCAAAGCCTTCCAGCCGTCGTCATAGGCTGCGACCGTATCATTGGCGCGGCCCTCCGCCAGGGCGGCGATGATGGCATCAGCCGCCTGGATGCCGGAATGGATCGCGTTGTGGCTTCCCTTGATGCGCGGCACGTTCATGAAGCCGGCGGCGCAACCGGTCAGCACACCGCCGGGGAAGGCCAGTTTCGGCACCGACTGCCAGCCGCCTTCGGTAAGCGCCCGCGCACCATAGGCGATGCGCTTGGCGCCCTCGAAGGTGTCACGAATGGCCGGATGGGTCTTGAAGCGCTGGAACTCGTCGAAGGGCGACAGCGTCGGATTGCTGTAGTCGAGATGCAGCACGAAGCCGACGGTCACCAGATGGTCGTCGAAGTGGTAGAGGAAGGAACCGCCACCGGTTTTCCTGTCGAGCGGCCAGCCGAAGGAATGCTGCACCAGCCCCTTGCGGAACTTCTCCGGCTTCACCTCCCACAGTTCCTTGATGCCGATGCCGAATTTCTGCGGCGAGCGGTCTTTTGCGAGGTCGAAGCGGGCGAGCAGCTGCTTGGTGAGGCTGCCGCGCGCGCCTTCGGAAAAGACCGTGTATTTGGCGCGCAATTCCATGCCCTGCGTGAACTCGGCCTTTCGCTCACCGTTGCGGCCGACACCCATGTCGCCGGTGGCGATGCCTGCGACGGCGCCTTGGTCGTCATAAAGGATCTCGGTCGCGGCGAAGCCCGGATAGATCTCTATGCCGAGTGCCTCGGCCTTGGCTGCGAGATAACGCACCACCGTTCCGAGCGAGCCGATGAAGTTGCCGTGATTGTTCATGAGCGGCGGCATCAGCATGTTCGGCAAGCGGATCGAGCCGGCAGGGCCCAGCAGATAGAATCGGTCGTCTTCGACTTCGGTCGTGAGCGGGCGGTCGGGATCGTTGCGCCATTCGGGCAGCAGACGGTCAAGGCCCGACGGATCGATCACCGCGCCCGACAGGATGTGCGCTCCGGCTTCGGAACCCTTCTCGACGATGACCACGGATAGGTCTGTGCCGGTTTCGGCTGCTCGTTGCTTCAGGCGGATGGCACTGGCGAGACCTGCGGGACCCGCTCCGACGACAACCACGTCGAATTCCATCGATTCACGGTTCTGCTCGCCCATGCTGCCCTCCTCTGACGGGCGATTATGTACCAAACGATTGTTACAATTTGCAAGCCCAATCTTTACCCCTGCCGCCAAGCCGCTATAAGGCGTTGGTAGAACCTGGCAGAGGGAGCCATCTGGCGACCGGACGGGATCACGTGGGGGGATGATGACCGACAATCGTGACAGCGAGACGGGACGGCCGGCGGAGGGGCGGCTCAGCGTTGCTCTGGCGGGCAGCGATCTCAGCGAGCGCCATCGCGACATTCTCGAGGCGGCGGCGACCCTGTTTGCCGAGCGCGGCTACGCGGCCACGTCCGTGCGCGACATCGGCGAGAAGGTGGGTCTGCTCGGCGGTTCGCTCTATCACTATATCAAGTCGAAGGAAGCGCTGTTCGTGCGCATTCACGACATGGCGCTGCAGGTGGCAGCTAACCGCATCCGCACGGCGATCGCCGACCTTCACGATCCGTGGGAGCGGCTGGAGGCGGCCTGCGTGACCATGCTCGAGATCCAGCTCGATCCCAAATCGCTGACCATGCCGCTGATGAACGATTTTGCCTCGACGCCGGCCGAGATCCGCGACCGGCTGGTGGCCAAGCGCGATACGTTCGAGCTGATCTTTCGCGATCTGGTCAACGAGCTTCCGCTGCCGCCGACCTTCGATCGGGGGGTCTACCGTCTCTTGCTGCTGACGCTGCTCAACAATGTCAGCGGTTGGTACAAGGAGGGCCGTATGGGCCCGCGCGAGATCGGCCGCCAGATCGTCGAGATCTTCCGTCACGGCGCCTGATACCGTTTCGGCAACGCGATCGACGTCCTTCCCGTGCAGTGCGGGCGGATCGCGTCGCCGGTCCGACGGGCCCTGCGCCCTGGTCCGGTGGTGTACACGGCATCGGGTTCGGATGTAGGATTGCCCAGGTTCGCCAATCATCAGGAAACAGAATGCCGCGCTCTCCCGCCGATCACGCAAGGATCATCCTCCGCTTCGACCTGAATGACGGTGAACGCCTGGGACGAGGCAAGATGGAGCTGCTCGAGCACATCAAGGCAACCGGATCGATTTCGGCCGCGGGCCGGGCGATGGACATGTCCTATCGGCGCGCCTGGCTGCTGGTCGATGCCATGAACCAGATGTTTCGGCAGACGGTGGTGGAATCGCAGCGCGGCGGTAAGCAGGGAGGCGGCGCGGTCGTGACAGAATTCGGCGAAGACCTGCTGGCGCGCTTCCGACTGATGGAGGCGAAGGTCGCGGAGGCGCTGGCAAGCGATCTGCAGTGGCTCGAAGGTGAGCTTCGCGACACACCGCCTAAGGACGCCGGGACGCCGTGAGTGCATCAACGGCTGTCGAGAGCGACGGTCTTGATGATCGCGTAGACCGGCTTGCCGGGTGCGAGTTTCAATGTCTCGCAGGATAGTTCGGTGATGCGCGACTGGATGATGTCGCCGCCGCAGTCGATCAGCACATCCATCAGATTGTCGGGTCCGAAACTGGTGGAGATTACATGTCCCGCTAGGACGTTGAGGGCGCTGATGCCGACCGGTCTTGCTGTCGCGAGCATGACCTCGCGGGCAGGGATGTGCAGGCGCACCGGCTTGCCGACCCAGTCCTCACCGTCCGGGACGAACAGTCTGGTCGTCTTCAGGGCGATCGTGCTCAGGCGGTGAACGGCGTCGAAGCGTTCAACTGTTCCCTCCAGCCAGGCGCCGGTGGTGCGGCGGTCGACCGCCTGTTCGATCGAGGGGTGGCTCAGGACCTCGGCCGCCGACCCGGCGGAGACGACCTTGCCGTCACTGACGACGACGACGCGGTCGGCCAGCCGCGCCACCTCGGCGACCGAGTGGCTGACATAAACAATCGGGATATTCATCTCGTCGCGCAGGCGTTCGAGATAAGGCAGGATCTCGGCCTTGCGCTCGTCGTCCAGCGCGGCCAGCGGCTCGTCCATGAGCAGGAGCCGCGGAGCACTGAGCAAGGCGCGCCCGATTGCCACGCGCTGTTTCTCTCCGCCCGAGAGATTGCCGGGGCGTCGGTCGAGGAGCTTGCCGATGCCGAGCAGATCGACCACCCGGTCCATGCTTTCCCGTCCCTGTCCGGGCGGAGAGAACCAGCGGCCGTAGCCAAGGTTCTGGCGCACCGTCATGTGCGGAAAGAGTCGCGTCTCCTGAAAGACGTAGCCGAACCGGCGTCGGTGCTTGGGGATGAACGTGCCCTTCTTTGTATCCGTCAGAACGTCGCCCTGCAGTTCGACATATCCTTCCTCGGGTCTTGCGAGGCCCGCAATGATGCGCACAAGCGAGGTCTTGCCCGATCCCGAACGCCCGAAAAGCGCCGTGACGCCGCCATCGGAGGTAAAGCCGGCATCGAGCAGGAAGGCGCCCAATCTGTGGCGGGCCCGAACGACGAGGCTCATTGGCTGTTCACCCGCTTTGCAACGACCTGGGCCATGAATTCGGATGCCAGCAGCGCGACCATGGAGATGGCGACCGCGACCAGTGTCAGCCGCATCGCTCCGCTGTCGCCGCCGGGGATCTGGGTGAAGGTATAAATGGCGGCGGGCAGGGTCTGCGTCTCGCCGGGAATGTTGGAGACGAAGGTGATCGTCGCCCCGAACTCGCCCATCGCCTTGGCGAAGGAGAGGATCATCCCGGCAATGATGCCGGGCAGGATGAGCGGTAGCGTGATGGTCAAAAAGACCCAGGCCGGGCTGGCGCCCAGCGTTCCGGCGGCCTCCTCCAGCTTGCCGTCGACCGCTTCGATCGACAGACGGATCGAACGGACCAGCAGGGGAAAGCCCATGATGGCGCAGGCCAGTGCCGCGCCTGTCCAGCGGAAGGAGAAAACCAGCCCGAAATGCTCAGACAGAAAGGATCCGATCGGACCGCGCCGCCCGAACAGGATCAGCAGGAGGAAACCGGTGACGACCGGGGGCAGGATCAGCGGAAGATGGACGAGACCGTTGAGGATCGACTTGCCCCAGAAGCGGCCGCGGGCCAGAGCCATGGCCACCAGAATGCCGAAGGGCAGGCTTGCCAGCGTCGCGACCGTGGCGACACGCAGGCTCAGCTTGATTGCGGTCATTTCCTCGGCGCTGAAGGTCCACGAAATCAAATGGGCCGCCCTTGACAGAGAGTGGTGATCGGCTCCCGGGCGGGGCCGGGAGCCGATAGTCTAGCGTTTACTTGAGGATCGTGAAGCCCTGGGCCTCAAAGAATGCGGCGGCCTTGTCGGATTTCAGGAAGTCGAGATAGGCGGCCGCCTCCGTGTTCTTCGATTCTGCGAGAAGGGCGATCGGGTAGATGATCGGCGGATGGCTGTCCTCGGGAAAGGTGCCGACGATAGCGACGCCCGGATCGGCGGCGGCGTCGGTCTGATAAATGATGCCAAAGGGCGCTTCACCACGGGACACCAGCGCAAGGGCGGCGCGGACGCTTTCGGCGCCAGCGACCTTGGATTCGACACCGGCCCAGGCGCCGAGCTTTTCCAGCGCCGCCTTGCCGTACTTGCCGGCAGGCACGGACTTGACCTCGCCCATGGCGAGCTTGCCATCGCCGACCAGCGCTCCGAGGTCAAAGCCCTCCTTGATCTCGACGGGTGTCGCCTTGTCCTTCGGTGCCACGAGCACGATGCGGTTCCCCAAGAGATTGGAACGCGTGTCGTCCTTGATTAGCTTCTTCTCCGCCAGGTAATCCATCCAGGCCAGATCGGCGGAAATGAAGACATCGGCGGGCGCGCCGCCCTCGATCTGCTTGGCCAGCGCCGAACTCGCCGCATAGGACACCGTCGTCTCCTTGGAGGTCTCCTTCTGCCACTCGGCATTGGCCGCATCGAGAGCGTTCTTGAGGCTTGCGGCAGCAAAGACCGTCACCTTGTCGGCAGCGGCAGCAGGCGCCGCAAATGACAGGGCCGCGGCGATAGCGGCTGCGGCAGAGACGATCGTGAACTTGAGCCAATGGCGGCGGTCGGAATGCATGCTTTCCTCCTTCGAAATTCGATATATCTCAATGGATATAATGAATCCCGAAGCTTGGCTAGCGTTATATTCCTTCCGATATGTTGGTTCGGGATTGCCGATCGACCGCTCCGGCCATGGCGTTAGAAGAGGCGCCGACGCAGAATCAGTGGTCCATAGAAGACCGCGTAGCCAAGGAAGGCGATAACCCAGAACACCGCCGCGCAGGGCAGCAGGCCTCCGGTCCACTGCGGGGAAAGGGCCGCGACGATGCGGAGAACGGCCGCCATGACTGCAGGCACATAAATGCCATAGGTGGTGGAAGCGGGGGCGTGCAGCGGCTGGCCGGTATGGCCGCGGGTGGCACGTGTCATGACGGCAAGCGTCATGCAGCCAATGGCGCCGGAGGTCCAGGCGTGGACCCCAGCAGTGCGCAGGCCGACATCGTCCAGCAACAGCGCCGCGCCCGTAAGCATGAAGCCGAGCGGGATGAAGAAGAAGGCGACGTGGAGGATGGTGACCAGGGGCTCGGCGAGCGTACGTTCCGGCCGCCACCGTAGCTGGCGCGCAAACTGGGCAATGCCGCCGCCGATCAGAAGCAGGCCCGCGATCGGAACGAGGACGGGGATGGCGGCTGAGAGCGGCCAGGCCGCCAGTGCGACGCCGGAGGCGCCCATCACGACGAGATCGAAACGGCCGAAGGCGACCGACAGCGGCCCCGGATTCTTCTGGCGCAGCCAGTTGGAAGTTGGGAATGATGCGCCCGCCGATCAGGGCGATCAGGAAGATGATGGTGGCAATTGCCAGCCGGTCGGCCAGCACGACATGGCCAAAGTCTCGTACCTCCGAAAAGAACAACAGCTGCGCTGCAAAGAGCAGAGCGAGGATGGCGACGACCTTGTAATTGCGTCTGTTCCCCGCCGCAGCCAGTTCTCTGAAGACGAGGCCGGCCAGCAGGGGGAGAAAGGCGCCGGCGATTGCCATGGCGGCGAAGAGACCGATCGTGTCCGAGCAGGCGACGGCGAGGCGGCCGGCGAGCCAGAGGCCGAACAACAGGGCAAGCGGCCAGCCGGCAAAGGCCTTTCGCCCGGTCCAGTTGGGGACGGCGGTCAGGAGAAAGCCGGCGATGACAGCAGGGACGAAACCGAAGAGCAGTTCATGCTGGTGCCAGACGACGGGCGCGAAGGCGCTCGGAAGGGTGATCCAGCCGAGGAACCAGGGCACCCAAAGCGCGATCATCAGCGCCGCATGCAGCGCGCCTGAGAGAAAGAAGGGACGGAAACCGCCCGAGAAGACATGGGCCGGAAATGACGGCGGGTGGCTGGCTGACGGATGGGGCATTGCACTGATCTCTCTTGCTTGGGGGCGGGGGGGCGCTTCGGCCGGTCAGGCAAAGACTTCGCGGCCTTCTGCCTTGGCCGCGACCAGGGTCTCGATCATCAATCGTTCAGAGGAGACGTGCCGGCGCAGGCCTTCGAGGAACCCGAGCAGCATGTAGCGCACCGTGTCGGGCGGCAGCGGGCAGCGCTCCTGCGCCAGCGTCTGCAGCGTGTGGACCATTTCTTCGCAGGCCAGTCCGTCACATCGATGCTCGGCCTTGAGCCGCTCGATCATCATGGCCGCGAAGCAGGAGCCGGCATTGCGGTCGAAGTCGGGAAAGAGCAGTCGTTCTTCCAGGCCGTGTGCCCGCTTCAGCAAGGGGCCGATCGAAGCGGCGACGAGCGTGCAGGCGCCGGGATCGACGTCGAACGGGATGGTGTCGGCGATCTCCTCGAGCGTCAGGCAAAGGTCGAGGAGTTGCGCGTGGCTGCGCTCGAGTGCGGCGATGGCCGCCGCATCCAGATCGGGTTTCAAGGACATTTCGCTTTCCCTCGGCTTCTGCCGGATCGCCGGCATTGTGCGGGGAAAATGCGACAGGCGAAGACATCCTTCTTTGCCAATACGCAATCAGCCGAGCAATTGGCCCCAGGTCGAGCGCACTTACGGCAGGAAACAGTCTCTGACGGCCTTTGCCGCAAAATCCATGACAGCCTCGTCATGGAACCGCCCATCCCTGACGCTCGCGGGCGCTTTGGGGACGACCACCTCCATAACCGGCGGGACCTCGGCCAGCATCCCGTTGAGGATGTATTTCAGATGCGCCTGCGCACGCACGCCGCCGAGCGCGCCGCCGGAGACCGACATGACCATGCAGCGCTTGCCTTTGAACGGCGAGGCATAGGCCGGTCGGGACGCCCAGTCGATGGCATTCTTCAATACGCCCGGAATGGAAAAATTGTATTCCGGCGTGACGAAGAGCAGGCCGTCGGCCGCCTCGATCTCTGCGCGCAGGCGGGCGACGGCCGGCCCGCCATCCTGGTCCGCATTGTAGAGCGGTAGATCACCGATCATCGCTTGGTTGACCGGGATGTCAGGCGCCAGCCGCTCGGTGAGGGTAAGCAGAAGAGCTGTTGACGAGGAGGCGGCCCGCAGGCTGCCGGAGAAACCGAGGATTTGCATGGTTTGGATCTCACAGTCTCGGAAGATAGGTGGCGATGGACGGGAACGCGATCAGAAGTGCGAGGCAGACGATCATTGCCGCAATGAACGGCAGAACGCCTCGGAAGATATGGGACAGGCTGATCGCCGGGTCGTTGAGGGCCGCCTTGATCGTGAACACCGACAAGCCGAAGGGCGGCGTCAGCAGACCGATCTCGACGGCGACGACAGTCAGGACCCCGAACCAGACGAGATCGAAGCCGGCCGCTTCCGCCACCGGCAAGGCGATCGGCAGGACGATCAGCATGATCGAGATGGAATCGATCAGGCAGCCGAGCGCGATGATCAGCGCCAGATAGATCAGCAGGAAGCCCATCGGCCCGACCGGCCCGGACAGCAGGAGTTCGGACACCGCTGCCGGCAATCCCGACATGGCCAGCATGCGCGAGAAGAAGGTCGCGGCAAGGATCAGGAAAAGCACGGCGACGGTGATCTGCCCGGTTTCCAGCAGCAAGCGCCAGAAGGAACGGACCGTCAGCGTGCGGCGGGCGAGCGCAATGCCGAGCGCCCCGAGCGCACCCACGGCTCCGGCTTCCGTCGGATTGAGGAAGCCGCCATAGAGCCCTCCGAGCACGAGGAAGACGAGAATCAGGATCGGCACGGCCTTGCCCGCCATCTGCGGCACCGAGTAGAGCGCCACACCGCCTGTTGCACGTTCCGGGAGGTCGAAGACGAAGCCGGGCCTTAAGCGGGCGAGGAGCGCAATGGTCAGGGCAAAGATCAGCGCCAAGAGGATGCCGGGACCGATCCCGGCGAGAAACATCCGGCCGACGGATTCTTCCGCCTGCACGGCATAGACGATCATCAGCAGCGATGGCGGGATCAGCATTCCGAGCACGGAGCTGCCGGCGACCACGCCGGTGGCAAAGGGCTTCGAATAGCCGTGGCGGCGCATTTCCGGAACGGCGATGCGGGCAAAGACCGAGGCAGAGGCGACCGAGATTCCGGTGATCGCGGCGAAGACGGCATTGGCAAACACGGTTGCGACGCCAAGCCCCGCCTTCACCCGTCGCAGCATCTGCTGGAAGACGTCGAAGGTATCCTTGCCGACGCCGGACGCCGTCACCAGAAGTCCCATCAGGATGAAGAGCGGCACGACCGCATAGAGATATTCCCGCAACGCGTCGTTGCCGACCGAGCCTGCCATCCGCCAGGCCACGGCGTCGCCGCGGATGCTCGCCACACCGCAGAAGGACACGACCAGCATGCCGACGCCGATCGGCAGTCCCATGAGGATCAGCGCCACCAGGGCGGCGACTGCGATCACTCCGATTTCGACGCCCGTCATACGGCGTGCTCCCCGCTATCGTGCCCATCCGGGCCCGTCACCGCCTGCAATAGCGCCTGGACGCAGGCCACCGTCATCGCCACCAGAATTGCCACCCGGAACGGCCAGATCGGCAGCGTTGCCACACCCGTGACCCCGATGAACGCGTCGGAAGACAGGTCCTTTCCGAGAATGCCGAGCGTCGACCAGGCAATGACGCCGAGAGACAGGGCCGTGACGATATCGAACAGGCTGCGGATGATCCGCCCCCTAAGAGGCGAATTGCGTTCAAGGGCAATCAGCAGAAAGTCGGACCGCGGCATGCGATCGTGCCGCAGCGTGGTCGCTAACTGGAGATAGACGATCATCACCAGCAAAAGGGCGCCGAGCTCGGAGACGAGCGGCAGGGACGATCCCATCAGGTTGCGGGCGACGACGTCGGCGCAGATCACCAGCATCAGCACGCCGATCAGGATCGTGCCGAGTGCCGCCATGCCGTCGACCAGCCAGGTCCAGGCCTTGAAAAGCCTCCGACTTGCGCCGGAGGGTGCCGCATTCCCTGCGCCGTTCACTTGGCTTCGTCCCAGGCGCGGGCCGGCTTTTCGCCACGCGAGCGCAGGCCGTCCATATAGGTCTTCAGGAAGGCCTGGGCCGGCAGGCCCTTGTCTTCGGCTGCTGCGGCCCATTCGCCTGCAAGGTCCGGCATCTGATCGACCCAGCGCTGGCGTTCTTCCGCTGCAAGCGGCGTCAGCGTCACCGGCGGGTTCTGTGTGGCGCCGAGCTCGACGATCTTCTTCAGGGCTGCTTCGTGACGCTGCATCAGGTCCTCGGCATGGGCCTTCGAATAGAAGTCGCCGGCGGAGAGAAGTGCTGCCTGAACCTCTTCCGGCAGGCCATCCCAGCTGTCCTTGTTGATTGCCAGCCCGCCGGAGAAGACCACGCCGAGATCGACGCGCGTGACATAAGGCGCAACTTCATAAAGCTTGGCCGGGAGCGCGCCCAGCGCCAGCGAAACGACCCCGTCGGAGACGCCCGTCTGGATGTCGGTGTAGAAGGTCGTCAAGGCTCCGTCGACGGCGTTGGCATTGGTGCCGCGCAGCCAGGTCCCAAGGGCGCCGGGTGCCGACAGCTTCATGCCGTTGAGATCGTCGAGCTTGGTGATGGGCTTCTTGGTGAAGAGGTCGTAGCTGTCCGAGCCCGTCGCGCCGAGGAAGACGAGATTGTACTGCTCCCACTCCTTCTTGAACTCCGGCACCGAATTGAACAGTTCGCGGATCGTGTCGAGCTGTGCCGGCACATTGTTCGTCGCAAAGGGTGTGTAGGCGGTGATCTGGCTCAACGGCATCTTGGCCGCTTCGAGATAGGAGAAGACCCAGCCGATGTCGGTGACGCCTTCCTCCACCGAGGTCAGCGTTGCATTGGCCTTGTAGAGCGTGCCGCCGAAAGCCTCCTGCCATTCGATCCGGTAATTGCCCTTCTCGGCCAGAAGCCGGTCTGTCTCTTTCATGAAATGCGTCTGGATCATGCCGATCCACGGAATGGTCGTCGGATGCGACGAGGCGACGGTCAGTTTCACCGTCTCCTGCGCGAAGGCACAGGCAGGCAGCGCAAGCGCGCCGGCCGTGATCAGTGTTGCGATCAGTTTCATGGTCTCTCTCCCTCAGATGCGTTTATGTGTGGTGTCTTGTCCTGCCCGGGCACACCTCCTCGTGCGCCGGGACAGGGTGGTCATCCGGTCCTGCGTCTTGCCATTTCGGCGCGGATTTCGGCGCCATGCTGGTCGAGCATCGGCGGCGGCGTCACGTCGAGCTCGGCCTCTCCGTCGAAGCTGTAGGGTGCCCGCACGGTGGTGAACTCGCCCCTCGTCGGATGGGGTACGGTGACGGCGATATGGAGGTGGCGGGCCTGCGGGTCTTCGAGCGCCTCGTTGCTGTCATAGGCCGGCGCGTAGGGCACTTCGGCCGCTTCGAGGCGCGTGCACCATTCGTCGCGGGTGGCCGATTTGAAGACGGGGGTCAGGATCTCGATCAGATCGTCCTGGTGCGCGATGCGCTTCAGGCGTTCGGCAAAGCGCGGGTCCTTGGCGAGTCCCTGCTGACCGGTCGCCTCCAGCAGTCCTTCCCAGAACTTCGGTGGCGAGGACAGGTGGAAGGCGATCCATTTTCCATCCGCACACTGGAAGGTGTAGGACTGGCTGACCACCGGCCGCGATAGGGGACCCATCACCTCGCCCTCGCTGAAATAATGGGTGAAGCTGTCGAGGTTGAAATGGCTCATCGCCTCCAGCATCGAGATGTCCAGCCGTCGTCCCTTGCCGGTCTGACCGCGCTCGATCAGCGCGGCGAGAATGCCGGTCGCGGCATAATGACCGGTGACGGCATCGGCGAGCGCCGGCCCGATCACGCGCGGCTTTTCGGGCGGCGTCAAAAGCCGCAGGAAGCCGCTCGCCGCCTGCGCCACCGTGTCATAGGTCGGGCGGTCGCGGGCCGGGCCGGACGTGCCGAAACCCGATATGGCGCAATAGATGAGCCGCGGATTAAGCGCCCGCAGATCCTCTTCGCCGGCTCCGACCTTTTCCGCCACGCCCGGTCGAAAATTCTGGATGAAGACGTCGGCCGAGGCGATCAGATCGCGGAAGACCGCCAGATCCTCGCTCTTGCGCGTGTCGAGCGCAATCGAACGCTTGTTGCGGTTATAGGTCTGGAAATGGGGCGAGTAGAGGCCGCCCTTGAAGGCCCGGAAGGGGTCGCCTTCGCCGGGACGCTCCACCTTGATCACGTCGGCGCCAAGGTCGGCCAGTTGCATGGCCGCCGCCGGACCGGTGATGTAGGTGCCCATTTCGATGACGCGGATGGACTTGAGCGGCTTCATTCGGCAACCTTTCCGTCGTAGGCGATCGCCTGGTCGGCATTGTGCGACATGATGAAGCCGATCGGCCGCTGGCTCTCCTCGTAGAGATGGGCGGCCAGACCGGCGGCGCGCGCCAGCAGCGGGACCGCCTTCAGCGCCTCCAGCGGCCAGCCGGCGTCGAGGATGACGGCGGGAATAGCGCCGGACACATTGATCGGCAGCGGTCGCTTCATGATCTCCGGTGCGTGGCGACCGAGATGGCGCAGTGCTGCGATATGCGCGCCGGAAATGCCGAGTTCGTCCGCGATGGCGAGCAGCCGGTCGGCGCGCGGGTCGCCCCCGGAATGCTGCGGATGGCCGAGACCGGGCACTTTCTTGCGGGCGGCCTTGAGGGCGTCGAGTGAGGCGATTACGGCCTGGTCGTTGCCGCCGGCCGCAACCAGTTCGGCGAGATAGCGACCGGCCACTTCGGACGAGCCGGCCACCACCGTTCCCATGCCGAGCAATCCGGCGGCCATGGCGCCCTGCCAGGCTTCGGGGGCTGCTACCAGGGTCATCCGGGCTGCCTGTACAGACGGGACGAGACCGTGTTCGGCGATCGCGACGAGGCAGGCGTTCATGGCCGCCGTCTGTTTCTGCGTCGGCTTCGTGCCGCAGACCAGAAGCCAGAAATAGTCGGTGAAATCGATCCGGCCGATCAGATCGCGGCACAGATCGTGGCCCCGCACCGTGATGGAGTGCTCGTCGGAGGTGGCAATGGCGGTGAACGCGTTGTCCTGTTTGCCTATTCGCATCGCATGTCCTTTTTCGCATAGCGAAGAAAAATTCACTTGCCGAATAATAGGACCTGTTTTAGCTTGACGTCAACCCGGCATCCGGGACAGACGTGGTTGGGGTTGCGGAGGAGAGAATGCGCCAGATTAACCAGTTCACCATCACCCAGGCGGTGAAGGACAGCTTTCAGACGGAGGAGGGCAGTCGCTTCAAGTTTCTGCTCGAGACCTTCATCGATCACCTCCATGACTTCACCCGCGAGGTGAACATGACCCATGAGGAATGGATGGGCATGCTCAACTTCCTCTACGACTGCGGGAAGATCTCCACCCCCGAGCGGCACGAGTTCATCCTGCTGTCGGACGTCACCGGTCTGTCGGCGTTGGTTGACATGCTCAATACCAAGGGTGGTGCCACCGAAGGCTCCAATCTTGGTCCGTTCTATCTGGATGATGCCCCGGTGCTGGCGCTGGGCGCCGATCTCGCCCGTGGTCGCGACGGTACCTCGCTGCTCGTGCACGGCATCGTGCGCGACACGCTCGGCAATCCGCTGCCCGGCGCGATCGTCGATACCTGGCAGGCTGACGGAAGCGGTACCTACCCGATCCAGGAACAGGCGTCCGGCCAGGACAAATACGACCTGCGCGGCAAGATGACGACCAATGAGAAGGGCGAGTATTATTATACGACCGTCCTGCCCAAGCCCTACACGGTACCCTATGACGGCCCGGTGGGACGGCTGCTGAGAGCCGGCAATCGCCATGCCTGGCGTGCTGCGCATCTTCATTACATCGTGCGCGCCGAAGGCATGCGCGCGATTACCACCGAGCTGTTCTTCGAGAATACCGAATATATCGACAATGACGCCGTTTTCGGTGTGCGAAAATCGTTGATCGGAAAGCTTGAACCTGTCAGGAAAAACGAGGAATTCGGCTTCGCCCTGGAAACTCGTCCGGATGCGAAGTGCCGGTTCGACTTCGTCCTCGCGCCAGAGGGCTGAGACTTGCTGGAACGGAGTGACATGGTGGACGACAAGGCGCGGCCGTCGGAGTTCGTCGAGGCCCTGGCCAAGGGCATTGCGGTGATCGAGTGCTTCGACGCCGCCCATGCCGACATGACGCTGAGCGAGATTGCGAGACGGGTGGGGCTTTCGCCGGCCGCCGCCCGCCGAAGCCTGATCACGCTTTCGGCGCTCGGCTATGTCGGCCTCACCGGCAAGCGCTACCATTTGCGACCCAAGGTGATGACGCTGGGGTCGGGCTTCTACTTCGCCGCCCGCATCGACGAGCTGCTTCTGCCCGAGCTTCGGCAGATCGTCGATGCCCATGGCGACGCGGCCTCGGTCGCCACGCTCGACGGCCACGACGTCATCTACATTGCCCATCACTCCACCCAGCGGGCGCGGCGCGCGACGGCCGTCGTCGGTGCGCGTTATCCGGCCCATGCCACTTCGCTCGGCCGTGTCCTGCTCGCCGGCCTGCCGGACGACGAGCTCGATCGCTATTTCGAGACGGTGGAGCCAAAGCCCCTGACCTCGCGTACCGTCGTCTCGAAGGAAGAACTACGGCGCCTGGTCTGGAAGGCGCGGGAACTGGGCTATGCGACCACCGTGGACCAGCTCGACTACGGTATCACCGCGCTCGCGGTGCCGATCCGCAATGCCGACGGGCGCATCACCGCGGCTGTCAACTCGTCGGGTTATTCGGGTCTGGTCAGTGCCGACCAGATGGTGGCCGAACGCCTTCAGGACTTGCGGGCCGCCGCAAGCCGTATCAGCGCCGCTTCCACGCGCGCACCAGCCTTGTCTGCCGTTCTCAACGGAAACTGAAGTGAGCCTGCCGGGCCGGGAAACGCTCGGCTCAAAAAGAATGTCGAATAATTTTTCGTACAGCGAAATTTGGGAGGAAAACATGTGCAAGTTCTGTGACCCGAGGACCCGTGCGCCGGCGGATGCCGGCAGCGGTCCGGCCATAACCAGCCGCGCGGCGGCCGGCCCCATGCCCGGCGGCATCGGCGCTGCCGGTCGGCGCACCCTGATCAAGGGCGGCGCGGTACTTTCGATGGATGCGGCCGTCGGCAGTTTCCCCGTCGGCGACGTGCTGATCGAGGGATCGAAAATCCTTGAGATCGGCGCCTCGATCAATGCAGGCGACGCCGCCGTGATCGATGCCGCCGGCATGATCGTCATGCCCGGCTTCATCGATACCCATCATCACCAGTTCGAGACGGCACTGCGCAGCCTCCTGCCCGACGCCATCCTCGTCAATGACGGACGGCCGGAGAGTGCTGCCAATTATTACGAATGGATGCTGCAGAAGTTCTCGGTGCTCTATCGCCCCGAGGACGTCTACATCTCCGAGCTGTTCGGCGGCATTGCCCAGATCGACGCCGGCGTCACCACGGTGATGGACGTCAGCCAGATCCACCACTCGCCGGAGCACTCCGACGCCGCGATCGCAGCCCTGCGCGCTGCCGGCCGCCGGGCCGTCTTCGGCTATTTCGAGGGTTGGGGCGACGCGTCGAAATATCCAGGCGATGCGCGCCGCATCAAGGCCGAGCATTTCGCCAGCGACGACCAGCTGCTGACCATGGTCATGGGCGGCGAGATCTATCTGCCATTCCATGAGGAGGCCTGGGCGATTGGCCGCGAACTCGACATCCCGATCGCCCTCCATGTCGTCGGCACCTTCGGCATGCAGCCGACCTTTGACGGACTGGCCATGGCGGGCAAGTTCGGTCCGGACAATATCTTCATCCACATGACCGGCATGAGCGACATGGCGTGGAAGGCTGCCGCCGATGCCGGCGCGCATGTCTCGCTGTCCGTGCCGATCGAGATGCAGATGCGCCATGGCGAGCCGCCGCTGCAGAAGGCGCTGGATCTCGGCATCCAGCCGTCGCTGTCGACCGATGTCGAATGCACGATGACGGCCGACATGTTCACCCAGATGCGCTCCGCCATCACCCTGCAGCGCATGATCGCAAACGAGCGGGCGCTGCGCGGCGAGGACTATCCGCGTCTGCTTTCGGCCATGGACGTGTTGCGTTTCGCGACCGTCGAGGGCGCGCGTGGACTGAAGCTCGAGCACAAGACCGGGTCGCTGACGCCGGGCAAGGAGGCCGACATCATCCTGCTCGATGCGACGGCGATCAATGTCGCGCCGCTCAACCACGTGCCGGGCGCCGTCGTGACGCTGATGGAGCGCAGCAACGTGTCCACCGTCATCTGCGCCGGCGAGGTGCGCAAATGGCAGGGCAGCCTGCTCGGGCACGACGTCGAGAAGCTTCGGCGCGAACTGGAACAGAGCCGCGACTACCTGTTCGAAAAGGCCGGGGTGGAGCAGGATCTGTTCCGCGCTTGAACGTTGGTCGGTTGCAAGAGGGGGCGACGCTGCCCCCTCTTGCCGTCAGCGGGTCGGCTGCCCTTTCCAAGGGGGCGCGGATGGCGGCATGCCATGTGCTCACCCTCAGGGCGGGTCGGAAGCGAAGGCGATGGCTCCCGGCGGCCAGGATGTTTCTCCGGGTTCACCGCCGAGGCGATAGAACACCTCGCCGGTCATGTCGGGGACCATGGCATCCCTCTTGCCGAGATTGCAGCGCAACTCCAGACGGTGGCGACCCAGCTGCCAGTCCACGGCGATCACGCCGTCTTCCGCCGGCAGGATCCTGCCCGAAAAAGGCAGGGGATCGGCAATCAGAGGCCATATCCGACGTCGCCGGAGTTCCAGAAGCTCTCGGGTGAAATCGCGCCACCACAGCCCCTCGTCGCTGGTTGCGTTTTTCCAGTCGAGCTTCGAGGCACGGAAGGTATCGAGCGCGTTCGGGTCGGGCACCGAGACGAGGTCGTCTGCCCGGGTTGCGCCGAAATTTCTGGCTTCGCTCAGGCGCCCCTTCAAAGCTTTCACCCGGTCCTCGGCGGCATGGTCGCTGAAGAACAGGAACGGCGTCTGTGCCTTGAACTCCTCGCCCATGAAGGTGAGGGGGATCTGCGGCGAGAGGTAGAGCATGGCTGTAAGGGCTTTGAAGATCCCCGCGTCAATCAGCGTCGAAAGGCGGTCTCCGTTGAGACGGTTGCCGATCTGGTCATGGTTCTGAAGAAAATTGACGAAACAGATCGGCGGCAGATGTCTCGACGGCTCTCCGCTCGGTTCGCCGCCCTTGGACGAGCGCGGTTGGCCCTGGTAGATGAAGCCTTCCGACAGCGCGGTGCGAATGCCGGTTAACGGGTCGGCGGCAAAGTCCTCGTAATGGCCGCTCGCCTCGCCCGTCGTCAGAACATGGATTGCGTGGTGAAGGTCATCGTTCCAAGCTGCACGGCAGGACGGTGGACGGCCCTGCCGGTCTTCCATTGGCGCGGGCACGTTGCGGGCATCCTCGACAACGAGATGAATGGTCCGATCCCGAATCCGGTCCCGGGCGAGGTCGGCGATCTCGTCCACCAGCCAGTCCTTCCCGTCCGCCGCAAGCCGGTCTGAGGCATCGAAGCGCAAGCCGTCGAAACGGAACTCGGTCAACCAGTAGAGCGCGTTGTCTATGAAATAGCTGCGGGTTTCCTCGCGGCCGAAGTCGGGGGCCGGTCCCCAGGGCGTGCCGTCTGCATGGAAGAACTGCGGCGCGTACCGCTCGATCGTGTTGCCGAAGAGCCCGAGGTGATTGTAGACGACGTCAAGGAAGACCATGAGGCCGGCCCCATGTGCGCGATCGATCAGGGACTTAAGATCGTCCGGGCTGCCGTAAGCCGGGAGCGGCGCATAGTTCAGGATGCCGTCATAGCCCCAGCCTCGCATGCCTTCGAAGGCCGCAATGGGCATCAGCTCGATGGCGGTGAAGCCGAGACCGGCGATGTGGTCGAGCTCTTCCGCCGCGGCGGCAAAGGTACCCTCTTCGGTGAAGGCGCCGACATGCAGCTCGTAGAAGATGGCCTCATGCCAGGGACGCCCCCGCCAGTGATCGTTCTTCCAGTGGAAGGTCTTGTGGTCGACGAGCTGTGAGGGACCGTCGACCGTGTCGACTTGCCGCTGTGATGCCGGATCGGGGACGGATGAACCGTCGGCCAGGATGAAGCTGTAGCTGTCACCGGCGGCAATGTGATCGACCTCGATCTCGAACCAGCCCTCGGGGTTTTTTGCCATCTCCAGTGTGCGACCGTTGATTTGAAGTCGGATGCGCGCCATGTCCGGAGCCCAGAGACGCGCTCGGGCCACGCTGTCTCCGACCAGTCGTAACCCCCACTGATGCTTGTGCATGTCTGCTCCTCAAGGCCGGGTCGGCGCTCCTTGCCAACGCTCCGAAGGGTTCGGACGAGCCAAACTCCTGGCCTTTCTCCTTGTTCCCGTCCCGTACGGGAGGGCGTCAGCACGACCACGGAACTTTGCGGCCGTCGGGAAGTTGGACAGGGCAACAAGAGGAGACCGTCATGACAGAGACCAAACGCCCGCTTCCGCCCCAGCCGCGCCAGCAGCAGAGCCCTCCGGGACATACAGACCTCATGGATCCGCGTCCGGATCACGGCGAAGAGAGCTATGAGGGCAGCGGCAGGTTGACCGACAAGGTGGCGATCATCACCGGTGCGGATTCCGGCATCGGCCGCGCCGTCGCCATTGCCTTTGCCCGCGAAGGGGCCGACGTTGTCATTTCCTACCTGGACGAAGATGACGACGCGCGCGACACGGCCGAGTGGATCGAGAAGGCGGGCCGGCGCGTGCTTCTCGTGCCGGGCGATATCACCAGCGAGGCGCATTGCCGGGCCATTGTCGACAAGACCGTCGAGGCCTTTGGCCGCGTCGATATTCTCGTTAATAATGCTGCCTTCCAGCGCACCTATGGTGCGATCGACGAGATCAGCACGGAGGAATGGGAGAAGACCTTCCAGACCAATATCCATGCGCCGTTCTATCTTGCCCGTGCCGCCGTCGCGCACATGAAATCCGGCAGCGCCATCATCAACACCACGTCGATCCAGTCGCGCCAGCCGTCGTCTCATCTGTTGGCCTATGCCTCGACGAAGGGTGCCATCTCCAATTTCACGGCCGGGCTGGCGGAAATGCTGGCGGAGCAGGGGATCCGCGTGAATGCGGTCGCGCCCGGTCCGATCTGGACGCCGCTCATTCCCTCGACCATGCCGGCGGAGAAGACGCAGTCCTTCGGGAAGCAGACGCTGCTCGGCCGGGCGGGCCAGCCCGCGGAACTCGCCGGCGCCTATGTCCTGCTCGCCTCGGATCTCGGGAGCTTCATGACCGGGGCGGTGATCCCGGTCACAGGTGGCGAGATCATGATCTGAAACCCAGAGGGTTTGCCGGCGGCGGATACACGCCAGAAGTTTGTGCTGGCGCAAGGAACGTCGCCGGTGTTTTCGCTAGGGCTAAACTGCCGGGATGAGTGACCGGTAGACGTCGCGGCATGAGGCCGGCCCTGTCAGGATCCAGTTTCATGCGTTTTTCCGACATCTCCCTCACCAAGCGAATCCTGCTCTCCGCAGCGGTTCCCGGTCTTTTCGCCGGCTGGCTGGCCGTGGAAAAGGTCCTAGACAGTTATCGCAGCTACAGCCAGGCCTCCCATCTGGTAACGATCAGCAACGAGATCTCCAATATCGGCGACGTCATTCATACCCTGCAGAAGGAACGGGGTGCGACGGCCGGCGTTCTTGCCTCCACCGATGGAAGCGGCGCCGAGGCGGTGGCCAAGCAGCGTCAGGAACTCGATGCGCGGTTTGCGCGCTGGCTTTCTGTGGCCAGCGGCGGGGACCCGGCGCAGGGCGAGGCGCAATTGTCGTCGCTCTCAGCCCTGCGGGTCGCGGTCGACCAAAGACGGCTGACGGCCGCGGAGAGCCGGTTGCGCTACAGCGAGATCATCGAAGGATTGCTCAAGACCTCGCAGCATCTGGCCGAACAGGGCGAAGGCTCGGCGTTGTGTGGCCCCATCGATGCCTATAGTCGTCTGTCGCTGGCCAAGGAGTTTACGGGGCGGCTGCGTGCGCTGGGCAACAGCATGATCTCCTCCGGCAAGGCAGACGCCACGGCCATCATCGAATTCGCCCGGCTCTATGGCGCGCAGTCCGCTCTCATTGAGGAGTTTGCACGAGGCGGCCCGGCACCGGTCGTTGCGGGTAAGGGTCTCGATCTTGTCGAGAGCGGCGCACTTGCCGCCACACTCCATGGCCTCCTGGTGGCGGGGGCGGACGGCGATCTCACCGGCTATCAGGCCGCGGAATGGTATCGTCTGGTTACCGAGCGGGTGGACAGCCTTCGCGAGCTCGAACAGAAATCGCTCAAGTTCATCCGCGACGAGGCCGAGAAGGCGGCGCGGGAAGAGTTTCGTGTGCTGATGCTGGTGGCGGGAGCCCTCGCGGCGGTGTTCGTGACCTCCATCGCCCTGTCTGTCGCCATCAGCCTTGGCGTGGTACGGCCCGTCCGGCGTCTGACGGCGGCGATCGAACGGCTGGCCTCGGGCGAGACGCATGAGGGAAGCGTCGCCAGCGATGCGCGCGACGAGGTCGGCGCCATGTCGCGGGCCGTTGCCGGTGCGATCGACGAGGCCAAGCGTCAGGCAGAAATGCAGCGTCAGGACGACCTCAAGCGGGCCGAGGAGCGACGGGCGCTGGCCGAGGCGACGGAGATGGAACGCGCGGCCCGTTCGCAGGCGCTGGAGCAGGCTCTGGGTGCCCTCGATACCGGTCTCGCTGCGCTTTCGGCCGGCGATCTGCGCTTCCGCATCCGCCAGCCGCTCGACGGTGATTTCGACACACTGCGCCTGGCCTTCGACCGGTCGATCGAGGCGCTGGAGACGCTGGTTTCGCTCGTGGGCGAAAATGCCAATGTCATCGATGAAGGCTGCAGCGAATTGCGCGTGGCTGCCGACGACCTGGCGCAACGCACGTCAGGCCAGGCGGCCGCGCTTGAACAGGCCGCTGCCGCGCTCGAGGAAGTGGCAAGTGCGGTCAAGACATCATCGGCCGGGGCCGACGAGGCCCAGCGCTCGGCGGACGAGGCCAATCGAACCTCCGCAGAGGCGGCGCGCATCGTGGTGGAGACGGTGACGGCGATGAACGAGATTGCCCGCTCATCGGACCGCATCGGCCACATCATAACGGTCATCGACGAGATCGCCTTCCAGACCAATCTGCTGGCGCTCAATGCAGGTGTCGAGGCCGCTCGCGCCGGCGAGGCCGGTCGCGGATTTGCCGTCGTCGCCCAGGAGGTAAGGGAGCTTGCCCAGCGCTCGGCTTCTGCGGCCAAGGAGATCAAGAGCCTGGTGGCGCTCGCCTCGAATGACGTGGCCAAGGGCGTGGTGCTCGTCGGACGGACCGGCGAAGCGCTGACCGGTATCGAGCGGCAGGTGGAAACGGTGAACCGTCAGGTGCTGGCGATCGCCCGCTCGGCCAAGGAACAATCCGCTGCGCTCGCCGAGATCACAGCGACGGTCTGCCAGCTTGACCAGATCACCCAGCAGAATGCGAGCATGGTGGAGCAGACCACCGCGGCTTCCGCGACGCTTGCAGTCGAGGCCGGCAAGCTGCGGCTGCAGCTCGGTACCTTCCGCACCGGGCAGGATGACGACCTGTCGGATCTGTTTGCCCGGCAGGTGGCCTGAGGCCCGGCCTCTGGCCTCAGATCCCGGGCCGGCTGCCGCTCCGTATTCAGGCCGCGGCTGACAGATGTTCGTGGACGGCCAGCCAGCGGCCGTCCGACTGGCGCGAAAAGACGATCGTCTCGCGCTCGTTGTTCGTCATGTCCTCGCCGCCGATCGAAAGATCGGTTTCCACCGCATGGGTGAAGATCGCGACATCGCCGACGAGCTGCAGGTTGCGGTTCGTCGAGCGGCAGGCCTTGACGCGAAAACCGTCGCGGCTCTCCCACAGCGCCCATTCCGCTTCGTAGGCAGCGCGGTTGGAAAGGGTGCGGTCGAGATTGTAGAAAATGAAGGTCGCTTCCGGCGCAAAGGCCTCGAAATAAGCTTTGGTGTCGTGGCGGCCGAAGGCGGCGACAAGCGCGTCGGCTGCGGCCAGAACTGCGGTCTTGTGATCGGTCATGTCTGTCATTTCTTCGATATTTCGGTTGGGTCAGACGCGCTTGACGCTGCTGATCAGCGCAGCGATCGGACGGTTTTGATCGGCGACACGGGTCTTGAGCTCTTCGAGGGCCATGCTCTCGTGTTTGCAGAACTCGATGAACATCATGTTGAGGTTGTTGAAGAAGACCTCGCCCAGCGCTTTGGCGTCCACGCCGGCGATGATGACGCCGCGCCGCTGGAGGGTCTCCACCAGCTGGACGACCTGGGCGCACAAACGCTCGTCCAGCTCCGTGTAGCGCTTCGACAATGGCGTCTCCGGCTGCTGGATCGAGGACGCCATCGCGGTGCGCCACATTTCCTTGCTCAGATAGACGAGCGAGTGGTCGTAATACTGGTTGATCAGCGCGCCGAGCGCCTCGTTTACGTTGAGCGGCGGGTTCGCGACGATGAGCTCCCCCGCCTCGAGCACTTCGGTCACTTCCATCGAAACGGTGGCGACGAGGATGTCACCCTTGTTCTGATAGTAGTTGTAGAGCGTGCCGACCGAGACTTCCGCCATCTCGGCAATGTCCTCGATGCGCGCGCTGTCGTAGCCCTGTTCGCGGAACAGGGTGGTGGCCGCTTCGAGGATGCGACGGTTCCTGTCGGCCTTCTGTCGGGCGCGCAATCCGGTCATGGTCAGCTCCGTTTGAATCTCCTCAAAATTGAGATTGACTTAAAAAATGAATTCATTCAATCTTTTTCTCAAGGCGCCGGAACGAGCGCCATTTGGATCAACGCGAAGGCTCGACGGGGGTCTTCGACAAGAGGGTGACACATATGGAAAAGACCGTACTGGGCGGGCTCTCCCGCCGCATGCTTCTCGCGACCGTTGCCGTTTGCGCCGTCTCCGGCGTCGCCTCCGCCCAGGAGGAGCTGAACGCGCTCGTCTGGTGTGACCACACCGATCCGGCGCTGATCGAGCCTTTCGAGAAGGCCAACAACGTCAAGGTCAATCTCAAGGAATACGAAGGCACCGGCGCCGGCCTGTCGATCGTCGAGCAGTCGCGTCCCGGCGACTGGGACGTCTTCGTGATCGACGGCGTCGATGTGCCGCGTGCCGTCGAGATGGATCTGCTCGCCGAGATCCCTGCCGACAAGCTGCCGACCGCCGACATCTTCCCGGAAGTGCGGATGGAAGCCAACAACACCAAGGACGGCAAGATCTATGCCGTCACGGAAAAGTTCGGCTACAACACGATTTCCTACGACAAGACCAAGGTCGATCCGAAGGATATGGAAGACCTGTCGATCTTCTGGTCCGACAAGTACAAGGGCCGCATCGCCCTCTATGACTACTATCTCCCCATGATCGGCCTGACGGGTCTCGCCATCGGCAAGAAGACCGCGGATCTGACGGAAGACGATCTGCCGGCGATCAAGGAAAAGCTGTTCGAGATGAAGAAGGTCGCTCGTCAGGTGAGCGACGTTGTCGCCTCGCAGACCGCCCTTGTCAGCGGCGAAGTCGATATCATCCTCGGCGGCGGCGAGTGGGTGACGGCCGGCCTCACCACCGAAAAGCCGAACCTCGACTGGACCGTGCCGAAGCAGGGCGCGCTGCGCTGGGCGCAGTCGATCGGCGTGTTCAAGAATTCGACCAAGCAGGACCTCGCTATCAAGTTCGTGCAGTACATCCTGAGCCCCGAAGGCCAGTCCAAGCTCGCGACCTCGTCCTGCTATTGGGGCATGCCGGCCAATTCCAAGGCGGGCGAGAAGCTGACCGACCAGCAGAAGACAGCACTTCGCTGGGACAAGCAGCCGGAATACCTCAAGAACACCCAGCTCTATCCGGTTGCTGATGCCGATCTCGATGCTGCCATGCAGGATGCATGGACGGAAATGCTGCAGCAGTAAGCTCTGGTCCGGGCGCGGGCAGCCTCCCAAGCGCGGCGGCCGGGTGGTCGCCGCACCGCGCCCGGCCTCTTCCCGAAGCGGTCACGTGTCCTCGCCCATCGGTTCCTTCTCCACTTGTGCCGTCCGGCATGGGGCAGGCCGAGAGGTGGTGCCCAGCCCTGCCGCGGGAGAGAGGGCGTCTCCCTCTCGTCCCGACGACCGGTGGCAATCCTGTGAAACCATCCGCCGAAGCACCAACGGAGTGTCCCGTCCATGACAGCCACCGCCCTGGAGCGTAAGGAGCGCCGCAAGGCCTGGGGATTTGCCCTGCCGGCGGTCCTTTGGACCGTCGCCTTCTTCCTCGTGCCCTTCCTCTACATGGCGGCTATCAGCTTCTGGAAACGCGAAGGCCGCGAGGTCATCGCCAGCTGGACGCTCGACAACTACGCCGCCTTCTTCGGCAAGCCGCACCTGCTCAAAGCCCTGTTCAACTCGCTGGAGGTGACGGCCATCGTCAGCGTCATCTCGATCCTGCTCGCCTATCCGCTGGCCTGGATCATTGCCGAGCGCGTGCCGCAGCGCTTCCAGCGTTTTGCCCTGATCATGGCCATCCTGCCCTTCTGGACCTCTTATGTGGTCCGCTCCTATTCCTGGCTGCTGGTGTTGTCCAAGGGTGGCGTGGTGAACCAGGCGCTGATGTGGACGGGGCTTCTGGCCGAGCCGCTCGAATTGTCGGCCAATCGGGTCGGCACCGTGATTGGCTTCGTGCATTTCTTCGTCATGCTGCTGACGCTGACGATCTACGCCAATCTCGTACAGCTTTCGCCGAACTACCGCCGCGCCGCTGCCGATCTCGGGGCAAACGGGTTCCAGACCTTCTGGCACGTCATCCTGCCGCTGACGCTGCCCGGCATCATGGTCGGCGCCTTCCTGACCTTCGTGCTTTGCATCGGCGATTACATCACGCCGCAGATCCTCGGCGGCAACAACGAGCTCGTGTTGCCGCAGGTCATCATGCTGCAGCTCGGGCGGCGCGCCGACTTCCCGATGGCGGCCGCGTTGTCGCTGGTGCTCATGGTGGTCGTCACGATCGCCTATCTCGCCTGCGCGCGCTGGCTGAAGATGGAGAGGACCTGATCATGCGGCATCTCAACTCGGCCCTTGCGGTTCTTTACGCCGGTGCGCTCTACGTTTTCATCTTCCTGCCGGTCGCGGTCCTCGTGCTTTTCTCCTTCCAGGACGGCACGCTGCCCGTGCCGCCGCTGCATGGGCTGACCTTGCGCTGGTACGGCGAGGTCTTTTCCGATTCCAAGCTGATGTCGGCGCTTTTCAACTCGCTGGTCGTCGCCATCGTGTCCTCCGCGGTTGCCTGCCTGCTCGGTTTCCTCGCGGCTTATGCCTTCGCCCGCTACAAGCTTCCCGGATCTGGGCTCCAGCGCGCCTTGATCGTCGCGCCGATGACCGTCAGCACGCTCATCATCGGTCTTGGCCTCTTGTCGCTGCTGTCGCGGCTCAACGTCACGCTTTCGCTCTGGACGATTGGCATCGGTCATGTCGTGATCAACCTGCCGCTCTGCTTTGCCATCATCTACGCCTCGATGGGCGGTCATCAGGTCAATATCGAGCGCGCGGCGCGCGATCTCGGCGCGAAGGATTGGCAGGTGATGCTGCTCGTCACGGCGCCGATGCTGATGCCGTCCATTCTCGCCGCCTTCTTTCTGTCGGTGACCTTCAGCTGGGACGAGTTCATCATCGCCTTCCTGCTGTCGCGCTTCGACGTGACCTTGCCCGTCGAAATCTGGAGCATGCTGCGTTCCGGCCTCGATCCCAAGACCAATGCCATCGGCAGCCTCGTCTTCCTCATCTCGGTCGCGTTCCTCATCGTTCTGGAGCTGACCGTCTTTAGAAAATCCGGGAAATCCCAATGACCGCAGACGTCTCGATCCGAAACGCCACGAAAGTCTTCGGTGCCTTCCGCGCCCTCGACAATGTCTCGCTCGACATCGCCGCCGGAGAGTTCATCGTGCTCCTCGGCCCTTCCGGCTGCGGCAAGACGACCCTTTTGTCCATCCTCGGTGGCTTCATCGAACCGACCTCCGGAACGATTTCGATCGGCGGCAAGGACATGACGCATGTGGCGCCGGCCAAGCGGCCGACCACCACCATGTTCCAGGATTATGCGCTCTTTCCGCACATGAAGCTCTCCGACAATGTCGGCTTCGGTCTGCGCATGCGGGGCGTCGCCAGGGCCGAGCGTGACGAGAAGGCGCTCGCCATGCTCGATCTCGTCGGTCTCAAGGCGTCGGCGTCGAAGAAGCCGCACGAACTTTCCGGCGGCCAGCGCCAGCGGGTTGCGCTGGCGCGTGCGCTCGCCGTCGATCCTGATGTCCTGCTGCTCGACGAGCCGCTCGGTGCGCTGGACCTGAAGCTCCGCCGGCAGATGCAGGACGAGCTCAAGGCGATCCAGAAGCGCGTCGGTACCACCTTCATCCACGTCACCCACGACCAGGAGGAGGCGATGGCGATCGCCGACCGCATCGTGGTGATGAACCATGGGCATATCGAGGATGTCGGAGCGCCTTCCGATATCTACATGCGCCCCCGTTCGCTTTTTGCCGCAGGCTTCATGGGCGAGGCGAATTTCCTGCCCGGCCGGGTGACCGGTATTACCGCCGGAGAGGCGCGGGTGGAAACGGCGCTCGGCCGCGCCACCATTCCGGTGACGGCGTTCACCGGCGGCATGCCCACAGCGGACAACAAGGTCACGTTGTGCATTCGCCCCGAGCATTTCCGCTCGGCCGGCGAGGACGGGGAAACCGTTACCCTCGGCCGTGCGCGGATCACCGACAGCGCCTTTTTCGGCGCCCATCACCGCTGCCATCTTCAGCCAGAGGGGGGCGCGGATGTGGTGATCACGGCCCATCTGCCACAGACCGCCCATCCGCAGCCGGGCGATGAACTCGAGCTTGCAGTCAGGGCCGATACCATCGTAGCCCTGGTCGAAGGACAAGAGACAAGATCATGAAGCCCCGCTTGCGCCCTGAAGACTGGTACAGCGTCCGCCGTCTCGATGACGACGTGACCTATATCTGCGAACCGCATATCCAGGAGTTCTATCGCTGCAACATCTGGCACGTGCGCGGACGCGATCGCGACATGCTGATCGATAGCGGCATGGGGGTCGTGTCGCTGCGCGAATGGGTGCCGCTGGTCACCGAGCGCGAGCTGATCGCGGTCGCCAGCCACACGCATTTCGACCATATCGGCTGCCATCACGAATTCGAATGCCGCGCGGTGCATTCGGCCGAGGCCGACCTTCTCGCCAATCCGACGCGGGAGAACACGCTTGCCGGTCCTTACGTCACCGACGAGATCTTCGACGCCCTGCCGCCGGAACCCTATTGCTCGAAATGCTATGCGGTGAAGCGCGCGCCGGCGACGCGTATTCTCGAAGACGGCGACGTCATCGATCTCGGCGATCGGCAGTTCGAGGTGATCCACACGCCCGGCCATTCTCCGGGCGGCATAGCGCTTTACGAGAAGGCGACGGAGATCCTGTTCTCCGGTGACATCCTCTATGACGGTCCCCTGATCGAGGACACCTACCATTCCAACGCCGCCGACTACCTCGCCTCGATGGAGCGTCTTCTTACGCTTCCTGTTCGGCTGGTTCATGGCGGCCATTTTCCAAGCTTCAGCGGCGAGCGCTACCGGGAGCTGATCTCCGGCTGGCTCGACGCCAAACACAAGACGATCTGACGGGAGTGAAGCATGCTCGACAAGCGCAAGTTCTACATCAACGGCGAATGGGTCGATCCGATCGCACCCAACGACCTTGAGGTCATCAACCCGGCGACCGAGCAGACGATCGCCGTCATCTCGATGGGGACCGCCGCCGATATCGACCGCGCCGTCGTTGCCGCCAAGAACGCGTTCAGGACCTACAGCCGGACCAGTCTCGACGAGCGCATCGCGCTGCTCGAAAAGCTGCTCGCCATCTACAAGCGCCGCTACGACGAGATGGCGCGCACCATCACGCTCGAACTCGGTGCGCCGATCACCATGAGCACCGAGCAGCAGGCGCATGTCGGCGTCGGCCATCTCAAGAGCTTCATCGATGCCCTGAAGCGCATCAAAATGCGCGAGGAACTGCCGAACGGCGACATCGTGCTGCGCGAGCCGATCGGCGTCTGCGGCCTCATCACTCCGTGGAACTGGCCGATCAACCAGATCGCCCTCAAGGTTATTCCGGCGCTCGCGACGGGCTCGACCTGCGTACTCAAGCCCTCGGAGTTCACCCCGCTCAACGCCCTTCTATATGCCGAGATGGTGCATGAGGCCGGCTTCCCGGCGGGCACCTTCAATCTGGTCAATGGCGATGGGCCGAATGTCGGTGCCGCCCTGTCGAAGCACAAGGACGTCGACATGATGTCGTTCACCGGCTCGACCCGGGCCGGAACCGCCGTCAGCAAGGATGCTGCCGACACGGTGAAGCGCGTCACGCTCGAACTCGGTGGAAAGTCGCCGAACATCGTGTTCGAGGATGCCGATCTCGAGGAACGCGTCACCGGCAGCGTGCTTGAATGCTTCAACAATTCCGGCCAGTCCTGCGATGCGCCGACGCGGCTTCTCGTACAGCGTTCAGTGTACGAGCAGGCGGTCGAAATTGCGAAACGTGTCGGCGAAGAGGCCCGTGTCGGCAATCCGGAGGAGGCCGGCGAACACATCGGACCGCTGGTCAGCGACATCCAGTATGGCCGCGTTCAGGCCCTGATCGAGGCCGGGATCGCGGAAGGCGCCGCGCTTCTCGTCGGCGGCCCCGGCAAGCCGGAAGGCTTCGAGACCGGGTACTACGTCAAGCCGACGATCTTTGCCGGCGTCAACAACCAGATGCGGATCGCGCGCGAAGAGGTTTTTGGTCCGGTGCTGGTCATCATCCCCTTCGACGCGGAAGAGGAGGCGATCGAGATCGCCAACGACACGAATTACGGCCTCGCCGCCTACATCCAGAGCGGCGACCTCGATCGGGCCGAGCGTGTCGCCGGCCGCCTGCGCGCCGGAATGGTGCACATCAACGGCGCGCCGCACCGCTACGGCAGCCCCTTCGGCGGCTACAAGCAGTCCGGCATTGGCCGTGAGGGCGGAATTTTCGGGCTCGAGGATTTTCTCGAAGTGAAGACGGTCCATCGGCCGCGTGCAGATTGAGAGTGATGTGAGATGATCCCAAAGACCATGAAAGCCGCGGTGGCCGAAGCCTCCGGCGCTCCGCTTGTCATCCGTGATCTGCCTGTGCCGGTACCGGGCCGCGGCCAGTTCCTGGTGAAGCTCGAAAGCTGTGGCGTCTGCCATTCCGACCTGCACCTGCGCAACGGCGACGAGGGACTGCCGGGCGAGATGTATCCGCTCGTCTTCGGCCACGAAGGCATCGGCCGGATCGTGGCGATGGGCGAGGGGACGGAGACTGCCCTTTCGCTCGGCGACCGCGTCGGCCTGCCATGGCTCTACGACACCTGCCTCGATTGCAGCCCCTGCCTGACCGGGGCGGAAACCTTCTGCACCCACCAGCATGCCCGCGGCATCCACTATCATGGTGCCTTTGCGGAATATGCGATCCTCGAATCCCGCTTTGCCTGCACCATTCCCGACGAGATCGATCCGATCCAGGGGGCGCCGCTTCTCTGTGCCGGTCTCACGGCCTGGAGCGCCTTGCGCAAGACGCAGCTTCGGCCGGGAAAGACCGTCATGGTCATCGGCTGCGGCGGGCTCGGGCAATATGCGATCATGATCGCCAAGGCCCATGGCGCAACCGTTGTGGCCGTCGACCGCGATCCGGCCAAGCTCGACGAAGCGCGGGCTCGCGGCGCCGATCATCTGGTCGAGGCCGGGCCCGAGGCAGGCCTGAAGGTCAAGGAACTCGGCGGAGCCGACATCGCGGTCAATTTCGCGCCGACACCGGCCGTGTGGAAGACGATCGAGCAGGCGGTCAATCCAATGAGCGACATCATCGCCATCGCACTCGTCCACGATCCGGTGCCGCTGTCGATGATGTGGCTGATCGACGGTGGTCACCGCGTCTTCGGCTCGTCGGTCGGTTCGCGCCAGGACCTGCGCGATTTCCTTGCCTTTGCGGCGCGCTCGAACCTGGCCATCGATATAGAAACCATCCCGCTGTCAGGGGTCAACGCGGCACTCGATCAGCTGCAGGCAGGCCAGGTCGCGGGCCGGATCTGCATTGATTTCTCGCTTCCAGTGTCCATGGCAGGTTGAGGAAAACGCCAGCCTGCACTGTCATCGCACCCCCTCTGCTCTATAGTTGATAACATCGCCGGTCCCCTTCGGGCCGGCGATCTCTTTTCATGTGATATCGATAGAGGAGTGAGGCCCATGACAAATCCGTTGTTCAGTCTTGAAGGCAGGACAGCCCTCATCACGGGATCTTCCCGCGGGCTGGGTCTGGCGATCGCCAAGGGCCTTGCCGAAGCGGGCGCTCGGGTCGTGCTGAACGGCGTGGATGGCGCCCGTCTGGAAGCAAGCGCCGAGGCCTTGCGGGCGAGAGGGCACTCTGTCAGCGCCGAGGCCTTCGACGTGACCGACGAGGCCGCCGTCAATGCCGCGTTCTCCCGGCTCGATGCCGCGGGCGTCACCATCGACATCCTCGTTAACAATGCCGGCATCCAGCTTCGCAAGCCGCTCGTCGAATTTGGGGCGGAGGAATGGCGTCGGGTGATCGACACCAACCTGACCAGTGCCTTCTTTGTCGGACGCGAGGCAGCCAAGCGCATGATCCCACGCGGCCGGGGCAAGATCGTCAATATCGGTTCGCTGATGAGTGCCTTTGCCCGCCCGACGGTTGCGCCCTATACCGCGGCGAAGGGTGGCATCAAGCTTCTGACCCAGGGGATGGCGGCGGAGTGGGCCGAACACGGCATCCAGGTCAACGCGATCGGGCCGGGCTATATGCTCACCGACATGAACGAGGCGCTGACCAGCAATCCGCAGTTCGACGGCTGGGTCAAGGCGCGCACCCCGTCACGGCGTTGGGGCCGCCCGGAGGAACTCGTCGGTGCCGCCGTCTTCCTCTCATCGGCAGCCTCCGATTACGTCAATGGCCAGATCATCTATGTGGATGGCGGGATGAGTGCGGTTCTCTAAAGCGGGAGCCAACGCCACTTCGCCATCTCGGCACTGCAGCGTTGGCATCCATTGTTTTGCGCCGCCCCTTCAGGCGGCGCGGCGCGGCAGTTTCCAGCCAGGGCGCGCGAAATGGCAGGTGTAGCCGTTCGGATAACGCTCCAGGTAGTCCTGGTGCTCCGGTTCCGCTTCCCAGAAGTCGCCGACCGGCTCGACGGCGGTCACCACCTTGCCGGGCCAGAGGCCGGACGCATTGACGTCGGCAATCGTTTCCTCCGCCACCCGTTTCTGATCGTCGCTGGTATAATAGATCGCCGAGCGATAGCTGAGGCCGATGTCGTTGCCCTGCCGGTTCAGCGTGGTCGGGTCGTGGATCTGGAAGAAGAATTCGAGCAGGTCGCGATAGCTGAGCTTCGACGGGTCGAAGACGATCTCGATGCCTTCCGCATGGGTGCCGTGATTGCGATAAGTGGCGTTAGCCACGTCACCACCGGTATAGCCCACGCGGGTCGAAATAACGCCCGGCATTCTGCGGATCAGCTGCTGCATGCCCCAGAAGCAGCCGCCGGCCAGGACTGCCCGTTCCGTTACTGTCGTCATGCCATCCTCCTTCGGTTTTCTGTTCCGCCATTAGATGGTGTCTGTGGCCCACAAGGTCAAATCCTGTGGGCCGCAGGGCACGCGGATGTGATCGCCGCGATCACGCACGGCAGCGTCAGTGGTTATGACGCGGTGGCTTGTCGGCGATCTTGCGGAAGTCGTCGGCGCCCCGGATCGTCGCTCCTTCGGAGAGCTGTGTGACGGTCTGGCGATAGAGCCGCTGCCAGGGGGTGGCATCGGCCGGAACCGCAGGAATGCCTTCGCCCTTGCGCCGCTCGATCTCGCTCTCGTCCACCAGCATGTCGCAGCGTCCATGGTTGAAGTCGATGCGGATGATGTCGCCGGTCCTGACCCAGGCAAGGCCGCCGCCGGCTGCACTTTCCGGCGAGGCATTGAGGATCGACGGACTGTCGGCCGTGCCCGACTGGCGGCCGTCACCGATCGTCGGCAGGCTCATGATGCCCTTCTTCAAGAGGTGATCCGGCGGCTGCATGTTGACCACTTCGGCCGAGCCCGGCCAGCCCATGGGGCCTGCGCCGCGAATGACCAGAATGGTGTTCTCATCGATATCGAGGGCCGGGTCGTTGATGCGGGCGTGATAATCCTCCGAGCCGTCGAAGACCACGGCCTTGCCCTCGAAGATGCCTTCGCGGCCGGGCTCGGAGAGATAGCGCTGCCGGAAGCCTTCGGAGACCACGCTCATCTTCATGATGGCGAAGTCGAACAGATTGCCCTTCAGCACCAGGAAGCCGGCGCGTTCGCGCATCGGGGCGTCATAGGGCTTGATGACCTCGCGGTCTTCCGATTCACGACCTTCAAGGTTCTCGGCCATGGTCTTGCCGGTAACCGTCGGACAGGAGCCGTCGAGCTTGCCGGCCTTCAACAGCTCCCACATGATCGCCGGCACGCCGCCGGCGCGGTGGAAGCGTTCTCCGAGATAGGCGCCGGCCGGCTGGACATTGGCCAGCAACGGAATGTCGAAGCCATGGACCTGCCAGTCGTCGGGGTGAAGCTCGACGCCCGCATGTTTTGCCATGGCGGCGAGATGCGGCTGGGCATTGGTCGAGCCGCCGATCGCCGAATTGACGCGGATGGCATTGAGGAAGGCGGACCGGGTGAGGATGTCCGACGGCTTGATGTCTTGAAGCACGAGTTCGACGGCGCGCCGGCCGGTGCGATAGGCCATCTGCCCGCGCTCGCGATAGGCGGCGGGAATGGCCGCACAGCCGGTCAGCGACATGCCGAGCGCTTCGGCCATGGCATTCATTGTCGAGGCGGTGCCCATGGTGTTGCAATGGCCGATCGAGGGCGCCGAATCGAGCGCCGCTTCGAGAAACTCTTCGCGGCTGATCTCGCCCGCGGCATATTTGCGGCGCGAGCGCCAGATGACCGTACCGGAGCCGACCAGGTCGCCATCGTGCCAGCCGTCAAGCATCGGGCCGCCGGAGAAGACGATCGCCGGCAAGTCGACGGTCGAGGCCGCCATCAGCGCCGAGGGCGTGGTCTTGTCGCAGCCGGTGGTCAGGATGACGCCGTCGAGCGGATAGCCGTAGAGGATCTCGACCAGGCCGAGATAGGCGAGGTTGCGGTCGAGGGCCGCCGTCGGCCGCTTGCAGTTTTCGAACAGCGGATGCGTCGGGAACTCGATCGGGATGCCGCCGGCATCGCGGATGCCGTCGCGCAGGCGCTTGGCAAGATCGAGATGATGGCGGTTGCACGGATTGAGGTCGCTGCCCGACTGGGCGATGCCGATGATCGGCTTGCCGGAGCGCAGTTCCTCCGGCGTCGTGCCGTAGTTCATGAAGCGCTCGAGATAGAGTGCCGTCAGGTCCAGGTGGTCGGGATTGTCAAACCAGTCCTGCGAGCGCAGGCGCCTCTTGTTGGTGTCGCTCATCGGTTCTCCTCCCCTTTGCGCTGGTTCATCTTTTCCAGATGCAGCAGAAGACCACTATGGTCTGTCTCGGCGCCGCCGTCTGCCACGAAGGCGGAAAATTCCTGGCGCACCCGGCTGGTCAGCGGCAGCTCGAGGTCGAAGAGCTCGGCCATGGCAGCCACCGCATCGAGGTCCTTGAGCTGCAGTCGCGAGGGGCCGCCGGGGGCGAAGCTGCGCTCCACCATGCGCTTGCCGTGCAGTTCGAGAATGCGGCTTTCGGCGAAACCGCCGCGGATCGCCTCTCGAAACTTCTCCCGGCTGGCGCCGCCCGCTTCGACCAGGATCATGGCTTCCGCGACCGCGCCGATGGTGATCGCGACGATCTGCTGGTTGGCGAGCTTGCAGATCTGGCCGGCACCGGACGGGCCGACATGGGTGACACGGCCGAGTGGAGCGAAGACGTCGGCAAGATGCTCGACCGTTGCGCCATCGCCGCCGGCCATGATCGCCAGCGTGCCGGACGCCGCGCCGACGGTGCCGCCGGAGACCGGGGCATCGATATGGGCGATCCCGCGTGCTGCGAGCATCTCCGAATGCTGGCGGGCGATCGGCGGGGCAATCGAGGAGCTGTCAATGACGACCGCACCCGGTTTCAGGGCGTCCGCCACCCCCTGGTTAACGAGGACGTCGGTGACGGCCTTTCCGTCGCTCAGCATGGTGAAGACGACATCGGCGCCATCGACCGCCTGTGCAGCCGAATCGGCAACGGTTGCGCCGTCGCCCTTCAAGGCCTCCGCCTTGGAGGGATCGCGGTTCCAGACGGCAACGCGGAAACCGGCACCGAGGAGTCTACGAGCCATCGGCGCGCCCATCAGTCCGGTGCCGAGGAAGGCGATCGTGCGGGCGGCAGTCCCAGCCTTGGCCGACATCAGAGCCTTCCTCCCAGTTCATCCTCGATATGGACGCGGATGATCTCATCGAACGAGGTTTCGGCGACGAAGCCGAGGGCGCGGGCGCGCTTGGCCTCGAAGCCCGGCGCCCAGCCCGCGCACATGCGCATGATCATCTCGTCCGGCTCGCGACGGATGAGCTTGACGGCGTTTTCGCCGGCGACGCGGCGCAGCGCCTCGATCTGCTCACCCACAGTGGCGCTGAGACCCGGCATGGACAGGTTGCGGCGCGGACCGACCGTGTCGACGTCGATCGTCGCGCCGTGGATGAGGAAGCCGACGGCGGAGCGCGGCGAGGCGTGCCAGTGGCGCACATCGTCGGAAACCGGAAGAACCGCCTCCTGTCCGACAAGAGGTTCGCGCAAGATATTGGAGAAGAAGCCGGAGGCGGCCTTGTTCGGCTTGCCCGGGCGAATGCAGATGGTCGGCAGGCGGATGCCGATGCCGTCGAAGAAGCCGCGGCGCGAATAGTCGGCGAGCAGCAGTTCGCAGATTGCTTTCTGGGTGCCGTAACTGGTCAGTGGCGTGGTATGGAACTCGTCGGGGATCGGATAGGGCAAGGGGGCGCCGAACACGGCAATCGACGAGGTGAAGACGACGCGCGGCTTGTAGCCGTCCTGGCCGTTGGCAATACGGATGGCATCGAACAGGTAGCGCGTGCCGTCGAGATTGATGCGATAACCCTTGTCGAAATCGAGCTCCGCTTCGCCGGAAACGATGGCTGCAAGATGGAAGATCACGTCCGGGCGCGAGGCGACCAGGCGCTCTGCCTCGCCGGGCGTCGACAGATCGACAGTCTCGAGCGTGACCTTGCCGGCGAATCCTTCCGGTGCGTCCGGAGTGACGACGTCGACGAGCGTCATGGCGTCGATCGGCTGGCCGCCGAGGGCCTTGTCCTTCGTCAGTCGCGCGGCAAGCTTGCGGCCGACCATGCCGGCTGCGCCGATGATCAGGATATGCATGAAGATCCTCCTCCGTTGGGCCGGCGTTGCATCCTGGTGGATGACGGCCGGGCCAAGCAAACAAAATATTGTAAGGTTGTCTGATAACCTTATATGGTGGGTTTGAAAACAGAATTATTGGCTCGCTTGTGCGGCCGAGGTCACTCGTCCGCCGGGCTCATGGAGTATGCGACGTTGCAGGCACCCAGCGGATCGGCAGTTTCCCCGCAAGACAATCAGGAGGCGCTTTGCCGGGCGCTCGGCGCGGACATGGTGTTGCAGGGCGTGGATGAGATCGAACGCTATTGCCGGGATTGGCACGGCGACGTGACGACTGGCGCCGTCGCGGTTTTGCGGCCGCGGTCGACCGAAGAGGTGGCGCTTGCCGTCAGGACCTGTTCGGCCCTCGGTCTGTCGATCGTTCCGCAGGGCGGCAATACCGGCCTCGTGCTCGGTGCGACGCCCGATCTGCCGGAGAGCCAGGTGGTGCTGAGCCTCGAGCGCATGACGGCGATCCGCCGCATCGACGTCGATGATTTCTCGGCGGTGGTCGAGGCAGGCTGCATTCTTTCGGAGTTCAAGGATGCGGTGTCGCGCGAGGGCATGTTCTTTCCGCTGGCGCTCGGTGCCCAAGGCTCGTGCCGGATCGGTGGCAATGTCTCGACCAATGCCGGTGGCATCAACGTGCTGCGCTATGGCATGACGCGCGAGCTGGTGCTTGGCCTTGAAGTCGTGCTGCCCGACGGCACGGTCTTCGACGGTCTGTCGACGCTGCGCAAGGACAATCGCGGCATCGATCTCAAGCAGCTCTTCATCGGTGCTGAAGGAACGCTCGGCATCATCACCGCTGTTTCGGTCAAGCTGATGCCGGAACCCGATCAGGTTGCCACCGCGCTTGTCGGGCTGAACGCGCTCGATGATGCCATCGTGCTCTACCGCCGGGCGCGCCGCGACTGCTGCGACCTCCTGTCGGCCTTCGAATTCATGCCGCCGCTGGCCTTCGTGCTGGCCCGCGAGGCGATCCCGGACCTTGCCATGCCGATGGCCGGCGACTATCCGGCCTATGTGCTCATGGAGATCTCCGGCTCCGGTCTCGTCGATGTCGCCGATCTGATGGAGCGGTTCCTGGGCGGTGTGATGGAGGAGGGGCTGGTGGCAGACGGCGTCATCGCCACTTCGCGCACGCAGGCGCGCAACCTGTGGCTCTTCCGGGAAGGCATGAACGAGGGGCAGGCCAAGCGCGGCCCGCATCTGCGCACCGATATCTCCGTTCCCCTGTCGCGGCTCGCCGATTTCGTCCGTGATGCCGAGGCCGCGGTTACGGCCGCTCTCCCGGATGCGGTGAGCGTCTCCTACGGCCATGTCGGCGACGGCAATGTACATCTCAACGTGCTGCCGCCGGCGGGGCTGTCGCCGGAGGCGTGCGCGGCGCAGATCTACAAGGCCAAGGCGGCGATCAACGCGGTGCTCGACACCTATCAGGGCTCGATCAGCGCGGAACACGGCATTGGCCGTTTGAAGAAGCCCGACTTCGATGCGCGCCTTCCGGATGTGCAGCGCAAGCTGCTGACGTCGCTGAAGAGCGCGATCGATCCGACTTTCGTCATGAACCCGGGTTGCCAATTGAATTTCGGGCGGAATTCCTAGACAAACGCCGTGGGCGACAAGGAAGCGGGGTCAGATGTCGGTGGATTTCGGTCAGATCAGGCGGAGTGAGCATTTGCCGGCGCGGATCGCGCAGCAGATCGGACGAGATATTGCCGAGGGCCGAATCCTGCCGGGCGAAAAGCTGCCGACCGAGCACGTCCTTGCCAAGGGCTTCGGGGTCAGCCGTTCGGTCGTTCGCGAGGCCATCGCGCAGCTTCGCAACGAAGGTCTGGTCGAGACCCGGCAGGGGGTGGGTGCCTTTGTCACCGAACTCCAGGCGCGAGCATCGATCCGTATCGAACAGGACGATCTTCATGATCGCCAGAGCTTCCGCGACCTGTTCCAACTGCGCCTGCCACTGGAAATTGAGGCGGCGGGTCTGGCTGCGGTCCATCACGACCAGTTGGATCTCGACAAGCTGGACGAGACCCTTGCGGCCATGACCGGGGCGGACAAATGGACGGAGCAGGGGATTGTGGCCGATCTCGCCTTTCACCGCATTCTGGCGGCGGCGACCAAGAACGAATACTTTTCCTTGTTCATCGGCTTCATCGCCGAGCGCATCAGCCTCGCCATCAACGCTGCACGCGCCGCGGCGGTGCTTGAGGAGATCGTCGAGGTCACGATTGCCGAACACCTGGCAATCCGTGAGGCGGTGGCAAGCCGGGATCCGCAGCGGGCGCGCGAGGCCATGCGCCGCCATCTGCTCGGCGCGACCGGACGCCTCGGGCTGACGCTCGAATCCTACTGACATGGGTGGCCGCTGCCGTTCCGTCAGGCGGCAGGCTTCAACAATTCTGACGGATTGATCGGGAATTCTGGTCGGAAAAACCTGCTCTGGGCGCTGGACAGCCGGGAGGAGTCCGACTAAAACGTTTCAGGTTTTGTTGTCAGACATCCTGACAATAAGGCAAGGTGAGCTGGAGGGCGCACCATCAGATACCGAACGGGGAGGGCGGACTTGGGTTCTAGGCATTCGTTAAATGCAACGCAGATTTTGCCGGAGGACGCCGCCGAGGCGCTTCTGATTGGACGGGTGTGGTCGAAAAGCGCTGGCGGGCCTTGCCCGGTTCTCGTGCGCAATGGTCGCCTGCTCGATCTGTCGCCGGTTGCTGCCACCATCTCGTCTCTGCTTGAGATCGACGGTCTTGCGGAACGGCTGGAGGGTGCGCGCGAGCTGGCCGAACTCGGTTCGCTCGATGATTTCCTCAGCGGTGAAGCCGGAGAGCTGCTCGCCCCCGTCGACCTGCAGGCGATCAAGGCAGCTGGCGTGACCTTCGCCGACAGCATGCTTGAGCGCGTCATCGAGGAGCAGGCCAAGGGTGATGCGAGCCGCGCGCTTGACATCCGCAAGCGGCTGGCGCCGGTGCTCGGCGACAGCCTGCGCGGCGTCGTCGCCGGTTCCGAACAGGCGGCCCGCGTCAAGGCGCTGCTACAGGACATGGAACTGTGGTCGCAGTATCTCGAGGTTGGGATCGGCCCGGACGCGGAAGTCTTCACCAAGGCCCAGCCGATGTCGGCGGTTGGGTGCGGCGCGCTGGTCGGCATTCATCCGATCTCGGAATGGAACAATCCCGAGCCGGAAGTCGTGCTGGCGATCCGTTCGACCGGGGAAATCCTCGGCGCCACGCTGGGCAATGACGTCAATCTCCGCGACGTCGAGGGGCGCTCGGCGCTGCTGCTCGGCAAGGCCAAGGATAACAATGCGTCGTGTGCGATCGGACCGTTCATCCGTCTGTTCGACCAGGGCTTCGGCCTCGATGACCTCGCCCGCGTGCGCGTCTCGCTGAGGGTCGAAGGCAATGATGGTTTTGAAATGACCGGCGAGAGCCCGATGGAGGCGATCAGCCGTTCCCCCGCCGATCTTGCGCGGCAGCTTCTCAATCCCAACCACCAGTATCCGGATGGCGCCGTCCTCCTCCTCGGCACCATGTTCTGGCCCCCCAACGTCTCGGGCGTGCTCTGGTTCGCGCGCGAGGTGCTGCCCCTGATCTGGCAGCAGCTGCCCGAGGCGCGCTTCGTGGTCGTGGGCAAGAACCCGCCGGCCGAGGTACAGGCGCTGGCCGCCGACCCGCGCGTCGAGATCACCGGCTACGTGGCCGATCCCCTGCCCTACCTGCAAGCCGCGGACGCGTTCGTGGTGCCGCTGCACAGCGGCGGCGGCATGCGGGTCAAGATCCT
>FWPV01002458.1_pt1 | contig 45539 bp, 42 predicted proteins | sample 2228371 | NCBI WGS metagenome assembly FWPV01 (sample SAMEA103939776, study PRJEB20133) | metagenome
CAAGCCTGCGAAGTTTTTCAGTTTGAGTGATTATCTTTTTGAATCCGGTATAAAATGCGTTTATGGCAGCAACTCGAGCCAAAACCAAGCGAGCTGCACGTGAGTTTACCTGGGAAGATGTGGAGGTACTTGCCTACAAATCCGAGCAAACCGCGCCGTACAAAGATGTAACCCGGCAGGTGCTGTTTGCAGACCCCCAGCTTTCTGCCCAGTGGCGCTACTTCGAGGTAGCCCCTGGCGGACACACCACCCTCGAGCGACACCAGCACATGCACGCGGTGATGGTCATCCGGGGCCGGGGAGCCTGTTTGGTAGGGGACGAAGTGCACGCGATTGAACTGCACGACCTGATTACGGTACCTCCTTTCGCCTGGCATCAGTTTCGTGCCACCGAACACGAGCCCCTGGGTTTCTTGTGCCTGGTGAATGCCGAGCGCGACCGGCCCGAGCTGCCCGGCCCCCTCGAGCTGCAAACCTTGCGTCAAAATCCCCATATAGCTGCTTTTATTCGAGTCTAAGCGATAGCGGTCCAACTGTCGCAGGACTTGAAAAGAGCATGTGATAAGGTGAAGGCATGTCAAAACGTGGGGCCATCGAAGAAACCAGGGCCGCCGAGAATCCGGACGCCCACCTCGAGCAAATTCGTTCAATTCTGTTCGGGCAGCAGATGCTGGAGTTCGAGCACAAGCTCCAGGGCCTGGAAAAACGAGTTCAGGACAACTCGGCGCAGATGAACCAGAGCCTGCTGGATCGCATTGCGGCGCTGGAAAACCGGCTGGTAGGGCTTCTGCAGCAGGAAAGCGAGGAACGTCAGATTGCAGATCATGCGCTTCAGGGCAGCCTGGATACTGCGGTAGATAATCTGGAGAATAAACTTGCTGCTCAGATGAATGAGATGCGAGCCGATCTGAAGGAACAGGGCAAGGAACTGCACAGGAAACTCGATCAACTGGCCGCAGGCCTCCAGGCCAGCATAGACGAGCTGCGCCTGCAAAAAACCGATCGCGCAGCTCTGGCCAACCTGCTGGTGGGTCTGGCCGAAAAGCTGCGGAAAGAGTAAAGCCTTACAGGCTCGAGGGAAGCCGAACCTCTCCCCTGTCTGCACGTTTGAATATGGCGCACCCGACCCCTCCACCCTCGCAAGGCGACCTCGAGGCGCTGCGGCGGCTTCTGCTCGAGCCCGAGCAGCAGGCCCTGGAGGCGCTACAAAACCCCAGGCTGTGGGAGGAGCAGGTCTCGCAGGTGCTGGCCGAAGCCCTCGTTCGCCGTACCAAAGCCGATAAATCTGTACAGCACGCACTGCAGCCCATTCTGGAAGAAACCTTTTTACAGCTGGTGCGACGCAACCCCAAACTGCTGGTGGAAATTCTCTTTCCGGTATTGTTACCCGCTATTCGGCGAGCCGTGACCAGTTTGTTTGTCTCACTAACCCAAAGCCTCAACCAGACCCTCGACCAGGCTTTCAGCCTCCAGGGCCTGCGCTGGCGGCTCGAGGCCCTCACCAGCGGAAAAAGCTTTGCCGAGGTGGTGCTCTCACACACCTTGCTGTACCGCGTTGAGCAGGTCTTGCTCATCCATAGGGAAAGTGGATTGTTGCTGGCTCACCTGGTGGTCGAAGGCATCAGCGTTCAGGACGGCGCGCTGGTCTCTGGAATGCTCACCGCCATCGGCGATTTTGTGCGCGACTCCTTCGACCCAGAAGCAGGGCTCAACACGGTGAATTTTGGCGAGCGGGTGCTGGTGGTCGAACAGAGCGCCCAAGCCATCCTGGCAGCGGTGGTGCGCGGCACCCCACCCCCGGAATTACAAGGGCGCCTGCAAGATGTCCTTTCGGAAATTCATACCCGATTCTCCGAGGAGTTGCAGCACTATTCGGGAGATAATACAGTTTTTGCCGACGCTCACCCCATACTGGAAACCTTGCTGGAAACACAGTACAAGCGCCCCCAAAGCCGCCCTTATGCCGCGATGATCTTCCTGGGCTTGTTGCTGGTCGGGTTGGGCTGGTGGGGTTGGAACAACTTTCAGTCCCAACGAGCCTGGCAGACCTATCTGGGGCGTCTTTCCAGCACCCCTGGCATCGTGGTCACGGAGGCCACTCGCTATGAAGTGCGGGGTCTGCGCGACCCCCTGGCCCCCGACCCGCAAAGCCTGCTAGAGGGCCTCCCTTTGCGACCGGAACGGCTTCGGGCCAGTTGGCAGCCCTACCAGTCCCTCGAGCCCGAAATCGTGCTCAAGCGCGTGCAGCAGCGCATGGACACGCCCAGCACAGTGCGGCTAGCCTGGAGCGACGGCACACTGGTTGTATCGGGCCGCAGCACCTGGGCCTGGCTCAGCCGTCTGCGCAACCTGGCCCCTTTGCTGGGTGTAGAGCAGCTCGATACCAGCCAGCTCACCCTCGAGCCTCTGACAAGATGATGCCGACCACGCTTCCTACTTGCACCCTGGCCGCCCTCGACCTTAGACTGCATACACCGCTGAACAGCGCATGTACGAGCACTTCTTGTTCACAATCCGCAGGGGGCCAATAAGTGATTCAGAAAAAAATCTGTATGCTGGGCGCATTCGCGGTGGGCAAAACCAGCCTGGTCGCACGATATGTGCACGGCATCTTTTCGGAAAAGTACCAGACCACCGTTGGGGTCAAAATAGATAAAAAAGTGGTTGAAGTGGGCCACCAGGAAGTAAGTCTGGTGCTGTGGGATCTTTATGGCGAAGACCAGTTCCAGCGGGTGCAGCCATTTTACCTGCGGGGCAGTTCGGGCTATTTGCTGGTCGCCGATGGTACCCGTGCGGAGACCCTCGAGGTCGCTCAAAGCATTCAGCTACGCGCCCAGGAGGTATTGGGATCGGTTCCTTTTATCCTGATGCTCAACAAGCGCGACTTGCCCTGGGAAGTGAGCGAAGCCCAGGTGGACGAACTGCGGGCCAGGGGCTGGGAAATCCGCTACACCAGCGCCAAAACCGGCGAGGGAGTCGAGGATAGCTTTACAGCTCTTGCCCAGCACATGCTGGAACAATCCTGAAGGGGAGCATTGGGATGGCAGAAGTGAGAAACCTGCTGTCCTAGAAAAGCAAAACCCATCGGATATAGGTCAGCGAAACCCCATGACCTCGAGGGCTTTCTCCAGCATGGCATCGCGCCCGCTACGGGCAATGGCTTCTGGTTCATACACCACCTCGATATCGGGGGTAACGAACTCAGGTAGAGGCTCGCCGCTGGTTAGGAAGGTGCGGACATAGGTAATGGCAATTGCCGAGCCGTCTGCCAGCGACCAGAACTCTGTAGCGGTGTTCATCACGCCAGCCGTGCGCTGACCGATAACCTTAATATCACCAAACTGCTGGAGCACATAGGCCATGATCTCGCCACAGGAGGCTGTTCCAGGGCTGACCAGCACCACCACCTGACCGGTAAAGCGGGCAGGCTCTTCCAGGCGGTAGGGCGGGTTGGGGTCTTTGGGGTCGTTGCCCAGTACAGCTCCATCTGCATAGCCAAAAGGCACACTGACTGTACGGGTCCGCATTTCCAGGGCAAAATTGCCCACAAAAGCTCCCGGTGCACTCGAGCACTCGGTCTCTTCCCCGCCGGAGTTGTCCCGCAAATCCACAATCAGGGCTTTAGCACCTCTGGCCTGGGCTTCCAGCACCAGCTGGTGTACCTTTGGGCCAATCTGCTTGTAAACCGCAAAATCGGGGATGCGCAGTACGAACACACCCGGTGGCAACCCAACGGGCGCATGCAAAATAGGTAGCACCGGGAGGGCATAAGGCTGGCGGCCTACGGTCAGGTGCAGGCGCTCTTCCCCGCGCAAGAGCGTGAGGCGCACGGGCTGGTCGGTATTGATACGCTCCCTGAAATCTTGCAGGCTGCTAAGGGGCACTCCGTTCACAGCTTCTACGCGATCGTAGGGGCGTACCCCTGCTAGTTCGGCTGCGCTCTGGGGGCGCACCTCACTAATCAGCACCAGGCCATCCGAGTAAGCCGGAGCGGTCATACCATACACCGGCCTGGGGTCGGACACTCCGGCAAACCTCGCTTGTATTTGTCGGTAGCGTTCCGGGCTCAGATAGAAAGTGTGTCCATCGCCAATATGACGCACCAGGCCAGCAATAATCCGTGCCGCGACCTCGAGGCCACACTGCGGCTGACCTGCACAGGCTTGCTCTAGCTCGCGCCCGGACTGTTCGGCCAGAACATCCCAATCCACCACGCTATAACCGTAGTAGTGGGTTCGCAACTCGCCCACCGCTTGTTGCAGCAAATCGCTGGCGGGTGAGGCCCAGACCCAACCTGAGGCCAGAATAAGAACAAGAAGCACCCTGCAGGGTTGAATACGAATACTGTAGCAAGACCCTGCCCCAAAGCAGCCAGCGCGCTTCAAGGTTGGCGGTTCAGTATCAGATACACCACCACTATCAGCAGGAGCCAAATCCACCAGCGGTTCCCAAACCGGCCCAGGAAGGGGCGGCGTTCGGGCATGGGTGGCGCCGCAGTACCTGGCACAAAGGAGCGAGATGGGCGGGCTGCCGGCTGCATCTGCAAGCGCTGACCGCGCTTGATATGGTACACCGATTTATCGATCTGGCCTTTTTTACGGTAGGCCGCTCCCAGGTTGTGGTGGGCCAGTGCATAATCGGGATTGAGCTTCAACACCTCTTCATACATGCGAATGGCCTCATCGGTCTGACCCGCCTCGAGGGTCATGTTAGCCAGGTTGGTCTTGACCCGATAGTGGCGAGGGTCGGCCTCCAGCGCTCTATCAAAAGCCCGCCTGGCCTCCTCCCGGTTGCCGCGGCGAATGTGTATGAGCCCCAGTGCAGCCCAGGCCTCGGCCCCCAGATGGGGGTCGTCGAGGTAAGCAGAAATCTGGTTTTCGTCCTCTGTATCAAAAGCCTCAATGGCCGCCCTGGCTAAAGCGGGATCCAGATAGGCGGCGATCAGATCGCCATCCTGTTCCAGAAGCTTCTGAGCCTTGCCGTACTCTTTTAGTCGCAACCAGTCACGCAGCTCCAACAACACCGCAAGGCCATCGGCATTCCCCTCTTCCCCAGCCAGAATGCGGCTACGGGCTTCCTCGTAGCGCCCCAAACGGATAACCTGATCGAGTTCTTCCATGCGTCTTGGTCCATCACCGGATTCAAAAAGATAGCCGTCCAGAGCCAATGCCATCAGAGGCTAGTTTGCGCTACGTGCGGCGCAACTTGAATCCTGGAGCACACCCCACCCTTCCCTTTGGTCGGCGAAACAAGCATTTCTCTTCCATGGGGCGGTATCGCCCTCCCATAAGCGGATAACTGCGGTCGCCTCTGCGCCACGCTAAGGCGCGGCGTGGGCCAGGCAGCGCCGCCCAGGGTGCCGAACGTACCGATTCCGGCATAACCAGGCTATTGTACCGAGGTCGGTGCGAAAAGAGCAGGTCACCATGAGGGCCTGTCTGGCTACGCAGTTCGACTGTCGGGCCAAACGCATCCACAAAGCGCGCAACACCCGCCTTTGTGGCGTCAAGGAGAAGGCCCTTCTGGCCTCGTTCCGGCGACATACTGCGCAAGCGGCCACCTCTAGTTTGCAGGTTTGCGAAGCGTGGCTCGAGCCGACTCTAACAATTCTGGAACCGTCACAAACCGAAAACCCTGGGCCCTGAGGGCTGGCAGGATGCTGTGCAAGGCCGCTACCGTTTGGGCACGGTCTCCCCCACCGTCGTGCAGCAACACAATACTGCCGGGCTGGATGTTGCGGAGCACATTATCTGCGATATACGTCGCATCCTGGGTTTTGGTATCCTCGCTCAGTACCGACCACTGCACCACCGTATACCCGCGCTGTAAAGCATAGTCGGCCAGACCATTATGCAGGCGCCCCCCAGGCGGGCGAAATAGGAAGGTAGTCTGACCCGTAGCCTGCTCGATAAGAGCCGCTGTGCGCTCGATTTCCTCGGCGGCTTCGTCGGGGGTCATGGGGGTGTTGCGGTGGCTCCAGGTATGGTTGCCAACTGCATGGCCTTCCGCGACGACCTGTTGGGCAATCTCGGGGCGCTTCTGCAAGTGCAATCCCACCCAGAAAAACGTGGCTTTCGCCCCATACTGACGCAACACCTCCAGCACCGCCAGGGTATCGGGCCAGGGGCCGTCATCAAAGGTGAGTGCAACCAGCTTTTCCTCACCAAGCGGCACCACTCGTCGCACCACCCCTGCGGCAGGCGTTGAAGCTTCTCCACGAGGCTGACCGTCGGTCATTGCAGAGGCCTGGGGGTTGGTTGGGGTGGGCCTCGAGGCGGGAGCCGGTGGTTGTCGTGGCCGATCCAGGGCTTCGGGGGATGGGTCCTGGCTTGGGGGCGTAATGGACGGTACGGCCTCGACCAAAAGAGCCCCACCTCGAGGCTTCTGGGTGGAGGGCAGCAGGTCGGGTTCTGGTTCCAGTCCTGGTACTGGCTGGGTGGTCACAGAGGCTTTGACCTGAGGGTTCTCAGGCTGGGTTGCAGCAGGCGGTGGCCGTTGCGAGGCTTCGGCGGCCCCGATGAAATAGCCCAGCTGCACCACCACAATCGCTGCCAGAAACAAGGCCAGCCACAGCTTTTGGGCCTGGTGCCTGGTTTTGCGTTTACGTGCCACCTTCCCCAATTATTTCACCCGCTTCTCGCTTGAATGGTGAGGCCTTACTTTGTTCCAGCCCTTGCTTTTTGCCAGATTGCAACGGCATCAAAGAAGTCGAATCCGGCAAAAAGTCTTTCTGAATCTGGTATAAGCACCACCTGACCCTGCAGATTTTGCGAATACTTCCAATCTTTATCAAGAATGCCGGTACTAATGACACCAAAACCGATTGGTAAGATACAAACGCTATGGCAGACAACACGCGGGCTTGGATGGAAGAACTGCTAGCCGAGATGGAAGAGCGACGCAAGCATATTGAAGCGGGCGGCGGGCCAGAGCGAATAAAAAAGCAGCACGAGGCCGGTAAGATGACTGCCCGTGAGCGCATTCAGTACTTGCTCGACGAGGGTTCGTTCGTTGAACTTCAACCCTTTGCCGAACACCCCGAAAGCGAGCTTATGCGAGGTGTACAGGCGCCTGCCGATGGAGTTATTACGGGCTATGGCAAGGTACGAGGGCGCACGGTATTCGTCTTCAGCCAGGATTTCACCGTACTGGGCGGTAGCCTTGGCAAAACCCACGGGCAGAAGATCGCCCATGCCATGGATATGGCTGTCCGGGTCGGAGCCCCCATAATCGGTCTCAACGACTCGGCGGGAGCCCGCATCCAGGAGGGCGTAGACAGCCTTTCGGGCTACGGCGAGGTGTTTTACCGCAACGCCATCTACTCAGGCGTGGTTCCGCAAATCTCGGCAATTCTGGGGCCTTGTGCAGGGGGAGCCGTTTACAGCCCGGCCATTACCGACTTCGTGCTGATGAGCAAGGGAAATAGCTACATGTTCATTACGGGGCCGGAAGTCATCAAGAGCGTAACCCGCGAGGAGGTCACCTTCGAGCAACTGGGGGGTTCGGAAGTTCACACTGCTAAGTCGGGTGTAGCCCACCTCGAGTGCGAAGGCGACCAGGGTGTACTGGACACCATCAAAAAACTTCTGGTCTACCTTCCTCAAAGTGCTAAAGAAAGGCCTCCTATTCGGGAAAACGGCGACCCCAAAAACCGTAAAACCTCCGAACTTCTGGATCAGGTACACCCCGACCCTCGCCGCCCTTACAACATGCATCAGATTATCGAGACCATTGTGGACGAGGGGGAGTTCCTGGAGCTCCACACCAACTTCGCCAGGAACATCATCGTGGGATTCGCGCATCTGGGGGGGCAGAGCATTGGCATTGTGGCCAACAACCCCCGCTACATGGCAGGGGCGCTGGATATCAATGCTTCGGACAAGGCCGCGCGTTTTATCCGCACCTGCGACAGCTTCAATATACCGATCCTGACCCTGGTCGATGTCACTGGTTTCCTGCCCGGGGTAGCCCAGGAACACCAGGGCATCATCCGGCATGGGGCCAAAATGCTGTATGCCTATGCCGAGGCCACCGTTCCCAAGATTACCCTGATCACCCGCAAGAGCTATGGTGGTGCGTATCTGGCTATGAATTCCCGCGACATGGGTGCGGATGTGGTGCTGGCCTGGCCCACCTCGGCAGTAGCGGTGATGGGTGCCGAGGGTGCCGCCAACATCATCTATCGCAAGGAAATTCAGTCCTCGCCTGACCCTGCTGCGACCCGGCAGGCCAAAATTGCCGAATACAAAAAAGCCTTCGACAACCCCTACGTAGCTGCCGGACGGGGCTACATTGACGATGTAATAGACCCTGCCGAAACCAGGCGGCTTTTGATCCAGCACCTCGAGATGCTCTCCACAAAACAAGAGGAGCGGCCCTACAAAAAGCACGGAAACATCCCGCTTTAATACCAGACTCGGTTAGTTCGGTGCACAAAGGCGCTGACCTAACCCAACCGAAGTTATCCCTCTATGGAAGGGCGATACCGCCCCTTGGAAGTTATCCGCGTAGCGGAGGGCGATACCGCCCCTTGGAAAGGAGTTGTCTCGGATTCAAACAATAGCCTGAGTCTTTGGTTTGGAAAACTATCTTTTTGAATCGTAGAGCACACCCCACCCTACGGTCGGCGAAACAGGCATATCCTTTCAGTCGGCAAAACAAGCGTATCCCGTTGGTCGGGTTAGTTCGCCACCCTTCGGTGCCGAACTAACCGAATCTGGTATAAAGAGTTCTCGGGTAAAAAGTGGCTTTCTCCAGGCGCCAAAAACCCCTCCAGAATCACTTTTTGCCGCTAGACGCAGCAGCCAAATCTAATAGATGCGCGATAGGAGGTGATTTGAAGAGGCTACCTCGAGCGCTGCACCCTGCCTTGAGGGCGGCTGGAGAGCACCTGGTCAAAGCTGGTGCGGGCACGGCTTTTCATTTCCTCTATGGCGCTCCAGTTGGGCTGGTGCTGGGTCAGCACTGCCGAGGCCAGCAGGTCGGGGTCGCCTGGCATGTCCACGTACATGGCCCCCGCATCGCGGCAAAAACCGGCCACTTTGGGGTCGTAGGCGATACCCGCAAAAGGGGTTCCGGCAGCCGCAGCCAGAATAGCCCCGTGCAGGCGCACCGATATCACATAACCGGCCTGGGCCAGCAAGTAGCTCACCCGACGGGGATCCCAGGCTAGTTCTCGAGTAAAGCTGGCAAACTTTTCCAGGACAGCTTCGTCGAAACCGGGCTGCAGAGCCAGCACCACCACCTCATAGCCCTCTACCCGCAGCCGGTCGGCCAGCTTGTGCAGGTTTGCATTGGCCTCTTCGGTGCCATATTTGGGCACCAGCACCACCATATTGGGCTCTCGCTCTACCGGCGGAGGCTTCAGGAGCAGGGCCGGATCGGCCCCCAGGTGAGCCTCGAGCCCCAGCCTTTGTCCGTACTCGAGCGAGCCTTCATCACGGAAGAAACAGGCCACCCCTCGCAAGGCCCGACGTACCTGCTGCTCCCCCCGCTTGCTCAGGGGCCCCAGCGATTGGTTGAACACATACACGGGCTTGCCCCTGCGCCGGGCCAGGGCCACCACGGTCAGGTAGTACCAAAGGCTCAGGCGAGAGGTCTTGTCCTGCAACAAACCGCCCCCACCCGACAAGAGCAAGTCCATCTGACCCAGCGCTTTCCAGACTTCCAGCGGCTGTGTGCGCTTGACTGCGTCAACCCCGTAGCGTTCTGCGGTTTCAGCGGGGTTATTGGAAAATATGACAGCCTGGTGCCCACGGGCTTTGATTTCTTGCACGATGGCCTCGAGGATGGCCTCGTCGCCCGCATTCTGAAAGCCGTAATACCCGCTGACCCCCACGCGCATGAATACCCTCCAGGCACCTTACATCTTGGCACGCTCAGGTCTTGGATGCTTCTATCTAAGCCACCATTCACGCAACCGACGAATGACCCAGACCCCCGCCAGGCCAACCATCAAGCCAATAAGCAGGCCGTTCAGCACCCGGAAGAAGGAGATGCTGAGAGGGGTATGGTAGTGCGAAAAGGTGTTCAGAATCGAACCCATCCCCACTGCCACCAGCACCAGCAGGGCATTCTTGATCCAGGTAGGCCAGGGCAGCAAAAGGGCCACGGGGGCCAGGGCATGGGCAAAGATCTCCTTAAAGCGGGGGCGCACCATCACATCCTGCAAAAAGGCCCGTAACTGCAGCTCCCACTCCGGCACAATGGAGGGGGCTGCATCGTTGCCCCGGCGCAACACTGCAAGCCCCACCACGCCCAACCCGACCAGCACTATGACCACCTCACCCAGTTTGAAAGGATGGTTATACAGCGCTACCAGAGCCGGTTTGTAGGCAGTGGGCAAAAAAGAGAGTGCAACCAGCAACGGTGGAACTATCAGGGTTAGCGAGACCCCGCGGAAAGGCTCGAGGCCCAGCACGCTCTGGGGAGTGCTGCCCAGAGCAGCCAGAAAGACCACACCAGCCAGCGAGTACAGCACCGCCGCCAGCCACAAGAATAGACCCTTCCGGTAGCGCTCGAGGAAACCCAGCGCCGGGAAAACCATGGCTGCCAGCAGCGGCGCTGCGTCGCTCCTGGCAATCCCCAGCGCAAACAACGTCAGCAACACAGTCACCGGAATACCCAAAGGTTGCGGCAAACCCAGGGCCAGCAGGGCCAGTCCAGCCAGAATCCCCACCAAGGCCATAAAGCGCAGGGGCGACGGGGTAAAGTCGCGGGCCGTGGGCTCGCCGATGGGAATGCGCGAACGCTCGAGGTCGCGACGCAGGATGGTGAGGAAGGCCTGGGTATCGCTCTTTTGTTTGTAGGGGCGCAGGTAGAGCAACTGATGCCCACGTTCGCGGGCAGCCAGCACAAACTTGTCGGCGGTCTCGGCGGGGGTTAGCTTGTCCTGCCACTCAGGACGAATGCTGAAGAGCCGCTTGACCGGCAGGGTTTTATCCAGTTGGGCAAAGCCCCGCTGGGGAGTCCCTTCTATCCAGGCGATGGGTTTGCCTTGCAGACCCGCTGCGACCGTGTCCAGATTGTCTTTGAAGCCAAGCACATCAAGCCCAGCAAACACCACTGCGTCGGTCTCGGGGGGGATAAGCTCAACATCGTATCTGCGGTAAGGATGGTCGAAGGGCCGGGCCACCAGGTAAAAGCCCTCGGCTTTGAGTTCACGGGCCAGCGCAAGGTCGTAGCCTGCGGGGAAAAAGTCCACATTGACCGGAGTAGCCAGCCAGGTCTGGGTTCCGATCAAGACCTTCTCGCTGGGAATGTTCCAGCGCGCTACCGTCGAATCCAGCAAAGCTGTGGGGCCGGTCAGGTAGAACCATCCCGGCTTGATCTGGGCGTTGGGGTAGACCAGTTGCAACGTGTTGGAAGGGTGATAGGCCAAGAGCCCCCGGCTTACCCAGTTCCGCACCGGCTGCTCATAAAGCGCAACCCCCTCTACCCCCAGGGCGCGGTATTCCTGCATCACCTGCATGAAGGTTTTGCCGGTGAGTCGGGCCTGATCAGCCACTTCCTCGCCATCCATGATGAGCACCACCGGCCCCGGACGTTCGGCCTGCATCCGGGGCAACAGCGCAGGCAAAGAGAGAACCGCCAGCAGCAATACCCCACCGCGTAAGAGGTTGCGTAGATTCATGACACGCCCCCATGACCCACTTTTCCCGAAGCAACCAGGCTGCGTACCCGCGCAGTCAGCATGGCCAGGGCCTCTTCATTGTGTCCCCCATGCGGGATGATCACATCGGCATAGCGCTTGGAAGGCTCCACAAACGAGAGGTGCATGGGGCGAACCTGTTCCAGGTACTGCTTGACCACGCTCTCAACCGTGCGCCCTCGCTCGATCAGGTCGCGCTGCAACCGCCGAATAAAGCGCACGTCTGCATCGGTATCTACAAAAACCTTCAGATTCATCTCTGCCCGCAGGGTAGCATCCACCAAAAGCATGATGCCCTCGAGCACCACCACCGGAGCGGGCCGGACTTCGATGGTTTCGTGAGACCGGGTATATTCCTTGAAAGAGTACACCGGTATGGAGACCGGCTGGCCCGAGACAACTTGCCGGATGTGCTTAAGGTAGAGTTCCAGATCGAAGGCATCGGGGTGGTCGTAGCTCTGCTTGAGGCGTTCCTCAAAAGGCAAAAAAGCGTTGTCCTTGTAATAGTTGTCCATCGGCAGCAAGGCCACGTGCGATGGCCCTACGGCATTAATCACCGCCTCGGTTACGGTGGTCTTGCCACTGCCGGTACCTCCGGCAATTCCAATCACAAAAGCCCGACTCACAAAGCCAATCATACGCTGCGCCGTCCAGCCTGGGTAGGTTCTCGCAACAGCCAGGGTCGGCCTCCGCTTCCCGTACAGAGCGCATTTGAACCAACCGCTTTGACCCATTACCGAGTGTGGATGCCTGGGCTTGGTGCAACGAAGCGAACGCCAGAGGCATCCTACAGCGTGGGCTCTGTTAGAGTATTGGACGAAGATGATTGTCTTGACCGGTGAAATATTGATTGACCTGATTGGTCGCAACATGGATTCCCGTTCCACGCTGGCTTATACCGGGATTTTGGGCGGCTCGGCCTTGAACACCGCCTCGATTCTGGCTCGAGTGGGCGCGCCTACCCGCTTCGTGAGTGAGGTTGGGCAGGATTTTTTGGGCGACTGGGCCATCGAGCGCATAGCCGAGCGAAAAATCGAAACCCGCTTTATCCAGCAGCTTGCGGGTGTGCCCACTCCCCTGAGCGTGGCCGAGGTAGACGCAGAGGGTAATGCCCGGTTCAACTTCTACCGGGACTTTGGCAATACCCAGTTCAGCCCAGATAGCGCGGCCATGGCCCGTGCCAAGTGGTTTCACTTTGGCTCGCTTTCGGCTTTCGACGCCCGTAACATCTCTGGTATCGAAAACCTGCTGGAAATTGCCCGTGAGCACGATGTGCTGGTGAGTTTCGACCCCAACCTGCATGCCCAGCCCAGTAAAGCCTACTGGGAGCAGCTTCACCGCTACATGCCCTATATTTCCGTGTTCAAAGCCAGTCTCGACGACGCCCACCTTTTATTTCCCAGTGCTGCCAGCGACCCCCAGATTCTGCTCGAGCACCTGGTCGAGCTGGGTGCCCCGGTCACGGTTTTGACCCTGGGTGCCGCTGGAGCCATGGCCGCCTTTCGTACCCGGATGTTGCGGGTTCCGGGGGTCAAGGTCGCAGTAGCGGACACCATAGGAGCCGGCGATGCTTTCTCGGCAGGGCTCATCTACGGCATGATGAAGCAAGAAATTGGCTCGAGGATGGATTTGCTTTCATGGGACGGAACCCAGCTCCCGGTCATCCTGGCTTCCTGCTGCCAGCTTGCGGCCATCACCTGTACAGTGGAAGGAGCCAGCCCGCCCGAACAACCTTTGCATGCCTGGTGGGAGCGGTTTGGCTAGGGCTTGGTTATCCAGTCAGCGAACCCATCACAAAACCCCAGTCGCCTGACCGGGGTTTTGTCTTATGAGATGTTCGCGGGACGTACTCTAAACTCGAGCCGCCGAACGGCTGTCCTGGGCCATAGCGTGGCCAATGGCTTTTTCGTGCCCATCCACCTCGAAGGCATGGAGCTTGCTGGTATCCACCAACAGGTCAATGGTGTCGCTGGGCAGCACCATGGCGTGGCCGTCCACCTTAGCGGTCATCATGTTACCCCCCACCTCCACGTGCACTTCGGTGTCGGCCCCAAGGGGTTCGACCACCTCAACCCTGCCCTTGACCACATTATCGCCCTCGGGAATGCTGGTCCAGCCCTTGAGGCCGATGTGTTCAGGGCGAATGCCCATCCAGACCTCCTTGCCGTTGTAGGGCATCAGGCTCGCCCCCAGGGTTCCGTTGGCCTTGACCTTGAACCCTTCACCCACAAAGTAAGCATTGCCGGCTTCGATCTGTACCCTCGAGCGGATAAAGTTCATTGAGGGAGAGCCAATAAAGCCTGCCACAAATTTGGTTTCGGGGAAATCGTAGAGGTTCAGAGGGCTATCGACCTGCAAGACCTCACCGTCCTTCATCACCACGATGCGCTGGCCCAGGGTCATGGCTTCGACCTGGTCGTGGGTTACGTAGACAGTGGTCACCCCCAGGCGGCGCTGGAGCTTGGAAATCTCGGCCCGCATCTCTACCCGCAGCTTGGCGTCGAGGTTGGAAAGGGGCTCGTCGAACAGGAACACCTTAGGTTCACGCACGATAGCCCGGCCCATGGCCACCCGCTGACGCTGACCCCCCGAAAGCTCGCGCGGCTTGCGCTGCAAGAGGTGATCAATTTTGATGATGCGCGCCGCTTCCTTCACCCGACGATCAATCTCGTCCTTGGCAACCTTGCGCAAGCGCAACCCAAAAGCCATGTTCTCGTAGACGTTCATGTGGGGGTACAGGGCGTAGTTCTGGAAGACCATGGCTATGTCGCGGTCTTTGGGGGGTACATCGTTGACCAGGCGGTCGCCGATGTAGAGCTTGCCCTCGGTGATGTCCTCCAGACCTGCAATCATACGCAGGGTGGTGGTCTTGCCACAGCCCGACGGCCCCACGAAGACCACAAACTCCCCGTCTTCGGTCTCGAGGTTGAAATCCTTGACCGCTGTCACCTTGCCGCCATACCTCTTGTAGATGTGCTCTAGGCGAATTTTTGCCATTTTGTCCTCCTGCGCTGGTGCTGGACAACAGCGCCAGCCTGTACCTGTTTCCCACGCTGTGAGACCTCACCGTAGCGAGCCCATCGGGGATTGATTCCGGTACACCGCTAGTTTACCCAGTGTGCTCCCAGGACTTCAATAGCTGGAGCAGTTCCCTTGAAGGTTCTGTAGCCCGTCCCAGGGGCGGCCCTAATCCACTGCCGAACTGGCTTGTTTGCTCTTGAGACGCTCAACTACCAGCTCGGAGATATCCAGTATCCTGGGCGCCTGGCCTTCGGCTTCCTGAGCCGTTTCCAGGTTCATCATCTGCATGCAGAAGGGGCAGCCCACCGCGATGGTCGTGGCCCCGGTTCCCTTCAGTTCGCGGTAGCGATGTGTAGAGACCCGCTCGTCACCGGGTTCCTCCTCCTTCCAGAACTGCGCCCCGCCGGCCCCGCAGCAGAAGCTGTTCTTGCCGTGGCGAGGGGGCTCATGCAGCTTGAGGCCAGTGGCCTGGATGGCCTTGCGAGGTTCCTCGAGCACCCCATTGTGCCGCCCCAGGTAGCAGGGGTCGTGGTAGGTAACTTCACCGGCCATGGGCATCATTTCCAGCTTTTGGGCGTCTATCAGCTCGGCAATGTAGTCGGTGTGGTGTTTGACCGTGTAGGTTCCGCCAAAGTCTTTGTACTCGTTGGCCAGGGTGTGAAAGCAATGGGGACAGGTAGTCACAATGGTCTTGGGTCTCATCTCCATCGCGGCGTTGAGGGTCTGTACGTTCTCTGTTGCGAGCTGCATGAACAAAAACTCATTACCCGCTCTCCGGGCCGCGTCTCCAGTACACTTTTCCTCTTTGCCCAGCACGGCCCAGTTGATGCCGGACTCGTGCAAGATTTCAGCAAAAGCCCGGGCGGTCTTCTGGGCCCTGGGGTCATATGAGGGCGCACAGCCCACCCAGTAAAGCACGTCGGCTTCGGGGTTCTGAGCAATGGTCGGCACTTCGAAGGGAAGCCCCTCGGTCCAGCCCATCCGCTTGTCGGCCCCCAGGTTCCAGGGGTTGCCATTGCGCTCCATACCCTTGAAGGCTTGCCCAAGTTGGGCCGGGAACTCACCCTGCATCATCACCCGCTCGCGCCGCACATCCAGGATGTGCAGCATCTGCTCGTTGCCAACCGGACACACCTCAATACAGGCATTGCAGGTGGTACAGGCCCAGATGGACTCTTCGTTCATAGCGAAGTCCATCAGGGGGCGGGGGCTTTCCTGACCAGCGGAGAAGGCGGGGAGAATCTGGTTCAGTTCGTAGCGCTCGGAGATGAGAATGGCTGCCGGAGAAAGGGCCTTGCCGGTGGAGTAGGCCGGGCAGACCTCCTGGCAGCGGTTACACATGATGCAGCTGTAGGCGTCTAGCAGACGCGGCCAGGTAAAGTCTTCCAGCTTGGTTACCCCAAACTTCTCCAGCTTTTCCAGCTCCTCGAAATCCTTGGCAATCGGTAGCAAGGCTCCCGGCTTCTCCTTCTTGAAGGCCAGATTGAGCGGAGCCAGGAACAGGTGAATATGCTTGGAACGGGCGAAGTAGGGGATGAAGAGCAAAATAGAGCCGATGGCAAACCACCAGAAGAGGTGCTCGTAAACCACGATGCGGTCTACGTCCACTCCCAGAAACAGATTGGAGAACAGGGTCGCTACCGGCTGGTAGGGGTCAGGGCCATGCTCCAGGTTGGCCGCCTGCGCCGACTTATGCAAAAGGCGGCTCCCAACGTGGAAGAAGATAAAGCCCCCCACAATTCCGCTATCGGTAGGAATGCCCTGGCGCACCTTCTCGTGCAGGGGGGTCTTCTCGTTCCAGCTGAAGGTCTTACGACCCGCCCCGGAGTAGCGCCTTATCAGAAGACCCACAATGCCCACCAGGATCAGGGCAGTCAGCAGGTCGGCTACCAGGTTGTAGCCGTTCCAGAAGCCCCCCCGGGCCTTGAAGGGAAAGAAGCCCTCGAGCACGTCGACCAGGTTCACGCTCAGGTAGAACACAAAACCGTAGAACACAAAGGCATGGAGCAAGCTCACCCAGGGCCGCTTCTTGAAAACCGTCTGCATGGTGAGGGTCTGCCATAGAGCACGGCCCAGACGGGCGGGCAGGTTATCGAAGCGGTTTTCCGGCTGGCCGCGGCGGATGGCTTTATACACACGCAGCAGGGCACCACCGCCAAAGTAGAGCGAGGCCAGTACCAAGAGCAGGAAAGCGATTTTTTCGGGGGTCGTCAGCATTGGTTCTCCCGTACAAACTAAATTGAACTTGGTATAAGTTTAGCGTTTCCAACTTATAGCTTCAAGTTTAGATGGCCCCTTACAAAAAAGAGCATCGGAGGTCTAGATGTCTCCCCACACAAGACATTGACCACCGGCACAGGCTGCAACATCTGTAGAGCATTTGATGGGGTGAACAAGGCTCGCTTTTTACCGCTGGGCCAGGGGCAGAAACACACACAACCGTATTATTATTTCTCCTGATCAGAATGGCTCAGGAGGTGCTTTGAAGGAACCTCCCGAACCTGCCATCGTAGAATGCGGGGCGATGAATACGTTTGTGCTGGCCTGGGTTTTGCTGCTGGTGTTTGCCGTCTTCAACAACTACATCATCTACCGACTGCTACGAGATCGCAACCGCACCGACCTGATGTGGATTGGAATTGTTGCAACAGTGGTTCCAGTGGGGCTTTTTGCCTTATGGCCCGGAGCCCTGACACTCATGTCGTTTCCGCTGATACAAAGCGTGGGGATGCTTATCATCATGCGCTTGGCCCAGCAACAGCCTTAGCGCGGCTGGGCCAGCACCACCGCCCAGGCGTTGCCGACCCGCGACAGCCCCGAGCCAAACTCGGTGTAGTGAGGGTTCATGATGGCCCGGCAATGCACCGGCGAACGAAGCCACCAGCGGACTGCACGTGCCGGGTCAGAATTACGGCCCTTGAAGATGATCTCCGACATCCGCAAGTACCCATACCCAGCCCTGGCAACCCGCATCCGTGGCCCCACTCCCTGAAAATAGTGCGACATGAAGCCGTAGCGCCCCATGTTGATTGCGTGGCTCCTGGCCGCATTAGCCAGGGTGGCATTGGAGTGCAAGGGTGGCAGGCGATACCCGCCCCCGCCCCCAGGGCAGATCACACCTCTGGCCCGTGCAGCGTTCAGGAGTGAAAGCACTTGCGACTCCAGCTGGGCGGTAGACTGACCGATCGCAACCGAGAAGCCGAGCACCATGAACACCCACCAAGTTCGCTTCATAGGGAACCAACTACCCCCGCCCATCCAGGGTACTCTACATTCGCTAACCTAACGTCTAGGGGAGCCTGTGGTTTACAGCAGGGCAAAGCTGAGCACAGCAAAGATGGTTCCCAGGATGGCCCCCACGGCTACCTCGAGATACGTGTGACCCAGCAGCTCTTTCAGGGGCTCGGGCCGGGGGCCATGCTCAAACACCGCACGAAACTCCTCGAATAAATCGTTCAGGCGTTCGGCATGCAACCCAGCCGCCCGGCGAATGCCCGTCGCGTCATACATCACGATGATGGCCAACACCACTGCAATGGCAAAAAAGGCGCTGTCTAAACCCTCCGTAAGACCAACTCCGGTGGCCAGTGCTGCAACCGTGGCCGAGTGAGAGGAGGGCATTCCGCCTGTCTCGGCCAGCCGTTCCCACTCCCAGCGACGCTCGACCAGATAGTAGATAAACAGCTTGAGAAGCTGGGCAAAAACACTGGCTAGAATGGCCGTCCAGAGCACCTGATTGGAAAGCAGTTCTGTCACTGTAGACCATTCTACTCATACAGCGGTTGGCCGGCCTTTGAGCGCATACTGCACAAAAGCCAACACCTGGCCCCATCGACCATGCTAGCCGCGGCGGCGCATAGCAGCCACCACCGTGTTGTGCAGGAGCATGGCTACCGTCATGGGGCCGACCCCACCCGGTACCGGCGTCAGGGCCGAGGCCACCTCGGCAACCTCGGGAGCCACATCACCCATCAGGATATCGCGACCTTTTTCGTTCTGACCCACCCGGTTGATGCCCACATCCACCACCACCGCACCAGGGCGCACCATTTCGGGGGTAATAAGCCCAACCTTACCCACGGCAGCTACCAGCACATCGGCTCGGCGGCACACGGCAGCCAGATCCTGGGTGCGGGAGTGGGCCAGGGTCACGGTGGCATGGGCCCGTAGCATGAGGGCGGCCAGCGGCTTGCCCACCAGGTTGCTGCGCCCCACAATCACCACCTCCCTACCCATGAGGGGAATCTGATAGTACCGCAAGATTCGCATGACCCCCGCGGGAGTACAGGATTCTAGCGCTTCCAGGCCCATCCACAAGCGCCCCGCGTTGGTGGGCGTCAGGCCGTCCACGTCCTTCACTGGGCTAATTGCTTCCAGTACCGTGTTGAAGTCTACGTGAGGGGGTACCGGCGACTGCACCAAAATGCCATCTACCTGGGGGTCAGCGTTGAGTCGGGCAATATGGGCCAGCAGTTCTTCCTGGGAGGTGCTTTCGGGAAACACATCCACCTGGCTAAAGAGCCCCAGTTTCCGGGCCTGCCGGTCTTTGAGGCGGACGTATGAAACCGAGGCTGGATCCTCCCCCAGTCGCACCACCCGCAGATGGGGCACATAGGACAGCTTTGCCAGCTGGGCCTGTAACTCCTGATAAACCGCCTCCGCGACGGGAGGACCAGATAGTTCTAGCATGACGAACCTCGAGAAAAAGCTGCGTGTGGGCCAGCGCCTGTCAATCGCGCTTGGCCACTGCTGGTAGTTCCCCGGTTTCGATGCGCTTGAGCAAACGGGCCAGCACCCCATTGACAAAGCGACCCGAGTCTTCGCCCCCGTAGCGCTTGGCAATCTTGACCGCTACTTCAATCAGGGGTGCGTGGGGGGTGGGTTCAAATAGCATCTCGTAGGCGGCCAGCCGCAAGACAGCCAGGTCGGTCTTGGCCATCTGGCCAAAACTCCAACCCTCGATGGTCGTGGCCAGAACCTGGTCGATGGTTTCCTGTTGGGTCTGGTAGCCCTGCACCAGCCGATGGGCAAACGAAAGGCCTTCGGTATCCAGCACATCGGCGTCCTGATCGAACTCGTCCGGCTCAACCTCCTGGGTCGCGTGCTGCCAGGCGGCCTCGAGCGAGACACCTCCCACCGCATGCTCAAAGAGCACTTTGAAAGCCAGCTCACGGGCCTTACGCCGCATTCGGCTCCTTGTACTCTACGGCGACCACTGTAACGTTGACCGCTTTCACTTTCAGTCCAGTAGAGGCCGTGAGCGCTTCTGTTACGGTCTTCTGGGCTTCCTTGGCAGCCTCCATAACGGGCTTGCCATAGTCCACACTCACGTTCAGATCGACCATCAGGTTGTCACCTTCGCGCTCGAGGCGCACCGGACGCGAGCGCCGCCCAGAAAGCACATCACCCACACTCCGCGAGCCTGTCTGGGCCAGCCTGAGCCCCTTTTGCCCTTCCAGGGCCAGTACCACCAGACTGACCAGGGCGGATTCGGAAAGGTCGTAGTCCACCATGCGTGTAGTTTACTTGTTATGGGCAGCTTGCCGATAGTCAATAAACTTGACATCGGGGCCTGGGTTCAATCAGTACGGCAGGGGCCAGGTGCGGAAGTAGTCCCGGATGCGGCCCCACAACCCCACCAGCCCCCTGGGCTCCAGAATCAGGAATAAAAGAATCAGCACCCCGAACGCCACACTACGCCAGGCCGAAAGCTGGGCCACGTACTGCGGGCCGAAGGCCCCGGCGATCACGCTCAGGGTCTCGGGAATCAAAACGATAAAAAAAGAGCCCAGCACCGCGCCCAGCACAGTTCCCGCACCGCCCACGATAACGATGGCCAGGTACTGGATGCTAAAGGCCAGCACGAAGTTGTCGGGCGTAACCGCTCCAATCAGGTGCATCAAAATGCCCCCGGCGATACCCCCATAAAAGGCCGAGAGGGCAAACGCCGTCAGCTTGGAGCGCACCAGATCTACACCGGAAAGCTGGGCCGAAAGGTCGTTGTCGCGCACCGCAAACCAGGCCCGACCCGCACGGGTCGAAAGCAGGCGCTTGGCATAGAAGAACATGGGGACGGCAAAGGCCAGTCCCAGATAGAAAACCACCCGGTCGTCGGCCAGGGGAAGGCCAAAAAAGGTGGCCTCGGCGGGAATCCTGCGTCCGGCCACGCCCCCGGTAAAGTCGGTCCAGCGCTTGAAGATGTAGTCGGCCAGGAACTGGAAGGCCAGCGTGGCGATGGCCAGATAGGCTCCCTTGATGCGAAGAGAAGGAATGCCCAGCACCACCCCAATCGCTGCAGCTACCAGCCCACCCAGCAGGATGCCCAGCGGAGCCAAGTCGCCGCTAAGGTGGCTGGAAACATAGGCACCTACTCCCACAAAAGCCGCCTGACCCAGGGAAATCTGGCCCGCTCCGCCCACCAGCAGGTGCAGGCCCAGGCCAGCCAGGGCCGCAATCAGAATCTGGGTGGTCACAAACATGGGGTACTGCGGCAGCAAGAGGGGCAGAATCAGCAAGCCCACCAGGGCCAGGGCCAGCCAGAATCGCCCCTGTGGAGTACTGGCATAGGCTTCGTCCTGGCGATAGTCTTCTCGCACAGTACGCGAAAAACGACGACTGAAAGCATCGGTGATGGATTGACTTAGACGGTACATGGTTGGGTCTCCTCCATCCTGAGCGATTTCGGAGCGATCCAGGGCGGCGCGCTCGTTCTGGGAGCCTCCCTGGCCTCTGAGCATCTACTACTCTCCATCAGGCTCCCACCTTCTGACCCAGGCCCACCGGCTCGCCTACATCGGCAATCTGAACAACGGCCTCGAGGGTTCCCTGGCCCTCCAGGTAGCGGATAGGCAGGCTAAGCTTGACCTCCTTGGAACCATCGTAAAGGGCGGCAAGCAGGTTGGCATAGCGGGACTCGACCGTACCCCGCTTGACCTTGCGGGTACGGGTGATTTCCTCGTCGTCGGCGTGAAGTTCCTTGGGCAGGATGGCAAAGCGGCGCACCTTGAGTTCGTCGGGCAGGCTTTCGCAAGCCATTTTGAGCTCCTGGGCAATCAGTTCGTAGACTTGCGGATTGGAGGTCAGGCTTTGGTAGGTGGAGAAGATAATGCTGCGCTTGCGCGCCCAGTTTTGGGTATTCTCAGGGTCGAGTTCAATCAAGGTAGTGACATAGGGCCTGGCATGGCCAATGACGACCGCTTCGCGGATGTAGGGCGAGTACTTGAGGCGATTCTCCAGGAACTGCGGGGCAAAGCGGGTTCCATCGGCCAGGGCCCCCACTTCCTTGAGCCGGCCCAAAAGCACCAGATGACCGTTTTCGTTGAAGAAGCCTGCATCGCCGGTACGGAACCAGCCGTCTTCGGTGAAGGTTTCCCTGGTAGCCGCTTCATTCTTAAAATAACCGGCAAAAACTTGCCCGCCCCTGACCTGAATTTCGCCATCCTCGGCAATGCGCACCTGGGTATTGCGCAGTGGCTTGCCCACCGTTTCGGGGGGCGTATCACCGGGCAAATGGGCCACGCTGGTCGCTGCGGTCTCGGACTGGCCGTAAACCTGACGAATATCCACCCCCAGGGCACGGAAAAAAGTGAAAACCTCAGGGCCCAGGGGTGCACCGCCCGTCGCGGCAATGCGGCAGGCCGCCAGCCCGATACGGGCCCGAATCGGGCGGGCAACCAGGGGATAAGCCAGCGAGCGGGCCAGGTTGAGGCCAAGACCAATCGGCTCTTTGCGAAATTCGCGCTGGGCGCACTCGAGCAAAACCCCCATACCCCAACGGTATACAGCCTTCTTGAAACCGTCGGCATCCTCCATTCGGCTGCGTACAATGGCAGCGGTGTCTTCCCAAAGCCGGGCAGGAGCCAGATAAAAGTCGGGCTGGACTTCTTTCACATCCTCGCGCACGGTGAGCATGTCCTCGGGGAAGTGCATGACCGTACCATCGGTCAGGCCCCGGACCACAGTGAGCATCTGCTCGCCAATCCAGGGCAAGGGAAGATAGGAAAACACCCACTCCCCACCCGAGATGGTGATGGAGTCCTTTCCGGCCTCGGCCCCCGCAATCAGCTGGGCATGGTTCAGCATGGCCAGCTTGCTGCGGGCAGTGGTGCCAGAGGTAGGGGCCAGGAGGGCAATCGTTTCTGGCCGAACCGTGGCCCTGGCCACCTCCACACCCTGGCGGCTTTGTGCCGATTGTCCGAGTTCCAAAACCCGGCTAAAAGGTCGTATTTGCTCACTCCAGTATTTGCTCATGCCGGCCTCTTCCCAGACCAGCACAAACCTAAGTTTGTCGAGGTGGGGTAGAACCTTGTCGAGCTGCTCCTCATCGGAAACCACGATGCCCGCACACTCGGAAAACTCGATAAAGTAGCCCACTTCCTCGGGCATGGCATCGGCATAGATTCCCATGGGCATGGCCCCCACCGTCTGGGCCGCAATTTCGGACATCACCCACTCGGGCGCATTCTGACCCAGGATAGCCAGCACACTGCCCGGTTTTAGCCCCAGTTGCAACAGGCCCCCCGCCAGCTCTTCCACTTTCTCCTTCAGGTGAACCCAGGAAGTGGTCTCCCACACCCCCAGCCGCTTGACCCGCAGGGCCGGGGCATGGGGCCTGGTTTGAGCGTGGTGGGCCAGGTAGTCGATCAGGGTGGTGAACGTCATGGCCTACCTCCGCAACCCCTACCACTCTCTGCAAACAAGCTGCCCCTCATGCACTCCTCCCCAGATACGCCTCGGCTACACGCGGGTTTTCCCGCACCCCCGCAGGAGCGCCCTGGTAAAGCACCTCTCCATAAGACATGACCAGCACACCGGTTGAGAGCTCTAACACGGCTTTAAGGTCGTGCTCAACGAGTACCAGGGTAACCCCCCACTCGCGCCTGGCATCCAGCAAAAAGCGGGCCAGGTCTTGCTTTTCTTCCAGGCTGAGCCCTGCCATTGGCTCGTCGAGCAAAAGGAGTTTGGGCCGTCCAGCCAGCGCTCGCGCCACTTCCACGCGTTTTTGCAGGCCGTAAGGCAGGGCACCCGCCGGGGCATGGCGGTAGGGGGAGAGGTGCAGGTAGTCCAGCACCTCTTCGGCGTGGCGCCGAATTTTCCATTCGATCTGGGCCCTGGGTACAAGGTCGGTGTAGCCACCGACGGCCAGCTCCGCTCCGAGTTTGACATTGTCCAGCACGGTCATACCCCGGAAGAGCTCGAGGTTCTGGAAGGTGCGCCCCAACCCCTTACGAACCCGAGCCTGCGGACTCTGACCGGCCAGATTCTCGCCCTGAAAGAGCACCTGCCCTCGTTGCGGCCTGTAAAGCCCGGACAGCACATTGAGCAGGCTGGTTTTGCCTGCCCCGTTGGGGCCAATCACCGCAAAGAGATCGCCCTCCGAAACACTGAAGCTCACCCCCACCAGGGCCTTGACGCCCCGAAAGGAGAGATGCAGGTCCTGGGCTTCCAGCAGCACCCCAGGCATCAAGACCACCTCCGTAAAAAGGGTAGTGCGGCACTCAAAACCCTGCCTTGTATGCGCTGCCCGTGGTGGTTGAAAGGTATGGGGGAGCATAGGGGTCCAGGTTGCAGTAAAAGGACTGCATCCATCGCCGGCTCTCCCCTGCTCCAGAGTCCGCGCAGGCTGTGCTCTCCTGTGCTCACTCTCCAACTCAGACCCATCGTTTCCTCCTGCGGTAGCGCTTGGCCTCGGAGAACCCCCCCGCCACAGCGCCACCCAAGTAGAACTCCATCACGTCGGCATCGGCCTGGGCTTCCTGAGCCGTGCCCTCGAAGACCACCCGCCCCTGCTCCATCACATAGACCCGCTCTACGATGGAAAAAGCCGCTCGAGCGTTCTGTTCGACCAGCACCAGGGTCAGGCCTTTTTCGCGGCGCAGTTCGTCCAGAACCCGCATCACTTCTTCGGTAAGCTTGGGTGAAAGCCCCAGGCTGGGCTCGTCCACCACCAGAATCCGGGGCTCGGTGAGGAGTGCCATCCCCAGCAAGAGCATCTGCTGTTCACCCCCCGAAAGATAGCCCCCTTGCTCAAAGCGGCGCTCGTAAATACGCGGGAAGCGGGTAAAGATCTCGTCGGTGATCTCTTTTTGGCGCTGAGGTGAGAGCCTGTGGGCCGCAGCCCGCAGGTTTTCCGTAACGGTCAGGTAGCGGAAGATGGGACGGCCCTCGAGGATCGCGGTCAGGCCCAGCGCTGCCACCTTGAGGGCCGGCAGGTGATTGGTCTCCTGCCCATTGATGACAATCTTGCCATCCAGCACACGGCCATCGTACTGCGGCAACAGGCCCGACATGGCCCGCACCAGGGTACTCTTCCCGGCTCCGTTGGGCCCCAGGAGCGCAATGGCCTCGCCGGCTCCCGCCCGCATACTCACACCTTGCAAGGCCAGAATGACCCCCCGATACACCACCTTCAGGTTTTCGACATTTATTTCAGCCATATGGCAACCCCTGCCTCCAGTCTCTGGGTCGCAACCCCGAGCACCTCTCACACCCGCTCAATCCGGTGCTGCCCGAACAGGCCGTAGGGGCGAACCAAGAGCACCAGCAACACAATCAGGAAGGGGATGGCCTGGGTAATACCGGGCAGCAAGGACTCGAGGTAAAGCTGCGAAAAGGCCTCGATCAGGCCAATCAGCAGCCCCGCGACCACGGCTCCCGGCACCGAATCGAACCCGCCCAGGATGGCTACCGGAAACACAATCAGGCCCAGCAGAACCAGATGGTGTCCAGGCCCCCCGCCCCCCGCGGCTCCCGCCAGAAAGGCTCCTCCAATCGCAGCCATCATGGCCGAAATGCCCCAGGCCACGGCGACCACCCTGGGCGCGTTGATGCCCATGGCCAGGGCAGAGGTCTCGCTTTCCGAAACCGCCCGCAACAAAACCCCATAGCGGCTGTACTTGAGCAGAGCAATCAGCAAAATGGCCAGCGGAAGCGCCAGAATCAAGCTCCACACAGCCTTTGAAGAGAGAAACACCCCGCCTGCATTGAACGCCAGGTTGGGCACTTCTTTGGGGAGTTGAGAAATGTCCGCTGCCCCCATGGCTTTCTGGTCAGGCCCCCAGAGAATGAGTGCTGTGCCGTCCAGGGTTGCAGCCAGGCCAATGGTCGCCATGATGACCGCTACCACGTTGCGTCCCAGCAGCGGTCGAACAAAGCCTCGCTCCACCAGCACCCCAAACACAAAAGCCAGAGGGAGCGACAGAAAAATTGCTGCCAGCAGCGGAAAGAACAGCGATAAAGTGTAGGTCAGGTAGGCCCCAATCAGCAAGAACTCGGCAATTGCGAAGTTGACCACACTGGTTGCGCGGTAGACCAGCACAAAACCGGCTGCAATAACCGCATACAGAGCGCCGTTGGCGAGACCGTTCAGGGCAGTTTGTATGACCAGAGCTAAATCCATGTTTTCCCTAAAAAGGTGAGTTGTGCAGGGTTGAGGGCCGAGAGCCAAAACTGCCAACCGGCCCTTGACCCTCGACCCCCAGGCAGTGCCCTAGAGTTTCGATCCGTCTACCCAGTCGGTGATGGCATCAAAGCGAACATCGCGCACATTGGCTCGCCAGAGCTTGGTGAAAGGCAGGCGGCGCTCGACCCAGCGCAGGTTGCGCACCTGACCACCGGCATTGTAGTCACCCAGGCCGTCCAGGGCTTCAATCATGCCGGGGCGGGTTAGCTTGCCGGCAGCATTCGCCCGCCGCATGGCCTCGGCAATCACATCCATCGCCATCCAGGAGCCCATGTAGTAGGTGGTGCGGTAGGAAAGGTCTCGCCCCTTGGAGCGGCGCAGGGCCCGAATCTGCTCCACAGCAGGCACCGTGGTGTCGTAGTAGTAGGCGTTGTGGTAGGCCACGACAAAACCATCGGCCGCAGCGCCGGCCCGCTGCATCAGGGCCAGCTCGGCAGAGTAGTAGGTGCCCATGAAGGTCGCACGGATACCCTGCTCACGCGCAGCCCGTACCAGCAAGGGCTCGACGGTCAGCACGTAGCCATGGGCTATCACAAAATCGGGCTGGGCCTGGCGCAGCTTGGTCACAATGGGGGTGGCATCGGCAATGGCCAGCGGGGTTACTTCTTCACCCACAATCTGGAAGCCCAGCCGGGCCGACTGCTCCTTGATGAAGGGGATGGGATCGCGGCCAAACTCGGAGTTGGAATAGCAGAGGAAAATTTTGGCCCCGCGCCCCCTCTGGCGGCGGATTTGCTGCAGCAGCGCACCCGCCATGTCGTTGTAGGTCGGGCCAAAGACAAAGATGGTGGGGTAGGTTTTGGGGTCGGCCAGTTCGTTGGAGAAAGACGTGGCCGTGTAGGGTAGCTGCAAGCGGGTGATTTCCGGCGCCAGGGCTTTAGAAAGCCCGGTGGAGTTGCCGTATACAAACACCAGCTCGTCGGGCCGTTCGCGCTGCACAATGCGGTTGAACGCCGCCGTACCCCGGGCCACGTCGTAGCCGTCGTCCTCCACCACCAGCTCGAAGCGTCGCCCGCCGATACCGCCCCGATCATTGATGAGGTCTGCCGCATCGCGGAAGGCCTCGAGGGCCGCGTTGCCCGCAAAAGCAAAGGCCCCGGTGAGGGGTAGAATGGCCGCGAGCTTGACCGGGCGGGCCTGGGCACGAGCAATCATCCAGGGGCTGTAGACCGTAGAAGCCGCTAAACCAGCTTTGAGAACCTGCCGACGCGTTAGTTTCATGTTAACCCTCCTCAGCAACAACCTTGATTTTGTTGTGGTCTTAGAATACTAACGCCCCTGCATTTTTGGAAGGGATGCACGATGAGTTTGAACTCTACGTCTAAATTTCGCTGAAGACGAGGCCTTTACCGGGCTTGCTTTTTCTGGGCTTCCAGCCGTAAAGGCATGTGGGCTCGAGGCCAGCGAAAGGGAAAACTCCCTGCACAGCCCTTATCATGAAGCCAAAGGAGGCCCTTTCGACGAACCCCAGCCTGACCCAGCCCATCACCCTCGAGGGTCGCCTGGTTCGCCTCGAGCCCCTTACGCTTGAGCACCTGCCGGTACTGCTGGAGCTGGCGCGCCTCGAGGCGTACCCCTATACCCAGGTCCCCAAAACCGAAGAGGGCATGCGCCGCTACATCCAAGCTGCCCTGGAGGAACAGGCCCGGGGCCTGGCCCTGCCCTTTCTAACGGTAGACCGGCGGAGCGGCCAGGCCGTGGGCAGCACCCGCTTTGGCGCGTTTGAGTACTGGCCCTGGGAAGCGGATAGCCCCTACCGCCGGGCGGGCCTGCCCGACGCGGTGGAAATTGGCTGGACCTGGCTAGCCCCCCAGGCCCAGCGCACCAGCCTCAACACCGAGGCCTAGCTGCTGATGCTCACCCACGCCTTCGAGGTCTATCGGGTCTACCGGGTTACCCTTAAAACCGACGCCCGCAACCAGCGCTCGCGCCAGGCCATCGCCCGGCTGGGGGCCCGGCTGGACGGTATCCTGCGGGCCCACCGGCCCGCTGCCGATGGGGGCCTCCGCGACAGCGCGGTCTACAGCATCCTGGCCCAGGAGTGGCCCGAAGTGAAGGCCCGGCTGCAAGGATTGCTAGCCGGCTCGCAGCCCACCTAGCCCGCCTCGACGTAGGCGGCGATGTACTCCAGTTCCTTGAGGTGGCGCAGGTCGTGGCCTGCCAGCATCTTCACGATGAAGGCGATGGTCTCGGGGCCGCGCTGGGGATGGTAGGTCACCTTTTCCCAGTCCTGGGGCTTTAGGTTGCGCAGCAGCTCGAGGTTCCACCGACGCAGGCCGCAAAAGGCATCCAGCGCCAGCTTGGCCGAGTAGCTCTCGTAGTTGCGGTAGCGGATGCCCCAGCGGTCGTGGTCGAAAGCCTGGGCCTGCTCTGCCCCGGCCAGGGCCTGGCGGATGCGGAAACCGTAGCCGATCTCGAGGTCGGCCAGGTGGCAGTAAATCTCCCCTGCGGTCCAGTGGGTCAGCTCACAGCCCCGGCGCATGTCCAGGCGAGGGAACAGCTCTTCCAGGGCCTCGGGGGTCTGCTGCAGCACTTCCAGGGGGTCGCGCTCGCCCAGGGCCTCGAGGTTCTTCCGAACGTACTCGAGTTGTTCCATAGCCCCATCCTAGAACCAAGACCCCGGTACAAAAATACCCCAACGCGCCCGGCTCACGCCCCGGCAAACGACAGCCCGGCCACCTCCACCATCGGCGACCCCACGACGCCCATCATGGGGTTCCACTCCAGCTCGGTGCCCAGCGCGGTAATGTGGGAAAGCAGCTCCAGGAAGTTCCCCGCCACGGTGAAGTTTTCCACCGGGTAGGCCACCTCGCCGCCTTCCACCTTGAGGCCCAGGGCTTGCAGGCTGAACTCGCCCGAGATGGGGTTGGCCCCGGCGTGCAGGCCCATCAGGTCGGTGACCACGATGCCCTCGTCCATCCGGATGCCCTGGCCCGGCGCCACAAAAAGGTTGGAAGGCCCCACCCCCAGCACCCCCTTGTAGCCCCGCCAGGCGTGGCCGGTGTTGGGCACCCCCATTTTGCGGGCGGTCTCGGCGTTGTGCAGGAAGGTCTTGAGCACCCCCTGCTCGATGAGCACCGTGCGCTGGGCCGGGGTTCCCTCGGCATCGAAGGGTCGCGAGGCCAGCCCGCCTGGCAGGGTGGGGTCGTCGACCAGGGTGAAGAGTTCCGAGGCGATCTTCTGGCCTATCTTGCCCGCCAGCAGGCTCTTGCCCTCGAGCACATTTTTGGCCGAAAGCATGAACATCCCCATCATGGCCAGCAGTTGGCCAAAGGCTCTGGGCTCAAAGTAGGCCCTGTAGCGCCCGGTCTTGAGGGGCCGGGCCCCCAGCAAACGGCCCGTTTTCCGAATGAACTCCTGCGCGGTGCGGCCCGGGTCGAGGGCGTGAAACTCCTTGGAAACCTCTAGCTCAAAGGACTGCTTGAGACTTTGGCCCTCACCCATCACCGCGTAGGCCATCAGGGCACTGTACCCGTTGCGATAGGCCCCCAGAACACCCCTGGTTGAGCCCAGGGTGGCCTGGGTCTCGTTCTCGGAATAGCGGGTCATCTGCACCTGGCGCATCCTTGGGTCGGCCCGCAAGCCCGACTCCACATCCAGCGCAGCCTGACGTTTTTGCTCCAAGGGTGCCGAAAGCCCCTCGCCCAAGAGATCGTGGCGGCCCAGTTGACCGCCAGCAGGCAAGAATCCGCCCGTCTCCGACTGCAACAGAGCGTTTTCGTGGGCCTCGGCCAGCACCCAGTCGAGGGCTTCGGGCGTGCGTTCCTCGGTATAGGCATACCCCGTCTTGCCTTCCACCACCACCCGCACCCCCACCCCGCCCTGGGTGGCCTGGGTAATTTCCTCGACCCGACCACCGTGGGCCTGTACTGTCAGTTCGCGCCGATGGGTGGCCAGCACCTCGGCGTCCATTCCCATGGCTTTGGCTTTTTGCAACAGATAGTCTCTGGCTTCTTCAAAGGTCATGTTTACCTCGCAAAACCCACCACCTTCAAGCCTGTCCCCCCACCACGATCTCCGAGATGAGCAAATGGGGCTGGCCCACCTCCACCGGCAGGCTACCCGACAGCGAGCCACACATGCCAGGGCCGGTCTCTAAGTCGTCGGAAACCGCCACGATTTTCTGGATGCTCTCGGGGCCCTTGCCCACCAGCATGGCACCTCGCACCGGCTCTTCGATGCGGCCTTTGCGGATGATGTAGCCCTCCTTGACGGCAAAGTTGTACTCCCCCGAGCCGGGCCGCACCTGCCCCCCGCCCATATCGGCGGCGTAAAGGCCAAACTCGATGCCCTCGAAGAGCTTCTCCTTGGGCGTGGTGCCAGGGGCGATAAAGGTGTTGCGCATACGGCTGGTGGGGGCAAAGGTATAGTCCTGGCGGCGGCCCGAGCCGGTGGGGCGGTAGCCGGTGAGCATACTGCCCAGCCGGTCGACCATATAGCTCTTGAGCATCCCATTTTCGATCAGCACGGTGCGCTCGGTGGGGTGTCCTTCGTCGTCGAACTCCTGCGAGCCCCAGCCGTGGGGGGTGGTGCCGTCGTCGATATAGGTCACCACCTCGGAGGCCACCCTCTCCCCTAGCTTGTCGGAGAGCACGCTAGCCTTCTTGGCCACCGAGGTGGTCTCCAGGAGGTGGCCCAGGGCCTCGTGGAAAATCACCCCACCAAAGCCGTTGCCAATCACCACCGGCATGGTGCCGGCAGGCGCGGGTTTGGCCCGCAGGTTGGTGAGGGCCTGCAGCCCGGCCTTGCGCCCCACCTCGGCGGGAGGGTAGCGGTCGAAGAGCTCGAGGCCCACCGAAAGCCCCGGCCCCACCACCCCGGTCTGCATCCCGCTCTCGTCCTGGGCGATGGCGGTTACATAGAGGCGTGTCCGCACCCGGCGGTCTAAAGTCCAGGTTCCCTCGCTGTTTGCTACCAGAACTTCCTGCTCCCACTCCATCAGGTTGCTCTGTACCTGCTTGATCTGGGGCCCCACCATGGCCCCGGCCTCGGCCTCGCGGATGCGCTCCAGGCGGTAGCGCTTGTCGCGGGCGGTGAAGGGAATCTCGGGGGCGTGCAAACCCCGGGCCACGGCCTTACGGAAGTCCAGCCCGCCCTGGCCACGGGCATCGACCTGGCCCGCGCTACCCCTTAGCCTGACCAGGGTCTCGGCCACCTCGAGCAGGCCCTGGGGGTTCAGGTCGTTGGTATAGGCATAGACCACCTCGGTACCATAAAAAAGCCGTAACCCGGCCCCATACTCGATGCCGCTGGTGGCCTCCTTGACCTCGCCCAAGAGCACCCGCAAGGCCCGTCGCCGCCAGCGCTCCACATAAAGTTCGGCGTAATCGGCCCCACCCGTGCGGGCCCGTTGCAGCACCTCCTGTACCAATGCTTCAGCTAACACATGACCTCCTTCTGACCTTTTCAGCCTAACAGTCTTGCGCCGGTTGCATGACCTATCTGGGTTTCATTTGGTGTGGGTGGCCCGGGTTCGCCAACCCGCCAGGCCTTCATGAAGCTTGCCAGGGTCGAACACTCATGACGGACGCCCGGCCTGCTTTAAACTGGAGTTATTTTGAAGATGCCCTGGGCCCATTTCCCCTTGCTGATTGCGGCGCTGCTTTGCAGCGGGGCCAGAGGTCAAAACCTGCCACCCCTCCGCATTGGCGACCAGCCGGGATTCACGCGGGTGGTGCTGGACCTGCCCAAGGAAGCCACCTACCAGATTGAACCGCTGGGGGCCGTCCTGCGGGTTACGCTACCGGGCCAGATGGTCGCTGCCGGCATCCATTTTGTGAGCTTGCCGGAACTGGCCGGCTATGTGCTGGAGCAGTTTGAAGACCGCGCCGTGTTGATTTTGCTCACGCCCCAGGGGGTGACACCCCGCTCGGGTTTCAAGACCATGGTGCTGGCGGCTCTGGACGGGGACGGGCAACGTTTGGTGATTGACCTCTCGGGGGGCTTTGTGGATACCAGCCCGCTGCGAGACACCCCGGGCTTTCGCTTTGTGAAGGCCAATGGGCGGCGTTTTTCGGTGGTGGTGGATGCGGGGCATGGCGGCCCCGACCCCGGCGCCATGGGGCCGGTAGCGGAGAAGGTGGTGAACCTCGAGGTGGCCCTGCGGGTGCACCGCCTGCTGCAAGACGCCGGCGTAGAGGTCGTCCTGACACGCGAGGGCGATACGGCTTTTTCGGCAGACAAGCGCACCGACCTGAGCCAGCGGGTGGCCCTGGCCGAGGGCAAGGATCTGTTCGTCTCCATTCATGCCAACGCCATTGGGCCCCACCGGGCCGATGGCTGGTGCGGTCTGGAGGTCTACTACTTTGGCCCCAGCAGCGCAAGACCCTTTTTCCCATCCCCCGCTCCGCTCCTGCCGACCCCACCCATTGCGGTTGCGCCCAGCCCGCTGGACGTGTTCGCTGCTCAACCCGCCTCGAGCACCCAGTCCAGCCCTCTCGATCCGGGCACTCCGCCCAGCCCCGAGGATGTCAACCCCATCCCTCCGCAGAGCCTGCCCACCCCCACACCTCAAATGAACTCGCTGCGCCGCATGGAGCTCTCGCGCACCCTGGCCTCGAGGGTCCTCTCGTACATGCTGGGCACCACCGCCGCTGTCAACCGCGGGGTGCGCAGCGCCGATTTCTTCGTCGTTCGTTATACCAGCGTTCCGGCCATCCTGGTGGAAATGGGTTATCTGAGCCACCCAATCGAGGGGCAAAACCTGCGCGATGCGAACTACCTGGATCGCCTGGCCCATGGAATTGCTCGAGGGGTGCTGGAGTACCTGGAAAACGACCATCCAGTGGAGTAGCTCTGATTACCTCGGTACACCCCGGATGGCTCCCGCCCGCAGCCGCTGCAAAAACTTGACCTCAGTCAAACGCCCGGCCAGGTACTCGCTCACATCGGGGGCCGCCTTGCCCGCTTGAATCATCTGGCTCAAGACCCAAAACTGATCCAGCCGAATCTTGCCCTCGCGCCGCAACAAACCCATTTTTTGCAGGCGCGCATCCGAGCGAGCCTGTGCCGGAACGCCCGGAATGGCCCCAGCCCGAACCAATTGCACAATCTGCCCACTGGTCAGGGTTCCAGCCAGATACAGCTTCAGGTCGTCGGGCTGTCTACGGCTTTCGACCCACTCGGCCAGGGCGTCGAACTGCTCGCCATTGATGTGGCCCGCCAGCTTGAGGTTGGCCAGACGTGCCCTGGCCACCGCGACGGGGTTGAGGGCCAGGGTATAGTCGTCGGGGCCATAAAGCTGGGGGGTCTGGGGGGTGCCTCTGCGCAGACTGAAAGCCTCGACCCGTGAGGCAGCGTAACGAAAAGCCTCTCCAATGGTCACATAGCCATCCCCGCTCTCATCGGCCTTGCCGGAGATGGCTTCCAGCAAATAGGCGGTAAAAATCCCACCCCCCAGCTCCGCATCCTCCCAGCTTGGCTGGGTATCGGCCGACGATGCCAGCAGTACATTGGCCCCCTTCAGCTCGAGCTTTTGTGGCTTGGGAAGGCTCTTGCGGCCCGGCATGGCGAAGCTGCGCGAACCCGGCAGCGACTGTCCGCTAAAACATGCGTCCACAATCAAAATCAGGCGACCCTTGCCCTGGCTGGCCCTGCGCACCAGTTCTTGCAACCCCTCCAGCGACAACCAGGTTTCCTCGTCGTCGATCTTGGCGTCGCTGGGCATCAAGGTGGCCTGTCCCGAGCGGCTCGCCATGCCATGGCCGGAGTAATACACGATAAGGGTATCGCTCACCCCCATACGCCTGGCCAGATCGCGCAATTCGGCCTCGATGGCGGTTTTACTGGCCTCGGTATCCAGCAGCACCCGCACCTTGCCGACCTGGCCCATGGTGGGGTCGCGCAGGGCCTGGGCCATCTTGCGGGCATCGCTCTCGGCATAGCTGAGGGGAGGCAGCGAGGGGGTTTCGGGATAGGGACGGTAGTTGTTGATTCCAACCACCAGCGCGTAGGTTTCGGGTTTGGGCATGGGCTGTGCCCACCCAGCCCAGCCGCTCACCCCCAGCCCCACGAGCCAGGCTAAGAACCAGCCGCGACAACGCCCCATGCGCAGCACCTTCACAGGCTTCCACCCTCCCTTCCCTAAAGTTAGACGGAGATGAAAGCAAGCTAAGCAAAGCGGGAGACAGTGTTAACTCAACCAAAAGGGTGGATTTGTAGTATATCACGGTACAAACCCTTTTTTCGCTTCGCTTTTTGTTGTCCTGAAGGGCACAACTCGTAGTGTAGCAAGCATTTATCCCTACTAGATGTTGCGTTTTTGAGCCATGAAAACCGCTATACCGCTCCTTTGGAGATTCCTCAAGACCTGCCAGGACTGGAGAGGGCTGGGTGGATAAGCCAGGGCCCCGCATTTCCAGGCGGTGGGCTCTGTCGCCCCATGCCCGTAAGGCCCTCGGGCGCACCGGGCTGGTGGTGCTGGTGATGGTGGCCTCGTCTTACATACTGAGCAACAACTTGCTGGGGCCTTTTGGGGGTTTTATCAAGGGGCCGCAGGGGGCCTCGCTGGATCGTTTGACCAGGGTGGTGCATCGCTGGGGGTCGCCGGTTCCCATAAGGGACTTTCCGCTGGTGGTGCTGGTGGAACTCGAGCAAAGGAGCATCGAGCAACTCAGCCCCGGCAGCAATGTCTTCCACCGGGGGCAGCTGGCCCGCATCCTGGACAAGGTGAGTGAGTATCAGCCCAAGGGGGTCTTTTTCGACTTCGATCTCCGCTACCCCAGCAACGAAGGGGGCAGGATGTCTGCAGGTGATCTTCGGTTACTCGAGGCGCTGAGGCAGGCCAGGATTCCGGTGCTTCTGCCCGACCAAACCCTGATGGGTCAGAGGCTCGAAAACCTCAACCCCAACCTCTATGCAGTCCAGGCGCAGGTGCTTTACGACAGCGACGGACAGACCCGCAAAATACCCAGACCCCGGCCAGGGCAGCCGGTCGCCGCTTCGCTAGGGCTGTACTGCCTGGGGCTGGGCGTGAATTTGCGCGACGGCGTGAGCTGCCTGCAGGCAGTCGCCCCCGGCAGCCTCAAGGCCGATGGCAAGCGCATTGTCTACCGCGAGGTTCGACGCTTTGGAGCCCAGTCCGAGGGCCGGCAACTCTGGCCCAACCTGGTCGTAATTGGGGGTCTGGAGTTCCTCAACGACGGGCTGGTACAGTCCGAAAAGACCTATGGAGCCTTATTTCTAGTCGGGCGCACCCATCCCAAAGCCGACGACGTACACTTCACTGCCATTGGGCCTGTCCAGGGCATTGATATTCACCTCAATGCCCTGCTGACCCTGGCCACCTACCGCAGCTTCTCCGAAACCCTGGGCTGGGGGCCGGTGCTCCTGGTGGTGCCGCTGGTGGTGTTTCTGGCCCTGTGGCTGACCTACACCATCACCGATGGCTGGCTCAAAGCCAGCCGTCTCCAGGGCTTCGTACAGTCCCTGATCGAGACCGCGGTGGCAGCTTGGTTTCTGTTTCTGGCCGGGGTGCTCATTTTGCAGTACTCGGGCCATTTCTTGGACTACCTTTATCCGATTGCGGCCTTTCAGATGGGGGCCTTGCTGCTAAAGCTGTTTGCTGGAGGGAGGAAAAATGAAAGCAAGAACAGCGATGAAGGTTCAGAAGTGGCCGACAAACTCAAGGAAGTTGCGGAGGGTACCGGGGGGGATCGGTAGGACACTGCTGGGGTTGGCCATGCTGGGCTGGCTTTCGCTGGGGCTGGCCGAGCCGGCCCGCCTCGAGCTCAGCGGACGAGCCCGGCTCGAGCGAGCCGACCAGAGCATGCAAACCTACAACCGCAGCGGCGGGCCAGCCCTGAACCTGAACCTGGAGGCCGGAGACCGCTTGTGCATCATCGAGGGCAGGGGGCGGCTGGTATACGGGATCAAGGCTTTTGAGCTGGAGCCTGGGCGGGCCTCCTGCTTCGAGGTTGCCAGACCCAAATCGTTCTGGCAAACCCTGGTCGCGAGTTGCCAGGATATCGGGGTCTGCAAAAAACAGGCCGAAGCTGCTTTTGTCAAAGAAGCCAAAAGCCGGGGTCTGGAAAACCGCGTACCGGTGATGTATGTGCCTGCTAGCTACACCCTGGACACCCTCACCCTGGCCGTGTCTAATGGGCACAACATGCGCCTGATGGGCGAAAACGGTGAGCTATTGGGCCTGGAAGCTACAGGCAACGGAATTTTTGTAATACCCACCGAGACCCTGAAGAATACCTGGCACCTGGAAGTGCAAAGCCGCTCCGGGCTGGTTCTGTATGCGGCTCCGGTGCGCTGGGTACACCTTGCTACTGAGGCCACAGCAACTGGCCCCCTCGAGGCCGCGCTGATCCTCTGGCTCACCAAAGACATCGGCTATGCCCCTGCCGCCTACAGCTACCTGCTGGCTGCCGGTGCAAGTGAACTTTTCCCCATCCTGGAAGCCCAGATCCGAAGGGAGTTTCAGGGAAGCACTCGCTAGAGCGGTTGTGGGAGTATTTGCGGGAGAATTTGAACTCGAGCCAAATAGTTACAAAGCCATCAGATGTTTTCTGCTAACCTACTCGGCATGGAGTTTGTACAAAACCTTCTTCTAATCGCCGGTGGCATCGTGCTGTTGTACTTTGGCGGAGAAACCCTGGTCAAAAACGCAGTGGTGCTGGCCCGCAGTTGGGGCATCAGCACCATGGTGGTGGGCCTGACCGTGGTGGCCTTCGGTACCAGCAGCCCGGAGCTGGCAGCCAGTCTGGCAGCCGCCCTCTCGGGTAGCCCTGCCATCGCCATCGGGAACGTGGTGGGTTCGAATATCTTCAACATCCTGCTGATCCTGGGAATCACCGCCCTGGTTGCGCCCATCCGGGCCCAGGCCCAGTTCATCAAGCGTGAAGTGCCCATCATGATCGGTGTGGCACTGCTTTTGTTTGCATTTTTGTACTTCAATCAGGTAGTGGATCGCTGGGAAGGGCTCTTGTCGGTACTCCTGCTGGCGCTATACATCTGGTTTTTGTACCGCAGCAGCACAAACGAAAACACCGAGGTGCTGAGCGAGTTCGATCAGGAGTACGGCAGGCCTGTTCAGGCGGGCTGGCAAACCTACGCCGGGGTGGTACTGGGGCTGGTGCTGTTGGGGGTGGGGGCTCGCCTCCTCACCATTGGGGCGGTGGAGTTGGCCCGGGCCTTCGGGGTTTCCGAGCTGGTCATCGGCCTGACCATCGTGGCCCTGGGTACCAGCCTCCCGGAAGTGGCCGCCTCCATTGCCGCCGCCCTGCGCCGCGAGCCAGACATCGCACTGGGCAACATCGTGGGTTCCAACATCTTTAATATCCTGGGCATCCTGGGCATTACCGCCCTGGTACAACCCATTGGCCTGCCCTGGGAGAGCATCCAGCGCGATATGTGGGTGATGCTTCTGGTCAGCGTGCTTTTGTGGCCTTTTCTGGTTACGGGGTTTCGGCTGGGCCGCAGGGAGGGGGGTGTTTTTCTGGGGTTGTACGTGGCCTATGTTGCCCTTCTAATCCGAACTGCGACTTAACTCGAGGCAGGCTGGTGAATACCGGCCAGAACCACAATAGCTCGCTCCAGAGCCAGTCGCATCTCCCTGCCGGTCTTGGCGGCCTCTTCCGCTTCCATCAGGGCTTCCAGGGCCAGGGTCACCGCCTCGCCACTCATTTTTTTGGCAAGGAGAAGCGTCTGTTTGGCGGCATAGGGGTGCATTCCCAGGGCGCTGGCGGCCATTCCCTCTCCCATCATGGGGTCATCTTGCAACAAGGCCCAGGCTCTAGCTACCCGCACATACTGCCAGGAAAGCGCTCCCAGAATCCGCAAGGGATCCTCGCCTCGCTCGAGCAGGGTTTGGGCATACTTGAAAGCCTGGGTAGCTTTACCCTCGGTGATCGAACGCACCAGGTCGAACCCCGAGATGGGGGTATCCAGGGCCGCCAGGGCTTGTACCTTCTCGAGGGTTATGGGAGGGGATAGCAAACAGAGTTTTTTGAGTTCCTGGTCGAGGGCTTCCAGCCCCATGGCGGGGTTTTCGGCGCTGCCCTTGCCCCCGACCAGACCCGCCAGATACGAGGCGATAGCGCCTGGCAGCTTCAGGTCGTAGTGGCGGGCACGGTTGATGACCCAGTTGGTCATCTCCCTGGGGCCGGGGGCGGGATGGTCCCGCTTCTGGGCCTTCTCGGCATACCATTTGCTGCGGGCCGCCGTCGGACGGGGGTCAAGCAGCAGCACCACCGCACCCGGGGGAAGAGCCTCCAGCACAGCTTTGAGCGGCTTCCACTCGGCTTCGCTCAGGTCGCGCATATCGACCAGGGCACCGCTAGGGCCAAAAAGTCCACCACTGGCTTCCTGGGCTACCAGGGCCGGCTCGGGGGGCATCAGACGAGGGGCCAGGCCTTGCAGGCTGGCCTCTTGCAGCAAGGCTTCACGGGCCAAGAAGCTGTCGCCGGTAAAAACCTGAATCATGCCTAGAGGCAGGATACCAGAAAGAAAGCACAGGGGTTTACCAGTTTCAAAAAGACAGTCAGGCATACCAAAGGCTTCTTTGCGAGCACCCGAAGGGCGCGAATCAATGCCGCGTAGTACGGTTCTCGGCAAACTCGGCCACTGCCAAGCGTTAGAAACTGTGCAGGACTGGTTTTTTGTAGGGAGCGGTGGAAAAATTAGAGGGAACCGCTTTTGGCTTTAGCCCGCCCAACTCCCCCCTCGGTCTGTGGCCGCAATGACGTGCTCGAGGCTTATGCGGATAACTGCTGAGGGTTTGCTGGGTTGCCTGGGAGCTGGCCTAAAATTGATGTGGTTATCAGTGCAGGCTGATAAAAACCCACCTCAAGCCACAGGCTCGAGCACCGGTGTTTCGGGTACAGGCTCCACCTGGGCTGGTGGCGTTTCAGGTTTAGGCCCATGCTTGTCAGACTTTTCGGCCTCTGGTTTGACCCCCTGGGTGGCAGCGTACTCCCACCAGAGTTGCAAAAGCTGAGGCTCGAGGTCGGCCACCACCCCTTGCAGCCGGGTCAACTCGTTGCGGGCAAAACCGCTGTTTATCACCACGTTTACAGGCTTCAGAGTGAACTTGGCCCAGGTGTCCCCATCGCGGGTCACGAAGATGTGCGGTTTTTCCTGGGCACTGCCCGACTTGACATAAAAACGGAAACCGCCCCGGCGCATGAGTGTCAACATGACTCGAGTGTACCGACTCTCGGAGCGGTCCCTGGTGCTTCTGACCCTGGCAGGCGTTACGTTTTACCAGATTCGGTTGGCGCGCCCAATGGCACGAACCAACCGAGTCCGGCATTGCCCCAAACCACCCTAGTCTGCCACCTGGGGTGCAGAGCGCCCCCCCTCCTTGCGCAGGAAGAAGAGCATACCCAGTACAAAAGGAATAAAGGCCATCCACAGGTTGGGGTAGGGATAGAACAGGGCCAGCGCCAGGAGTCCCATGACCCAGCTCTCCCAGCGTTGCAGGGGCCGGCGGGTATAGCCTACCGTGGCCGCCGCCATGAAGATGATGGCCGAGGCAGTGAAGAAGAACCGCTCGAGGATGATCAGCCACCCTTCTATTCCCGGCACACTCTGCACAACTGGCAAAATAAGCAAGCCCGTACCGGTGAAGGAGAGCAAGAAAAAGAAACCTATGATGTACTTGGCCAACGCCACCCGTGCAGCATAGACCCCGGTCAGGATGGGGTTGGTTTTGAACACCGAGGCCGCTGCATAGCCGGAAAGCGCCACCGGGGGGGTAACATCGGCCAGCACCGCATAGTAAAAGAGGAACATGTGGGTGGCCAGGGTAGCTGCCAGCACGGCTTGCTGGGGCTCGAGGCCAAAGCCCTGGAAGTTGGCCGCGGCAATCTTGATGATGGCCGGTGCAGTCAGTGAGGCGGTGAGCACGTAGGTTGCAGTAGGCGGCACACCCATCCCCAGAATCAGGCTGAAGACAGCGGTCACCAGGGTTGCCAGCAGCAGGCTTTCCCCCGAAACCTGCCCCAGGAAAATCGAGAACTTGGAGGGCAGACCGGTAATCACCATCATCCCAAATATCAGATTGGCCGCCACAATCGCCGAGCCAATGGGAATCAGCTGGCGGAAACCCTCCGCCAGCCCCAACCCAATCGGTTCGATGGCTCCCCGCAACTTGCCGCTCACCATAGCAGGATAGACAAAGCTACCCAGCATCAAACCCAAAAAACTCAAAGTGACCGGCAGAACGGGTATCTTGCCCAGATTCCAGCCTGCCAAAACAGGCAGCAGAGCACCCCCGAGGGCCAGCCCGATACCCAGGGGCAGCCCCACCTTATAGGCTGGACTCCGCATGACCTCGGCCAGGGGCGCGGGTCGCAGGGTTGGATCGAGGTAGCAGATCAGGATAAAGGCCAGAGAGGCCAGGTACACTGCCGTCGAAACCTCCGTACCCAAAAAGAGCATCACCACAATCAGGATGATCGGAATAAAAATGGTGCTGTAGCGAAGGGCATAGCTACGACGTAGATGCCCATCCGCCCCTACCGGAGGCAGCTTGGCCTTGCGAGCATAGAATTCGTTGAAGGTCAGAATGCCCGCCAGATACAGCAGCATGGGCCCAATAGACATAATGACGACCCATACATAGCTGATTTGTAAAATTTCAACCATTACAAAAGCGATCGAGCCCAGCACCGGTGGGGTGATGAGCGCAATGGTACCCGCAGTTGCCACCAGTCCGGCAGCAATCATCTTGTCGTAGTTGGCCTTTTCGTAAAGCGGCTTGGTCAGGGTCGCCACAAACTGCGTATCAGCAGCCCCAGAACCGCTAAACATGCCCATGAAAACCGAGGCAATACCGGTTACCCGTCCGGGCGTTTGCGGTGTGCGGCCCACCATTGCCAAGGCTATGTTGGCCACCACCCGTCCCAGGCCCAGCGCACCAATCAGCCCCGATAGGATGGTGAAGTAGACCAGGTACTTGGCCGACACGCCGGTGATGAGACCATAGATACCGGCCTCGGTCTCGTTGTAGGTCTTGCCCAAAATCAGGTCGATTCCATTTTTGGCCCCACGGAACGTGCCCGGTACATACTGGCCGTACATGTTGTAGGCCAGAAAAATGAGTACCAGCGAAGGCATAATAGGGCCCAGCAGCCGTGAAACCAATCCCAGCACCAGAATGATAATGCTGAAGGACATGGCCATATCCCAGCCTGCCGGAATGACCGCCCGGTTGACCAGTTCTTCGTAATACCGTACCTGGTAGGCCCAGGGAGCAATGGCCAGCAGCGCAGCAACTATATCCGTGTAGCGGCGCATCCGTGGAAGCAATGCGGGCAGCACCGCCACGGCCCAGGCCAGGGTTCCTATCAGCTTGCCCATAAGGGGGATGTCCACCCCCGGTACGTTGGGTACCCAGAAGGTATAGAGGAAAGGCAGAGTGAGAGCTGCAAAAACCCAAGAACCCAGCGTGCGCCGTGCGGCCGGAAGGCGAGAGGTAATCAGATACCCGGCTACCAGGAGCAGCAAAACGTGGGTAGCCCGGCGAAGCTGCACCTGGTCGAGAATACTGAAATCCAGTCGGCTGAGCGGAGTAAAGGGGTGAACCACCAGGTACAAGCTGAAGAGGGCCGCTATCAGCAGAATAATCCAGATAACTCGCCCCATCGGGGTGGTTCTGCCCGTACTATCTTGAGGTATTTCCATGACACCTCCCAAAAGTCCGGTTTGTGAGCGTGATTATATCGCGGTTTGTGGCTACCGCTTTACTGCATCGGCACGGCCCATCAGGCAAAACCCGTGGGTCACATCTCACTCCAAAAAACAGTGCGGTCATATCCAAGGTTGGCCACACTCAGAAAAAAGCTCCCCCAAACGTACCGAGGGAGCTTGAGATGGCTTCAAGGCTTAGCGGAGTGCCCCGGTCTCGCGCAGGTAGCGCAAGGCGCCAGGGTGGAAAGGAATCTCAACTTTCTGGTTGACCAGATCCACCGTGTTTTTGATGGTGGTGTCGCGGGCAGCCGCGGTGGCAGTGACCAGAGTTTGCAGGTTGCTGAATACTGCCCGCATGATAGCTGCAGCCAGGTCATCCGGCATGGAGGCCGGGCAGAGGAACACGTTGCCGGTGTAAAGCGCGAACACATTGTCTTTAGTGCCATAGGCCGCTTTGGGCAGCGTGCCGGTCGTGATGATGCCGGGGAACTCTTTTAATAGCAGTTGGGTAGTGGGACCCGTGCGAGGTGAGTCTACCAGCTTGATCTGGTCACCCTTGCGCTGCAGGCTCTGAGCCAGCTCCACTACGCTAGCAGTGGGCACCCCTCCTACCCAGAAATAGGCATCGATGGTGCCTTCGGAAAGGGCCTTGGCCGATTCAGCCGCGGGCAAGCGCTCACGCTTGGCGAACTCCCGAACATCCACGCCCGCACCCTTTAACACCAAGAGGGCCAGGTTTTCGGAGGAAGAACCGGGCTGGCCGGTTGAAACCCGCTTGCCTCGCAGATCGCCCACAAACTTGATGCCCGATTTCTCGGTGGTCACGATGTGGATCAGGCTGGGATACATGTAGAACATGATGCGCTGCATATCGGCTTTACGCTGGGCAAAACGCGGCTCTTCGCCGGTGAAGGTGACCAGCGCAGAGTCGGTCGTGGCCAGGGCGCAGTAGTAGGTGTTGGAGCGGGGGTCGGTGCGGTCGCGCAGCAGCAGCAAGTTGTCGTAAGAGCCTCCGGTCTGCTGGGCAGTGGCATCGGCCACACCTGCTTCGGTGAGCAGCTTAGCGATGGCCTGCCCGTAGAAGAAAAACACCCCACCGGTGCTGCCCGTTGGAATGACCACCCTGGGGCGTTGTTGAGCCAGGGCAGTCCCCAGCGCCAGCACCAAGAAAATGACCGCCAGTTTCCAAAACTTCATTGACAAACCTCCTGAAGACCGGATCAAAGGGCGATAATCAAACATCCCCAACATCGCTTAGCCCGATGCGACTTGGGTTATGCTTCCGGCTGCGGTCAGTTTACATTTTACATGTAACATGTCAAGGGTCAGATGCCATAAAGGCCTGAAAAATAAAAAGTTGGAGTGAACAAGGTTCAGTGTCTTAGGAGTTACGCAGTTGCAGTTGACCGACATACTTCTGTGTGCTAGGAAGATAGTGCTTACCCAAACTTCTCCAAAGGGGGTGATGCTGATGAACCCACCGAAGTGCGATGACCTGGACTACATCCACTTTCTCATCGCCGCTCAGCGGGTCTTCACCTGCACCGAGGCCGCCCGCTGCAGTCCAGAGGAGAAAAGCCCTCCCGCCCATGATGCCTTTACCCGCCTGCTGCAAAGACAGCCGCCCGACACGGCGGCGCTGTGGCAGGAAGCCAGGGCCTTGGTGAAGCTCAGGGAGGGGCTGCTGATCCTGGACGACACCACCCTGGATAAGCCCTACGCTCGGCACATGGATCTGGTGAGTGACCACTGGAGCGGCAAGCACCAAAGGGTGGTGAGGGGCATCGCCCTCATGACCCTGCTGTGGACCGAGGGGCAGGCCCTTATCCCCTGCGACTTTCGGGTCTACGACAAGCCCCAGGGTGGGAAGAGCAAAAACGAGCACTTTCGGACCATGCTCCAGGAAGCCAAGGAGCGGGGGTTTCAGCCGGAATATGTCCTGATGGATAGCTGGTATGCCAGCTTGGAGAACCTCAAGGCCATCGCCCGCTTTGGCTGGCGGTTTCTGACCCGGCTGAAGGGCAACCGCCTGGTCAACCCGGAGGGGGAGGGGAACCTGCCGGTGAGCGAGGTGGCGATACCTCCGGAAGGGCGGGTGGTGCACCTGAAGGGCTTTGGGTTCGTCAAGGTGTTCCGAACGCTCTCCAAGGACAAAGAGGCGGCGTACTGGGCCACGAACCATCTAAGGATGCGCGAAGAGAAGCGGGGGGAGTTGGAGCGGCAAGGATGGGCGATCGAAGTGTACCATCGGGGGCTCAAGCAGTGCTGTGGGGTGGAGCGGGCCCAGGTTCGCAAGGCGGTGGCCATTCTCAACCACCTTTTGCTTTCGTTACGAGCCTTTCTGAGGTTGGAGGCCTATCGGTTGAAGACGGGGGTGAGTTGGTATGAGGCCAAGATAGCGATCGTTCGCGATGCCATCCGAACCTACCTGGCTCATCCTGTCTATGAGTTTGCCTCAACTGCGTAAGTCCTATCCAGTAAACACTTCACAGAAGTCTGACAGATATATCAGCAACTCTTGATCGCTCAAGGGGAAACTATAGTCAAGCGGTTGGGCTTTATTGAAAGGTTTTATGTCATAAAACCTGGCTTTTGATAGTAAAGCCTTAGCAATTGTTGATGCGACTGCACGATTAAAATCTGCCATTCGGGTGGCTGGGTTGATACAAAAAGTAATGGTATCTCCCTGCACCGAACGACGATTTTGCATAAGATCGCGGGGGACGGGAGGATCCCTGGATTGTCCCCAGGCGCAACCTCCCACAACCAGAAAAACCAGCATCCACGCGAGCCATTTGGATATAAATGCATGATTCATTGTTGGTAGTGAACTGCTTTCCTTCCTAGAACAGCCGGGTGGGAGAAGTCATCTCCCAGCCCGGCCAAAGAGGGTTGGAGATTCAGTCGAGGGCAAACACAAACACGGCGTTTGAACCTGACTTGAAATCTACTTCTGGCACTGCACTTGACAATATGCCGTCAGCCAAGCCAGAGCCAGCTACCACAGCTATGTACTGCTTGCCACCTACCGCGTAAGTCACTCTGGATTTAATTTAACCGGCAACACCTATCCCGAGTGGCTCACCTTCAGTCGTATCTATGCCCACACCAGATTTGTGCTTGCGGTCAGCAACCCCAACTACAGACGCCTCGAGGATATTCCAACGGATAAGGCCATCGGCACACGATTCATTTCTGCTGCAGACTTGCGCTTGGTGAGCTATCTACAATCGCTTCCCGAAAACCAGCGCATTCAGCGTTATCCTTTTTTCAACAACCAAATCCTAGCTGAGAAACTACTGGATGGAACAGTGGAAGGCATTCTTATTTGGGAGCCTGCGCTGCAACCTGCCCTCGAGGGCAAACCCAGAGCTGCCTCGGTACGGGTGATCTCCCCAGGCAATTTTCAGCCACCAGTCATTCAGTTTGGGATGGCCTTGCGTGCCAAAGACACTTACATGCGCACGCTGCTGGATCAGGCCATTGATTCTTTGGTGAAAGATGGAACCATTGACCGCTTGATGGAGCAATATGACATTCCTGGCAAGGCGGGTGCCGTCGAGCAAGCTAGACAGCAGACTTACAACATGCCCTTGGTTGTGCTAGCGCTAGGTTTGTTGTTAACGCTGTTTATGGCAGCAAGTAAATGGAAAAGGCTTCGGTTCAAAAGCAAGGCTTAAGTCAGGAGCCATGATCATGAGACGATTTCTACCGATCATCATCTTAATACTGGAATTACGCGGTGTACCGTACACGCATTAGAATGGG
>FWPV01002461.1_pt1 | contig 45484 bp, 46 predicted proteins | sample 2228371 | NCBI WGS metagenome assembly FWPV01 (sample SAMEA103939776, study PRJEB20133) | metagenome
ATGATCGCTTTCCAAGGTTTTGGAGGGAGAACTTCCCGACCCTTTCAGGGCTGATCTCACCCCATAACTGAGGGATTACGATCTATCGTAATGCTTCACGGAAGCTTGGGGAAAGTCAGGCAATCGGGCAGGCCTGTTTCCGAAAATCTTATCAAGCGGTGAATGGATCATGAAGTGTGGTGAGGGTCACCCTCTTTTATCGATAGCCTCTTCTTGGAATGGGCAGGGACGCCTGTGGTCAGCAGACCGTGAGAGGTTTCCACTATCAGATTTTTTACAACCTCCTTACCCAATTGCCGGTGAATGACCACAGGAGAGTGAGGCAATGTGATCTATCCTCTTTTATTTTGGGACCTCGTGAAATTTTAAAAGGTTAAGGAGTTTTCCAACCAGACCATGGAATAGCCATTTTTAAGAAAAGACGGTTCATCCCTTCTGCAAGAACCCTTCTGCCATGTCTTGGCCCGCGAGTTCAGGATGGGCGCCTTCTTGAGAAAAATTTATTGCATGACAAATGGTGAAATAGCAGGTATAATGGGTTTGAATAAGGAGGTTAAAATGAACACTATCTTTTTGGGGGTGGGAACCCTTGCTTTTCTGGCTGGCGTGATTATTTTTATCGTTGTAATGATTGAGCTCAAAAAGACGATCAAAGGGTTAAAAGAGTTGATTCAAACGACTGAAAGATCAATCAAACCAACCTTGATTGAGCTTCAGGAAACGCTCAGAAGTTTTCGGTATTTTACAGATAATATGAATGAGACGGCGGAGAATATAAGAGATTTTACTGGGTCGATCAGGGAAGTCGGGGAAAGTATCAGAAATGTGAATGAAAATGTAAAACAAGTAAATGCATTGATAGGATCCCTTCAAACGATGGGCAAGGCAGAGATTTCAGGGATCAAAGCCGGTATTGGAGCCGGGTTGCGATCGATTGCCAGGAACCTGGTCAGAGGCGAGCCCGGCCACACTAAAAACCCATATTGAGCGATCTTATTTTATCTCTTTGTGGCGTAATGCCGGAGTTTTTCAAACAAATCGCTCAAATGGGAGATCAAAATTTTGGATAAAAGAAAGGAGGATTTTATGAAACATGAAGAAGGGGGATATGGATCTGGCGCCTTAATCTTTACCTTTTTCCTGGGAGGTCTGATTGGAGCAGGTGTAGCGCTTCTTCTGGCTCCAAAAGCAGGAAAGGAAACCCGGGAGAAGATTAAAGAAATGGCTGAGGAGGCTGTTGAAAAGGCTGAAGGGGTGATTGAGCAGGTAAAGGGAAAGATTTCTTCTGTTGTTGAAAAGGGCAAAGGGCTCTATGAGGAGAAAAAGTCGATAGTCACAACGGCCATCGAAGCAGGAAAAGAGGCTTACGAAAAAGAGAAGGAGAAACTGGCGAAGGGACATTCAACCAGTTAAGAACAGGGTGATCAAGAAGAGGGTGGGGAGGTCAGATGCACGATGGTCGCTCCCCATCCCCCCAGGTTTTCCGGCGCTATCCAGTAAGATTCGACCAGAGGACTCTTTTCGAGAAAGGAATGGACAATGGCTCGTTGCACTCCTTTCCCTTTTCCATGAATGATTCTTACCTCACGATATCCTTTTTTCAAGCATTCCTCCAGATAGTCCTCCAGCAGAGAAGGAATTTCCTTAGGAGAGAAGGTGTGAAGGTCGATCCAATCTTCTATGGGAATGAGAATAGCCATGATTTAACATTGAGCATGGCGCATAGGGCATAGCGCATGGAGATCCATTGAAACCCTACTCAAACGCATCACTCAAACCCTTTGTTTTAAACCTCTACGTTCTTTCGGATTAATTCAAAAATTCTATGAAACATCTGCCTCGTCAGTTTTCCTGTTTGCGTATTTTGCTGGCTTGGATGATACGTTGTGATCATTGTGATCGCACGTGATTCTTGCTCGTTTGAAAATGAATAAACCTTGCCGTGTCCAAAGGGATAAGGGGGGACATGATATCCCTTTTTTCTAAGAGACTTCAAAGTTTGCGTAAAGGCAATTTGACCCAAAGGGACGATGACCTTGACATTTCTGAGAAAGCCAAATTCCTTCAAAATATAAGGTCGGCAGTTCTCTATCTCTTCCGGGAGGGGCTTATTATTCGGAGGAGCGCACCTGATTGTTGCTGTGATATAACAATCTTTTAAAGCGAAATCGTCCTCTCGACAAACCGAATGAGGTCGATTCGCAAAACCGAAGCGATAAAGGGCTTCGAACAGCCACTCGCCACTCCGATCTCCTGTAAACATCCGACCGGTTCGATTTCCTCCATGAGCGGCTGGGGCAAGACCAACGATCAGAACACAGGCGTTCGGGTCTCCAAAGCTTGGAAGAGGTTTGGACCAATAGTCCCAATCCTTAAACCTTTTGGGCTTATTTTTTTGAATTTCCTTAAGATAAGCCACTAATCTTGGACATTTCTGGCATCGAATGATTCTCTTTTGCAATCTTTCAAGATTTTCTTTCCAGTCCATACACACACCTAAGTACCATAAAGCCCCCTCCCTTTCAAGGAAAGATGTTTTTTGACAGACCAGAGAATTCTTGTTAAAAATAACCTTAAGTGTTTAGAAGGTGAGGTGAAAGATGCCAGCCTATTCCCACTCCCAGTTGTCCACGTATGAGGCCTGCCCCTATCAATATCGGCTTCATTATATCGAAAAGATCAAGGTGGAATCCGAAGGGATTGAAGCGTTTATGGGGTCGAGAGTTCACGATGCCTTAGAGAAGCTCTATCGGGATCTAAAAATGACCAAACTGAATACCCTTGAGGAGCTTCTGACCTTTTACCATCAATGCTGGGAAAGAAACTGGAACGAGATGATTCAGATCGTCAAAAAAGAATACAGCGCCGAGGACTATCGCCGCCTCGGAGAGAAATGTATTACCGATTATTACCAACGTTATTATCCTTTTGATCAGGGCAGGACACTGGGGCTTGAAGAGACGATCTTCTTCCCGCTGGAGGAAGAGAAAGGCTACTGGATACGGGGTGTGATCGATCGCCTCACCCTTTTGAATCAGTCCATCCTCGAAATTCATGATTATAAGACCTCCAACCGGCTTCCAACTCAGAATGAGGTCGAATCGGACCGGCAGTTGGCCTTCTATCAGATGGGCGTGGAGGGTAAGTGGAAAGACATCCAGGAGATCAGACTGGTTTGGCACTACCTTGTCTTTGATGTTGAAATTCGGTCTCAGCGAACTTCAGAAGACCTTCAGCGCCTTCGGCAGGAGACCATGGAACTGATTCGAAGGATCGAATCTGACAGGGAGTTTTCCCCGAGAGAGAGTCCTCTCTGCGATTGGTGTGATTACCAGGTCCTCTGTCCCAAGCGGAAACATCGGATCCTTGTGGAAAATCTTCCTCCCAACGAATATCTTCAGGAGGAGGGAGTCACCCTGGTCAACCGATACGTGGAATTGAAAGAAAAGAGAGGGATTTTAATCGGGGAAATCGATGCCGAACTGACAAAACTTGAAGAAGCCCTATTTGCTTATGCTCAGCGGAAGGAATTAGAAGCCATTTACGGAAGTGATCATGTCGCCAAGATTAAGGTTGAAATGAAGGAGAAATACCCTTTGAAGGGGGATCCCAATCGCAGGGCATTGGATGAGTTGATCAAGACCGCTGGAAAGTGGATGGAGGTATCTGATCTCAACCCCTGGATGTTAGCCAGAGTCCTTGAACGGGGTGGATGGCCTCCCGCCCTCGCTAAAAAAGTGAAGGAATTCTCCACAGTGGAAAAAAGTCGATCCATCGTTGTATCGCGCTTGAAGGAAAGAGATTAATCATTCAATCATTTCAAATCATGAAGTTGTTCTACAAACAGCTTAAGGTAGAGAGGTAAAAGATGAATATTCGCATTGAGAAAGGCATCGCCGAGAAATACTCCAGTGAACTTCTCCTGCTTTTTGCTTTTGAATCTCCGGATCCTTTGGAGGGGCCGGTTCAAAAGGTTGACCAGGCATGGAATGGCTTCATTTCAACACTGATCCAGCAGAATGATTTTAAAGGAGAGCTTTACCAATGCCGTCTCATTCATACCCAGGGCGTTCTTCCTGCCAAAAGAGTGGTGCTGACCGGCCTTGGAAGGAAAGAGGAATTCGATCTGGAGAGATGGAGAGGCGCTGCTTCTAAAGCAGGGCAGTTTGTCCGAGAGATAGGGATGAAGCAGATGATCTGTCCGATTCCATCCTTTCAGAATTACTCCACCGATGCGCTTGCGGATGGTTTGGTCACAGGGATTCTGCTCGGGACATATCAATTTAATGAATTTAAGACGCTTGACCGGGATAAAATGAAGAGCATCGAAGAACTCATTCTCCTCGGAGAGACGGAGGAAGCCCTTTCAAAGATCCGACAAGGAGTCCACCTGGCAAAAATCGTTTCAGATGCTGTCTGTATGGCAAGAGACTTAGCCAATGCTCCGAGTAATGAAATGACTCCCCATGCTCTTGCTGAAAAGGCAAAAGAGATTGCTCACCAAGAAGGTTTACGTATTCAAGTTTTCGATTTGGCGGAAGTCGAGAAAATGGGCATGGGGGCTTTTGTAGCCGTGGCTAAAGGAAGTCAGGAGCCTGCCCAGTTCATCGTTCTGGAATATCAACAGGGGGAGCCTTTAGGTACGATCGTCCTGGTCGGGAAGGGAATCACGTTCGATAGCGGGGGCATCTCCATCAAACCTTCAGAACGGATGGAACAGATGAAAGCGGATATGTCCGGGGCTGCTGCCGTGCTGGGCACCATGCAAGCGGTTGCAAAACTTCAACTCCCTTTGCATCTGGTCGGAATCATTCCAGCAACAGAGAACCTCCCCAGTGGCAAAGCCTATAAACCCGGAGATATTCTGAAGACCCTATCCGGTCAAACCGTTGAGGTGATCAGCACCGATGCAGAGGGCAGACTGATCCTTGCTGACGCTTTGACCTATAGTTTGCGTTATCAACCTAAAGTGATCATTGACCTGGCCACACTCACGGGAGCCTGTGTCATTGCCCTTGGCGATTATGTGATCGGACTTTTTGGGAATGACGAGACCCTGATCAGAAAGTTGGAAGAGGCTTCGATCAAGACAGGGGAGAAAGTCTGGAGATTACCCCTTTGGGAAGAGTATTTTGAGTATATCAAGAGTGATGTGGCCGATTTTAAAAATGTAGGAACCCGGGCGGCAGGAGCCATCATCGGCGCCATCTTTTTAGAAAAATTTGTAAAGAAAGTTCCATGGGTCCATCTTGATATTGCTGGTCCTGCCTTTCTTGAAAAAGAAAAACCCTACATTCCAAAAGGAGGCACCGGGGTGGGCGTGAGGCTATTGGTGCAACTGTTAAGAGATTGGAGCAGACCAAATTCCAGTGACCACACTCCAAGCTCCAAATAAACTTCAATTCCGATCATCAAGCGCCTTTCAGGGATTTGGAGATGGGGTCTGATTGGATGAGGGATGCATGGTGATTGGTCATAGATTGAAGAAGGCGGAACATGAAGAAACCTGAAGTTCAATATCCTTTCTTGTTGGCTTGCCGAAAGCAACCTACATCTTATACTCCCATCTGGTTGATGAGGCAAGCAGGTCGATACATGGAGGAGTACCGGGCCCTTCGGAAGAAATTCTCTTTTTTAGAGATGTGTAAAAATCCACAATTAGCTGCCGAAGTGACTCTACAACCGCTTCAAAAGTTTGAAGTGGATGGGGCCATCATTTTTTCGGATATCCTCATTCCTCTCGAACCGATGGGGATCGAGTTCGAATTTGCAAAGGGCGAAGGTCCTGTCTTCCATCATCCCATTCGCAGCGATCAGGATGTGGCGCGATTAAATGTCATCGATCCCGAAGAGGAGATTCCTTTTTTGATGGAGGCGATTCGGATTGTCCGCAAGGAACTGGAAGGTAGAGTGCCCCTTATCGGATTTTCAGGAGCACCGTTTACCCTTGCCAGTTACGTCATCGAGGGAGGGCATTCTCAGAACTATCTCCATACGAAGCAGATGATGTATCAGGCGCCCCGCACCTGGGATCTTTTGATGAATAAGATTTCAGAAGTGGTCATTCGCTATCTCAATGCACAAATTCGGGCAGGCGTCCAAGCTCTTCAATTGTTTGATTCATGGGTGGGATGTTTGAGTCCGGCAGACTACGAAGCCTTTGTGCTTCCCTATCTTAGAAGGGTTTTTAAAGGGCTCGACAAGGGAGTCCCTGTCATTCATTTTGGGACTTCCACCTCAGGCCTCTTGTCATTGATGAAAAAAGCCGGCGGGGATGTGATTGGCTTGGATTGGAGAGTCAATCTCGGAGAGGCCTGGCTCCGTCTTGGAGACGATATTGCCATTCAAGGGAATCTCGATCCAGCTGTTCTTTTTGGTCCCATCCAGCTGATCCGAAAGGAAGTCAAAAGGATACTCCGTCAGGCAGGAGGACGGCCAGGTCATATCTTCAATCTGGGCCATGGTATTTTACCGAATACCCCTGTGGAGCATGTGGCAGCTCTGGTCGAGATGGTCCATGAATATAGTTCAAAGTAGAACGATGAACGATGGACAATCAATAATGAACGGAAGGGCAGGGATAACATGTTGTTCCTTATTGGCTAACTCATCCCACATGGCCGCGGAGCCCCCGCGAACCATGGAAATAGCCCTTTGGTCAGGGTTAGGTTGAAGGGGAAGAGGCCAGTTTTGTTTACAGGTAAAGGTGATGTCTAATGATTTATAACCCTTACCCTCACCAATAGACGAAACCGGCATCCTTGCCCTTACCTTAACCAAAGACTTGTAAACAGTTTCATCATTGAATTGACATAAGCATAGGATAATCTCCCCTACCCCTCCTTAAAAAGGAGGGGTAATAATAAAAAGACTCCCTTTTCTAAAGGGTCAGGAGGGATTTTACAAATCAATGTCGTTACTATTTTGAGACTGTTAATATTTTCTCACTCATATTTATCGTTGCGAGCTCAAAATCATGAAAGCCCTTCTCCTCTTGGCCTTTGGGGGACCTCGTTCACTCGATGAAGTGGAGTTTCTCCTCTCCCGTCTTTTGGGGCGTAAGCCTTCTCCTGAAATGCTTGAACGGGTGAAAGAGCGTTATCGCCTGATAGGAGGCTTTTCACCGCTTCCCGCCGTCACAGAGAACCAAGCAAAAGCGCTGGAAGAGAGGTTGCATGCCAAAGGGCACGCATTTAAGTCTTATGTGGGGATGCGATACAGTCAGCCATTGATTGAAGAAACCTTGAAAGCGATTCTTCAGGATGGTATGGAAGAGGTGGTCGCTCTTCCCATGGCTCCTTTTCGATCCCAGCTCAGCACCGGTGCTTATCAGGAGGAATTGAACCAAGCCCATCGTCTTTTGGGAGCAGGATTAAGAATCCGGCTAATTGAAGGCTGGCATCGAGATCCTCTTTTTATCGGGTCTGTAGCTGAAAAAGTGGAAGAAGGATTAAGACAGTTTGCCTTTGAAGAGAGAGGAGAGATCCACCTCATTTTTACGGCCCATAGCCTTCCAGAGGAGGTCGTCAGGAAGGACCCCTATGTTCACGATATGAAGGAAAGTGTGGATCAGGTTTTAAAAAGGATCGAACCGCTTCCCTGGCATATAGCGTTTCAGAGTAAGGGAGGTGGGGCAGAGAAATGGATTGGCCCGGATGTCGAAACTGTGTTATCAGAGATTCGCAAGATAGGCGTTCGCAAGGTTCTGGTCGTACCCATTGGATTTGTGTCCGACCATATTGAGATTTTATACGATATCGATATTCTCTACAAAGGAAGAGCCGAGTCTTTGGGTATGACCCTGAAGCGAACCCGATCACTCAATCACTCCGCAGGGTTCATCGAGGCACTGGCGCAGTTTGTGGAAGGGCATATGGAGCGATCTTCGATCATAGGAGCATAAAAAGCCCAAAAAGGTTTGTTTTCCATTTAAAGACAAGATGAAACGCATTCTGATCATCGGTGGTGGCATTGCTGGGCTTGCAGCTGCCTTCAAAGTGAAGAGGGCCGCATCGGCAGGACACGAGGTGGATTTTATTCTCCTTGAAAAAGATCCCAGGCTCGGCGGAAAGATTCTCACAGAGATTGTCCCCGATCCTGATGGAAATGGACAATTCATTGTCGATGGCGGGCCAGACTGCTTTCTCACCGAGAAACCGGCTAGCGAGCGTATTGCTAAATTGACAGGAATTTTTGATGACGAGCTTCCGACAGATGATACACGGAGAAAGACCTTGATTCTTTCAAGGGGGAAACTTCACCCTTTACCCGATGGGGTGATGATGTTTGCCCCGACCAAGTTCATTCCTTTTGTGACGACCGGATTGTTCTCATGGCCTGGCAAGATTCGGATGGGTTTGGAGTTTTTTATTCCCCCAAAGAAAGTAGCTCCTGGCAAGTTGAATGATGAAACCCTTGAAAGTTTTGTGGTTCGCCGAATGGGCAGGGAGTGTTTAGACCGCTTGGCAGAGCCCCTCGTCGGCGGTATTCATGCCTCCGATCCAGCAAAGATGTCCCTCGCGGCCACTTTTCCCCGCCTTCTTGAAATGGAACAGAAATATGGATCGCTCACCAAGGGTTTTCTCGTTGTGCGACGGATGGTCGAAGAAATGCGTCGAAAATATCCCACGCGACCAGGTGAAAAGCCCCGAACGTTCTTCACCTCCTTTGTCAGGGGGATGCAACAACTGACCGACCGGATGGCAGAAGCTGCGGGTCTGGATAAGATGCAAACAGGCGTCTCTGTCCTTTCCATCCGTCCAAAGGGCCAGAAGAAGTGGGAGATCCATTTGTCGGATAACTCCACCCTGGAGGGAGACGCCGTCATCCTTGCCACAGAATCCTGGGCGGCCGAACCGATCCTTCGACCTCATGACCAGGCCATTGCTGATGCCCTTGCTTCCATTCCCTCTTCTTCATCTGCGACGGTTTCATTTGCCTTTCTTGAGGACGAGGTGGGTTTCGATCTGAATGCTTTCGGGGTTCTCTGTCCCCTCATCGAAAGGCGGGCACTCATGGCGGCAACCTATTCTTCGACCAAGTGGCCAGGAAGGGCTCCAAAGGGCAAGGTCCTCTTGCGAGGATTTGTTGGAGGTCCACATAATCAGGCCATCCTGGAGCATTCGGATGCAGAATTAATTCAGATCGTTCATTCTGAATTTCAGGAAATCATCGGGTTAAACCCAAAGGCTAAGCCCCTCTTTACCCGCCTCTATCGATGGCCCCTGGGGATGCCCCAATACACGTTGGGACACCTTGATCGTGTGGAACTCATCGAAAGGCGAAGCGCCGATATCAAGGGTCTTGCTCTTGCGGGAGGAAGTTATAGAGGGGTCGGACTTCCAAACTGCATTGAAAGCGGTGAGCGGGCGGTTTCAAAAATCCTTAATGAATGGGGGATTGATCTGGCTGAAGACCATGTGGAAGAGAAGCGGTATTACTGAGTGTCATTAAGATCCAATTCTGTTTTTAAAAGGTCCAGAACCTTTCAGTTTCAGGATCGAGGAGCGAACGATGGAGGAAAAACAGAGATCAAGCACAGGTTTAGACGAAAATGTGGCAGGTTTTTTTTGCTACCTTTTTGGGTTCTTTACGGGCATTGTCTTTCTTGTGGTGGAGAAGAAGAGTAGTTTCGTAAAATTTCATGCCATGCAATCCACCATCACTTTTTTGGGCCTCTTCGTCCTCATGGGAGTCCTCAGTTTTATTCCCCTATTGAATCTCTTGGTCATTCCCATCTGGATCCTGGTCCTCATCCTCTGGCTTGTCCTTATGGTGAAAGCCCTTCAAGGACAACGCTATGCATTGCCCATTGTGGGGAAGATGGTAGGGGAGAGTCATCCACCTCGGGGATAACCATGACAAAACGGAAAAAGAAGAAAGGACGGTCAGGCAAGTTTCTCTTCCTCCTGTTGGTCCTCGGGGTGTTGGCTTTGCTCGTTTTTCTTTTCCAGAAGGAGATCCTCAACGCTCTCCGCCCTTTTTTAGAGAAGGTGGAATGGGTTGAAGAGAGGAGAGAAGTTTTTCTCTATTTTGCTGATCGCGATGGAGACTTTTTAATTGGTGAATCGAGGAAGATTGAGAAGAAAAAAGATCCCAAGGACGAGGCTAAAGCGGTCATAAATGAATTGATTAAAGGGTCTAAAAGAGGATGGATTCCTACCCTTCCACCCCGAACCAAATGCCTCAGCGTTCAATTCGATCCACGAGGGAGAGCCATTGTCAATTTCAATAAAGCTCTTGCAAAGGACCATCCAGGCGGAAGTTCCGGTGAGCTTTTGACCGTCTATTCGATTGTCAATTCTCTCACCCGAAACTTTCCTCAGATCAAAGAGGTTCAAATTCTTATTGATGGCAAACCGATCGAGACCATTGCCGGCCATCTCTCATTAAGGCAACCCCTTCCCCCCAAGCCTGACCTGGTTAAACGGTGATGGCCCCAGTCAATAGGTAGACCCGTTGCTATAACCGTTATCGTTAAACGTCAATTTAAAATAGACGATACGGGCCTCCTCACCGCCACTGTTAGGCTTACCTATTTTCTGGCTAAGAATGAGATAAGAGGGAAGCTCTGGTCTTGCCCCTGACTTCCTGATTGACTACAGATGGGGGCCATTTCCCTGTGAGAACAGAGGACACATTCTCGGCTGTCCTCCTCTTGAGTTCCCGAATCGACTCCTCTGAATAGAAACCCACATGAGGCGATAAAATGACATTGTCCATTGTCAACAGAGGATGTGAGGAACTTGGCGGTTCTTGCTCCAGCACGTCGAGCCCTGCACCGGCGAGCAGGCCTTGCTGGAGCGCTCGAATCAGAGCCTCCTCGTCGATGATCGGACCTCTGGAGGTGTTGATGAGAAACGGTTTCTTCTTCATCATTTTAAACTCTTTTTCTCCGATCAGATGTCGGGTGGTTTCATTCAGGGGACAATGGATAGAGATGAAATCGGATTCACTTAAAACTGTTTCAAAATCCTTTAATTGAATGCCTTCGGGATTCTCTTTGAGAAAAGGGTCATAGGCAATCACTTTCACACCAAAGGGGGAGATCATTCTTGCTACTCCAAGTCCTATCTTACCAGACCCAATCAAACCCAGTGTCTTCCCATATAGTCGGAAAATCGGTACACCCAGCCGAAAATCCCATTGACCTGATTTGATTTTCCGATCGTAAAACCCTGTTTTTCTCGTCAAGGTCAGGAGGAGGGCAACGGTGTGACTGGCGACCTCCTCGATACAATAATCAGGGACGTTGGCGACAATGATTCCAAGGTCGGTGGCTGCTTTGAGATCTACAGAATCTACACCGACCCCATAACGGGCAACGACCTTGCATTTAGGAAGGTTTTCGAGAACCTTTCGGCTGAGGAGAGCATATTGATTGATGAGTCCATCCGCCTCTTTGCATACACGGATCAATTCTTCCTCTCCCCTCACCTGGGCCAGGATCAACTCGGCTCCCATCCGGACAAAGATTTCTTTTTCTTCCTCGATTGATCCATGGTCACAATCCGTGATGACCACCTGATAGGAATGCTGTTTCATGCTGACCTCGCTTTTATGGAATCAGAATGATTTTGGCAGCCTGAAGGTTTTCCAAGAGATGAAATGCCTCCTCCCATTTGTCGATGGGAAGTTGATGGGTAATGATTTTTTCGATCGGCAATAGGCCTTTTGAGATAAGGCCGAGGGTTGTTTCCCAGGCCGTCCAGCTGCTTGAAAAACAGAAATCATATCGAAGGGCTTTGAAAATCCCACGATCGTAAGGGATGGGAACAGCTTCTTTCCCTGAAATCCCTATGGCACATATCCTTCCCATTCTCCTGACGATTTCGAAAGCTTGAGAAATTGCCCTCCCATTCCCGGAGGTCTCGATGAGAAGATCAACCCCTAAGCCATTGGTGATTTCCAACACCTTTTCAACAGGGTTTTCTTTATCGACGACGATGGTAAGGTCCACCCCAAGTTCTTTAGCCTTTTCAAAACGAATGCCTTCATCCGCACTCGTTCCAGTGATGCCAATCCACCGCGCTCCAGCAGTCTTTGCAACCGCAAGGGAGATCAGACCAATTGGTCCCGGTCCAGTGATGAGCACAGACTCTCCTGCCTGAAGCCTGCTTCGTTCAAGGATAGAGGTGACACAGATGGCTGTCGGTTCAACCACAGCTCCTACTTCAAAAGGGATATTGTCTGGAAGACGGTGGAGGAGCCGGGCAGGACCGACCACGTACTTGGTATAAGCTCCATCGATTCCGATGCCATAGGGCCTTTTTTGCTCACAGACCTGGGGAAAACCGCTCTGGCACATATAACAGATCCCGCAAGCTCCTGTCCGCGTTTCAGTAACGATTCGGTCTCCGACTTTCCAACCTTTCACTCCCTTTCCAACCTCCACGATGACACCAGAGAATTCGTGACCTAATACCACTGGCGGCCAGTAGGGATGTGCGTCGTGGTATATATGAAGGTCGCTTCCGCAAACCGATACGGCCTTCACTTCCATTAACACTTCATCCTCCTTTTGGATCTTTGGCTCTGGGATGTCTCGAATCTCCATCAATCCTTTTCCTTTGCCATACTTCACAACTGCTTTCATCTGACTTACTCCTTCAGAAATCGATCTATCAAGGCCAAAGCCTTTGAATTACAGTTACCTAAAGGATGATTGAATTCTTTATGGTTGATGCGATCTGTGGCAGGATTTCTCCACCTCTTTGAAGAACAGCAATCTTTGCATCCTTTCCAACGAGGGAAAGGGCTATTTCCATTGCTTCTTGGGGATCCTTTGCGTATCTCATACCAAGCCGTTCTGTCTCTTCTTTTGAAATACCCGCTGTCACCATGATCCCCGTGGCCCTCTCTTTGATCACTCTTCCCACGTGGACGAGATGGGCGGCAGCCGTCAATTTATGGATTTTCCCTTCACCCCATAATCGGTCTGCATCGGCAAAGGTCTGATATCCAAATTCCAATACCTCTGGATGGCTTGGAGAGACTCCTTCTTGACAGGGAGACACCAAGATCACTACTCCATCCTGTTTTACTGCCAGCTCAGAAGCATAAATTCCTTTTGCGGCAAGCCAGAGTTCCGAATCATACGGGTGGGAATCCGTAATGACGATATCTGCCTCCTGGGGAAGGATAGCCTGAAAGACCTGACGAGATCGTTCTGCCCCTTTTCTGAAAGCCAGAATCGGATCTCCTGCTACTGCCTCTACTGTTCTTCCTGAACCATCCTGAATCGTGTTGATAATCCATTTTAATCCAGCCTTGAGAGCAACCTGTTCGATCTCCTCTTTCACTGGATTTTTTATCTTACCCAGTATCTCCCGGCCAGTAAATTGAGCGGCAAGCCAGTGAGTTCTTCCGGTGGTTTCCTCTCCGCAGATCCCTGGCTGGATGATATTTCCTCCACCGCTGAATCCTGACACCCGATGAGGGACGATCTGACCGACCCCGATAATAAAATCGACTTCCTGGACGATTCGATTGACGAGAATAGGGGTTCCTTTTTCTGTGGCTCCAAGATGGATGAGCTGGGCAGGGTCCCACCAATGATGATTGGTAATCGAGTAATGTCTTGCCAAATCTTTCCCAAATTTTTTTACCACCTCTTCTTCTGTCATGGGCCTGTGGGTTCCAAGAGCCACCAGAATATGAATTTGGTCTTTCCCGATCCCGGATTTCTCCAGTTCTATGAGTAAGAGGGGGAGAATCTTCTGGACAGGAGTGCTTCGTGTATAGTCATCCACCACAATCAGCACCCTTTCTCGTCCTGAGAACAAGCTGGGCAGAGGCAGGGACCCTATCGGATTGAAGAGGGCTTCCTCGATCATCTGTTCTTCTGTCTTCTCGATCCTAACGATGCAAGGAAAGAAGATTCCGAGAAGATTTTTTTCGGGTATCTCAAGCGATTTAAATTCCGGATAAGGAAAAGAGAGATGCATCCATGGCTCCGTGAACCGTTATCATTTCGTTCGGGCTTCCTTAATGGCTTTAAGAAAAGCCCTTGTGTTTTCCGTGATCACCTGGAATTTCTTTTCCTGAATCGCTTTCTTATCGACCAACTCCCCCCCAACGCCCAGAGCGGTTGCCCCGGCTTTGATGAAAGCTCCAGCATTCTGAAGATTGACGCCTCCTGTTGGAACAAGGAGAATCTGGGGCAACGGTCCACGAATGGCTTTGAGGTATTCTGGTCCTCCTAACTGAGCGGCTGGAAAGACCTTTACCATATCTGCCCCTGCATTCCAGGCGGCCAATATTTCTGTTGGGGTCATAGCCCCAGGAATGACGACGGCACTGTAACGGTGTGCCAGAGAGATGAGGTCAAGATTAAGGGTAGGGCTGACAATGAACTGGGCGCCAGCAAGAAGAGCCGCCCGTGCAGTTTCGGTATCCAGGACCGTTCCAGCGCCCATGACGATGTCATCCTTATATTTTTTGGTTAGTTCTTTGATCACATCGATTGCGCCCTGGACGCTCATTGTGATTTCAATGAAGCTGACCCCTCCCTCTTTGATGGCATCCGCCACATCCATGGCCTCCTGAGCAGATGTGACCCGAACGACAGGAATTAAACCCTCCTCGATCATCCGGTTGAAGATGTCTCGTTTTTCCATTTCTTACCTCCTCGTTGAAAAGACTCATATCGTGATACTGTACTGTGGTGTTGCCATTGCTGCTATTATTTTTTAACTGCCCCACCTCAGCACTGCGAAACCCAAAAATTACCTCGAAATCCTCAGTCCTGCGCCTTTTAATTGGGCTTCCACCTCATCGAGGGTGGCCCAGTTGAAATCGCCTGGAATGGTATGCTTCAATGCAGCAAAAGCGTTTCCGTACTGAACCCCTTTTTCTACCTCCTTCCATTTTAGCCAGCCATAGAGAAATCCTGCTGTAAAAGAGTCGCCTGCGCCCACTCGATCAACGATTTCCACTTCGTACTTCCGATCGCGAAGGATCTTTCCTTCGTGGTAGGCAATGGCGGTCCAGTTATTTCTCCAGACTGAAAGATCCTCTCTCAGCGTGATGGCTACCACTTTTAATTTGAAGGTGTGAGCCAGTTTCTCTGCGACGGTTTCATAATCTTTCTCTTTGATTCCAAAGACCACATTCGTATCTTCTTCCGTGGTGATGAGAATGTCTATATTCTCCATGAGGGGTTCCTGGACCTTTTTCGCCTCTGCCGGCGTCCAGAGCTTCTTCCGATAATTGAGATCATAGGAGACCGTGCATCCCGCCTTCTTGGCAGCCTTTAGGGCTTCGGCTGTTGTTTCTGAGGCGGAAGCACTCAGGGCGGGTGTGATCCCGCTCATATGAAAATGTTTCGCCCCTGTCAGTACCTTCACCCAATCGATCTCGCCCGGCTGGACCATGCTGATCGAAGAACCTGCCCGGTCATAAAGGACACTCGATGCCCGCGGGGATGACCCAAATTCAACAAAATAGAGACCTGCCCTCCCTTTATCAGACCAGACTATATGAGAACAGTCCACACCAAGCTCCCGAGCCCGGTTGCGAATCAGGTAGCCCAAACCGTTTTTGGGAAGTTTGGATACCCAGGCACTTTTTAAACCCACATTTAATTCTGCACCCCCGGGTTGGGCATCAAAACTCTGAGCCTGTTCCAATCTTTGGAAATGGGGTGGCGAAAGCCTTACCATAGCTTCTCCGAAAGTGACTACATCATACATATCCGATCCCCCTTTCTTCTATTTAATTTATTCTTATTCACCGAATCTGGCCGATGATCCCCAAATCAAGAAGCTTCTTTTCTTGCCTGCCGTAGCACTTCCTTGTAATATTCGTTATAGACTGTACAACCCACCTCCTTTTGTGAGCGTAGGAGGACGCTACATCCTCCACAGGCGGTACAAAAATGGATCTGTTCCAGGTCGCCTGAGAGGATCTTTTTGGCGAAATGTGGATCGGCAAGGGTTTGTCTTCCAATGCCAACAAGGTCCACAGACCCGCTTTTGAGATTCTTTTCGGCCCAGTATAAGAAACTCTTTTTGGAGGCGTCTGGTTCTTTCAAATCGTTCTTCCCATCTCTCAGGTAACTATATCCTGAACCGATCACAGGGATATTGACCACCTTCTTAGCTACCTGTGCCCAGCCGAAATGTCTGTAAACCCCCTCGGGATAATTCTTCGTCGGTCTGACGATCTCAGGAGTCACTGCAGGAATACCAGCAGAGACATTGATGAAATCCATGCCCAGTTCCTCAGCCATTCTTGCAAAACGGAGGGGTTCAAACAGATCTTCAACCACTTCTTCTGGTCCTGAAGTCCCAAAACCTCCCGGGATTCCTTCATAGAAGGAATATCGCACCCCGATCAGGAAATCTTCGTGTCCCACTGCTCTCTTGATCTTTTCCGTGGTTTCCCTAAAAAACCTCGTGCGGTTTTCAAAACTTCCACCATAAGGACCTGGTCTTGTGTTGGCAGGCCTAATCATTTCTCCACAAAGATAGCCGTGACAGTGTTTGAAATCGATGCCGTCTGCTCCGACCTGTTTTGAAAGGGTTGCGGCCTGAACAAACCGTTCTCCGATCTCCTCGATCTCCTGGTCCGTCAGGATATGGATGTTCGGATCTCCGCTGGGATAGAGGGAAACGACTTTTGAAAAAGCAGAGCCGCTCACCCTTCCCGAATGATTTATCTGAAAGATGATAAGAGGCTTTGAGTTGACCTCTCTCATCTCTTTGACTAATCTCTCAAGAGACCTTGCTGTTTCTTCAGAGATTTTCAACTGATTCTTTCTTGCTCGACTTTCATAGGTCAGCGTAAGGGACTCAACGATGATAATGCCTGCTCCTCCTTCAGCCAGGGATCGATAACGGTTAAAGGTTAAAGGAGAGGGATTGCCCTCTGAATCTCCATCGTTACATTCCATAGGTTGGTAGACAATCCGATTCGAAGCGATCTTCTTACCAATCGGTATGGGGGAGGAAAGAATTTTTAAATCCATCAGCATCTCCTAACTTAAGGGCCTTTTTTTGCGGTTTTTGCTCAATGAGAAAATAGAATCTCGTTTACCGTCGTCGAAGTTCGTCTTTTGAGACTTGAAACTCGAGCAGGCTGCATCAAACTTCGGGTTTCCTCCCACCCCTGCAAGGGGACGTCAAAAAAAAGTGACCATTGGTCCTGAAAGGTTTTACTTAAATGTCGTGGTCCTTCCATTTGATTGGCTTCTTCTTCCGGAGCACCATCTTTCCGGATTGGTTCTGGATGACAATATATTTTCTCCATTCTGGTTCCCGGGGGGGCAGGGGAGATAAATCTACAAAACGGTTGAAGAAGAGGTGAGGTCCTCTCGATTCTTTACGGGTCATAGAGGCCCTCAAGATCATTTCAGCTACATCAAGAAGGTTTTCCGTTTCGAAAGCAAAGATTGCCCCTTTCTCATCCTTTCTGATACCTTCCTTTCTCAAGGCTCGAATGTTTTTCAAACCCTCTTTCAACCCACTCTCTGTCCTCACAACGCTGGCATGTCGAGAGGTCACGGATTGAATCTCTTTTCTGACCTCCGATGCCTTTCTCCCTGAATCATAACTCTTCAGTCTTTTCAGGTGGTGTTCGATCTGTTTCGAACTCACCTTGTGTCGATCAATCGTTTTTGCCTCGACTGCCGCCTCGTGTCCCGCAATCCTTCCAAAAACCTGTCCATCCAATAAAGCATTCCCTCCGGGTCGGTTTGCCCCATGTTGGCCGCCTGCACACTCCCCAGCCGCATAAAGTCCCCTGATAGAGGTATTGCCTCTTTCTCTAATCTTAACCCCCCCCTGAAAATGTTGGATGCAGGGAGCAACTTCAATAAGGTCTCCTGATCTCAGATCGATGCCATGCTCCTGTAACCAGTCAATGGATTCGGGGTTGATCTCAGAAAGACGCGCCAGAGGCGATCGCTCTCTCTCCTCATCGGAAATGGGTCGTTTCATCTCCCTTTGGTACCTTTCTTTCCATGATGGATTCAGGTCCCGAAATCGAAAGCCCTGGGGATTGGATCGATAATCAAGAAAAATGCGATGTCCCTGGATCATCTCTTTAAACATGGCTACGTCGATCCGGTGGGTTCTCTTTTCGATCGAAACAGGCCAGCTCGATCCCTTCTCAAAGATGAGATTGCCGATTTCAGCCGGGGACATTTCCTCTGGAAGATAAGTCCTGAGGAACTCTTCACCCCTTTCATTGATCAGCCTCGGAACGGCTCGCATCAGACTCCCGGAGCAGTTCAGTCGGGTTTTAATCGACGCCGGACCGATCTGGATGAATTCCATATTGACCAGTTCTGCTCCTGCCCGGTAGGCAAGGCCATATCCATCTCCTGTCATGCCTTCTGGATAGACATGAACCTCATAGGCCTCACCCGCCCCACCGGTGGCAAGCACGATCGCTTTGGCCGAGAAGACCTTTAACCGATCTTCAATCCTGGCATCTTCCCTTTGGTCCATTCCAAAAGCACCAATGACCCTGCTTCTCTGGACGATGAGATCTGTGATCATACAGTCTTCAATGATTTGGATCTCCATGGAGGAGATTTTCTTAACCAGAGCCTCTTCGATATGATTAGCCGTTCTCGGACCGGTATAGCAGGCACGGGCATATTCAGACCCATCGGTGATGAACTGGTATGCCCTCCCATCTTCCTTTTTGACGAAAGGAACTCCCAGAGCATCGAGATATTCGAAAGCGGCTTGAGACTCTTTGGCTAATATGGATCCGAGGTCTCCATCCGAGACGTAACCTCCCATCCGATAGATATCTTCAGCATGATATCTCCAGTTTTCAGGTCCTACGGGCTCAGTATAGGGAAGCGTTGCATGAAACGCCATGCGATCGGAGCAAGCCGTGGCAGTGACCCCCGATTTCCCCAGAAGGCCTTTCGTCACCAGAAGAATCTTTCCCCTTTTGAAGGTCTCTTTGGCTTCGATTGCCGCTCTGAGTCCGGCACCCCCAGCACCAATCATCAGGACATCACAATGGATGATCTTCAAAGCTATTGCCTCTGACCGTCTATTGGTTTTTAAACTCCATTGAAATCTGAAATACGATTACCGTCATGCCCGAGGCAGATCCGCCTCTGGTGGAAAATCCGAAACAAATTCGAATTTTCGAAATCCAAAATTTTTAAGCTTGTCCTGAACGTTTGAAATTTGGTGATTTGAGATTGTTTCGAATTTCGTGCTTCGAAATTTAAAATTTTATCCATGTGGCACCAGGACCGCCTTCACCGCTTCTTTCCGCTTCATCACTTGAAGGGCTTCATTGGCTTGATCGAGAGGGAAGCGATGGGTAATCAATTTTTGAAATGTTTCCAATCGACTTTGAATCAACTTCAGCGCCATATGGGTATGACGTACGTCACTCGTCCATATGCCTTGTAAACGGAGGCTTTTCCGGTTGAGATCATGGAAACAATCGAGTTCGATGATGCCATGGGGTTCTCCAAAACCTGCAGAGACACATGCGCCTCCATTTCGAACCAGGGAAATGGATTCTTTTAAAGCCTCTGGCTCCCCTGCCATCTCAAAAGCGACATCCACTCCTCGGCCATGAGTGAGTGCCATGACGGACTCCCTCCGCTGCTTCGAAGAGAATAGATGTCGGTTCAAAAGATGGGTTGCCCCAAAGGATTGCGCCATCTTCAGCCTTTCTTCCGTTCCTCCGATGACGATGATTTGAGAAGCCCCAAAAGAGCTGGCAAAAGCAACCACGAAAATTCCAAGAGGACCCACACCCTGAACGAGCACAGAATCTCCTGGTGTGATCCCGGAAAGATCGAAGGCATGGGCAGCTGTGGCTCCCGAACAAGAGGCTGGCACAAAGGTTTGGATGTCCTGGTCCGATTCGAGTTTGAAGAGATCGGTCTCCGACACGAGGAGAAGGTATTGAGCATAATTCCCCGTCAGATAAGGAGGACTTGAGGCAGTGGTATGAATCCCGTAAACCCATCGATGGGGGCAGAGGGAGGGTTGGTGCTTCACCCTGCAGAAATAACAGTGACCGCAGGAGAGGCTCCTGTTCCAAAGGACATGGTCTCCCAATCGAAGGGGGATGCCATGAAGGTCCTTTTTCTCCCCCTTGATCTCAACGATTTCTCCCACCCCTTCGTGCCCCGGGATCATGGGAAGTCGAATTCGGGGATCCCTTCCCTCCCACATATGCACATCGGAGCCGCAGACGCCCGCAGCCACCACTTTGACAAGGATTTCACCCTCCTTCAGTTTCGGAAGCGGAAAAGTTCTGATCTCCAAAGGTTCGTTAAATTTTTCTAAGACGGCGGCTTTGACTTCCATCGACTCTATTTTAACTTTCCTGCCATTTCTGCAGACCAGTGATCTGCGATCCCGGCCGGTGCATAGACAAAAATCATGACCAGGGGTTCGTTTTCAATATTCTGAAGAGAATGTTCAACATTGGGCTCAATATAGATGGCGCTGTCAGCCCCAACGACGGCTTCCTCAACGCCAACCTTCATCCTGCCGACTCCCTTCAGGATGATATAGATCTCTTCATTGGAATGGTGGTGAAGAGGGATTCTTCCATCGGGCTGGATGACCACATAGCCTGCTGTGAAATTTTCTGTCGGCAACCGGTTCTGGCCTGTCAACACTTTGGTTGTTCTTCCTGCTGGGAAGGTCATTCCCTCCATCTCTTTCAAATGGACGATGTTCATTCAACCTTCCTCATTCCTTCCTTCCCTCTCAATGTGACTCTTCTTCCAGTTTCAGCGGAGAGATAGGCAGCGTAGATGACTTCAACCGTTTCGTAAGCGAGGTCCAGGCCTGAGATAGGCTCCCGGTCATTTAGAATGGCCTCGACAAAATCTTCCAGCTCCTGGGGATAACCCCTTATCCAATCTTCATCTGGCGATGGAAATTGCCATCCTGCCTTGGTTTCCACCTTCTCTGTAATATATTCCGAACCGAATATACTCCCTTCGGGTGAGTAGACCACAAGGCTGTTATTGGGATTGATATTGATCTGTGCCACGGCATTCGACAGATAGATGCTCAATAGATTCTTTACCCCTCCTAAACTGACATCGGTCGATAGAATGCTCGCTTTTGAGCCGTCCTCAAAGGTAATCAGAGCCGCTGACCAGTCTTCCACATCGACCCAGGAATCCACCATCCACTTCTTCGGTTCTTTCTGGAAGGCTTCCATTTTGGTCAGATGGCCAACATCTCCGATGACCGATTGGGCACGAATGGGTTTCCCCATTTTCATCAAGCCTTCGTAATGTTTCAGATGGAGAACAGCTCCGATTGGGTGGGACCCCAATCTCATCAGAGAGCCTCCTCCGGAGGTTTTCCATTCACGGGAGTAAACCGCATGGGACCCAGAATGGCTCTCTTCAGCCCGGATATCGAGTACGGTGCCCCCGCAAGCTTTCATTAAGCTCTTCACCTTTGCCACAGAGGGAGCATAGACAAAGTTTTCTGCATAACCGAATTTTACCTTGTTCTTCCGGACCGCTGTTAGAACTGAAGCGGCATTCTTTAAGGCATCTTCGAACATGGTTTGGCGGGAAATCTTGCCCTCGCCAAAATAGCCGGTGAGGGGTTTTTCACAGAGGATATGCTTTCCTGCTTCCGCAGCCTCGATGGCGATGATGTGATGGAGGTTGGTGGTCACACAGAGATCGATAGCCTGGAGATCTTTTCGCTCTAACATCTGACGGTAGTCTGTATAGACATGGGGAATTTCAAACCGTTTTGCAAAAGCCTCCGCACTGTCGCGGTTTTTTGAACAGACGGCGAGGATTTCTACTTTGTGCCCTCTCAATTTTTCGAAAGCGCGAAGATGAAGTTCCGCTGCAAAGCGGGCCCCCACGATTCCAAGACCAATTTTGTTCATAAACACCTCCTGACCTTTTTCCATCATCTTTTGGGCAGAGCAAGAAGTCGCCGAATCCATGAGCCGGCCATTTTAAGACCCTCCTGAAGGGAATGCCTCAACGGATGAATGCTCAGAATGATCGATAAGAAGGTGATCAACCAGAGGACCAAGCAGATGGGTCGAGTAAAGAAAGGGGTTAAATCGCCATCCGTTAACACAAGTCCTCGACGAAGGTTTTTATCCATCAGATCCCCGAGGATGATCCCGAGCACCAGAGGAGCCATTGGATATCTCATCCGTCGGAGGATAAAGCCTACGATGCCAAAGCCAATCATCACATAGATGTCAAAGAGCCTGTTTGTGATCGCGTAAGAACCGATCGCACAAAGTACAAAGACCACTGGCATGAGACGGGTCCTTGGAATGGCCAGAACTTTTAACAATACTTTGGAGAGCCCAACCCCATAGACAAAAATTGCCAGGGTGGCAAAAAAAACCATTGCCACCACCTGATAGACGAACTGAGGCGATTCGACCATGATCAAGGGACCAGGACGGAGACCGTGAATGAACATGGCTGCCAGTAGAACAGCAGCAGGAGCTGAGCCCGGTATGGCAAGGGTGAGGGCCGGAATGATCGCACCGGGGACCACAGCATTGTTTCCGGTTTCAGCCGCCATCAATCCCTCAGTCGATCCCTTTCCGAATTTCTCTTTTTCCTTGCTCTTCCTACGAGCTGCCGCATAGGAGACCCAGGCTCCGATATCCTCGCCCACACCTGGAATGATGCCGATGAAGGTCCCGATAAGACCGCTCCGGATGATCGTTCGCCAGTGGCAAAGGACATCCATGATTTTTGGAAAGACGCTGTCCCTTGGTGCGTCTGCCATCTTTGCCGGAGGATTTTGCATCACCGATAAAACTTCAGAAAAGCCAAACGCTCCTACCATTGCTGGAATGAGAGCAAAGCCTCCTAAAAGTTCTGTGGTGCCATAGGTGAACCGCTCATAGGCATGGATGCCTTCCTGTCCCACCATGGCCACCAGAAGGCCTAAGAAACCAGCAATCCAGCCTTTTATTGGATCCTCGAGGGCGGTGAGATGGCCGGAGATCACGATTCCAAAGATGGCGAGCCAGAAGAATTCAAAGGATTGAAACTTTAATGCGTAATTTCCGAGAATAGGAGCAATGGTGGCAAGGAAAAGCATTCCGATAAAGCTACCCAGAACCGAGCCCGTTGTGGCAATCCCCATCGCCCTTCCTGCCATACCCTGCATGGCAAGGGGAAAACCGTCCAATGTGGTGGCAGCATTGGCAGGAGTTCCAGGAATATTAATGAGAATCGCCGTCAGGCTTCCTCCATAGATGGCACCCACATAAACACAGATTAGGACCAGAATGGCAAGATCTGCGGGAAGCTTATAGGTCAGGGTGGTGATCAGGGCGATTCCCATGGTGGCGGTCAACCCAGGTAAGGCCCCGATGACGATTCCGAGGAGCGTGGACCAGGCGATATGTAAGAGGGCCAAGGGTGTGATGAATCCTGCGATGGCACTGAAGAATCTAAGTAAGTTATCTGTCAATACCGTCATGTTTTTATCCAGGTCTCATGGAAGCGCAACAAGGAAGAGACGCTCGAAAATAAAGGTGATAGCCATCGAAGAAAGAACGGCAATCAATAAAGCTGTGATCACACCTTTTCTCCTTTGCGCTGGAGTCAATTCTCTATTCCATTCAAAAAGAAGGATGAAGAGAAGGATAAAAAGACCAGTCGCTAACCAGTAAGGAAAAGTCCCGATCAAAAAAACGGCATACCCAATCGTGAGCAAGGCGGTGAGGAGAAGCCGTTGGTTGCCTGGCTGACTCATCACCTGTCGAAAACTGTCACGACTCAGGTGAATATGATGGCCTCCCCGATGAAGGGATCGGATCACAAGAATGAGCCCGAAAAGGATGAGTATCGTCCCAATGAAAGCAGGTACGATTCCTGGCACGCTCAATGGGTGAATTTTGAGATGTTCCAGCCGGGGCATCCGCCATGATTCGATGACCACATAGAGATTGAGGAGGATTAATACAATACCTGTAATCAGGTCTGCCTTTGCCATACCCTTTTCTTCCTCTTTTCCCTTTGAGAAGAGAAGGGCGAGTTTCTTTCGAAACCCGCCCCCTTCAGAACACTTTTTATTGTCGGGGCATGCCCACTTCGTCAGGTTTCACCTTTGCCTTTCCTCCATCGTAAAGTCCCCAGGCGGCATTTACAATGGTTGGCCATGCCTTTTTGAGGGCTTCGTCCCCATAGTAAGGGGCAACGATTTGACCTCGAAGCTTTGCAAACTCCTTCAGGGATTTGGAATGGGCCACCTTTTCACGCCATATTTTGTTCATGGTCTCTACCACTTCTTTCGGAACACATTTGGGTACCCAGATGCCGAAGTAGATAGGGTCAGCGGCAACTTTGGGAAGCCATTTTATGGCAGAAGGAACAGTGCCGTAACCTTCAATGGAGATATCCTCGGGAGCCAGAGCCGCCAGAGGCCGCAACTTTTTTCCGCGGATCATCTCAATCTGTTCGCTGAGAAGTTGTGTGGTGGCAATGGTTTCACCTGCTACCGTTGCAATGACCGCTGGAGCACCACCATCATAACTGACCAGTTTATAGTCTCCTCCATTGGCCCGTTTAATGGCTTCGATGGCGGAGTGACCGGCCGATGGAATTCCTGCAATCCCGACAGAGATCTTTTTAGGATCTTTCTTCATCAGATCAAGAAACTCACCAAAATCTTTAATCGGGGCATTTGGATTGACAGAAACCAGAGTAGCATTGGCGCTGTTGAGATAGATGTGCCAGTCCTGAACCTTTGTGTCCAGAGTCCCGGTGATGATGTAAGTCCCGAGGTCCTTCACTGCTCCCGATGCCCAGGTGTAGCCATCACAGGGAGCCTCGAGGACACTTTTCGTTCCGATGGCCCCTCCTCCTCCGGGCTGATTGACGACGACCACCTTCTGACCTAAAGCCTCTTCAAGATCACCAACGATCGATCGCACTGCCTGATCGGTAGATCCCCCTGCTCCCCAGGGCACAATGATTCGAATCGGTTTACTCGGTTTCCAGTCCTGGGCATGAACCATGCCCCAGAAGATAAAAACTCCAACCAAAACGAAAGCCAGCATCCTATGTTTCTTTTCCATAACCCTGCCTCCTCCTTTCATTTTTTTTATTTCCGTTAAAATTTACCATATCGGAATTTGTGATGTCAAAAATAATGCCATTCTGATGGTATCCTATTTACCTGAAACCACCTCATAGACCTGGACACGACTCTCCGAATAAAGGGCTTTGATCTTTGGAGACAGGGCTTTATGCTCAGCCGAATCCCTCCAGGCGGCAGCCGTCTCTAAGGACTGGAACCGGATCGCCATCTGATAGACCGCTTCTTGATCATGCTCTTTCAGGAGGGTGACAGAGACAAAACCTGGCTGTTTTGACATGGCGAGGCTATATTCCTCTTGAAACAACCTTTCAAACTCCTTTTCCTTACCCATGATGACATGAAAGGTAACGTGCCGTTCAATCATTATCTTCTCCGTTTATGATTCATCATGTTATTTCGAGAATGTGGGGTCGAACAAACGTGATTCCCTCCACCTCCATCGTTAGAGTGGGATAGATGACAGGGAAAGTGATCATCTCAGGACCTTTCGATGTGGCGAGAATGGTATCCTCTGATTTTGTGCCGGTGAGGGACGGATTCCAGGTAAAAGCCTGATTCTCCTGGATCATGTCCGGAGTGTTGAAATGGGTTCGATAATCTCTTCCCGTGTAACCGATGGAACCGCCCTGATGATGAAACTTCCATTCTTCAGGGTATCCTTTTTGATGATAAGCCTCGATTCCTTTTAGAAGAACTTCCTTTGCTGGAATGCCAGGCCGGGTATGCGCCATCATCGTGCAGTCAATATATACATTCGCTTCATACTTTTTTCTCAATTCTTCAGGCAATTTCCCGAAATGAACAAATCGGGTCAACGAGACGATCAAACCCCACTTTCGAGCATTGACAGAGACCATCAAGCATCTTTCCACCTTTTTTTCTGTCGGAATGGGATGGCGGAATTGAGAGATTCGTTCGTCTGCAGCAGACATCAGGGTGATCGGATCGATCCGATCTTTCCATAATTCCCTACATAGCCTGCCTACCACTGCTGATTCTTTCTCCCCCTTCTTTGTCTTCATCATCGTTTTTTCCAATGCCGCAGAAACTTTCTTTCCCAACCAGCGATACCGTTTAACCTCCTCCGGGGTGAAAGAATAACGGAGCCTTCCAATCTCTTCTGTCAGCGTCACCGCATTTGGAAAAGGGGCATCACTTCCCAGAGGAAATTCTCCTGTCAGTTCTTTGATGATGGAGGCTTCCTGATCCTCATGCCATGGATAAGTTCTTACGACATACCCCTGTTTTTCGAGATGTTCTTCTTCAATCATCCGAGGAGCTTCAATATTATTAGAAATCAGAAATTTTGAATCCTCGGTGATGAGGAGAGAGGTGGCTCCAAACTCTGTTGCGATCCCAACGAGATTGAGGCCACCACCAGTCATCCAGCAGAAATTTGCCTGGCGCTTCAGGAGGAGGGCCTTTAGGTTTTTGGATTGGAGAAAGTTTCGGACCCTCCTCTCTTTTTCTTTGATTTCATTTTTAAGTGACATGATCTCTCCTTAAGACTTCCGTGCCAATGGAAGGTTGGAACCATGGAATCAAGTTGATCATTCCAATCCCCAAGTCTTCCCTTGTAAAGGTTTTTACTGTGCCAGCACCTCAGCCCAGGTTGTGACCGACCATTGAGTCTTGAAGAGTTCATTGACAGCATCCTTTGCCTTCTCCCTGAAGGATGCCGCATCCGGTATGACCACTTGCATTCCCATCCTCTGGAGATCGACCAGAATAGATGCCTCGCCGGTCTTGATCTTAAGATTCGCCCACTCTTCGGCCTCTTTGCCTGCCCTCACTATGAGATCCTGGTCTGCCTTGGACAGCCTGTCAAAGAAGGGTTTATGAATCAGGATTCCGGCAGTCTGAACGAGATGATTGGTGATGATGAGATGGCTCTGGACCTCGTAAAGTTTAAAAGATTGAATTTGTGGCAAATCTCCCTCGGATGCCTCTGCCTTGCCTTCCTTCAACGATTTGTAGAGTTCAGGCAAAGGAACACCTACAGGATCGGCTCCGATCACTTTCCAAACAGCCATCCAGCTTGGGATGGGTGGAAGTCGGAGTTTCAGGTTGTAGGCATCGGCAGGGGTATAGATCGGTCTCTTGGCTGTTGTCTGTCGGAGTCCACGGTAAATGGTTGTGAGGTATTTCAGATCGTTCTTCTCGAGTTGGGCGCGTGCCTCTTGCCCGAGTTTCCCATTCCAGACCCGCATGTAGTGATCAAAGTCTTTCATCACATAGGGACCGGTGAAGAAGTAATAAGGAGGGGCATAATATTCGAGAAAGGCTGTGCCGTTGGACTGCATTTCAATCTCCCCATTTCGGTTCATCTTGTTGATATCAATTTCAGATTTCGTTCCAGCATCGATCTTGACCTCGATGCGCCCCCCGCTTCCTTTTTCCACGATTTCCTTGAATTTCTCAGCCGCTTCGACGACAATCCCTCCTTTAAAGGGGCTGGCGAGGCGAATCGTTATGTCTGCAGAAAATGCCTTTCCTTCCCCCATTAAAAAGAACGATATTGAAATGATCGAAAGAATCAATCCAATCTTGAAATGTTTCATATTTATCCCTCCTTTCCGATCAGGTTTACTTTTTGATCTCTTTCACCAATTTGCCGAAAAACTCGTGATCGTTCGCCATCAGTTTTCCAAATGCCTCGGGTCCAAGGTAATGGAGATTGACAGCCATATCCTTTGCCGTCTTTTGGAAAGCAGGATCTTCCATGCCAAGTTTAAAGGCATCATGCAGTTTTTTTATCACCTCCGGTGGAGTGCCTTTGGGGGCAGCCAGACCTCGCCACATTCCCATGGCAAAATCAATTCCCTGTTCCTTGACGGTTGGAACATCGGGGAACATCTCCAATCGCTTCTCTGCAAAGAGAGCAATGATCTTAAGTTTTCCTGCCTTCACATGTTCAATTCCCTCAGGAGGAGAAACAGAGACGGCATTGATATGACCTCCGAGGATGGCTGTCACAGAGGGCCCTCCGCCTGAAAACGGGATGTGATTAAACTTGACTCCCGCCGCTTTTTCAAACGCGAGGGCTACGAGATGGACCCCCCCTCCTGCCCCTGAATTTCCCACCGTGATCATATTCGGGTTTTTCTTCGCATAATCCACTAATTCGCGGACATTTTTCCAGGGCATGTCCGATCGGATGAGGAACATAGAGGGGTCACTTACGACATTGAGGATGGGTTCAAAATCTCTGTAGGTGTAGGCGGTCGTGACCTGATGGGGAAGGATGGTCAAAGGAGTGACTGCAGAGACGAGCACGTAGCCATCTGGTTTGGCTTTTGCACCCTCCGTATAGCCTACTGCACTTCCACCACCTGGACGGTTTAAGATGACCACTGCTTTTCCAAGGTGCTTGGCTGCATAAGGTGCAAGAGCGCGAAAAATGAGATCCGTGGCTCCTCCTGCTGCCCAGGGGATGATCACCTGGACCTCTTTGGTTGGAAAATCTGTTGCTTGAACGGGTATCACCATCATGACCGACAGAATGAGTAACAATGCAAACAAACTTTTCATCATCTGAATCCCTCCTTTCGTCACAAAAGAACAATAGACTTTCAACTCTCAACTCTCAACTTTAAACTTTAAACTTTTAACTTTTAACTTTTTGTCCCCCCTTTCTCTCTTTTTCCATATCATCCGAATGAATGGATAAATCAGGAAGATGGCGGTCGCAACCAAAAAGATCATCGAAACTGGACGGTTCAGAAAAATTCCAAAATCTCCATGGGAAATCATCAGAGACTGTCGAAAAGCCACTTCCACCCTTGGACCCAGTACGAGTGCGAGGAGGAGAGGGGCTCCTTCATAAGCCCATTTTCTCATCAGAAATCCCAGGGCGCCGAAAAGAAGCATCACCCATATATCGAAGACAGAATTATTCACCGTGTACATCCCCGTGATGCAGAAAAGGATAACGAGGGGTAAGAGAATCCTTTTGGGAATCCGAAGGATGTTCGCAAAGAGGGGGACAAGTGGGAGATTGAGGATGAGCAAAATGAAATTGCCGATGTACATACTGGCAAGGACCCCCCAAAAGAGTTCTGGGTGCTGACTGATCAGCAATGGCCCTGGATTGACCCCATGGATAAGAAGGGCCCCGAGGAGGATGGCAGTTGGGGGGGCGAAGGGGATTCCGAGAACAAAAAGAGGGATGAAGGCGGATTGGCAGGCGGAATTGTTTGCCGATTCAGGACCTGCTACGCCTTCAATTGCCCCTTTGCCAAACTCCTCGGGATGTTTTGAAATTCTCTTTTCGATCATATAGGAAGTATAGGTGGCGATCACGGGGGCAGGGCCAGGGACTAAACCAATACCGAATCCTGAGAGGGTTCCTCGTAAAATGGCACCTATTGATCGTTTTAAATCTTGAAGAGAAGGATAAAGTTCCCGAAAACGGGGCATCATGATTCCTTGGTCCAGCAGTTCTGAAGGTTGGTTGACATTTGCCAAGACTTCGCCAATGCCGAAAAGGCCGATGGCCACGGCAACAAATTCAATTCCTCCGAGAAGATAGGCCGAGCCAAAGGTAAAACGGGCATCTCCGGTCACTGGGTCCAAGCCGATTGTACCGATGATCAAACCGATCAGGGCCATCATCAGGGCCTTGAGGAGCGATTTACCTGTCACATTGCTCAAGACGATGAACCCGAAGACCATCAAGGAGAAATATTCAGGGGGGCCAAAGGCCAATGCCGCCTCTGCCAATGGCGGGGCCAGAAAGACCAGGCCCAAAATGGCTAATGTTCCAGCGATGAAAGAGCCGATGGACACAATGGCCAGAGCTGGACCTGCTCGTCCTCTTTGTGCCATTTGATAGCCATCGATGCACGTGATCACCGAAGCTGTCTCTCCAGGGACATTGAGGAGAATGGAGGTGGTCGAGCCTCCATACATGGCTCCGTAGTAGATTCCGGCAAGCATGATGATGGCGGAGGTGGGATTGAGGCCAAATGTGGCAGGAATAAGTAGGGCGATTCCAGCTATGGGCCCGATGCCCGGAAGCACCCCGATCAGAGTTCCTACGATGCAACCGACCAGACAATAAAAAAGGTTTTGAGCGGTCCCAGCAATTCCAAAACCATTGATCAGTTGTTGGAACGATTCAAACATCTACCTTACACCAAACGATGAGCAATGAACGATGAACTATAAACAAACCTTAAGATCCGATTCCTCCAACCTCATTCTCCCCTTTCCCTCTCCGTTGGGGAGAGCGGGGAAGGGTGAGGGGTTATATCCCAATCCACCCTTTCGGCATGGGAATCTCAAGCCATTTAACAAAAAGAAAATAGGAGCTCATCGCCGTCAGGAAGGATAGGGGAAGATTCACGCGCCACTTTACCCCCAGGATTTTTAAAAGACCTACCATGAGGAGAAAGGAGGTGAGTGGATACCCCAATAGGTTGAAAACAGCAGTAGCTAAAACCATGGCACCCAGGAAGAGTATCAGTCTTACTGGAATGTCTATAGACTCCCTGGAGGCCTCTTTTTTAGATTGGTTTTTTTTCACCTGATAGAGCGTTTTGAATACGAAGGCTCCTGATAAGAGCATGAGGCAGATTCCGAGATAGAAGGGAAATAGGCCTGTTCCAGCCATTCGGAAAGTCCCAATAGGCATCTTCAAAGAAAGCCAGGCGGTCACAGCTCCAAAGAGGAAGATGACCATTCCAACGGCTATCTCATCCCTTTTCATCTAAATCTCGTCTCCCCCAAAATCCAAATGTCAAATGTCAAAGGAATGTCAAATGGTTCAATTCCAAAATTTTAATTGTTTTGAAATTTGAACTTCATTTGAACTTTAAACTTTGAACTTTGACATTGAGTCATCATTCAGTCCATTAAGGCTCCACCATTTACATCGAGGATCTCACCCGTGATAAACGAGGCTTGATCCGACGCTAAAAAGAGCACGGCCTCTGCCACATCTTCGGGTTTACCCAGACGGCCAAGAGGAATGGAAGCAATAATCTCTTTTCGCCTTTCTTCGGACCACTGGGCGCTCATCTCAGTCTCAATGGCATGGGGTGCCACTCCATTGACATTGATTCCATAGGAAGCCAGTTGCCTTGCCAGTGTCTTTGTTAAGGCATCTATTCCAGCCTTTGAAGGTCCATATCCCGGGGCAGAGGTGATGTCTCCCATCTTTCCAGCAATAGATGAGACGTTGATGATCTTTCCGTATCGTTGCTTTTTCATGGTTTCCACAACCGCTCTGCAACAGTTAAAGGTGCCTTTGAGATTGACTTCAATCACCCGATCCCAATCTTCTTCGGTGACGGTGTCAATGGTACCTCTCCGGATGATCCCTGCATTATTAACGAGGATGTCGATTCGGCCAAAGGCTCTCATGACTTGATCAACCATTGCCCGCACTTCAGCACTTTTTGAGACATCACAGAGGATGGCAATGGCCTCTCCTTGGCCCATGACGATCTGATCTTTTAAGGCAATGGTTCCCCCTTCATCGAAGTCGATAATAGCCACTTTTGCCCCTTCCCTGATCAAGGCGAGAGCAATGGCTTTGCCAATTCCCCTTGCTGCACCTGTGACAATGGAGACTCGCCCTTTTAATCTCATAGGATTCCTCATCATTCTTTGCCAAACACCAGATTAGGAAGAAACAGCACAATCTCCGGGAAAAAAACGAGCAACAAGTCAACCAGGACGATCGCCACAAGAAACGGGATCGATTCTTTGATATAGTCCTCCAAAGGACAATCGAGAATCGAACAGACCGTATACATTGAAACACCCACCGGAGGGGTTACGAGACCCAATACAATGACCAGCATAAAGACGAGCCCGAAGTGAACAGGATCGATGCCAACCTCGCTGATTAAAGGAAGTAGAATAGCAGTGAAGAGGAGAATAATGGCGGTGCTATCGATAAACATCCCTGCAATGAAGAGCGCTCCGATGAGGATTAACATCAAAATATGAGGATGACTGGTGATCCCCAGCATAAATTTGGAGAAAAGATCACCGATTCTCTCATAGGAGAGGCCATATCCGAAAATCCCAGACATGGCGATAATGAGCATGACGGATCCGATGTCAACAATAGTGAATTCAAGGGTCCGCTTGAATTTCTCCCATGTCAACTCCCGATAGAAAAGCGCTCCAACGACTAAAGCATAAACTCCGGCAAAGGCTCCTGCTTCGGTTGGAGTATAGAACCCAAACCGTATTCCTCCGATCAGAGCAATTGGAAAAAGAAAAGCCCAGATGCTATCTATCAATGCCTTTCCCACTTCTTTTAGAGAAGCTCTTTTCCTTTCAGGTAGGTACCTCTTTTTTCTCGAGGTGATGGAGACAGCGATCATCAGAAATAACATCATCATCAAGCCGGGGATAATCCCACCTGTAAAAAGCCGTCCGATCGAGACCTGACCGATGGTGCCGTATAAGATCAGTCCAATACTGGGAGGAATGACTGGAGTGATACAGGCCGTTATAGCTGTCACAGAGCTCGTATATCCCTTTGAGAATCCTTTTTTAATCATCTCCGTTCCGATAAGACGCGCTTCCATCGCGGCATCCGCGATTCCCGAACCCGACACTCCACCCATCATGGTGCTAAGCACCACATTGACCTGAGCGAGTCCTCCGCGCATATGGCCGGCAAGCACCCCAGCCAGTTTAATCAAACGATTGGTCAAGCCCGTTTCATTCATCAAGTTCGCGGCGAAGATAAAAAGTGGAATCGCCAGGAGTGGAAAATTCTGTGTTTGCGAGATCGGAAGCTGGATGATCATTGTAAAGGGCAGTTGCGGGTTTTGAAGGAAGAAAAGGACTCCGGCAATACCGATGGCAAACGCCACAGGCATTCCCATGAAAAGAAAAAGGATGAAAATGATAAAGACCCAGAGCATCTTCCGGTCCCCCTATCCCTCAAGTAGAATCTTTGACATCATGTCCCTTCCCGTTTCGGGAATAGCGCTCTGATTTTATTGATGGTCGTGATCACCATCAGGGTTCCGGCAATAGGGACACTGATCGTCACCCAGCTGTAGCTGAACCCAGGAATTCCCTGAAACTGTCTGAATCGGGTGGTGTAGGAAATCTTGATGCCGTATCCAATGAAAGCCAATAAAAAGATGAGGATGATGATGAGGTTGATGAGTTCAATTGAGTTTCTATATTTATCGGGTAACCTTGAAATGATAAACTCGACATTCATCAATTTATTGTTGCGCATTGCCACATCGCCACCCAAAAAGGTGCACCATGCAAATAAGCAGACCGCCATATCCACGGACCAGTTGATAGGGTATCCGAGATATCGTGTCACTGCGGCAACGAAGACAAGACTAACGATAAATACCAAAAAAATTTTAATTAAGAGAATTTCACCCTTACAGATATATTCATACAGCTTGTTCATGGTTTACTCACTTTTCCCATTTAAGATCAGGATCATGTTTTCAAGCAGTAACCAGCCCCTCCAAGAAGAGAGGGGCTGGTCCATCCTGCTACTTCTTAAAGCCGAGTTCTCTGTGAACTTTCTCCTTCACATCAGCAATTTTTAAAACCTCATAGGCTTTTTCGCCCGCCTTCCTGAAAGCAGCGATATCGACTTTATCGACGATAACCATCCCTCTCTTGATCAAGTCTGCCTTCACTTCTTTCTCTTTTTCGAGAATGAGTCGAGAGGTTTCCAATCCAGCCTTATCGCATTCTTCCACAAGGATTTTCTGGTAGTCTGGAGGAAGGTTGTTAAACCACTTTGCGCTGATGACCTCAAAATTAACCAGCATGATATGCCCGGTCTCGGTCACATACTTTAAGACTTCATAAAACCGTCCACCGGGGATGTTGTTATAAACAAGTTCAACCCCATCAATCACCTTTTGCTGGAGGGCTGGATACATTTCTCCAAAAGCGAGAGCCACGGGTGTGGCACCAAGGGCACGGACGGACTCCTGCCAGATGGGGGCTGGGGGGGTTCGGATGCGTTGGCCTTTTAAGTCCTCGGGAGACCTGACCGGTTTATTCGTAAAGAAGTGTCTGTAACCCTGGACCCAGCTGAAGGAGAGCACTTTAAACCCGAATTTATTCGCCAGTTCGTCAAGCCAAGCCTGAACCGTAGGCATCTTTTTGAGCCTCTCCACACCACCCAGGGTTTCCACAAAATAGGGGCCATTCATCACGGCAATACCAGGCACATACATCCCCATGCGGGCTGAGTCCGTGTTCTGGCCCACATTGGCTCCTGCCCTGATCTGTTCCAAAATATCCTCTTCGACACCAAGCTGAGCACTAGCGAAGACCTCGATTTTCAAACCGCCTTTCGTTCTTTCTTCAACCGCTTTGGCCCATTTTTGAAATCCAGCATGATAGGGTTCTCTGGGGCTCAACACATGGTTAAACTTTAAGGTGTATTTCGCCTGACCAAACGCAGGTGCTCCGAAAAAGATTAATACGAAGAGTCCAACCATACACAGAGACATGATGATCGAAACATGTTTAAAACTTTTCATCTTTCCTCCTCCTTCTTTTAAACTAAAAGTTGATAGTTAATCTTTTGTAAATCTGAATTCAGAAATCCGCATTCCGCAATCATGACATCACCTTCCCCCTCGATATCCCAACCGCTGAGAGATCTTCAGGGCTGTCTCCATCACCTCCTTTTTCAGTACTTCCTGGGCTATTTTTTTAGTGACTCGAAATGCCGGTCCTGAAATACTGATGGCAGCCACTGCATTTCCTGCCTCATCAAAAATCGGAGCCCCCACACACCGAACCCCTTTCTCATTTTCTTCATCATCGATGGCATACCCTTGAGCACGAACCATCTTGAGGTGTTCTTTGAGCTGGGCAGGATCCGTGATGGTATTTTCTGTTCGTTTTGAAAGTCCTTTTTTTTTGAAGAATTGATTCAGGGCTTCCTCTGAAAAGTGTGAAAGCAGGACTTTTCCTACGGCACTACTATGGGCTGGATTTCGTAAGCCAATCCGGGAGGCCATCCTCAAGCCACTGGGGTTATCCTCTCCTTCAACTTTGTCAATGTAGACTACCTCGTTTCGATCAAAAATGACCATATGGACCGTCTCTTTCGTCCGTTCTGCAAGATCCTTTAAAAATGGAGCCGCCTCCTTTCTGAGATCGATCTGGCTTAATAGAATATTTCCGAGCTCCACCAGCTTGAAGCCGAGGAAATAGTTTCGCGTTTTGGCGTCCTGACGAACATAACCCAGATAAGAAAGGGAAGAGAGAAGACGATGGGTCGTTCCTTTAGGAAGATTCACTTTTTTAGAGAGGTCCCGGATGCTGATGCCCTGCGGATTCTGTCCGAGGATATCGAGAATTTGCGAGACACGCTCTATGCTTTGGACCAGATTGGTTGGCCTTGTGTCCTGTTGAGATTCCATAAGCCGTTTCATAATATGAAACAACGTTCCACATTATAATAACAACATCCAAAAGAAATAGTCAAGGATTTTTTTGCAATCCCTCCAGATTGGAATCCATGAAATCTCGCGGGGAAAGAATCAGAAAGGGATTCCCCAACTCCTTAAACAGCGATCCTTCAAAGAATACGGGTCGGTCCATCCCCTATCTGGATCCTGTTTTTGGGGAGCAACTGTTTTTTGTTAAGCAGAGATCGGATGACCTCAACACTTTTTGGTCTAAAAATTTTGATTTATTTGGATCATCTGTGTTAGGGAAGAATTATAATGTGTTCAACATCACACCCAGGAGGTAGTTCTATGTTAGAACATATCAGCCATGAGGATTTAGAGGAGATCCGACGATGGTCGACCTGTTCCATATCAAATGCCATAGAACTCTTTAATATCCGGCCCCGAAATGAAGGGTTTATGCTTCCTGAGATCCAAAGTGTGTTTCCAGAGATGGGGCCAATGATCGGTTATGCTGTCACCGCTGTCATCAGTGCCGATTCTCCAGAAGGGCGTCGGGTGTCCCCCCCTGATTGGTGGGAAGAGATTTTAAAAATTCCGGAACCCCGGGTCGTTGTGATTCATGATTTGGATCGCCCGGTCATTGGGTCCTTCTGGGGAGAGGTGAATGCCAGCATTCATAAAGCCCTGGGATGCGTGGGGGCAGTCACCGATGGTTCCGTTCGAGATCTGGAGGAAGTGAGGAAGATGGGGTTCCATCTCTTTGCGAGTTGTGTTTCTGTGTCCCATGCCTATGTCCATCTGGTGGAGGTGGGAGTTCCCGTTAAGATCGGCGGGATGTTTGTCAAACCAGGAGATTTGATCTATGGAGATCGGCATGGCATTTTATCCATCCCTCATGGAATCGTTAGGGATGTTTCTCGTGCGGCTCAACTCATAGAGGACTGGGAACGGAAGGTCATCGATTACTGCCATTCTCCATCCTTTACCGTGGAAGGGCTCAAAGAGAGATATCTCTCTCCCAGACCCACCTGGCCACCCAAGGACCGATAAAAGGGAAAAGGAGGAAAAGATGATGCAGAGGAGAATACTGGTTCCCTGGTCGATGCTTCCCAAGGGGAAAGAAGTCTTGGATCGGTCCAAAGCAGAGGTCATTTATTTACACGGTCCAGGTGGAACACTTCCCTCTTTGAAAGAATTGGTTCAAGCTCTTCGCTCCGTTGATGTGCTCTTACCAAGAGGAACACAACCCATCCCGAAAACCATCATTAAGGCAAATCCTCATCTCCTTGGGATTGCCAATTTTGGGGTAGGCTATGATAATATTGATGTCTCAACGGCTACTCAGCTTGGAATGATGGTGACGAATACTCCTGGAGTGCTCACAGAGACCACCGCAGATCTTGCATGGGCTTTGTTAATGGCCACGGCGAGAAAGATTCCACAAGCTCATGATTATGTTCGGTCAGGACAATGGAGAGGGCTAGGCGGGAAGGTCTTTATGGGTCAGGATATTGGGCCTGGAGGGTCCAATCAAAGAAAGACTTTGGGAATTGTGGGATTTGGTAGAATTGGACAGGCCGTTATGCGGAGGAGTCGTGGCTTTCAGATGAGGGTCATTGCCTACGACCCCTGGAGGAAAACGGAAATCGAGAAACGGAAAGGGGTTGAATACAAAGAGCTCCATCAACTTCTGAAAGAAAGTGATTTTGTGACGATTCACTGCCCTTTGACCAGCGAGACTTATCATCTCATCGGACAGAAGGAACTGGATCTGATGAAACCGACCGCTGTTCTCATTAACACCTCTCGAGGGCCGGTGATCGATGAGAAAGCGCTGGCCGCCACATTAAGGAAGGGAAAGATTGCTGGGGCTGGGCTGGATGTTTATGAGAAGGAGCCCAAGCTCACAGCGGGTCTCGCTGAACTGGAGAATGTGGTCTTACTTCCTCATATTGGAAGCGCCACTCAAGATACCCGGGAGCAGATGGCCGTTCTGGCGGCTAGGAATGCAGTGGCTATGGTTGAAGGAAAAAGGCCGCTTCACCTCGTCAATCCAGAGGTTCTCAAAACCAATGCCTATCGAATGAAACTTAAAAGGAGGGTCCGTGATGAATCGGTTTAAGGTTTTGCTTTACGAGGATATGCGCGAAGAAGGGAAGGCGGCCTTGAGAAAAAAGGCTGATCTCCATATTGCTGAACGTCTGGATGAAGATTATTTAAGGGAGCAGGTCAAAGAGGTGGATGGAATCGTGATCCGTGCCAATGGAAGGGTCAATCGCAACATCATGGATGCTGCCCCGAGGTTGAAGGTGATTGGAAGGCATGGAGTTGGAGTGGAGAACATCGATCTGGAGGCAGCCACTGAAAAGGGGATATGGGTGGTCAATACACCCGATGCCAATGATCTTTCAGTGGCAGAACACTTTTTTGGAATAGCCCTTATCCTTTCGAAGATGCTGAAAAAAGGGGAGAAGGCATTACGTGAAGAGGGAAGGTGGGAGGCTCGTTATCAATATATTGGAAACGAACTTCATGGGAAAACTTTGGGGATCCTCGGCTTCGGCCGAATCGGGAAAGCCATTGGAAGAATTGGCTCCAGGGGATTTAATATGAGGGTTCTTTACTATGATGCCCTCCGCTTTGAAGAGGTCGAAAGGGAGCTCGGTGCTGTCAAAGTCAATTTGGAAGAGATTTTTTCGAAATCGGACTACATCTCCATCAATCTTCCCATGTTGCCAGCGACCAAAGGCATGGTGGGTGAGAGGGAGCTTAGGATGATGAAACCGACCGCCTATATCATCAACCTTGCCCGAGGTTCGATCTGGGATGAAAAGGCACTGTATCAAGTTTTGAAAGAAGGAAGGATTGCAGGAGCAGGAGCAGATGTCTTTGAGGTGGAACCGGCGACCAAAGATCATCCATTGCTCGGGCTTGAGAATTTTTTTGGGACACCCCATATGGCAGCCCACACCGAAGAGGCCCTCAAAAGGATGAGCCTGGTGGCGGAGGATATCGTCCGGGTGCTGGAAGGAATGGTTCCGCTTCATCCCGTCAATCAACCCAGACGGTAAGTGATGGTTCAACAATACAATCCACTATACCTATTTGGTCCAATCTTGAAAGCGACCTTTCTCAGCAGGGCTAATCGTTTTTTAATCTATTGCCATCTCGATGGTCGGGTTGTGCCAGCCTTTCTTCCCAATCCCGGTCGTCTTCAGGAGCTCCTCCTTTCAGGACGACTCATCTATTTGGTGAGGGAAGAAGGGAAATATGATCGAAAGACCCGTTACACAGTCGTCGCTGTTCTTCGGGATGGGATTCCTATCATGCTCCATACCCACCGGACCAATGAAGTGGTCAGGTATCTTCTACAGAGAGACAGAGTTTGCGGCCTGGAAGGCGCCCGGATTGTCCAATCCGAAGTTCGGATGGGAAGGAATCGTTTCGACTTCCTTCTCAAGAAGGGACGGCAGGAGATCCTTCTGGAGGTGAAATCCTGCACGCTTGTTGGGAAAAGGGTGGCTATGTTTCCAGATGCAATCACAGAAAGAGGGGCACGACATCTGAGAGCCTTGGCAGCCTTTTCAGGCCATGGTAAAAAGGCAGCCATCCTTTTTATTGTCCACTGGCCCTTCGCTCAGTTTTTTATGCCAGACTATCATACCGACCTCGGTTTTTCGAAAGTGTTTCTCAGCATTCGTCGTCACGTTGAGGTCATTCCCCTCTCCATCCGGTGGCAGGAAGATCTGTCCCTTTCTCCCGAGACCAGACGGCTTCAAATCCCCTGGAGCTATATCGAGCAGGAAGCGAGAGACCAGGGAAGTTATCTCCTTATTTTGGAGCTTCGGAAAGACAGAACGATCTCTGTCGGAAAACTGGGAAATTTATTCTTTAAAAAAGGGTTCTATGTCTATGTAGGATCCGCCATGGCCCATCTCAGCAAAAGGATCGAAAGACATCGCCGTTTAAGGAAGAGACACCACTGGCACATTGATGCCTTGAGGGCAAAAGCAGATTTTAAATCAGCCTTAGCCATTCGGTCTTCGAGTCGCCTTGAATGCGAGGTGGCCAAAAGGATGTCCGAAATAGGTGAATGGACCATCCCAGGATTTGGCTCAAGCGACTGTTCCTGTCCTACCCATCTCTTTGCCATGTCAGAGAACCCACTCCATTCAGAAAACTTCCAAACAATAGTTCAGCACTTCCGTATGGATCGATTCAGACAGCAGACGTTATCAAATCAGCTGGAGGGGGTCCATCCATTTCAACGCTTTTAAAGTGTTTATCGTTTCCCAATCGAGGCCTTCATAGGAGATCTTTTCGGTCATCCAAACAACTGAAAGGTGTAAATGAGGCGGGGGGTTCTTTTGTAACGTTTGCGGCAGGGCCAGAGTTGCGAGAATGTCCCCCCCATTGACACCCTCCCAATGTCCAGACCATCGAGCGGAGTTGTGTGACCGTAAATCGTGCAAAACCTCGGATAACTGCTTTTGTAAAAACGATGTTCCACCATTACCGACTTGCCAATAAAGTCATCCATCACTCTGACAATCACTCCATCATATAGAACCGGGATCTTCGTTTTTTCGTTGAGGTGATGAATTCTATTTTCCCGATCCCTATAGAAACACAGATCCAACCCTTCGTGAGGCATTTCGCGTTTCCCCTGGTTTCCCCACCATTTGTCATTTGAATTGAATAACATTCCCGGTGAGAAGGCCCATTCCTGGAAACCAAAAGCATCGAGAGAATTCTTTCGAACCATCCATTCCGTGAATCGGGATTTTTTCAGGACGAAAGCATCTGAATGTCTGATACTGGTTCTGGTGTCCCCGAACTCCGAACGGTTCATGATGGTTTTTTCATCTCTTCAAGGGTAGATTTTGAGGCATTGAACATGAAACCGATATCCGTGGAGCAGGCAAGGACGGTCATGCCTTTCGTTCGCCATTTCCGTATCAGTTCGGTATTTCCGATATGAATGCCAGAGGCTTTCCCTCTCTTCCTGGCGGTCTCAACGACCTTCTCTATGGCTTGAGTCACCGCCTCCGAAGCCAGCTGATCCGGGATGCCAAGGGAGATGGAGAGGTCATTCGGACCGATCAAGCCCACATCGATTCCTTCCGTGCTGAGGATGGCATCGACATTCTCGATCGCCTCCCGGGTCTCAATCTGGGCAATGATCAGAGTATGTTCATTGGCTTCCTTCATAAAATCGATCGCCTTTAAAGGTTTATAATCCGTTTGTCCGGTCTGGGTGCCAAAGCCTCTTTGCCCAATAGGCGTATATTTACTATAACGGACGATCGCTTCAGCCTGTTCTTTGGTTGAAGTCATGGGAACCATGACTCCCTCAGCACCGGCATCGAGGATCCTTGAGATGAAGTGGGGTTCGAGATGAGGGACCCTGATAATTGGTGCAATGCCAGCTGACTTGGCACCCCGTATCAGATCGGCTACCGTCTCCATAGAGTAGTTTCCGTGCTCCATGTCAATCAAGACAAAATCATAACCCACGGAGGCAAAAATGACTGGTGCTCCAGGATCTCTTGCCTGCCGGATCATCGTTCCATAGACACATTCCCCCGCTAACACTCTTTTTCTCAAACCTGCCCAGGTCATAAAAACCTCCCCAATAATAGTCTGAAAAGGTAAAGGTTACGAAGCCCCCGCCTACCGGCAGGCAGGCGTATCGTTTTGCGTTAAAAGGTAAGGATAAATGTTTTTGGACGATTGACGTAATCCATTGACGAAACGGGCGTCCTCACCCCAACCCTCACCCGACGTTCTTTTTCAAAGCAGTTCCATCTTCTTTAAGATCTCCTTCAATTCCTCTTTGGCTTTAGTAGAAATGCCTCCCACTGGAGGAATGCCTATCCCTGCCTCAATGCCTATCAGGTTAAGGGCTTCTTTAATCACGACAGGAAAGGTTCCAAGATCAAAAGCCAGCCTGAGAGGAGCGAGGCGGAATTGGGCGGCCAGGGCTCTTTTGTGATCCCCTGCCATAAACGCCTCATAAATCTCTACGATCACCTTGGGTGCCACATTGGCTGTGGCAGCAATCGCTCCTTTTCCTCCATAACAGAGCGTTCCGTAGATCAGAGTGTCTCTGCCAGCGAGGACCGAAAAATGCTCGTCCGTTCTCCGGATATATTCAGCCGTTAAGGTCAGATCTCCTGAAGAATCTTTAATTCCCACAATGTTTTCTACATGAGAAATTTGAGCAACAAAATCTGCCGAGAGATTGACTCCTGTTCGGCCAGGATTGTTATAGAGAAGGACTGGAAGCTGAGTTGACTTTGCAATAGATGTGTAAAATTCCATCAGTTCTGCATCATTGGGCTTAATGAAATAAGGTGTGAGGACGGAGACGGCTTGCACTCCAGTAGCCTCAGCCATCTGGGTCAGGGCAATGGCTTCGCGAGTGGTGATGGCTCCTGTTCCTGCATAAACGGGAACCCGACCACGGGTCTCTTCAACCACGACCTCGATAATCCTCTTCTTCTCTTCAAACGTCAGGGCATAGAATTCACCCTGGCTCCCGACAGGAAAGAGGCCATGAACGCCCCCTTCGATCAGATAATCGGTCAGTTTCCGGAGTGCTGATTCATTGATCTTTCCTTCTTTCGTGATCGGCGTCACCATCGCTGGAATAATGCCTTTGGGTTGAAAATTCATATATGCCTCCAGTTATAAAGGTTAAGTTTGAGGTTAAGGTTGAGATTGAGGGAGAGGGTAAAGAGAAACTTATCCTTAGCCTCAGCCTTAACCTTTTTTTATAATTGGCAATGTCAATAGCCCATCCGGTATTAAAATGACTCTTGCCTCTGGGTTTTTCTTCAGTTCTTGATTGAGCGCCTCCTGTAACGTGGGAACGGATTTGAGATACAATTCATTCAGCATCTCTTCAGGAAGAAGGCAATCCGTCATAACGATCCTTGCCTGTTGAAGGATTCGAGCAAGGATTAGTGCCTTCTGTTCTCCCGGGGCAAAGCCCTCTTCACGAGAGATGGCGATGATGTCATCCACATCCTTTGCCTTCTTCATAATATTACAGTATCCCGGGTGTCCACAGCCGTCCTCACAGGGAGCAGGGATGAGAATGACGCCTCCCTTTGTCACCACCGGCTTTGGACCGAAGACCACCACGTTGGCGGCACGGGTAGCCTGATAGAGATCCAAACTTTTAGGATAACTGACCCCACTGACCACAATCTCTCCGGGATGTTCAATCTCCACTTCATAAAGTTTGCGGGCCACCTGGACACCTTCGGCAAAGGCTTTCACCGGATCTCCGGCAACGACTTTCACCACTTCTTTCTTCCCTGTCTGAACCACGTTGACAATGAAATGGAGTCCGAGAGCTTGGGTAGCTTCAGTGAGGAATTTTCTGAATTCATTTCCCTCAGTCACTCCGAGCCTGGTCTGTTGTAGCATCTGATAATTATGAGTGGCGGCGATGGTTTCCTCTCCTGCCACGCCAACCGCGATGCTTTTCACCCCACCGCTATACCCAGCAAAGAGGTGGGTTTCAATGACTCCAGTGGAGATCCGGATATCTGCCTGCGCCACTGTGCGATTGAAGACCAGAGGGATCCCGCCTGTGGTCTTCCCCAGATTGAGAAGCTCCTTAGAGTTCCATGCATCGTGATTGATAAATGTGATTTCATTGACGACCTCGCCAAACTTCTCTTTTAACTCCCCGGCTGTGTTTGGCCGATGGGTGCCAGTGGCAACGACGGCCGTGATGTCGCTCTTTTTAACTCCACCGGCGTAAAGTTCTTTAAGCATAAGCGGAAGAATAATCTCCTCCGGAAGTTTGCGAGTGATGTCGGTCACGATCATCGCCACTTTCTGCCCAGGTCTAACCAGATCTCGCAGGCGAGGTGTTCCGATAGGATGTTGAAGGACATCTTCAACTGCCTTCTTGACGTTATGAAGGAGCTCCATAGAATGGGATTCCACCCACTCCACAGACACATGATCAGGGATCTGGATGGGAATGAGCCTTTTGCCACAGGGAACATGGAAGATTCGGGTTCTCATGGATCGATCCTTCTATGGCAGATCCTCATTGGCAACTGTCCTCGTTCCTGTACCATCTCTGTGATCCGCAGGAGCCGTTCAAATTTGGCATCAGGAGGGGTGGTATCACTGACGCTCAAAATGAATCGGTCTCCAGGTGCAATGTCGTCAAAAAGCCTTGCCATAAAGGTTTCGAACTCCTCATCAGACATGGTCGATTCGAGAAGGGCGATGGATGGAATTCCGCCAAAGATTGTCACCTTTCCCTCAAAGGCCCTCCTGACTTCAGAAAGTGTCACTTTTGTCATCGGTGATGGGCAAATTGCCTCTGCCACATCGATTCCGCTCTCCCGGATCAAATCGAGGAGTCCCTTATTCTCTCCGTCGCAATGAGAGAGCAGGAATTTTCCATGGCTATGTAGAAGTTCAGAAAACCTCTGAAGACAGGATAGCATGTGTTCTTTATAAAAGGGAGGGTAGGTGATCATCTCGTCATAATTGGATCCGAAGTGGATCACCTCGGCAGGAGACTGGGCATGGATTTGAAAGATCTGTTCAAAATAGGGTTCCATGTCCTCGGAGAGCTGTTTCAGTTCCTTGGGATGGTCATAAAGTTCAAGGTAAAAAGTCGTGGAATCGAAGAAGTGCTTCAAGATATGATGCATGGGAGAAGCGGATGTGCTTGCCCAGGCGATCGCTAACCCTTTTTCGCCCACCCGATTCTGGTATTCCAGGAAATGCTCATAGGCAGAATGAACCTTGATGTTTTTAAAAATATAGCCCACCACTGCATAGTCTTCGGGTTTCTTGATCACATGTTCAGAGATCCAGGTTTGAGAAATTCCGGCACGCCTCATCTCCTCCGTGTAAAGCATTTTACAGGAGACGGAGCCAATAGGAGTATGATAGGTGACGATGGTCGTATCTCCTTCCTGTTTCACTTCACGGTCAACGCCGACGAGCTCAGGCCGGCAGGCCATCTCCCTCAGTCGATAGATGCCAAGGCCTCGATCGATCATCTCCTCCGGGTCTCGTGTTTTCTGAAATTCAGGTACAACCTTATGATATCCGCCCCCAATGGCATCAGCGATTTCTTCCAGGGAAACATCCTTTCGGAATCGTTCTGGGAGAGTGCCTCGGTAACGGTTGGCGTTATACCAGAGGTCGATTCTTGGGACCCAGGGAAGTTGGTCTGCCCACTCTCCTTTGATGGCACAAAGCATTCGCTCTTTAAACGTCATTTCTTTGGTGTTGAATAAAATAAGGGTTCCTCACGGAAAAGCATAAAAAAATGGTTTGAGCCGAATCCGGGCGTCAAGATTCGGCTCAAAGCATCCGTCTTTCATTTAGAGGTCGAAAGAGAGCTATTCCAGTTTAATATTCAGTTCTTTGATCAGCTGTCCATATTTCGCAAAGCCTTCTTTGAGGAATTTTCCAAAATCGGAGGGATCCTGATACATCACCGGCTGACCGATGTCTTTCATCGCCTGTATGAATTCAGGATCGTCACAGACTTTCTTGAAGCGGTCGGCAAGATACTGAATGACTTCGGGCGGCGTTCCCTTTGGAGCAGCCACTCCTTTGACCGATCCCACCGTCACAATATTATAGCCGAGTTCTTTGAAGGTGGGAACATCGGGAAGGGCTGGGTCCCGGGATTCGAGGGCAACAGCAATGGGGATCAACCGTTTTGCCTTAATGTGGCTGATGATTTCAGAGGGATGGTTTCCACCACAGTCTGTCTGTCCACCGATGATAGCGGTTACCGATTCGGCACCTCCACGGAATGGCACGGTCACCATCTTCAATCCGGCTACTTTTCCGAGTGCCTGTAAGGTGATATCGACAGAACCCGCACGGGTGGAGACAGAAGCGGTCACCTGATCCCTCTTCTTTCCCCATTCCACAAACTCCTTCAGGGTTTTATAGGGAGCATCGGGCCGGATGATCATGACGATGGAATGGATTGACAGCCGGCAAACCGGAAGGAGATCATTAAAGGTATCATAGGGTAGTTTC
>FWPV01002462.1_pt1 | contig 45465 bp, 39 predicted proteins | sample 2228371 | NCBI WGS metagenome assembly FWPV01 (sample SAMEA103939776, study PRJEB20133) | metagenome
TAAAACGTCGTGAGACAGTTTGGTCCCTATCTTCCGTGGGCGCTGCAGATTTGAGGAAGCCTGCTCCTAGTACGAGAGGACCGGAGTGGACGAACCTCTGGTGTACCGGTTGTCACGCCAGTGGCATTGCCGGGTAGCTAAGTTCGGAAGAGATAACCGCTGAAAGCATCTAAGCGGGAAACTCGTTTCAAGATTAGATCTGCCGGGGCCTTGAGCCCCCTAAAGAGTCGTTCAAGACCAGGACGTTGATAGGTCAGGTGTGGAAGCGCAGTAATGCGTTAAGCTAACTGATACTAATTGCTCGTGCGACTTGACCCTATAACTTTGATTAGATTCAAGGTTGTTATGCCCAAGTGACGCATTCAAAATACTGCGCTCGAAAGAGTGCAAGACATTAAATAAAAGCTGATTTGCTCTATGAATTCGATGGATTGTCGTTGTGACAATCGATCAAAAAGTTATGCCTGATGACCATAGCAAGTTGGTACCACTCCTTCCCATCCCGAACAGGACCGTGAAACGACTTAGCGCCGATGATAGTGCGGATTCCCGTGTGAAAGTAGGACATCGTCAGGCTCTTACAGCAAGAAACGCCCAGTTGACTCAGTCAACTGGGCGTTTTCTTTTGGGCGAAAGAAATGCGCGTGGCAGGGCCCGGCAATTCATACGATCAAATACCGGCCAGGCGTTTTCTGAGCGTCGCCTTTCATGTCACCTCGCCGGATCAAGCGTTAAGGATCAGTTCTCCATCCCGGCGCGCCACAGCCGAGCGCACCAGCTCGGCGGTCAACTGTTCTACCCAATCTTCAAATGTGATCGAAGCGAAAAAACTCTCACGTATGCGCTGAAAATGAGCGGTGCACCTGGCCCACTCGCGGAAATCGACGAAGCGCAGTTGCTGCTGCTCCAAGAGTTTGAACTTGAGCAACACCTTCGCCGCATGATTTGCGTGACGCGTCGGGTTGGAGATGAACGCATTTAATCGTTGACGCGCCGATGCGAGCACTTCGGGACGATAGGCAAAAACGCGGCCATGCCCCGGGATGATGGTGTGGGGGTTCAGATGTTCAATCAGATCCAGGGTCGCGGCTACTTCTCCGAAGGCATCAGCTCCGTCGAGCTCCGGAAAAACAACACCGAAACCACGCTCCCACAAAGCGTCTGCGGAAATCAGGGTGCGTGACTGTGGTTCGAACACTATGACTGAGTGCGGATCATGGCCAGGGGCGGCATGAATTTCCCACCCTCTGTCCGCCATCCGGATTTCATCGCCTGGCTTTAACAAGCCGGTAAACCCAAAGCGGGGACAGAACTGCCCTGTAGGTTCATAACTCAGGGCTACCGGATCCCAGATGGAAACGAAGTGTGCATGCCCGGGCGGTATCCGTGTTTGCAATTTCGGGTAAGTTGCCTGAAGCGCAGCGTTTCCGCCACAGTGATCGCTATGCAGGTGGGTATTGAAGAGGCAATCCAGGGGACGTCCCTGCAATAAAGAACCCACCAACTCCACCGTTTGCCCTGCATGCGTACCGTACCCGCTGTCCACCAGCGCGATGGAATCAGCATCCAGGCAAAGAATGTTGTTGGAAGACAACCATCCGCGTTCGAAAACCACGACCCCTGGCGGCAGATCGTACCCGCTCATTCAGGCGAAACCCTGCGCATCACGGCGTGGCACGCAACTCGCGCCTCAGGATCTTGCCCACGTTGGTCTTGGGCAAATCATCCCGAAACTCGATGTATTTCGGACGCTTGTACCCGGTGAGGTTCTGGCGGCAATATTCGCCCAAGGCCTCCTCCGTGAGCGTCGGATCGTTTTTCACGACGAAGACCTTGATCGCTTCGCCTTGCTTGTCGTCCGCAATGCCGATGGCTGCACACTCCACCACGCCCGGGCACAAGGAAATCACGTTTTCGAGTTCGTTGGGAAAGACGTTGAAGCCGGACACAATGATCATGTCCTTCTTGCGATCGACAATCTTGGTGTAACCGTTTGCATCCATGATTCCGATATCACCAGTGCGCATGAAACCGTCGACGGTGAAGGCTTTCTCGTTTTCCTCTGGCTGGCGGTAATAGCCAGTCATGACCTGCGGGCCTTTGATACAGATCTCTCCGGATTCTCCCGGAGCAAGTGATTTGCCGTCATCGTCCTTGATCGCGATCTCAATTCCGGGCAAGGGCAAGCCAATCGTGCCTGTGAACTCCCGGTTGAGTACCGGATTGTTGGTGCCAATGGCGCAGGTTTCGCTCATGCCCCAGCCTTCGATCATGGGACTGCCGGTGACTTCCAGCCAGTGTTTGGCCGTGCCTTCGGAGGCCGCCATGCCGCCGGCCTGCGAGACGCACAGGCTGGAAAAATCCACCGACTTGATCTGGGGATGCTGCAACAAGGCATTAAAGAGGGTGTTCACAGCCGGCAGCATGTGAAACGGGCGTTTTTTCAGGACTTCGATGAACTGGCCAAAATCGCGCGGATTCGGGATCAGCGTGAGGTGAGAGCCCCAGCGCATCGCCAGCAGGCACAAGGTCAATGCAAAGATGTGATACAGCGGCAATGCGGCAATGCCGTTGGTCTTGCTGACGTCGCCGATGCGGCGCAAGGCGGGCGTGAACCAGGCCTCGGCTTGAAGGACTGCGGCGACAATATTTCTGTGAGTCAGCACCGCGCCCTTGGACAAGCCGGTGGTTCCGCCGGTGTACTGCAAGAAGGCCACGGAGTCGAGGTTCGTCTGGGATGGCTTGAGTGCTTTGCCCATTCCCTCAGTCATGACCTGCTTGAAGGGCGTGACGGTGCGGCCGTTCGCCAGCGGCAATTTGTAGGCGGGCACCATTTTGGCCAGGTGGCGTACCGCAAAGGTGATCCATCGCCCGTACCAGAACCCCAACAAATCACCCATAGACGCGACGACCACATGTTTGATGGGCGTGCGGTCGATCACCTCTTCCAGGGTTGTGGCGAAATTTTCGAGAATGACGATGGCTGTTGCGCCGGAATCCTTGAGCTGGTGCTCCAGCTCGCGGGCGGTGTAGAGCGGATTGACATTGACGCAGGTGTAGCCGGCGCGAAGGATGCCCGCCATGGTGACCGCAAACTGGGGAATGTTGGGCAGCATGATCGCCACCCGGGCACCGGGTTCGAGGCCCTGGCCCTGCAGCCACGCACCCATTGCGCAGGACAACTCATCGAGCTCTCCATAGGACATCCAGCGGTCCATGCAGACTGAAAACGGCCGCGTTGCATTCTTCTTGAAGGAGTCCTCCAGCAACTGGTTCAGCGAGCGGAACTGCTCGGGGTCAACGGTGTGAGGGACCCCCTCGGGATAACTCTTGAGCCAAAACTTGTCCATGAAAACTCCTTGTGTGCCATTGTGAAAGCACCGCGGGCGCAAGCGTATGGGGCTTGTCCCTAATTTGGCGAAGGGCCGGCAAGAAGTTCAAGCAGTTTCGTCTCGCAGGTGACAGTGTCGTCGTCAAAAAGTGCATTGATCCAGACGGATTCGCGTTTTTCGATCAGACCCAGAAATTCGGAAGCGCCTTTCATTTCCGCGAAGGCATCAAATCCCGCCTCCAGAAAGCCCTGCAGCGAACTCAGTCCGGCCGCGGCTGCAGGCGCCCGCATCATTCTCAGCAGGCTGCGCAAGCCCCGCATGCGTGTCAGTCTGTCGAGTTCGCGCCCGAGATGCAGCACCACCTCGAGCTGACGGAAGCGGGCAGGCCTGTCGCCGGACATCCGCCAGCAGCCGATGTAACGGGCCTGCACCGTGGGGGCCCTGGCGGCCAGCCAAAGGCGGGCCATGCTGTCATCGAGTTGTTCGGTCAGCGCGTGCACCTCGGCCAGGGACGCCGCTGTTTCGACCACGGCTTGCGGGAAAAGCCGGGCGATGGTGCTGGCAATGCGGGCGAACTGCTGGTCGCGTTGCGCGTAGTCCTGCTCGCCATACAGTTCTTGCAGGAAAAAGCTGGCAGCACCCCGATAACGCGGGTTGTGCAGCAGGTCGGCGTACGTTGCCCTGAAGCGCTGCGCCTGAAACCGCTTGACTTCGAGGCAAGCCTGTTCGAGTGGCGGCTGACTCGCGCGGGCGCGCCGCAACAGTGAGACAGCCTGCATGGCTTCGCGAATGCGGGATGCGGCGGGGTCCATATAAACACGGAGTTTATCTAGGTACCGTGCTCTATAGAAATGCGGCGGGGGCGTGCGAAACTCAATCGATGAAAAGAAGGACCCTGTTCAAGCTGGGTGCGGCCTCGGCGGCATTGCTCGCCGTGGGCGGGGGCGCGGCGGCGCTGTTACAGCCCGGCTTGCACGATGGCAAGCTGGCTGCGGCCGGGCGCGAAGTGTTCCGGGCCGTCGGGCGGGCGGTTCTGCAGGCAAGCCTGCCGCCCGAGGAGGCCGCCAGGCAGGCGGCGCTGGATGGCCTGCTGGAGCGCATCGACGCATTGGCGCTGGCGTTGCCTCCGCACGCGCAGGACGAGCTGTCGCAGCTGTTGTCCTTGCTGGCGAGCGTGCCTGGTCGTCACCTGCTGGCGGGTTTGAACCGACCCTGGCCAGTGGCGTCCGAGGCGGACATCCAGCAGGCTTTGCAGGGGATGCGGCTTTCCACCCTGGCATTGCGGCAGCAGGCGTATGCAGCGCTGCATGACATCGCGGCTGCGGCCTACTTCACGGATGAGGCGACCTGGCCGCAGCTCGGCTACCCCGGCCCACTGGCCATTTGATCAGACACGAAAGACCGCATGAGCCAACTGAAAGACCCGATCCGGGACGGCCTCCAGCGCGGGTGGAAAGTCCTCGGAGGCGCCAGGGGACCGGCGCCGGAAAAAATCGTCTGTGACGTCGCCATCGTCGGCACGGGCGCTGGCGCCGGCATCACTGCCGAACTGCTGGCCCGGGCCGGCCTGAATGTGGTGATGATCGAGGAAGGGCCGCTGAAAAGCAGCAGCGACTTCAAGCAGAAGGAGTCCGAGGCCTACCCTCAGCTTTATCAGGAAAGCGCGGCGCGCAAGACCGAGGACAAGGCGATCAACATCCTCCAGGGGCGCTGCGTTGGCGGCTCCACCACAGTCAACTGGACCAGTTCCTTCCGCACGCCTGCGCCTACGCTCAAGTTCTGGCAGGATCATTTTGACCTGCCGGATTACAAGGTCGAGGCCCTCGCGCCCTACTTTGCGCAGGCCGAAAAACGCCTGAACATCCAGCCCTGGCTGACCGCTCCGAACGAGAACAATGACCTGCTGCGCCGTGGCGCTGCCAAGCTGAACATTCAGGCGGCGGCGATTTCGCGCAACGTCACGGGTTGCTGGAACCTGGGATCCTGCGGCCTGGGCTGCCCGACCAATGCCAAGCAATCGATGCTGGTCACGACCATCCCCGCCGCGCTTGACCTCGGCGCCCGGCTACTGACGGAAATGCGGGTGGAGCGGTTTGAACTGGCCAACGGCAAGGTGACTGCGCTGTATTGCCAAAGTGTGACGCCAAATGGGGCTTTAGCCCATGCCGGACAAGCGCGAGCAGCTACAAAAATCATAGCAAGTCACTATGTGCTGGCTGGCGGCGCGATCAACTCTCCAGCCGTGTTGCTGCGCTCGGGCGCGCCCGATCCGCATGGCGTGCTGGGCGCACGGACCTTTCTGCATCCGGTGGTGATGAGTTCGTCTGTGTTTGCGCAGAAAGTCGAAGCCTGGAGCGGTGCGCCGCAGACGATCTACACCGACCACTTCCTGGACACCCAGGCCATTGACGGACCGATGGGCTATAAACTCGAAGCGCCGCCGCTGCACCCGGTGATTTTTGCGTCCACCGTGCCTGGCATGGGCCAAAGCCAGCAGGATTTGCTCGAGACCTTCCCTCACAACCACACCCTGCTGGCGCTGCTGCGCGACGGCTTCCATGAGCAGTCGCGCGGCGGGCAGGTCAAGCTGCGTGGCGACGGATCGGCTGTGCTGGACTATGCGCTGACGGACTATGTGATGGATGGTGCGCGTCGCGCCCTGCTGTCGATGGCGGAAATCCAGTTTGCCGCTGGCGCGCGCCAGGTCTTGCCGCTGCACGAAATGGCCCAGCCCTATACGTCCTGGGCGCAGGCCAGGGATGCGATCCAGGCGCTGCCGATGAAACCGATGCTGACCAAGATCGTCAGCGCACACGTCATGGGTGGCTGCGGCCTGGCCGGGAACGAGAAGCAGGGCGTGACCCGCCCCGACGGCATCCATTGGCAACTCGGCAATCTGTCGATACATGACGGTTCTCTTTTTCCAACCAGCATAGGTGCCAACCCGCAACTGTCGGTGTACGGCACCGTGAACCGGCTGGCGCAGGGGCTGGTCAAAAAGCTGACCGGGCGTGATGTCACGCTCGCCTGAGCCGGTTGAGCGGGCGCCGGGCACGCTGGCACGTCTGCAACAGTTGATCACCGTGTCGCTGCTGGCTGGCGCGGCCGCATGGTTGTTATTTTTCTGGAGCACTTCCCCGTTGCTGGCGGTGTCTGGCGGAATGCTGTTGGTGCTGGGCTACTCGGGCTTTCTGGCCATCGAGTTTTTCCTGCTTCGATTCGTCAACCGGCCTGACCCGGCGCCACAGCCTTCATGGCGCCAGCTGGCACAGGCCTGGCTGGGCGAGACGCTGGTGGCGCCGCGGGTATTTTGCTGGCGCCAGCCGTTTCGATCCCAGGCATTTCCCGACGAGCCGGCACTGCGATCGGCCGTGCCGGGGCGGCGTGGCCTTGTATTCATTCACGGGTTTTTCTGCAACCGCGGGTTCTGGGCGCCCTGGCTGGAGAAGCTGCAGGGCAGCGGCCATGCCTATGTCGCGGTCAATCTGGAACCGGTTTTTTCATCGATCGACGACTATGTGCCCCTGATCGATGCAGCGGTCAGGCGGGTGACACAAGCCACCGGGCTGCCGCCCCTGCTGGTCTGCCACAGCATGGGTGGGCTTGCGGCGCGCGCCTGGCTCAAGGCCATGAAGTCGGAGAGCCGTGTCCACCATGTGGTGACGCTGGGGACGCCGCACGGCGGAACCTGGCTGGCCCGCTTCAGCCGGGTTGCCAATGGCCGGCAAATGCAATTGGCGGGGGCGTGGCATCAGTTGCTGGATCAGGACATGCCGGCGCATCGGCACACGCTGTTTACCTGCTGGTACTCGAATTGCGACAACATTGTGTTTCCCAGCTCGACCGCGACCTTGCCCGGCGCGGATAATCGGCTGGTGCAGGGCGTCGCTCATGTGCAACTGGCTTTCCGGCCCGAGGTCATGCAGGCCACGCTGGCCATGACAGGCGGTGACCTGTGGAAAAGTGCCTAGGGCATCATTGCCAGAGCCGGATCGGTGACAAAATCAGTAACAAATTGTGTATGCTGATGGCCGCCCCGTTTGAGCTAACCCGCCTGGAAGAACCATGCCCCTGATTGTGTTGATGGAAGACGATGCCGCGACGCGCACACTGGTGGCTTCGGTGCTCAGGAAGGATGGCTACGAAGTCTTGTCGGCTGACAACGGCATGTCGGGACTGGAGCTGGTCAGGCAGAACAAGCCGGACCTGGTGATCAGCGATGTGCAGATGCCACTGATGGATGGTTTTGCGATGCTGCAAGCCCTGCGGGCTGACCCCGCCATCATGGCCACCCCTGTGGTGTTGCTGACCTCGCTGCAGGAGCGGGCGCACATGCGCATTGGCATGACCAGTGGCGCGGACGACTACATCACCAAACCTTTCAGGCCCGGCGAGTTGCGCGAGGCAGCAGCAGCCCAGTTGAACAAGCGTCAGGTGCAGGCGGCGCTGCAGACCATGGCGGTAGAGGCGGCGGTGCAGGCTGCACTGGAGGAGCAGAAGCATCATCTTTCACGTTTGTACGAGCAAAAACTCGCCTCTGAACTGAGTGACAAGTGGCCGGCGGCAGATGCGACGACAGAGGATGAAAAATTTTCCAATGCCACCGTCCTGTTTGTGGATGTGCTCAACTACGCTGCGCTGGCAGAAAAGCTGTCCAGTTCAGATCTGAGCGATGTGGTGCGCCAGTTTTACAACAATGCAGGCGACACCGTGCATCTGTTCGGAGCACGGCACATGCAGTTTGTCGGCGAAGGCCTGCTGGTGGTGTTTGTGGACAGCACGGACACCACCTCGGTCAATCACGGCCTGCGTGCTGCCCGGGCCGCCCTGGGCTTGCTTGACGCAGCCCGGCGCGTGCAAAAATTCCTCAACAGCCATTTCCCTCATCAGGACCTCCCGCGTTTCGACGTCAGTGTGGCTTTGAACAGCGGCCCCGTAGCGCTGGCCAAGCTTGAGGATCCGCTGCACGGGGGCCAGCATGTGCTGCCGGTGGGCGACACGGTCAGTGCCACGCTGCAATTGCAAAAGCAAGCCCAGAAGGCCGGCTGGCAAATTGCGGCCAGCGTTGCGATGTTGCGGGGTGTCACGGGCGCGGTGAGCACCGGCGGGCGGGCGCTGATTTCACTGCCGGGCCGTACTGCGGCGCTTGATGCGGCGGAGTTGTTGGGCCTGGTCCTGCAGAGCTGAGCGCTGCGCCGGACAGCCCGACGAAAGTCACCACGCCCCATGCGCAAAAAAACGCTTTCGCTGCGCCGCGTGCTGGTTGTCAGCCTTCTGTTGTTTGCGCTTGTGCCTGCGGTGCTGGTCGCGTGGCTGATGGCGCGCAGCAGTGCCCAGGCCGTGCAGGATCTGGCGGGAGGGATTCTCTTCAATGTTGCCGCAAAGATCCAGGCCGGCACCGAGGCGCATCTGGGGCAGGCTCACAACGTTCTTAACGGCCTGTTTCCTGAACGTCTGAATGCGGCGCAAACCGAACAGGCGCGGGACTGGTTGCGCCACGGCGCCGCTTTCGAGCCGATGGCGTTTGCGTTGACCCGGCAATCCCCAGACGTGCCGCACCTGTATTTCGGAAACAGTCGAGGCGAGTTTTTTTCGGTCGAGAACGCCGGCAATGGCGCGACGGTGCTGCTGCGCGGTCCCGGCGACACGGTGTTACAGGGTTTTGCAGCCCGGCGTTCCGGCGACAGGACCCGCCAGCTGCCGGTGGCACAACCGGGCTTCGAGCCCCGGACCCGCAATTGGTACCAGGGTGCCCTGCTGGCCAAGGGACGTGTTTTTTCCCCCATCCAGGCGGTTCCCGGCAAGCCGCAATTGCTGGTCACGCTGTCACAACCCGTTTATGACAGCGACGAGGGTGCGGCGGGGGTGTTCGGTGTGGACCTTTACCTGCAACAGCTTTCCCGCCTGCTGCAAACACAAAGCATCAGCGCGCGGGGCGCGGCGTTTATTGTGGACGAAGCTGGCCTGCTGGTCGCCGGATCTGCAGGCGATCCCCTGTTCCAGGATGAACAAGGCGGGCAGACCCGGCGCAGTCCGCAATACAGCGCCAATGCGGTCATCCGCGAGAGCTTCGCGGCGCTCCAGCTTGAGCGCGCCCGCAAGCGCGAGGATTCCGTCGCCAGCAGCACCGCCCTGATGAGGCTGGCCATGCGCGGGGACACCCTGATGATGGTCCAGCGCCCGTTCGGCGAGTCGCTGGGCTTGCGCTGGACGCTGGTCGTGGCAGCGCCCGAAAGCGACTTCACGGCAGAGATGGACAAGGCGTGGAAACTGTCCCTCGGCCTGATTGGCGGGCTGGTTTTCCTGGGCGCACTGGCCGCCCTGTACGTGGCGAACCGCATCGGCCTGCGGCTTTACCGCCTCAGCATGGCCGCCAAGCAGCTCGGCCGGGGCGAGGTACCCAGGATAGACCGCCGTACCCATTTGCGGGAGGTCATGGAGCTTTCGCAGGTGCTGCACGACAGCGCTGAGCAGCTCCGGACCTACAGGGCGGAGGTGCAAGCAAAAACCCGCGCCATTGAAGACGCCAACGAGATGCTGGAGCAGCGGGTCTCGCAGCGCACCGAGGAACTGGTGGCATCCCGCGAAGAGGCCTTGCAGGCGGCCCGGGCCAAGGCCTCGTTCCTGGCAACCATGAGCCATGAAATCCGCACGCCGCTCAATGGTGTGGTGGGCATGAGCACGCTGCTGGCCGAAACCGCGCTGGATGACGAGCAGCGTGATTATCTTCAGACCATCCGTTTGTCGAGCGACCAGTTGCTTGCGGTGATCAACGACATCCTGGACTTTTCGAAAATTGAGTCCGGCAAACTCGACCTGGAGGCGGAACCCCTGAGCCCTCTCAGTGCCATCGAGGAAGCCTGCGACATCGCTGCCCCGCGGGCCAGGGAAAAAAATCTGGAACTGATCGTGGATGTGCCGGAGGCGGGTGGTGGTGCGCCCGGGCTGCCGGCCGCCATCGCCGGTGACATCACGCGTATCCGCCAGGTGCTGATCAACCTGATCAACAATGCCGTCAAATTCACCGAAAAAGGCGAGGTGGCCGTGAGTGTCCGGCGGCTGCCGGATGCAGGTGACCCGAAACTCGCCCTGCTGGAGTTCCGTATCTCGGATACCGGCATAGGCATACCTGCCGACCGGATTGGATCGCTCTTCCAGGCATTCACCCAGGTCGATACGTCCACCACCCGCAAATATGGCGGGACCGGATTGGGGCTTGCCATCTGCAAGCGCCTTGTTGAACTCATGGGGGGAAACATCGGCGTGGACAGCGAGCCAGGAAAGGGCTCGACGTTCTGGTTCACCGTCCAGGCGCCTGTGGTGGCGGCGCCCGTGCTGTCCGGCGTGGTTGACGCAACGACGCTTCACGGCAAGCAGGCGCTGATCGTGGACGATCATGTCACCAACATACGCGTGCTCACACGGCAGCTGCAGATGTGGGGCATGCAGGTGACAAGCGCCGAGTCCGGGGTCCAGGCCCTGCAGGCCTTGACGCAGCAAAAAACGCCGCGGCCGGACATCATCATCACCGACATGCACATGCCGGACATGGATGGCGTCACGCTGGCGCGGGAGATCAAGGGCAGCAGCGCGCTCGCCAAGGTTCCGCTGGTCTTGCTGACGTCGGGCTTCATGCCGCCTGGTCACGAGGCCGCCCGATTGTTTGAGGCGCGCCTGCTCAAGCCGGCCCGGCAAAAGCAGTTGTTTGACGCGCTGGCCCGTTGTCTGTCGGCACAGCAGCCGCAGAAGGCGCCTGAGGACAGCGCGTCGGGCAGCGCGCCGGCAGCCGCGAAAAACCTGACCCTGCTGGTGGTTGACGACAATGCGGTCAATCTCAAGGTCGCTTGCGCCATGCTGTCCCGGCTGGGCTACCAGACCGAGACTGCGCTGGATGGGCGGGAGGCCGTGCAGGCGGTGGCACGGGCCCATGGGGCCGGCTGGCGATTTGGCGCGGTGCTGATGGATGTGAACATGCCCCGCATGAACGGCTTTCAGGCCACCCAGCAGATCCAGGCCATGATGGGCAGCACGGCGCCACCCATCATCGCCCTGACCGCCGCCGCCTCGCCGGAAGACCGGGCCCGCTGCGCCGCTGCCGGCATGGACGACTACCTGACCAAGCCGCTGCATGTGTCGGCGCTGGCGCAGGCGCTGGAACGCTGGTTGCCGAGGATGAACTCGGCCGCTGGCGGTTCGGGCAAACCGGAAAAACGGGCACCCGCGCGGGACCGGGCCGGTGAAGCCTTATCCCCGGGCGCTGCGCCGTTGAGCAAGACCATTCCGGTTCCCGAGCCGGAAGTGAAACTGATGGATCTCGACCGGTTGGCCCAGTTCAAGGAGTTTGACGATGAGCACCTGACCATGACCCGTGAGGTTATCGGTCTGTTTATCGCCGACGCCTCTCAAAGGCTTGATGCCATCGACCAGAGCATTCGGGCCGCAGATCCAGTCGCGCTGGCCTGGGCCACCCATGCCCTGATCGGGGCGACGGGCAACGTCGGAGCCGTTGCCATGCAGGCGGTATGCACCGAACTCGAGGCGGCGGCCAAAACAGGCGCTGTCCCTGCCGATGCAGGCCAGCAGTTCGAGCGCTTGCAGAGCTACTGGACGCAAACCCGGGCTGTATTGAACACCTGGGTGTAGGTCGTTGTTGCGGCTGGGCTGTTCCCGGAAACTGCTTCCCGGCCGGTGGCGAATGCTGGCGTTGTGTGCGCTCACTCGCGTGATGCCCTGGCATCCGGTCTGTCGGGCCGTCGCTCGCTGACGCGTCAGTATGCCGGCTTGTCGTCTGTGAAATTAGTCACACAAAACAGACGCCATATTCACTATGAACATTTGCTCAGCCTTCATACGCTTAACAAGTTGTAACGGCTACAAGGCGCCTGAAATGAACACCGTGTTGAATGCCGGATTCGCGGACCCGGCCCTGCTTATTGCCACTCCGGGTCTCCCCGAGTCCAGCCCGGATGTGTTGTCCGTGTTGATTGATGTGCTGGCGCACGGTCTGGTGGTTCTCGGTGAGCGCGGCCAGCTGGTTCACGCCAACCAGATCGCCCGCGTGGAACTGAACCGGGGCAGAGTGCTGTGCAAAGCCGGTGACGAGGTGCAGGCCGTCAGCCCCGCAGACAACAAAACGCTTCAGATGGCACTGACCAAAGCCGGTGCCGGCAAGCGCAGCCTGATCAGTGTCACCGGCGGCGGCTTGAGTCTCATGCTGGCGGTGGTGCCTCTCAAGCCCGAGGCGGATTCCTGGAAAAGCCGGATTGCGTTGCTTTTTTCGCGGGCCGAAGTCTGCGAATCCGGGATGTTCGGCTTTTTTGCCCGCAGCTATGGGCTCACGCAGACCGAGGAGCAGGTTCTGACCATCTTGTGCAGGGGCCTGAGTACCCCGGAAATCGCCCTGCAGATGAAAGTGGCCGTTTCCACAGTGCGCAGCCATGTGCGCAGCCTTTGCGCCAAAACCGGCTCCAGTGGGGTACGGGAACTGGTCAACCGGGTGGCTGTCCTGCCGCCGGTAGCGCCCTGCCACCTGGTTCAAATCCACTAAAAATTCGCGCCGGGCCGCGCCGGCGGCTCCACCGGGGGCACGGCACGTGCTAGATTACGGCTCATCATGAGCACGTCAATCCCTTCTGCCGAAGACCTGTACACCCCTCTGGTTCCCGAATTGCGCTCGCTGGCGCGCCGCGGTGTGCAGCGCACCTACCGTAAAAATGCGGTCCTCATCAACGAGGGGGAGGCGGGCGACAGTCTTTTTGTGCTTCTCAAGGGCAGCGTCAAGGTGTTCGCCATGGACGAAAGCGGGCGCGAAATCACCTACGGCACGGTCAATGCGGGTGACTATTTTGGCGAAATGTCGCTCGATGGCGGGCCACGTTCCGCTTCCGTGATGACGCTCGAGCCGTGTACCTGCGCGGTGCTCAGCCGCACCGATGTCAGCGAGCACCTGGTTGAAGAACCTGAATTTGCCATCAATCTCGTGGTTCAGGTGATACGGCGCGCCCGCGCTGCGACCGAAACCGCCCGGAACATGGCCTTGCTCGACGTCTATGGCCGGCTGGTTGCCCTGCTGGAAGAGCGCCGCAGTGATGCCGCCGAGGGCGCCGGCAATTCCGCCATGCTGGAATCCATCACCCACCAGGACATTGCCAATCGTGTGGGCGCCTCGCGCGAGATGGTGAGCCGCCTGCTCAAGGACCTGGAAAAGGGCGGCTACATCGAGCTGGGGATCCGGCGCATCACGCTGCTCAAGAAGCTGCCCAGCCGCTGGTGACCGCGTCGGGCCGATGGCCTGCAAGCAGGCTGTCGCGCCAGGCGCTGTCCTGCCCCCAAAGGAAAATCCCGTGACATCTGTGTATCGGTGTGCCTGTTTTGCCGTTCCCGCCAAGCTGCTCAAAAAACTTGCAGCCCGGGCGGTGGATGCAGACCGGCATGTGATGCACGGGCACATCGAGAGTACGGCGCGTCTTCGCTCGCAGCGAAGCGCCTGGAGCGCGTCACCTTCCTTGCCCCCGCTTGTTGCGAGACCCGCGCACAAGATGGTTGCGCCGTACCAGCGCGCCGTGTTCGATGCGGGCACATCGATGCAGCTTCCGGGCAAGTCCGCCCGAACCGAAGGCGGCAAGCCGGTCAGGGATGTGGCCGTCAACCAGGTCTACGACAACACCGGCATCACGCTGGATTTTTTCCTCAAGGTGTTCGGCCGCAACTCGATCGACAACCGAGGAATGCGCGTGACCTCGGCGGTGCATTTCGGGAGAAATTTCAGCAATGCCATGTGGACAGGCGAGCAGATGGTTTACGGGGACGGTGACCAGAACGTGGGCGGGTTCACCCAGGCGCTCGACATCATTGCCCACGAGCTCACACATGGCGTGACCCAGCACATCGTGCCGGGCGGTCTGGGGGTGGTCCGGGTGCCGGTCAGGGACCGGGAGTTCAAGGAGCAGACCCATGCGCTCCAGGGGCAGAGCGGCGCGCTCAACGAGTCTTTCTCCGATGTCGTCGGCAGCATGGTCAAGCAGTGGCATGCCGGCGAGGACGTGACCCGGGCCAGCTGGCTGCTGGGTGAGCACATGCTGGCGCCGGAGCATGGCAAGGCGATACGTTCGCTCAAGGACCCGGGGAACCGCAGGCTGACCTGGTATGAGGACGATCAGTTCAAGAGCATGGATCAGTATGTCGAAGGCGCCGACGTCCATGACAGTTCCGGTATTCCCAACCACGCGTTTTATCTGGCTGCAAGGAAAATCGGCGGGTTTTCCTGGGAAGGCGCCGGCCCGATCTGGTACGCGGCTTTTCCCTTGCTGTCGCCCAGGGCGGGGTTTGAGGACGCCGCAAAAGCGACGCTTCAGGCTGCCGCGGCGCGTCATGGAGTTAAGTCAAAAGAGTACAGTGCCGTCCACGGCGCATGGCGGGCCGTCAAAGTGCTGCCCTGAGCCGTTCGCAATCCCTTGCTTTGTTTCAGGCACCGTGCAAGCATCCAGATTGCCAAAGTCGCCATTGCCCCGAGTACCCACCCCAAGATGCCCTTGCGTTGCCCTTCCTGCCTGAGCACCAATCCGGACGCCAACCGCTTCTGCGGTCAATGCGGCACCCTCCTCCATGCGGGTGGCGAGCTGGCCAGCCCGGTGTCGCAGTCAAGCGGGCTGGAAGTCCAGTGGGGCGCGCTCAAGCAGGCGACGATCCTGTTCGCCGATATCGTCAGTTCCACGGAGCATGTCGCCGGCCTCGATCCTGAGGAGGCCATGGAGCAACTGCGCCCGGCAGTACAGCGCATGTGCAATGCAGTCGAGCGTTTTGGCGGGACGGTGGTACGGACTCTGGGTGATGGCGTCATGGCCTTGTTTGGCGTTCCCAAGGCGCTAGAGGGCCACGCCAGCCTGGCTTGCGAGGCCGCCATTGCCATGCAGGCGGCGTTCGAAGGCCATAGCCAGGGCTTGCGCATCCGGGTCGGCCTGCATTCCGGCCAGGTGGCGCTTGATCCCGAGGCCGCCGATGCCACGAAGGGTGGTGGCGTGCACGGTCATGCCATCCACCTGGCCAGCCGCGTGGTGGGTGTTGCTGAGCCGGGTGGTATTTGCCTGACGGCCGACTGCCTGGCGCTGGTCCGCTCGGTCTGTGACGTCAGGCCGATGGGCTCTCATGTGCTCAAGGGCATCAGCGAGCCCGTGGAGATCCATGTCCTGCTCGGCATGACACACGATGTGCACAACGACCATTTCCATGAGGCATCCCTGTCTGTTTTCAGGGGACGCGCCAGGGAGCTGGAGGTGCTGCAAAAGGCGCTTGCCCGTGCCGAACTTGCGCAAGGTGCGGTGCTGGGCCTGTCGGGTGCGCCCGGGACGGGCAAGAGCCGGCTTTGCCATGAGTTTGCGCAGTGGTGCCGCGAGAAGCAGATCCCGGTCTTCGAGGTTCGGACGCAGTTGTATGGGCATGCCACGCCCCTGCAGCCGGTGCTGATGTTGTTGCGAACCTGTTTTTTTCAGATATCGCCCACACACGAGCCTGCGGCTGCGCGCGAGCGCATTGCGGGCGTCCTCGCGAAATCCGGCGCCAGCGCGGCAGATGATTTTGCCTTGCTGTGCGAGTTTCTGGGTGTGGCTGAGGAAGGGGGCGTGGCTTGTTCGCTCAATCCCAAAGCGCGGCGCGCGAGGTTGTTGGGGCTGGTGCATGAACTGGTCAAGCACACCGGAACGCGTCTTTCCGTCATCGTGTTTGAGGACCTGCACTGGCTCGATGAGGCCAGCGCCGAGTTCGTCTCTGCCCTGGTGCAGGCGGTAGCCGGTACCCGGCTTTTGCTCTTGCTCAATTACCGCCCCGGTTACCAGGCGCCCTGGGCGGAGTTGCCGCACTTCCAGGCCATGCATCTGGCCGACCTCGGAACGGACGATGCGCAGGATCTGGTGCGCGAGCGGCTGCGGCACCATCCACACTTGCAAGGCTTTCTGTCTCTCGTTGTGGAGCGGTCCGCGGGCAATCCATTTTTTGCCGAAGAGCTTGTCAACTCGCTGATCGAAAAAAGCGTCCAATTGAAAATATCCGGTGCAGGCGTGCCGGACCTGGCGCCGCTGGTACATGCCCTGCCTGCGACTGTGCAGGCGGTGATCGGCGAACGTATTGACCGGCTCGTTGCCACGCAACGGACGCTGTTGCACATCTGCGCCGTGATCGGCAAGGAAATTCCGTTGGCGGTGTTGCAGGATGTCGCGGTATACCTTGTCAGCCAGGTGGAGAGCGGGCTGGACGGGTTGTGCGAGGTGGAGTTGCTTCAGCTGCTGCGGGAGATCGCCGGAGGCCGTCGCTTTGCCTTTCGCCATCCGCTGATTCAGGAGGTGGCCTACAACACCCAGCTCAAGGCCAGGCGTGCCAATCTGCATGCCGCAGTAGCAGTCGCCATGGAGGCCCACTACAACGCTCAACCCGGTGAGTTTGCCGCGCTGATTGCCTACCACTATGCCGCCGCGGGGCAGTTCGTACAGGCGGCCGAGCATGAAGCACGGGCTGCCCGGTGGACGGGATCGACCAATTCTGCGCAGGCCATCAAGCACTGGCGCAGGGTATGGTCGCTGCTCGAGGGGCAGGAGCGCTCGCGCGAGGTCAACAGCCTGCGCGCCCTGGCGGGGGGACGGATCGTCTACCTCGGCTGGCGCGAGGGCTTGAAGCCGGATGAGGTCCAGCAGATCATTCATGAGGCGATCGAACTCGCGAGCGAGGTCGACAGCCGGCTGGTCCAGTTGCTGCTGTTTGCGCAAGGTCGCATTCTGCAATCGGGCGGAGGCGCGGCGGATGACTATGTCGAGTGCGTTCTCAAGGCGCTGGCCCTGACGCCTCCCGGTCAGGATGCCGGAAGGGTGGCGATGCTCAATGTGGCGCTCAGCCAGGCCTATGCCTGGGCGGGGCTGCTGCATCAGGGACTGGCAGCCAACGATGCCGCGCTGCGTGCCATTGAGCATATAGATCAGTTTGATCGCGAGTTCATTGACTTCAGTATCGAACAATGGGTGCTGGGCATTCGTGCCCGTTTGCTGATACGGATGAACAGGCTGGAGGAGGCACAACAGTGTCTGCAGAAAATGCTTTCTTCCGAGTCTGGCCTGGACGACCCGGTCATCGGACAGATTGCGCATCATCTGTCGGTGGAACTGGCCTCCTGGTCGCGCAACGCAGACATGGCTGCGGCGCATTCCGCCAGAGTCTCGAAAATTGCGCAGGAGCACAGAAGCCCGTATTCCCGCGTGTTTGCGCTGTGGTGCATCGGCGTGGCGGAGGTGACCCGGGGCAACCTGGAATCTGCGCACGACAGCTATTCGCAAGCGCTGGAACTGATCGTGGGAACGCGCGTCGCGGTGGAGTTCGAAACGGAAATCCAGACCAGCCTGGCCGAACGCCACTATCAGGCCGGCAACCTCGAGCCGGCCCTGACGATTGCCAGGGATGCGGTGGCGCTGTCCCAGCGCCGCAGCAACCGGCTGACGGAATGCCGCGCGCTGATTGTCTGGGCGGGTGTGTTGGGCCGCGCTGGCGACGCAGGAACCAGGACGCAGGCCCTGGAGTTGCTGGACCGGGCGGAAAAACTGATTCACCAGACCGGTGCCCGGATTTACGAAATGTCCCTGCAGGATGAGCGCGGGCGGCTGTCGCAGTCTGCAGCCTGAGAGGCCGCTACGCCGACCTGACAAGCAGGGTGTACTCCCGCAGGCCGTAGTTTTCGAGCACATCGACACGAGCCGCCAGCTGCTCCTCACAGAATTGCCGCCATACGCTTGCCGGACAACGGTACAGCTCGGTTTTCCCTTCCACGCCCGCGGCCAGCGGCGCCAGAAAGTTCACGGCAAAGCCACGGCGGCTGGTGGCGTGCATGTTTGTCAGGGTGGTTTCAATGAAGCGGGTCCAGATTTCGGTGGGCTGATGAAGTTTCACGTTGAAGATGCCGCTGGCGACCGAATAGTCGGCGACCCTGGGGCTGGTGTGCCCCAAGACAAACCCGGTCTCGCTTCGCTTGGCCCACAGCTGACTTGCCTCGACCAGCATTTCTGGCGAGAGCTCGATTCCCAGGTAGTCGATCCTGCTGCGCCTGTGCCGTCTTGCCAGATAGGCCAGCAAGGCGCCGTAGCCGCAACCCAGGTCATTGAGTGCAAAGGGATGGGCAAAGTCGCACAGCCGCAGGAGCTGCACAAAGCGCAATTCCTGCGTCGGCACGCAGGGCCAGTCCACGCCCAGCGGCGTGGGGCCATGCGTGAGCACCTTCTGGCTGTAGTAGCCTGCGATTTCAGTGTGCAGTCCGTCGAGCAGGCCTTCCCCGGCCGAGGCGCCTGCGGAAACGGCCTGAGTCACTGGCCTACTTCTTGACAGCTTTTTTGGCGCTGGCCTTTTTGACGGCGGAGACCGGCTGCATCGGCAGGGAGATGCTCAGATAGTCCTGCTCCAGGTAGTGGATGGGGCGGGTCTTGGCGGTGATCTTCACCTCGGCGTTCTCCTTCACGCCACGCATGTCGTGGGAAGTGAAGAAAACCGGAAGCGGGGTTTTGGAGGACAGGTTTTTCATGATGGCGGCCACAATGGCGGCGTCGCCGTTTTGGCCCTTCACGTTCGAGTCGTGTTTGGCCAGGTTGCCAAGCAGGGCTTGCCAGCGGTTTTTCACTTCGTTGTTACGCGCGCCCAGGTTGAGGACGGCACAACTGGTCTTGAACGAACGGCCTTTCTTGAAGATCTTGAACTCCTTCTGCAGGGCGACCATTTCGTCGATGCCGCCGAAATGGCTTTCCTTCCCCTGTGATGGCGCGAAACGGAGGTTCAACTCATCCAGCATCGTGCCGATGTAGATGTCGTGTTCTTTCATAAAAAAGCCCATATTTCTCTCCTTGAGTCAAAGTTGAAGACGTAAAAAATGCAACGTGATGTTAGGCGCTGTGAGTTTAGACCGAAGTTTTTTCTTTGAGAAGGTAATCCTTTTGGCTAAGCGGTGGCCTTGGCCGGACAGGCAACCCGGGAAAGGGTTGCTTGCAAACACAGCCTTGCGCTCAGGCACACCTGCGCTGTCATTGCACTCTTCCGCCTGGAGCCTCTTTAAGCCGACTAGAGTGGCAGTAAGCCCTTCCCCTGTAATTGGGGATCGGGATCGAGCGGTGGAACAGGCCCAGGAGGCGGCTTCCCGTCTGCCACCCAACGCGCCAGCTGAGGTGCCGCCGCGCTGGTGCCTATGAGTCGCACAAGGCTGCCCCCACGCGTGCCTGCGGCCAGCAGACCCGGCAAGCTGCGGCTTTGATCAGTGACCGCTGCGCAGTCCGGCCCTTCGGCGGGACCTCGTGTGGGACCAGCAGAAGAATATCGCACGTGTTTTTTGTCGCTGTGCCGGTATCCGGCTGCCGCCAGTGCGCCGATTCCGGTCGCAATACCGGTGAGCGTGCCTCTTCGGCGCACGATGGCCTTGCTGCCCGGGGTGTCGTCGGTGGCGGCTTTCAGGTAGCGCAGCGGGTCATACAGGGGGTCCACAAAGTGGGACTGTCTGCCACGCACCAGCGTACCAAGGTTAAAGTCATCGCGATCAATCCACACTTGCACGGGTTTTCCCAGCGCTGTTGCAGAAGTATTTCGAACTTCAATTGTCCAGAGACCATGTGGAGCCAGGGTTGTGTCCGGTTTGAACGAACTGGACGGCTGTAGTGCAATCAACACCATGGTGCCGATGTTTCCACGCGCCGTATTTGGTGCGTAAACAATGCCGCACGACGGACGATCCGCATCGGGCCAGACCCGCGCGTCGCCCGGCTTTGTCCATGGGCTTGAGGTGCTGCCCGGTGGGGTGAGCCGGACTTCTGCATGTGTTGCCCCCTGCGGCATCCACAGTTGGACAAATGTGGGGGTTTCGTCGCTCGGCATGATCTGCCAGTGCAGGAGTTGGGAAGCGTGCGCCTTCAGCCTGAAAGTGGCGTGGCCGCGTTCCGCAAAGCTGTTGCCCGCGGCCACGATGAGTGTCAGCTTGGGATACGCCGCTGCCAGCTCTTCAAAAGCTTTCTCCAGCATTCCGGTACCGTCACCAGGCCCCCGCTGTGGACCGAAACTCAGGTTGATGATGATCTGCTCGGTCTGCGCATCCGCACAACTCAAGATATAACGTATGGCGTCAAGAACTTGCAGGTCGAGCCAGGCACCTGAAGGGTCTTGCAGGCAGGCACGCGGAAGCTGCACAAAAACAATGCCCGCATCGTCGCCCGCTGCGGTGTCATTTGCATTGGCCCAGGTCGGCGGCGTCATTGCGCTTCCTGCTCGCGAGCCCACAGCCTGGGCACCAGCAAATACATCGGTCACATGGGCGCCATGGGTCGCAGCCCTTTTGAGCCGGTCGTAAGTCGCAGCCGAATAACAGGCGTCTTCATCAACCGCCTGGTGCTGGGTCATGGCGTTGATTAAGGCCTGCAGCTGGACGCCGGTCACCTCATGCCCCCGCCCGAAGTCGGCGGGAATCTGGCCCTGGTGCACAAATGCGCCATCGTCTTCCTGATCCCACAGTCGGCAGACGCGCGTATTCCCCGCAGAATCCTGCAAATGGTAGTGGGCGAAGGCACATCCGTCGTCGATGATGCCGATCAGGGTTTTCCGTTGGATGCCTCGCTGCACGGCCGGACCACAGGCGGGAGCGGCAGGGGGCTTGTATTTGGGGCGTTGCGGCACCACCGGGAGACTGATTTCTGCACGCGCCACCACGTTCGCCAGTGTGGTTTTCAAGCGCCTGAAAAATTCGGCTGTCGGCCACGCCGTGATAAATTTTGTGGCAGAAACCGGCGCGCGGTAAGTGCCGGGAATGTCCGCCAGTTGCACGCCGCCTCCAGCGTGTGCGACCAGGTCGGCCACCGTCTTGCCGGACTTCAGTTCGATCAGGGTGGCAATTTTCCCTGAGAGCGGAAGCCCTCCATAGGGCGAAAAACCCGCGCCGTCAGCCCATACCAGATAGGGGTCGGTGCCTGCCAGGGGGTCAACCTGCCCCCAGTTGACGTGGGGCCCGTGAGCGATCGGCAGCCAGCTCATTTGAACTTCACGTCTTCCCACTCCTTGAGAGCTTTGTCCCACATGTACTTGAGCACGCCAGAGGCTGCCGCAGTGTCTTTGGTGCCAAAGGGTTTGTAAAACGGTGGCGCGTTCGGGCCGTCCAGCGGCTGGGTCGGCGGCATCAGATCTTCCTGCCCGGTCATGACCGGGCCATCGAAAAATCGTGGCGTCCATTTGCGGCCGGTTTTGCAGCGCGCCACAAAATACTCACCCAGCGTTTCGCCAAGCAGGCGACCGGCGATGCTGTCGACCGGGAAATGCACACCTGCGACAACCCGGTTTGTGGCGATACGCGCCGACTGGCGTTGCAACTGCACACTCACAGGGTGAGCGTCGGGCAAGTCGAGCAAACGCTGCAGAACGTGCGCAACAACATAGGCCTGCGTGGCATGCCCGCTTGGCAGGGCGCCATGGCCGGGCGTCGTGATGATGGGTTGAACTTGCGCCGAGTACTCAGTGGGCCGCCAGCACGCCAATGCATGCTTGAACTGCATTTCCACGCTGACGGCCAGTAGCAGTGCGATGTTCATGAGCTCCAGCGTCCGCGGCGTTCTCGACGGGTGCAGGTACACAACGGCGCCCCAGAACGCGAACTGCGGGTCAATCTGCGCGACGATCTCAGCGGCCCGTTCCTCGCGCAGGTCCGCCCACGACAGAACCTTTTTCACCTGTTCCTGGAAAGCCGGCACCCCCGGCCGATTGAGTCTCGCCACAGGCTTAGGCGTTGAGGTCAGGGAGGGCGGGGCATCGGCAGGTGTTCCGACGCTGGTCTCCACATGCCAGAGTGCCGCGCCGTGCGTGCCCACCTTGGCAAAGGACAAAGGTTCCAGCAGCGTGGCCTGTGCGACGTAGGCACGCACCCAGGGCTCCCAGCGTTGCATGGCATCAGCGGCGTTTACCGGGGGAAGAACGACAGGATAGGATCCCTGATCCAGAGGCACCATCGTGGCATCGCGACTGGAGATCAGTGTGTAGGGATTCTGGAGAAAACTGCCTGCGGCTATGGCTGGCAGGCCACCGACGCCACCGACGCCACCGACGCCACCGACGCCACCGACGCCACCGACGCCACCGACGCCACCCACTCCGCCAACACCACCGACACCGCCCAACAATCCAATCAGACTCATGACAATACCTTTTTAGGTTGCGGAAATATCAATCTGGCACGCCGGCACTCTTGAGCGCCTCAACAAAAATTTGCCCCATGGGATGGCCACTGCTGGGCGAACGGTCCCGGAAATTGCGAATGCTGAACTGGGGCTCGATATCAAGCAGTGCCTTGACAGCCTGTTCGGCCTCCGCAATCCGGTTGCTCAAGGCCAGGCCTATGACGAGCGCCCGGTAGGTTGACGTGTGAGACCTGTTGGACCGCAGGGAGGCTTGCGCCAGTTGAACGACCCTCTCATAGTCGCCGGCTGACAAGGCAGCTGTGGCTGCAAGCGACTGGTAGAAATAAAGCATGGGGTCTAGGGGCGAGAGGGTCAGGGCCTTTTCGCTGGAAGCCAACGCCTGGGCTCCCTCGCTCCTGAATGAATGCAGTACCCCCGCGAAAAGCCATGCCAGGGAATCATTCGGGTTGGCCGCCAGCGCAGACTCGTAGCGCTGTCCTGCGCCGTCGAGATCCTTGAGCATATGGCAGTGCACAAAGCCCTCGATGGCAAGAGCCAGGGAACAGCCTGGATCAACATCCAGCGCGCGCTGGGTCTGCTCCAGGGCTCGTTTGGTTTCGTTCTTGCCGCCGGATGACAGCCCGCGTGTGACTTGCAAAACATGCCACTTGGCCAGCCATGCGCGGGGTGTCGGCAGACGGCGGTGCCTGTCAATCAGGTATTCAAGCATTTCACGCACCCGGTCAAACTCGCTGCGGGTGGACCGGTGCATCAATGAAATCGCTCCCAACAAAAGTGTTGAGCTTTCGAGGTTGGGCAGGGGACGGCTGGCAGCCCGTTGCATCTCTGTACGCACAATGTGAGCGCCCAGCTGGGAAACAACTTCTGACGTGATCTTGTCTTCGCCTTGAAGCACTTCCTGGACGGTGCTTTTCAGACTTTCGCCCCACACAGCGCGTCCGCTGCGGGCTTCAATCAGCTCCGTCACCAGAACCAGCTGACTGCCGGAGACGCGGTAGGCGCCGGACAGGACGTAGTCGGCACGCAGGTGCGTTTGAACCAGCGGCAGGCTCGCATCACGCCCTCGCAGGGCGGTTGTTGACAGGCGGGAAACAACGTTCAGGTCCGGCGTCCGGGACAGGGCTGCAATGATCTCTTCAGCCAATATTTCGCCGAGGACGGCATCGTCCGGGCCTGACGTTCGGGCGGTGAAGGGAATGACCGCGATGGTCGGCCTCAGCTCGGTGGCATCTTTCGGCAGGTTCACGAAAGCCGGCAGGTTGCCCGGCGGTACCACCCGGTAGGCATGCACCGGCTTCTCCACGTGCTTGAGGTAACACTCCCCCATGTCCTCGATGTCGGCATCCAGGGTGGAAACCAACTGGTCACGCATTTCGGCGGAGATCACAATCTCGTTCGGGCCCGCCAGGGTGCAAAAACGTGCCGTCAAATTGACGTCGGTGCCATAGATGTCGTGATGGTCAGTGACAAAGCTGGCGATGTGTCCACCTATGCGCAGATGCATTTGCTGCGCCGGAGGCAAGTCGGCATTGTGTTGCCGGCTGAAGTGTTGCAAGGCGAAGGATGCTTTAACGCCGCTTTGCGCGTTGGCAAATTCCAGCATCAGGCCATCACCCAGGCTTTTGACGATGCGACCACCGTGCAGCGGTAGAACGCGCTGTTCCACTTCCTCCACGAGTTGTTGCCACCGCCGTACAAAGCCATCCTGGTCCTGCTCCATGATCCGGACCGACTCCACCACGTCCATGACCAGCAACACTTTCGTGTTTCTTGTCATGGCGGCAGGTAGTTCAATCAACGGGAGCCTCATCGTAGACGGTGTAACAAAATTTTACCTCCTCCTTTTGTAGGAGGAGACATATGGACGAGGCGCAAGAGAAAAGGAGCGCTCCCGACTTCCGTGTCGTTGCTTTGGTGCCGAATAATTACTTCCGCCAGGATGCGCGCCGCTGAAGCTGTAGCCCGAAAGTTGTGCATTTGGTCGGGAGTGGCTGTACCACCTACCTTGGAAAGTCTTCAGGCGACAAGACGGTAACAAGGTTGGCATGCGAACCTGTTGCGGTGCGAGCTGTCGTTCTTTAACGACTGACTTGCTGAAGCATCACCGATTCATTGTTGGACCAACGGGACACATGTTAGATTGCCTTCGGCTACTCATCCGGGTGGCTATCAATCTTTATTCAGGAGAGTCAGATGCAGACGAAAAAAGTGCAGTTTGGAGCGGGCTGGATCAGTCCCGCCGTAAAAGCGCATGTGCAAAAGAAGGCGGTTCAAATGGGGGCCGGATATGTCACTCCAGTAGTGGCTGCGCATCTGGCAAAGAAAAAAGTTGAAATGGGCACTGGCTTGATCAGCCCGGCCGTGAAAGCTCATTTGCAGAAGAAGACCGTACTGATGGGGGGCGGCTTTGTCACTCCGGTTCTGGCAGCGCATCTGGCAAAGAAAAAAGTGGAGATGGGCAATGGCTGGATCAGCCCGACCGTGAAAGCTCACCTGCAGAAGAAGGTCGTGCAAATGGGTTCGGGCTTTATTAGCCCTGCCGTGAAGGCGCATGTGGCCAAGGCCGCCTAAGAAAATCTAGCTAGGTCAGGAAAGAACCAAGTCGATGCAGCCGGATAACAATAATTTCGAGGACGGACCTACCGTTACCTTTCACAGTGTTTATCCGGCTGCCATCCCGCCCATGCGGGCGGACAAGGCGGCGCTGGGCACCATGCCCACCATGGCTTTTCGCCATTGCGAGCCGATGCGCACGGCATCCTCTTTCGGCTGGTACATCTTTCCCCCCGAGGACATCTCGCTCAAATGGAATGGTGCGGATGTGTCCTACCTCGATCTGGAAACAGGCGAGTGGCAACCGCTGTCCCAAGCCTACCTCCCAGGCTTTTCCGACTACTGGGATGAACACGCACCGGAAGACATCAAGGGGCTCGCGCCTCCTTATCTGTCTGTGCTGCCGATGCGCGGTTTTGTGCAGATCTGGTCCGGCCTGCTCTGCGCCACGCGGCCCGACTGGAGCGTACTGATCCGCCCGCTGGCCAATATTCGGGCAAGCCACCAGTTTTCCTGCTTTGAAGGCCTGCTCGAGTCGGACCGCTTTCAACCCTTTCCGCTGTTTATCAACATCCAGTTGCTCGCTACCGACGTGCCGATCAACATTCTCAAGGTCACACCCTTGTTCCAGGTGCAGCCCTTGATGCGTGCTACCTACGGTGAAACGGCACACAAGTTTGCAGAGCGTGACGGCCTGGGGCAGATGGCCAATGGCGAGCCGGCGATGAGGGCTGTGGACTGGGTGGGTTACCGCAAGACGATCCGCGTCGAGGTTCCCAACGAAGCGCCGGAGTCGGGTCAGTACACCGCCGCGACCCGCAAACGCACAAAACACGAAGAGTAGCGGCCGCGTGTTTCCGGTTTTTGGCGCGAGCCTTCTTTCTGCGGCTGCCTCTCTTCCCCTGCATCTGATGCCGCTGCTGGTGGTGGCGCTGGTTGCCGAATCACGCCTGCCGTTTGCCCAGGCCGGCCTGATCGCCAGTGCTTACATGATGGGCCAGATGGTGACCACCCTGGGCTTGCCTGCGTTGAAATTTGTCCGGTTAAAGCGTTCACACGCGATGGCCGCAGCAGGGATGTTACTGGCGAGTGTGCTGGTATCCGCCCGTTTGTCATCACAGGCCATGGTCGCATGCTGGTTCGTTGTAGGCGCTGCCTGTGGCGCCCTGCAATTCCTTGGCGCTACCACCGCCGCAGCTGCGGCCAATCGACAATCGGCGTTTGCGCTGCGGCTGGCTGTGACTCTGATCGTCAGCGGCTTTGCCATTGTTGCCGTGCAGCTTACAGGTGGTTTTGGAGGGTATGCGTCCCTGATGGTGCAGTTGGGTATTGTCTTTTTGACGATCACCGGTGCTGGCCTGGTGCTTTATCGTGTCCCTGCCGCCGCTCCGGCCTCTGCCACATCAAGCGAAGCAGCAGCCCGGCCGGATCGTCTGCTGGGTCTTGCCGTCATTTTTCTCCTCTTCGTCGGGCAACCCGGATTTTGGGCATACGCTGTGCAAAACGTCCAGCAGCGTGGCGTGGTGCTCGAGCACTTGGCTTACGCCATTGCCTTTTGCAAAACCGCTGCGGGGCTGGTCTTGCTGGCCGGAGCCATGCGCTCTCAAGACAAGGCAGGGGAAGGACTGTTGTTTCCGGGACTGGTTGTTGCGTTGGGTGTGCTTGCCATGGCCACAGCCAGCGGCGCCGCAAGCTTCCTGGTTGGCCTGCTGTTATGGGAGCTGGGGCTCAACGTGCTCTCTGCACGGCTGCAGGCGGCGGTGGTGCAGGACAATCCGGGCACCGCGGGTCCGTGGCTGGTCGGCGCCATCTTCCTCGGTGCGGCAACAGGACCCATGTTGCACGGCCTGGCTATCCAGGCGCAGGTACCGATGGTTTTTGCTGTTTATGCCAGTCTGTCTGCGCTGATCCCCGTGGCGTGGATTTATTTTCGAGGCCAGCTTGCCGCGGCCAAAGCGCTGTAAGGGCTGACTGGTTTCAGGCCGAAGGCGTGTGGTCCGTGAGTGCTGCGCCCGCAGCCACGTCCGGCAACCCCTGCAGGCGCCGGTAAATCGGCGTGAAGTCGGGCGCGGTTTTGTCGAACAGTTCCTGAAAACTGTTGATCACGAAGTAGGTCTGCTGGTAGCTGTCGATCTTGTAGCGCGTGCGCATCACGCGCTCGATGTCGAGCGGCAGGCGCTGCGGCTCCGCACTTTGCACCGAGTGCTGCAATTCACCCGATGAACTGAGGATGCCGGCGCCGTAAGCACGCAAGCCGTCCTGTTGCCGGATCAGCCCGAACTCGATGGTGTACCAGTAGAGCCGGCTCAGCTGCTCGCAGGCGCCCAGGCCGTGCGCCTTGAGCCCGCCCTGGCCGTACGCCTGCATGTGATCGGCGAACACCGGGTTGAACAGCAGCGGCACATGGCCGAACAGGTCGTGAAAGACGTCGGGCTCGACGATGTAGTCGAACTCTTCGGGCTTGCGTATCCAGTCGGTCACCGGGAATTTGCGGTTTGCCAGCAGCGTGAAAAACGGCACCTCCGGGATCAGGCCCGGCACGGTGACGATTTCCCAGCCGGTGGCCCGGCGCAGCCGCTGGTTGATGTCCTCGAAGCGCGGGATGTGGTCGCTGGCGCCCAGCGAGGGCAGGGCGGCGATGAACTCGTCGCAGGCCAGGCCCGGCAGCAGCGCGGCCTGGCGCGCATACAGGCGCCGGTAGGTGTCGTGGTCGGCGGCGGTGTAGCTGTCGTAGTCCTGCGGACAGGTGTAGTCGGCGCCGGCACGCGTGTAGTCGCCCCTTGGAGGACGTTCGCTGGCTCCATAGGATGTGACCCCCACGCTCCCCACTGCGTGTGGTTCGCTGCCCCCCGAGGGGGCCGTCGCTTGCTCGGGGCGGCCCTTCGCGGCGCGTGCCCCGTCCTGGACTTCCTCCTGTGGAATGCCGGTCTTCATGCCTTTTCCAGCACACCACGCCGCATTTGATCCAGCTCCATGCTTTCAAACAGCGCCTTGAAGTTGCCTTCGCCAAAGCCCTGGTTGCCCTTGCGCTGGATGAACTCGAAGAAGATCGGGCCGAGCTGGTTCTCGCTGAAGATCTGCAGCAGCAATTCGCCCGGCGTGCCGTCCACCAGGATGTTGCGCGCCTGCAGTTCGGCCACGTTTTCACCGTGGCCGGGGATGCGCTTGTCGAGCAGTTCGTAATAGGTGTCGCCGGTGTTGAGGAGCTTCACGCCGCTGAGCTGCAGCGCGTCCACCGTGGCATACAGGTCGTTCGAACCCATGGCGATGTGCTGGATGCCTTCGCCCTGGTACTTGTCGAGGTATTCCTGGATCTGGCCGGCTTTTTCGTTGCCCTCTTCATTGATCGGGATGCGGATCTTGCCGCAGGGGCTGGTCATGGCCTTGCTCTTGACGCCGGTGGTCTGGCCCTCGATGTCGAAGTAGCGCACTTCGCGGAAATTGAACAGGCGTTCGTAAAAGCCCGACCATTCGGCCATGCGGCCGCGGTGCACGTTGTGCGTCAGGTGGTCGATGTAGGTCAGGCCGTGGCCGGCCGGGTTCAGCTCGGCGCCGGGCAGGGGCTCGAAGTCGACATCGAAAAAACCGATGTTGCCGATGTCGCCGTCTTTGGCGCCGTTTTTGCCGCGCCAGCGGTCGATGAAATAAATGATGGAGTCGCCAATGCCCTTGATGGCCGGGATGTTCAGCTCGCCCGGGCCCGCGGTATGGGCATAACCCCAGGCGCCCAGGCTGATCGCGCGTTCGTAAGCCGCCTTGGCGTCCTGCACCCGGAAGGCGATGGCGCAGACGCTGGGACCGTGCTGGCGTGCAAAACGCTGGGCAAACGAATCGGGCTCGGCGTTGATGATGAAGTTGATGCCGCCCTGGCGGTACAAGGTGACGTTTTTGTGGCGGTGCCTGGCGATCGGCTTGAAACCCATGCGCTCGAACAGCGCGCCCATGGCGGCCGGATCGGGCGCGGCGTATTCAATGAACTCGAAGCCGTCGGTGCCCATGGGGTTGTCCCATGCAGCGGTCGCAATGTTGGCGGTGGGGCTGGTCGAAGTCATGGTGTCTCCAGGCGAATACGGTTTTTGCGGATAAAGATAACCCCACTGTAACGGCGCCAGCCCTCACGTTTTATGCAAATCGAGGCGTGGATCTTGGCAATTACGCAGTAAACCTGCAAAATAACCGTAATGGAAGCACTCGACAAGCTGGACAGACTCATATTGCGCAGCCTTCAGGCAGACGGACGGGCCACCTACGACCAGCTTGCCGAGCAGGTCAGCCTGTCCCCGAGTGCAGTGCTGCGGCGCGTCAAGCGGCTGGAAGAAAGCGGCGTGATCGACCGTTATGTCGCGCTGGTCAGGCCAGAAGCCGTCGGGCTGGGGCTCACCGCCTATATCAATGTGCGGCTGGAAAAACACACGGAATCGCACAAGCGCAACCCGATGGACCTGTTCCGCGCCAGCGTGCAGACCTGGCCCGAGGTGGTGGAGTGTGCGGCACTGACCGGCGAGATGGACTATCTGCTGCGGGTGGTGGTGGCCGACATGGGGCATTACAGCCGTTTCATCATGGACACCCTGCTCAAACACCCCAGCGTGCAGGACTGCAAAACCAGCTTTGTGCTGGACCGCGTGAAGGCGACGACGGCCGTGCCGGTGTGATGCCGGCGCCCCGCCCGGCTTGTTTTTGCGGGCACTTTCGCGCCTAATCCGGGATGAATTAGGGGAAGCTACCCGTTTGGGTGTTGTGTTATGCCGGTCCGACGGGTTCGGGACGTTGCACGTTGCTCCTGATTTGATAGCTGCCTGCGCTTGCCACACATGGCCTGGAGGCCAATCCGGCCTGAAATCCGACGCCTGTGCGGTATTTGCCAGGGCAGAAGCCCTGCAAGCTGGACTTCCTAGGGAAAACCCGTATATTGCCTCCATGGTTACCCCCGGCTTACTTTTAAAGGCATCCCTGAACGCAGGCAAGGAGTTCTTCCGTTCGCCTGCGATCGAGGGCGAGCCCCCTGCTTACCGTGCGCCCGTGATGGTGCCCATACGCTCCATCGGCCCCAGCCACGGCGAGCGAATCGAGCGGCATCTGCTGGCGCTGGATTCGCACGATCGCTACCTGCGCTTCGGCTACGCTGCCAGTGACGAGCAGATCCGCCGTTATTCGGCCAGCCTCAATTTCGAGCGCGATGAAATTTTCGGCATCTACAACCGCCGGCTTGAACTGATTGCCATGGCGCATCTGGCCCTGTCGGTGGACCCGAACCTGACCAGTTGCGCCGAATTCGGCGTGTCGGTGTTGCCGCATGCGCGCGGCCGCGGCTACGGCGCCCGGCTGTTCGAGCGTGCCGTGATCCACGCGCGCAACGAGGGCGTGAGCATGATGTTCATCCATGCGCTCAGCGAAAACACCGCCATGCTCAATATCGCGCGCAAGGCCGGCGCGGTGATCGAGCGCGACGGCTCCGAGAGCGAGGCCTACCTCAAGCTGCCACCGGCCGACCTGGACTCGCGCATGACCGAAATGGTCGAGGAGCAGATTGCCCAGACCGACTACCGGCTCAAGGTCCAGGCGCGGCAGTTCTGGAGCATCCTGGCGATGGTCCAGGAAGTGCGGCGCGGCGTGCGCGACAGCCGCGACCGCATGCCGATGTAGCCAGGCAGGGTCCCTAGCGGCCGCCCAGGCGCCGCGCGCTGCTGCCATGGCGCCGGTCGGCCAGCGGCAGGCCATCCTTTCCGGCCATCACATCGGCCTGCTGCTGCAGGCGTTCCAGCATCTCGCCCAGCGTCGCCGTTTCGCCGGGCGTCAGCGCGGCCAGCACCTCGCGGTTGATCTGGCTGACCAGTGGAAACAACTCACGATGCAGGGCCATGCCGGCGGGCGTGAGGGCCAGCTGGATCTGCCTGGCGTCGCCGGCGCGGCTGCTGCGGCTGATCAGCTTTTTGCCGGCCAGCGAGGTGACGGCCTTGGAGGTGCGCGGACGGTCCAGGTGGGCCTGTTCTGCCAGTGCCGACGAGCCCAGGGGCCCGCGTGCGGCCAGCACCGCCAGCACGCGCCACTCGCGCCGGGTGATGCCGAACCGGCCTTCGCAATAACGCACCACGACACCGCCGGCGGCTGCCTGCAGCCGGCTCAGCCGGTACAGCAGCAGGTCGTCGAGAATTTCTGGCTGCGCCAGGCGTGGGACGTCTGGAGAGGGGCTGGGCATGAGGGTTATTACCGGGGATGATTGATTTCCGCAATCAATGGTGCGTCGGGACAATCGAGGTTCACACACCGGAGAATCATCATGCCACAGCGTTTTGCACCCGCACCGCTTGCCCTCCAGCGCCGCAAGCTCCTGCTTCACTCTGCCGCCGCAGGCGTGCTGGCCGCCAGTGTGGGCATGCCGCGCTGGGCACGTGCCCAAAGCGGGCCGATGCGGATTGTGGTCGGTTACCCACCGGGCGGCGGTACCGACCGCGCGGCACGGCTGGTGGCCGAACGCCTGCAGCAGTTGCTCAAACGCACGGTGCTGGTGGAAAACCGCGTCGGCGCCGGCGGGCGGCTGGCTGCGCAGCAGCTGGTCAACACACCGCCGGACCAGACGGTGTTGCTGCTGGCCAACCCGGCCGTGATGAGCGTGTCGCCCCTGATTTACAAAGACCTCAAATACGACGTGCAAAAAGACTATGTACCGGTCGCCGCCGTCACGGATTACGATTTTGGCGTGGCGGTGGGTTCCGCCCTGCCGGTCAAGGAGGTGCAGCACATGCTGGCGTGGATTCGCGCAAACCCGACCAAGGCCAATGCCGGCGTGCCCGGCACCGGCAGCCTGCCGCATTTTTTCTCGCTGATGCTCAGCTACATGGCGCAGGTGAACATCGAGGTGGTGGGTTACCGGGGCTCCGCGCCGCTGGTCACCGACCTGATCGGAGGGCAGATTCCCCTGGCGTTTGACACGCTGGATTCCCTGCTGCCGCACCACGAAGGCGGCAAACTGCGCATCCTGGCTACCTCGGGTCTCAAGCGTTCGCCGTTTTCGCCCACCGTGCCCACCTTCAAGGAGCAGGGGCTGCCGCTCAGTGCGGTGGGCTGGAACACGTTTTTTGCGCCGTCCACCACCCCCAGGGCCACGGTGGATCTGTTGAGCAAGGCGGTGTACCAGATCATGTCCGAGCCCGACACACGCGCCAAATTCGCCGCCGCCAAAATGGTGCCCGTGGCCATGACCCAGGCGCAGACACGGGCGTCGTTCGAGGCCTTCAACACCCAGTGGACACCGGTGATCCGGCGCTCCGGCTTCAAGCCCGAGTCCTGAGCGGTGGACACGGCCTTGACCGCCTCGCCGCGCCCCAACATCGTCTTCATCGTTGCGGACGACCTCGGTTATGCCGACCTCGGTTGTTACGGTGGCCGGGCGCCCGTCTCGCCCGTGCTCGACAGCCTGGCTGCAGCGGGTATCAAGTTCACCCAGGGCTATTCCAATTCGCCGGTGTGTTCGCCCACCCGCTTTGCGCTCATGACCGCGCGTTACCAGTACCGCCTGCGCGGCGCTGCCGAAGAGCCGATCAACAACAAGAGCCGCGGCAGCACCACGCTGGGCCTGCCGCCGGAACACCCGACACTGCCTTCGCTGCTGAAGGCCGGCGGCTACCGCACCGCGCTGATGGGCAAGTGGCATCTGGGCTACCCGCCGTCGTTCGGGCCGCTGCGCTCGGGTTATGAGGAATTTTTCGGCCCCATGTCGGGCGGGGTGGACTACTTCACCCACTGCAGCTCAGGCGGCAGCCACGACCTGTGGTTCGGCGAGGAAGAAAAAAAGGAAGACGGCTACCTGACCGACCTGATCACGCAGCGCTCGGTCGACTATGTGGAGCGCATGGCCGGCGCTGCCAAAGCCGGCACGCCCTTTTTTCTGAGCATGCACTACACCGCGCCGCACTGGCCCTGGGAAACGCGCGACGACGAGGCGCTGGCGCAGGACATCAGGGACAACCTGTTTCACCTGCACGGGGGCAACATCCACAGCTACCGCCGCATGATTCACCACATGGACGAAGGCATAGGCCGGGTGATGGACACCCTGCGCCGGCACGGCCTGGCCGACAACACGCTGGTGGTGTTCACCAGCGACAACGGCGGTGAACGTTTTTCCGACAGCTGGCCGCTGGTGGGCGGCAAGATGGACCTCACCGAGGGCGGCATCCGGGTGCCCTGGATTGCGCACTGGCCGGCGCAGATCGCAGCGGGCCAGGTCAGCGGGCAGCACTGCATGAGCATGGACTGGTCGGCCACCCTGCTGGATGTCGCCGGCGTGGCGCCCGATCCCGGCTATCCGCTGGACGGCATGTCGCTGCTGCCGGTGCTGCAGCAGCCGGGCCGGCAGTTTCACCGGCCGCTTTACTGGCGCATGAACCACCGCGGCCAACGGGCACTGCGCGACGGCGACTGGAAGTATTTGCGGGTGGACGGCAACGACTACCTTTTCAACATCGCCGCCGATGAGCGTGAGCGCGCCAACCTCGCGCCGCGTGAACCCGCGCGGCTGGCGGCGATGCGCGAGGCCTGGGACCGCTGGAATAACAGCATGCCGCCGATTCCGGCAGATGCCACGGTGAGCCTGGGTTATTCGGCCAAGGACATGCCGCAGCGCTGATCTGGTGTCTCGCGGCGCGAATTCCCCGCGCCCGGCGAGGGCGTCACGGGGGAATACGGTATCCTTGTCAGCTTGCCAACTACCGCACACCGCTCGTGTCCGACACCCCCCCCAGTAGATCTTCCAAACCGGAAGACAAACGCGGCTTTCTGCAGAAGCTTGCCGAGATGCTCCACCCGGGGCCCGATTCCAAAGACGAACTGATCGAAACCCTGGTCGAAGCCCAGGACAACGATGTCATCGGCGAGCAAAGCCGCGAAATGCTGGAGGGCGTGATCCGCATGGCCGACATGACGGCCGGCGACGTGATGGTGGCCGCGCCGCGCATGGATGCGGTCAATATCGACGCGCCTTTCGACGAGTTGCTGCACCTGGTGATAGACACCGCCCACTCGCGTTTTCCCGTTTATGAAAACGAGAAGGAAAACATCATCGGCATCCTGATGGCCAAGGACCTGCTCAAGCTGCAACGCGCGCCCGAGCTCAACATCCGCGCGCTGCTGCGCCCGGCGGTGTTCGTGCCGGAAAGCAAGGGCCTGAACGACCTGCTGCGCGAGTTCCGCGGCAACCGCAACCACCTGGCCATCGTGATCGACGAGTTCGGCCGCGTCGCCGGCCTGATCACGATTGAAGATGTGCTCGAGCAGATCGTCGGCGAGATCGAGGACGAGTTCGACATCGCCGAGGACGACGGCGACATCTTCGGCCTGTCCGACCACACCTACCGCGTCAGCGGCGACACCTCGATTGAGCGTGTCAGCGAGGCTTTTGGCGTGAAGCTGCTGGATGCCGACTTCGAAACCATAGGCGGCCTGGTTGCGCACGAGATGGGCCATGTGCCCAAACGCGGCGAGGTGTATGTGCTGGCCGGCCTGCAGTTCACCGTGCTGCACACCAAGGGCGGCGCGGTGCGCTGGTTCAAGGTGTCGCCGGCCGCCGCTGCCGACGCTCCGGCTCCGTAAAGACCCCGCAACATGGGACGGCAGACCATCGACAGCATGATGTCTTCGATGCCGACCCTGCCGGCGCTGCTCGAACACATCGGCTACCCCAAACAGAAAAAGCATGGCCTGTCGGTGCTGCGCATGCTGTGGGTGCTGCTCGCCGGCGCGGCCCACGCAGCCAGCATCGCCTGGCCCTTCGCCCTCGGCTTGCCGCAGGGCCAGCCGGTCTGGTGGCTGCAGTTGCTGGCGCTGGCCGGGCTGGCCTGGCAACTGGACCGCTGCAGGACGTTCCGCCACGGGCTGACGCTGGGCTGGCTGTTTGCCACGGCCTGGCTGTGCGGCATTTTCTGGTGGCTGTTTATTTCGCTGCACACCTATGGCGGGCTGGCCTCGCCGCTGGCCGTGCTGGCGGTGCTCGGGCTGGCGGTTTTTCTGGGCACCTACTACGCGCTGGCGAGCGCCGTGTATGTGGCCATCGCGCCAGCCGGCCGCACGCGCCGCGCGCTGGTGTTTGCGGCGCTGTGGCTGATGGCCGAACTGGCGCGCGTCCAGTTTTTCACCGGCTTTCCCTGGGGCCAGGCCGGCTACGCCCATGTGAGCGGCTGGCTCGACGACTATGCGCGCTGGATCGGTGTGCATGGCATCACTTTCCTGGCGGCCTTTCTGGCCGCCGGCCTGGCGGGCTGGGGTCAGTCGCGACGCCAGGTCCTGCTGTTCCCGCTGACGGCACTGGTCATCGTCGGGCTTGCCATGCTGGCCGGGCGCCAGACCTCCACACCGGCGGGCAGCCTGCAGGTCACGCTGCTGCAGGGCAATATCCCGCAAAACGAAAAATTCCTGCCGGGCAGCGGTTTGCCGACCGCGCTGCGCTGGTACGCGGAGCAGTTGCAGGGCGCCAAAACCGCGCTGGTGGTGGCGCCTGAAACCGCCTTGCCGCTGCTGCCGCAGCAACTGCCGGAGGGCTACTGGTCCGCCTTGCAGTCGCGTTTTGCCACGGGCGGGCAGGCCGCGCTGATCGGTATTCCGCGCGGCAGCTACGAGGCCGGTTACGCCAATTCGGTGGTGGGGCTGAAACCGGCGCCGGCGCCGGCGGCGGGCGCGGCCGGCGCGGCGCCGGTTTATCACTTCGACAAACACCACCTCGTGCCTTTTGGCGAATTTGTGCCCCCCGGCTTTCGCTGGTTCATCAACCTGATGAACATCCCGCTGGGCGACTTCAGCCGCGGTGCGCTGGGCCAGCCTTCCTTCGAGTGGCAGGGCCAGCGGCTGGCGCCCAACATTTGCTACGAGGATCTGTTCGGCGAAGAGCTGGCCGTGGCTTTTGCCGACGTGGCGGCGGCGCCCACCATCCTGGTCAACGTCAGCAACATCGGCTGGTTCGGCAACACGGTGGCGATCGACCAGCACCTGGCGATCTCGCGCATGCGTTCGCTGGAATTCGAGCGCCCCATGATCCGCGCCACCAACACCGGCGCCACCGTGATCATCGACCACACCGGCCGGGTCACCCACGAACTGCCGCGCCACACGCGCGGGGCGCTGGTCGGCGAGGTCGAGGGCCGCCAGGGTCTCACGCCGTACGTGCAGTGGGTCTCGCGTTACGGGCTCTGGCCCTTCTGGGGCGGGGCCGCTGCGCTGGTGTTGCTGGCCTGGCTGGCGCGCCGCCGCCGCTGATACACGCCGCAAGCGCTATCAAAACAGGAGCTGCCTGCGCTTGCCGGCTATGGGCTGGAGGCCGATACGGCTTTGAAGATCAGGAAGCCGTCCGGCCCATGCGCACCAGCAGGCCGGGACGTTCTGCCGTGATCTCGCCTTCACGCTGCACCGCCACACCGGCCACCCAGGTCGCCACATAACCCTGGGCCTTCTGCAAAAAGCGTTTGCCGCCGGCCGGCAGGTCGCGCACCAGCACCGGCGTGCCCACGCTCAGGCGTTCTGGATCGATCAGGTTGAGGTCGGCGCGCTGGCCGGGCGTGATTTGGCCGCGGTCGCTCAGGCCCAGATACTGCGCGTTGCGCCGTGTCAGCATCTCCACCGCGCGACCCAGCGGCAGCTTGCCCTGCGCGCGGCCCTGGACCCAGTGGGTCAGCATGAAGGTGGTGAAACTCGCGTCACACACCGTGCCCACGTGCGCGCCGGCATCGCTGAGGCTGGACAACACGCGCGGATGGTCCAGCATCTGCCGCACCGCGTCCAGCGAGCCGCTGTTGTAGTTGAAGATCGGGAAATAAATCAGGTGGCTGCCGTCGCCGCCGGCCAGGTGGTCGTACAGCGCCTCCAGCGGTGTGATGCCGCGCTGTTTGGCCTGCACCAGGAAACTCTGCATGACCGAGGGTTCGTAGTCGAGCTTGGCGTCCAGCGGGAACATGCGCCCGCTGATCATGTCAATCCGCGCCAGCAGGATGTCCACCAGCGGCGGGATGGCCGTGCCGTCGCCGGCCAGGCGCTCTGATTTTTCGGCCAGGATGCGCGCCTTGCGTGCCGGCTCCCGCAGTGCGGCCGCGCGTTCGGCCAGCGGCAGGTGGGCGACTTCCTTGTAGCCGGGGAAACCCATGAAGGGATGGAAACTCGCGTCCAGCCCGTTGATCACGCCGATGCCGCGTACCGCCGCTTGCAGAAACAAAGGCAGGCCGGCGGCCACCGCGGCGTCGACGCGTTCGCGGATCGCTTCGTACTGCTCGCCGCCCGGGTCGCGCTGCAGCCAGGTCATGGACAGCGGTTTGCCACTGGCACGCGCCATCTGCTCGACCAGGTCGAACTCGGTATCGAAGCGTTGGGGGCCCTGCAGCAAATCGAAGTCGCTGACCACCTGCAGCACGCCGTGCGGGACGCCTTCAAACGCGCCGGCCAGCCCGACCAGTTCAGCCGCCGTGGCTTCAGCGGCCGGTGTTTCCTTGCCTTCCGAGGTGCGGTGGTTGTCGCTGCGGCCGGTGCTGAAGCCGGCCGCGCCGGCCTGCAATGCCTCGTGCAGCAAAGCGCGCATGGCGGCGATATCGTCAGCGGTGGCGACCTGTTTGGCCACCGCGCGTTCGCCCATCACATACATGCGCAGGGGGTCGTGCGGCACCTGCACCAGGTAGTCCAGGCTGCGCGGGGTTTTCTCCAGCGCGTCCATGTACTGCGGAAAACTTTCCCAGTCCCAGCGTATGCCTTCGTGCAGCGCCGCGCCGGGAATGTCTTCCACGCCTTCCATGAGCTTGATCAGGTCGTCCTGGTGGCCGGGCCGCACCGGCGCAAACCCGACGCCGCAATTGCCCATCACCAGCGTGGTCACGCCGTGATAAATGCTGGGCGTGAAATTCGCGTCCCAGGTCACCTGGCCGTCGTAGTGGGTGTGGATGTCGACAAAACCGGGCGTCAGCCACAGGCCGTGGGCATCCACGGTTTCGCGCGCGGCTTCGCTGATGGCGCCGACTTCCACGATGCGGCCGCCTTTCACGCCGACATCGGCGACACAAGGCTCGCCGCCGCGGCCATCGACCACGGTGGCGCCTTTAACCAGAAGATCGAGCATCTTTTTTCCTCCACCAGTAAACCATGGCCAGGCCGCTCACGATGTGCCAGATGCCCCACAGGCTGGCCACCGTGACCATGCCCAGGTCGCTGCCAAACTGCACGCCGATGATGCCCAGCGCCAGCCCCGAATTCTGCATGCCGCCTTCTATCATCACGGCGCGGCGGTCTTTCTCGCTGACGCGCATGGCCACGCTGGTGAGCCAGCCGAAGAACAGCCCGCAGGCGTTGTGAATCACCACGATCAGCAGCGTGGGCAGCAGTCCCAGCGCAGCAGCTGCCGCTCCTTGATCAGGCCGGCGACAATGAACAGCAGCAGGCAGATCACGGCGAAATTTCCCAGCGGCTTGCGGATGCGCGCGGTCAGCATGGGCAGCTTGTGCGAAAACAGCAGGCCCAGCGTCATGGGCACGGCCAGCAACAGCAGCAGGCTCAGCCAGATGCCCGAGGGATCGATGCTGAGTTCGCGCATCCAGGCCGCGGTGGCCGGGTTGGTGGCGATCATCCAGCTGAAGTTGAAGGGTGTGGCCACCAGCGCGATCACGCTGGCCACGGCCGACACGCTGACCGACAGCGCGGTGTTGCCGCGCCCCAGGTGGGTGATCACATTGCTGAGGCTGCCGCCCGGGCAGGCCGCGACCAGGATCATCGCGGCCTCGACATTGGGCGGCAGGTCCAGCAGCAGGGTGGCGGCCCAGGTGCCGACCGGCAGCAGGATGAATTGCGGAATCAGCCCGCAGATCACCGCGCGCGGCGTTTTGGCCACACGCCTGAAGTCCTCGATGCGCAGCTCGAGTGCGACCGAAAAAACCATGGTTGCCAGGACCAGGGTGAGGATCAGTTGTTGTGTTGTCATGGCACTTTCTCTGTGCCTGAGGGTAAACCGGAAAAAGCTCCGTAAAATCAAGGGTTTTCGCGGGTTCAGCCCGTGCGGTCCCTTATCCGCGACCCGGCGTCGCGGCACACCTATCTATGTTGACCTTTCAGCAAATCATCTTGAAGTTGCAGTCCTACTGGGACGCGCAGGGCTGCGCGCTTTTGCAGCCCTATGACATGGAAGTCGGCGCCGGCACCTCCCACACCGCGACCTTTTTGCGCGCGCTGGGCCCCGAGCCCTGGAAGGCCGCCTATGTGCAGCCCAGCCGCCGGCCCAAGGATGGCCGTTATGGCGAGAACCCGAACCGCCTGCAGCACTACTACCAGTACCAGGTGGTGCTCAAGCCGGCGCCGGCCAACATCCTGGAGCTGTACCTCGGTTCGCTGGAAGCGCTGGGCTTCGACCTGAAGAAAAACGACATCCGGTTTGTCGAGGACGACTGGGAGAACCCGACCCTGGGCGCCTGGGGCCTGGGCTGGGAAGTCTGGCTCAACGGCATGGAAGTCACGCAGTTCACCTACTTCCAGCAGGTCGGCGGCATCGACTGCAAACCCATCACCGGCGAGATCACCTACGGCCTGGAGCGCCTGGCCATGTATCTGCAGGGCGTGGACAACGTCTACAACCTCAAGTGGACAGAAAACCTCAGCTACGGCGATGTCTACAAGCAGAACGAGGTCGAACAGTCGACCTACAACTTCGAGCACAGCGACGCCGACTTTTTGTTCACCGCCTTCAGCGCGCATGAAAAACAGGCCAGACACCTGATCAGCGTGCAACTGGCGCTGCCGGCCTATGAGCAGGTGCTCAAGGCCGCGCACAGCTTCAACCTGCTGGACGCGCGCGGCGCGATCAGCGTGACCGAACGCGCCGCCTACATCGGCCGCATCCGCAACCTGGCGCGTGCGGTGGCGCAAAGTTATTACGAAAGCCGTGAACGCCTGGGCTTCCCGATGGCGCCGCGCGAGTGGGTGGAACAGATGACGAAGAAGGCTGCATAAGACATGACAACAAAGAACCTTCTGGTCGAACTGTTTGTGGAAGAGCTGCCGCCCAAGGCGCTCAAGAAACTGGGTGATGCCTTCGCTGCCGTCCTGTTCGAGCAGCTCCAGGCCCAGGGACTGACCGCAGCCGGTTCGGTGCTGAGCTCGTTTGCCTCGCCGCGCCGCCTCGGCGCCCATGTGACCGCGGTGGCTGCGCAGGGCGCCGACAAGGCCGTCTCGCAAAAACTGATGCCGGTGTCGGTGGGACTCGATGCCTCGGGCAATGCCACGCCCGCGCTGCTCAAAAAACTGCAGGCACTCGGCGCTGACGCGTCGGCTGTGGCCGGCCTCAAACGTGCGCCCGACGGCAAGGCCGAAGCGCTGTTTTACGACAGCACCGTCAAGGGGGCGACGCTGGTCGAAGGTCTGCAAAAGGCGCTGATCGAAGCAATTGCCAAACTGCCGATTCCCAAGGTCATGACCTATCAGCTCGCCGATGGCTGGAGCGACGTCAAGTTTGTGCGTCCCGCACACGGCCTGGTCGCGCTGCACGGCAGCGAGGTGGTCGCCATCGAGGCGCTGGGCCTGAAGGCCGGCAACAGCACCCGTGGCCACCGCTTTGAAGCGGCGGTCGATCCGGTGATCCTGAAAGACGCCGACAGTTATGCCGCGACGCTGAAAAAGGATGGCGCGGTGATCGCCAGTTTTGCAGAGCGCAAAGCCGAGATCGAACAACAACTGGCTGCAGCGGCCGCCAAAGTCGGCGGTGGCGTGAAAGCCATCGACGATGACGCGCTGCTCGATGAAGTGACCGCGCTGGTCGAGCGCCCGAATGTGCTGGTCTGCGCATTCGAGAAAGAGTTTCTCGATGTGCCGCAGGAATGCCTGATCCTGACCATGAAGGCCAACCAGAAGTACTTTCCGCTGCTCGAGGCGTCCGGCAAGCTCAGCAACCAGTTCCTGGTGGTCAGCAACATCAGCCCGCTTGATGCCAGCGCGGTGATAGGCGGCAACGAACGCGTGGTGCGCCCGCGCCTGGCCGATGCCAAGTTCTTCTTCGACCAGGACCGCAAAAAAACCCTGGCTTCGCGCGTCGCGGGGCTGGACAAGGTGGTGTATCACAACAAGCTGGGTTCGCAGGGCGAGCGCGTGGAACGTGTGCGCGCAATTGCGAAGGCGATCGGTCAGCAACTGGGCGGCGACGCACTGGCCCAGCAGGCCGACCAGGCCGCGCAACTGGCCAAAACCGATCTGGTGACCGACATGGTCGGCGAGTTCCCCGAGCTGCAGGGCATCATGGGCCGGTACTACGCGCTCAACGACGGGCTCAGTACCGACGTGGCTGATGCCATCGAGGACCACTACAAGCCGCGTTTTGCCGGCGACGAGTTGCCGCGCAATGAAGTGGGAGTGGTGGTGGCGCTGGCCGACAAGCTCGAAACCCTGGTGGGCATGTTCGGCATCGGCAATTTGCCGACCGGCGACAAGGACCCGTTTGCGCTGCGCCGCCATGCGCTGGGCGTGATCCGCATGCTGGTGGAAAAAGACCTGCCGCTTGGGCTGGTGGAACTGGTCGAAGCTGCCCAGCCGGTGTTTGGTGACAGGATCCAGGACGCTTTGGCTGCGCTGGTGGACTTCATTTATGACCGTTTCGCCGGTTCCCTGCGCGAGCAGGGCTACAGCGCGCAGGAAGTCGATGCCGTGCTGGCCTTGCGTCCGCAGCGCCTCGGCGATGTCGCCAAACGCCTCGCCGCCGTGCGCGCCTTTGCTGCATTGCCCGAAGCGCCTGCACTGGCCGCAGCCAACAAGCGCATTTCCAACATCCTCAAGAAGGCGCAGGACGTTGACGCCCATGTGAGCGAGCTGCTGCTCAAGGAGCCGGCCGAAATTGCCCTGTACGCCGCGCTGCGGGACCTGGTGCCCAAGGCCAACGCCCAGTTCGACGCCGGCGACTACACCACGTCACTGCAATCCCTCGCCGCCCTGCGCGCCCCGGTCGATGCCTTCTTCGACGGTGTGATGGTCAACGCCGAGGAGATGGACTTGCGCCTGAACCGGCAGGGCCTTCTCAAAAGCCTGCATGACGCCATGAACCGTGTGGCTGATCTGTCGAAACTTGCCGCCTGAGGCCGCGCCACCATGATGGACCTCAAACTCGCATGGCGCGCGTGGAAGACGCGGCACCGGGACCAGGTGTTCGAATTGCGTGCGATCCGCGAGGCCTTGCGCCATGGCGGCGCGGCGCTGGACGTGGGCGCCAACAAGGGCAGCTATCTGTACTCGATGGCGCGCTGGGCCGGCGCCTCGCCGGTGGTGGCCTTCGAACCGCAGAGCCGGCTGGCGGCTTACCTGACGGGCGCCTGCGCGCGCTCCGGCCTGCGCAACGTCACCATCGAAAACCTGGCGCTGTCGAACCAGCAGGGCGAGCTCGAGCTGTTTGTGCCGGGCGACAGCCATTCGCCCGGTGCTTCCCTGGAGGCCAGCATCGCCGAGAAAACCGATTGCCACACCGAAACCGTCCGTGTCACCACGCTGGACGCCTATGCGGCAGAAAAATTGCATGCACCGGTACGTGTGATCAAGATCGATGTGGAAGGCCACGAGATGGCCGTGCTGCAGGGCGCGCTGGAACTGATCCGGCGCGACAAGCCGCTGCTGGTGGTGGAGTGTGAAGGCCGGCATCTGCCGGCCGGCAAGACCGTGCATGACTTCATCACGCTGGTGAGCTCGCTTGGTTACAGCGCGACGCTGGCCATGCCGGGCATCGGCGAGTTGCCGGCGGCCGGGTTTCGCGAAGCGCTGCACCAGAAGCAGGCAGGCGCGCGTTTCTGGGACGCCAAGGATTACTACAACAACTTCATTTTCAGACCCCTCGCGGAGCCCGCATGAAACTTGTGATCCTCGACCGTGACGGCACCATCAACCGCGACAGCGACGACTACGTCAAGGCGCCCGACGAGTGGGAACCGCTGCCGGGCGCGCTGGAAGCGATTGCGCGGCTGACACACGCCGGCTGGCACGTGGTGGTTGCGTCCAACCAGTCCGGCCTGGGCCGCGGGCTGTTCGACGTGGCCTCGCTCAACGCCATGCACGCCAAGATGCACAAGCTGCTGGCCGCGCTGGGCGGACGCATCGACGCGGTGTTTTATTGCCCGCACAGCCCGGAGGAAAGCTGCACCTGCCGCAAGCCGCTGCCCGGCCTGTTCGAGCAGATCGGTGCGCGTTTCGGCGTGCCGCTCAAGGGCGTGCCGACCGCCGGCGACTCGGTGCGCGACCTGCTGGCCGGCGCTGCTGCGGGCTGCGAGCCGCACCTGGTGCTGACCGGAAAATCCGCTGTGTATGAGGGCGGTGGGCAGCCGGACGGCTTGCCGCAGGGCACGCAGATACACGCCGACCTGGCCGCCTTTGTCGAGTTCCTGCTGAATCGCAGCAGCGCCGCTTCGCTGCCCAAACCATAGCCGCCACCCTTGTCCTACAAGGGCTGCAAGCCTGAACCCCCGACGTCTCACCGGAAACACCCATCATGCCCCTGATCCGCTCCATCCTGCATCTCCTGTGGATGATCGTCACGGTGATCCCCTGGGCGCTGGTCGTCCTGGTGTTCTCGCTGTTCGGCAGCAGCACGCAGATCTACTGGCTGTGCGCCGGCTGGCTGCGCCTGGCCGTCAGCGGCGGCACCGTGATCCTCGGCATCAAAAACCGGGTGAGCGGCATGGAAAACCTGCCGACCGGCGAAAAAAGCGCGGCCGTGCTGCTGCTCAAGCACCAGAGCACCTGGGAGACGTTTTCGATGCCGACGCTGATGCCGCACCCGCTGGCCTATGTGTTCAAGAAAGAGTTGCTCTACGTGCCGTTTTTCGGCTGGGCCATGGCCCGCATGGACATGATCCACATCGACCGCAGCCAGCGCGCCCAGGCTTTCAACAAGGTGGTCGAACAGGGCCGCCGCCTGATGAGCCAGGGCGTCTGGGTCATCATGTTTCCCGAGGGCACACGCATAGAGCGCGGGCAGCAGGGCGTCTACAAGACCGGCGGCACGCGGCTGGCGATCGAAACCGGTGCACCGGTGATCCCGATCGCCGTGACCTCGGCCAAGTGCTGGCCGCGCAAGGCCTTCATCAAGAAGCCGGGCATTGTCGACATTTCCATCGGCAAACCGATCAGCAGCGTGGGCCGCAAGCCCGAGGAACTGATGCAGGAAGTCCAGGCCTGGATCGAAGCCGAGATGCGGCGGCTGGACCCTGAGGCCTACCCGGAGACAGCGACCACCCGTTTCTGACAGCTGCGGTTCAGGCAGCGGCGCTAAACTGCCATGATGCAAAGGCTTCTCCAGTTCACGCTCGACCTGTTCGACAGCCTGCCTGCCCCGTCCGCTGCAACGCAGCCGCGCCGGGTTCGAAAAAAAACGGCAGATCGGCCTCCAGCCCACGTGCCCCCAGCGCAGGCAGCTCCTGAAAAGATAGCAATCCTGAGCCCCGAGGACCTGTTGCCGGCGCAAACCCTGCAGCAGGTGCTGGCGCCTGCCACCTACCGCCATCCGGCCGCCACGCGCGAAGCGTTGCTGGGCGACGTCGTCGTGGGCTACCAGTTCCGGCGCGGCAAACGCCGCACCATCGGCTTTTCGGTGGGCGCCGAGGGGCTGGTGGTCAGCGCGCCCAAGTGGGTTCCCCTGTATGAGATCGACAAGGCGGTGCAGGAGAAATCCGGCTGGATTGTTGCCAAGCTGCACGAAACACGCGCCCGCCACGACCGGCTCGAAGCTGCCCGCATCGAGTGGCGCGACGGGACCACCCTGCCTTTTCTCGGCGAGACGGTGCGGCTGCAGATCGACCCGCGCCACGCATTCGGCGGCGTTGGCGGCGAACTCCGGTCCGCAGAGGCCGGCGACGCCGCTGCGCCGCAGAAAATCCTGTACATCGGCCTGGCGCACGACGCCAGCGCCGAACAGATCCGCGACTCGGTGCAGGCCTGGCTGATGCGACGCGCCAAACAGTTGTTTACCGAACGGCTGGACCACTTCGCCCCGCATCTGGGCGTGCAATGGCGCAAGCTCAGCCTGAGCAGCGCGGGCACCCGCTGGGGCAGCGCCAGCGCCGACGGCGCGATACGGCTGAACTGGCGGCTGGTTCACTTCAAGCCATCGGTGATCGACTACGTGGTGGTGCACGAACTGAGCCATTTGCGCGTGATGGACCACAGCCCGCGCTTCTGGGATACAGTGCGCACCGTGGTGCCCGACTACGCGCGCTTGCGCAGCCAGTTGAAGGATGAAGCCGTGCCCCGGTGGTGACATGGATCAACAGGCTTTTTCATGACCCTGCAACAATGATGTGAGGGCTAATACGGCTGGACAATTTTGTTAGTCGTCCCTGAGAAACCCCCTAACTCCAGTATTGATGAGGGTTAGCGGGGTGGTAGAGCGGCATAGATATTGCAAGAATTGAGGCCATTAA